>Ga0070707_100000162_pt1 | contig 63928 bp, 56 predicted proteins | sample KBSK5502metaG_FD_65468 | JGI IMG/M metagenome (GOLD analysis project Ga0070707, IMG submission 65468) | Corn, switchgrass and miscanthus rhizosphere microbial communities from Kellogg Biological Station, Michigan, USA - KBS K5-50-2 metaG | ecosystem: Host-associated > Plants > Roots >... | reverse complement strand
CTCCCTTACGAAAAATCTTTCATCCTTCCAGCCGAAAACTGCGGAATGTGGGATCAGCCAGGCAGGTCTAGAATACCGATTCATATTCATAGATCACACTCGCCACCGCTGCCAGCGCTGCCGTCTCCGCACGCAGTATACGAGAGCCCAGCGACACCACATGCACGCCGTGTCGTTGTGCCAGGGCAACTTCCTCAGCCATCAAGCCGCCTTCAGGGCCGATGAAGAGGACAACGGTTGGGGATGGGTGGGTGGGTGATTCCACGGCAGAGGGCGACGCAAGCGTCCCCTCCCCACTCGGCACCTCTCCCGCCCCTACGCGGGTGATAGATGTAGCGGAGTTCAGCACGTCATACAAGGTACGATTGTGCTCCTCTTCCCAGGGCATGATGGCGAGTGCGCGGGGGGGAATATCGTTGAGGGCGTGCATCAGCGGACGTATGGGCAGCAGTTCGGGCAGGCGCGAGCGGCCAGATTGCTCGGCTGCTTCCTGGATGATGCGCTGCCAGCGCTGCTGCTTCGATGGGCCCGCGTCCTCCAGTCCTGCCATTGAGCGGCGGCAGAGAATGGGAGCAAAGACAGATACACCCAGCTCGGTACCTTTTTCCAGCACCCATTCAAAACGAGCCGATTTAAGAAGGCCCTGGCAGAGGACGATACACACGCCGGGTTCGCGTTTGCCTGGCCTGCGTTCTAGCAAGTGGACTTCGACCCCTGCCTTAGAGCTTCTGGCGACTGCTGCCACAACTTCGTCCCCGCTGTTATCGAGGAGTATCAGGTGTTCGCCAACATTGAGGCGTAACACATCCCGAACCTGGTGCGCAATTTCCTTCGGGAGGGGAACAAGATTGGACCCGGCACCCCCTGGCCTGGCACCCGCGAGGGGTGCCACTACATTTCCCGCTTGCTCCTGAGATGAAAATGTAGTGGTTACCTGTCCCCCAGACAGGGTTCCCCTCGCGGGTGCCAGGCCAGGGTCGGATACCAGGTCAGCATCGGATACCAGGCCAGGGTCAGTTAGCAACTCTGGCGCAACAAAAAAACGATGCATATTTTATGTATATCCTGGTGAGCTAGCGCACCTGCGGTTTCTGACAACCAACGACCGCAACATGCATCATGCGCTTTTCTATCAGATACAACGGATACATGCGATACAAACGATACAAATGACACAAGCTGCAAATATCACAGCTGATTATCAAAGCCCGCCAGGATTGACCTTAACTCCTCTCTCATTTGCACATTATCAAGGTGACCCAGTCGTCGATCATCACCTGGTCTACCAGTCTCAAGCCTGCCTCTAAAAGCGGCTGTTCGGCCTCGTGACGGCGCTCTTCTATGATGCCGCCAGCGATGAGTAAGCCGCCTGGGGCCAGAACCTGGGCGAGGTAGGGAGCGATTGAGCCGATGACGCGCGCTATGATATTTGCCAGCACGAGGTCGAATTGCCCCGCCATGTGCGCGGCCCCGGCTTCATCGAGCACGCCCAGTACGACGGTAATGCGCTCGCTCAAGTGGTTGACGGCGGCATTGGCGATGGCGCTCTCGACGGCCACGCTGCTATTATCGATGCAATGGACACTGGCCGCGCCCAGTTTAGCAGCGGCTAAAGCAAGGATACCGGAACCGGTGCCAACATCGAGGACACGCATACCCGGTCGCGTGCGCTGCTCGACCTGTTCGAGGCACATGCGCGTCGTGGGATGCAGGCCGGTGCCAAAGGCCATGCCCGGGTCAAGTTCAATCACTACCTCGTCGTCTTTGGGTGTGTAGTCGCGCCACGATGGGCGAATGAGCAGGCGCCGGCCAATGTGGGTTACATGATAGTAATCTTTCCAGGCATTGGCCCAGTCCTCTTCATTGACAACGCGAGTTTGCAGTTCACCTACAAATTGCGGTCCCAGGCTGGAGAGATGCCACAGGCCCTCGGCTATACGCTGGCGTACCTCTTCCTCTTTGCCATCAACCGGCAGATAGGCGCGTACTTTGATGGGCTGCCCGGTCAAGACACGGTATTCTTGCCCTTCATCTAACAGTTCGATTGGCTCTTCAATTGATACTCCACCGGTTGCGTAGCGACGTAATAGCTCGCTGACAGATTCTACCGCCTCGGGATGCACCTGCACCGCCAGCTCTAACCAATGCATGTCTACAATTCTCTCTAAAATATGTCACGATGAGATATCAAGAACATAATAGTCATAGGTCGTCTTCACTTCAAACCCGCAGGAGCGATATAGCCCAATCGCGTTGGTGTTGTCGGTCTCTACATCCAGCATGATGCGTTTCTGTGTCTCAGCGCGGGTGGTTCGTATAGCTTCCTCCAGCATCTGTCTTCCGTAGCCAAGCCCCCTGTAACCCATGCGTATTTCAAAGGCATACATGCCTACCTGGTCTCCCATGTCATCTAATCTAAGACATCCAATTGGTTTTCCATGAAGCGTTGCCAGGTAGAAGCGGCGGCTCGGATCGTCAAACAACTTCCCTACCCACTGCTTCTCTGCCTCCACATTGCCCGAATCGGTAGCCAGGATAGAGGCTATGGCGTCCAGGTCGCCACTATTTGCCTGGCGCATCTGCAAGCCTTCATGAAAAATGCGCCTTTCTTTAAAAGTTCCCAGGACCATTTCGTGCTCTGCATACTCGCGCTGTGCACCGGTAGTTTTCACGAAAGCTTGTCCTGAAGCTGAGGATTGCTCGCACACCAGGATCAACTTGCGCACACCCAGGCGCTGGTATTCTTCCTTTGCAGCAGCGAACAGCTGGCTAAATATCCCCCTGCGGCGATAGCCAGGGCGAACCATGCCGGTCAGTTCCCTTTCCTTGCCCCAGCCATCTATAGCCAGGTAGCCCACAAGAGCACCATCTTCGTAGTAAAGAAGATCGCGCGCTTCATCGCCTGAACGCTTGCGCAATTCGTCCAGACCCAGGCGCATGTGCAACCCTTCATAGTCGTCGCAAACAATGATGAGCTGTCCAATTTCCGCGACTTCTGCCTCCGTCAATGTTCGCCTTTTGACGAGGCCCTGTTGGTGAGTACCAGGCATTAGTTCTCCTATTTAAAACACCGCGGGTTCCATGTACTCACCGAAGACGGAGCGGAAGACATCCATGATCTCGCCCAGGGTTGCGTAGTTCTTGACGGCTTCGATAATGGCGGGCATGGTGTTTTCGGTGCCCTCGGCAGCGCGGTGCAGGCTCTCCAATGCGCGCTTGACGGCGGCGTTATCGCGCTCGCGGCGCACGCGGTCGAGGCGCTCGAGATGGGCACGCTCTGCAACGCGATTGATGTAGAGCGTGGGGACTTTGATACCCTCTTCCGTGACATAGTCGTTCACGCCCACAATAGTGCGCTGGTGCTGGTCGATCTCCTGCTGGTAGCGATAGGCGGACTCGGCAATCTCGCGCTGGAAGAAGCCATTCTGGATACAGGCCAGTACGCCGCCCAGGGCATCGATACGGTTCAGGTAGTCCATCGCTGCCCGCTCGGTCTCATCCGTCAGGGCTTCGATAAAGTAGGAGCCGCCCAGCGGGTCAGCGGTGTTGACGACGCCACTCTCACTGGCGATGACCTGCTGGGTACGCAGGGCGATCAGCACGGCTCTCTCGGTAGGCAGCGCCAGGGCTTCATCCAACGAGTTGGTATGCAGCGAGTTGGTGCCCCCGAGGACGGCAGCCAGGGCTTGAATGGCAGTACGAATGATGTTGTTGTCGGGCTGCTGGGCAGTCAGGGACACGCCTGCCGTCTGCGCATGGCAGCGCATGAGCCAGGAACGGGGGTCCTTGGCGCCATAGCGCTCGCGCATCAGCCTGGCCCAGAGACGCCGGCCAGCACGGAACTTGGCGATTTCTTCGAAGAAGTCGTTATGCACGTCGAAGAAGAATGAGAGACGCGGCGCGAATTCGTCAATCTTCAAACCGCGCTTTAGAGTGGCATCGACGTAGGCAAGCCCATCGGCGATGGTGAAAGCGAGTTCCTGGACAGCGGTTGCGCCTGCCTCGCGAATGTGATAGCCGCTAATGCTGATGGTGTTCCAGCGCGGCATGTAGCGCGTGCCGAATTCGATGGTATCGACTACCAGGCGCATGGACGGCTCAGGCGGGAAAAGAAATTCTTTCTGGGCGCTGTATTCCTTGAGAATATCGTTTTGCAGCGTACCGCCCAGTTTTTCCCTGGGAAAGCCGTGCTTCTCGGCGTTGACGATATACATAGCCCAGATGACGGCTGCCGGGCTATTGATGGTCATAGAAGTCGTAATCTCGTCGAGGGGCAGGCCGTTGAATAAGGTCTCCATGTCGGCCAGTGAAGAAATGGCGACGCCGCATTTGCCGAACTCACCTGCAGCAAGCAGGTGGTCGGTGTCATAACCGTAGAGCGTGGGCATGTCAAAAGCTGTTGAGAGTCCCGTCTGACCCTGCGAGAGCAGGTACTTGAAGCGGGCGTTCGTGTCTTCCGCGGTGCCAAAGCCCGCGAACATGCGCATCGTCCAGGGTTTGGCGCGGTACATAGTCGGCTGTACGCCGCGCGTGTAGGGATATTCACCAGGAAGCCCGAGGTCGCGCATATAATCCAGGTTTTCACCATCTTGCGGCGTGTACACACGATTGACGGGAACGCTGGAGGTGGTCACCAGGTTATCACTTTCTGGCATGCGCTCCAGCGACTGGTGCACGGTGGTCTCTTCCCAATGCTGCCGCTCGACCTTCAGGCGCTCCAATTCCTCTTTATCAAACAGGGTGCCTTGTTCAATGCCAGGCTGCCGGTCTGTCTCTGGTGATTTCTGCTCAAGCATGGTAGATAACTCCTCCTCGTTGAGGTTACAGGTGAGAAAGGCTTTACACTTCAATCGACATCGCCACCGCTCCGCCTCCACCCAGGCAAAGCGTCGCGAGACCTCTGCCACCGCCCCGGCGGCGTAATTCATAGATCAAGGTGGTAAGCACGCGCGAGCCGCTGGAGCCAATGGGATGGCCCAGTGCAATTGCTCCACCGTTCACGTTCACACGCGACCAATCCCAGTCGAGTTCTTTGCCGTTTGCCAGGGTCTGCGCAGCGAAGGCTTCGTTGACCTCGATCAAGTCGAAATCGGCGAGCCTGAGGCCGGTGTGCTCTAACAGGCGGTTGACGGCGCGCGTGGGCGCAGCGAAGATGTAGCGCGGCGTGATAGCAGCCGAGGCATAGCCCGTAACGCGGGCTAAAACGGTCAGTCCGTTTGCCTTTGCGAAATCCTGGTCTACGACGACGGTAGCCGAGGCTCCATCGCTCAAGCCGGGAGCATTACCAGCTGTGACCGTGCCGCCTTCTTTAAAGGCAGGTTTAAGCTTCGCAAGCGCAGCCAACGAAGAGTCGGCACGAATAGGTTCGTCGGTGTCCACCACTACGACACCCGACTTTTGTTTGATCTCGATGGGAACAATCTCATCTTTAAAGCGCCCGGCAGCCGTAGCAGCAGCGGCTCGCTGGTGGCTTTGAAGAGAAAACTGGTCTTGCTCCTCGCGCGTGACACCGAACTTCTCGGCAACGATCTCGGCTTCGCCGCCCATGTGTATGTTTTCAAAGGCGCACCAGAGGCCATCACGCACAACAGCGTCGATAAGCTCGCCATCGCCCATGCGGTAACCTGTGCGGGCTTTGGTTAGCAGATAGGGCGCATTGCTCATGCTCTCCATGCCGCCCGCTACGAATGCCTGCGCATCGCCGGCACGAATGGCCTGGGCGGCGAGCATGACGGCCTTGAGACCAGAGCCACATACTTTATTGACGGTAAACGCGGGAAGATCATCGGGGAGGCCGGCATGAATGGCGGCCTGGCGAGCCGGAGCCTGGCCGATGCCAGCAGAGACGACATTGCCCATGATGACTTCATCGATGGAGCTGGGCGCGATACCCGAGCGACGTACAACTTCTTTTATGACGATAGCGCCGAGTTGGGGCGCTGTGAAACCGGCAAGGCTGCCGAGAAATTTGCCGGTCGGTGTGCGTACCGCTCCGGTAATGACGGGTATGTGTTCTGACATTGTGAGCTTTCCTTTGGGCCTGGAGACATTGATCCTTACATTCACACCATTGTGAATGTGAGCAAGCAGCGAGACATGCTGTTTTTCATTATATCTCGTACTCAGGAGAAGGGTCAAATCATGGCTTTGTAGGGAGCGTGCCCATCTGAAAACCAGCAGGTATACTCATATCCCACATAGATGCTGCTACGTGGGAGGCAGGCATCAACTCGAAGGTATTATACATTGGTTCTCCAGTGCCCAGGCCAGCTGCACCCTGTAACACATTGACCGGCAAGTAATCCATATCGAGAAGCAGGACAAGTCCACCCTGATAACGGATACGGTAGACTTCCTGACCTTTAAAGTTATCCTTATTGAGATAGACCGCAGCCTTCGTCTGTAGATCATGTCGCAGTTGTGCCAGGTCAAAGATCGAGTCGTCAACAGCCCATGCATCAGCTCCCCATTGAGCCACGTGATGAATCATGTCCTTGCCGAGCATAGTATGCTGGTCGCCTACTGCAACGACATCCAGTTGCCCATCGGCCATCGTTTCTACATGCATACGATCCGTGCCGAGATCGTGATAACTATCGACCTGGTAAATCATGCCGTTGGCACCAGTCATTGTCTGGGTGTGATACAGGACATAGCCGCTCCAGCTCAGGTTTGACGGCAACTGAAAAGTTTGAGGTCCACCGGGTGCCAAACCAATAAAGTGCGTGGCGGTCAGCAGCGCGATTAGGAGAACAGCCGCGACTGCCAGCTGGCCGATGAGCCACGTAAGACGCCGCCGGGGACGCACAGGACGTACGAGTTTACGAGATTGCGACCCATTCCGGGTAGTTTTTGTAGTCATAGCCATGATCGCGGCATCGACGCGTGCAGAGGGCGTCGTCGTTGGAAGATCTGCGACCAGGTGTGTCGCGCTGTTCATGAGCTGGTACTCCGCTGTACAGTCCTGGCAGATGGAGACATGCCGGAACACCTGGTTCACCCGCTCTGGCGACAGGTCATCGAGAATAGCCAGGTACAAGCGTATCGTGGCACACACCTGCGGACCACTTTCTCCCGCCCTGGGTACCGGCGGCAAATCAGTGTTGTTCATAGTTTCCGCTCCTGTTTACTACTCCCAGTCACACTGAGACGCTGATACTCTTCTGCGAAAATGCGCTTCGCACGTGAAATGCGGGTTGCTGCCGCATTTGGTGAAATATCCACGATGGCCGCTATTTCCTGGTAGGGTACGCCCTGCGCAGCGCTCAGCACAAGCACAATGGCGTATTCTAGCGGCATATTCGCCAGGGCAAGCCGGATGTGATCTCGCTCGGCAACATCTGGTATGCCCCCACTATCGGAGGGCAAATAAGGTGCATCCTCTTCGCTCGTATTTTCGAGGTACTCGCCTGAACGGCTGCGGCGCGTAAGCGGCCACCAGGAGATGCGCTTACGCCTGCGCAGATGATCGACGCATAAATTTGTGGCGATACGGTAGAGCCAGGGGGAAAGATTTTCCCGGTCATACAAGTCATTCCAGGAGACATAGGCACGCGTAAATACTTCCTGTGTGAGATCATCCGCGTCTTCCTGGCTGCCAAGCAGGCGATAGATGTAGGAGTGTATCGGTTGCCGGAGTTTCTCATAGAGCATAGCGAAATCCAGGGCACGAGCATCGCCGGAGTATGCTGTTGTATTTATATTCGAAGCAGCTCGCGATTTCTTGGTTGTCATGCTGGCATGCGCTCTTTCCTGGTTTGGGAGCATCCAGTCACTTTGGGAGACCGCAGAAGCAGAGCCACCGGCGTTTTCTCGATGCGATGACGTCTCACTTTTTGTATCCTCTATAGCTCCCGGTGATAGTATACCAGGAATGATAACTGAATAGAACATGCCAACCTCTATAAACAGGACTCACTGCCTACGATAGCAAGAGAAAAAAGACTCCAGGGACAGCTATACATAAGCTAACACGTTGAGTACTCCACTATTTTACAGGGAGACATATCCTACCTCTGTATATGAGATGTTATGAAACAACTTGTTACACGTCGATTTCATAAGGAAGAGGTTTTTACTATCAATAATGTACAGATATCATCTTAAGCAGAATTGATGGATAAACTTTCATCAATTCTGCGTTTTTTCTTTTGAAAACAAGACAAGGATGGAATTTATGCAGATATTTTCCCGGCGACCGCGAGCAGGGAGGGTGCCCCCTGACCACGGTCGATCTCTTCATTTCGCAAGTGTGAGCGCCCTGCTTCTAATTGTGCTTGTTCTTGGCGGAGTGGTATCCTACATAGCCCGCAGCGCTACGCAGGCGGCATCGGCAGAACTTTTGCCTTTTACTGGCACAATTTCTCCGCTGGTCGCTCGCAGTGCTCTACGTGGTCCAGCCGACCCAAACCAGCCCATTTCACTTGCGATTGGCTTGCGTCCACGTAATGCAGTGGGCCTGGCGCGCTATGCACAGGACATTGCGCGCACGACTTCCGTGAATTACCACCGCTATCTGACACCGGCACAGGTCGCCGGAGCTTTCGGGCCGGATAAAGGGATCTACAATGCAATACTACAGTTTCTGGAAACGTCTGGCTTCACAATTACCCATGAATACAGCCATCACCTACTAATCACCTTCAGTAGTACTATTGGACAGGTCGAGCAGATTTTTCATGTCACGATCAATAACTATACCGCCCCAGACGGCCATATATTTTACGCAAATAATACTGACCCTCTTCTGCCATCCTCACTGCCAGGTGCAATACAGAGCATCAGCGGCCTCAATAATGCGACGCACCTGTATCACCCAATGGCAGCCGGGCATGCCCTTTCTACACCAGCGATCAAACTAAACGCGTTAAGTTGTCCAGGCCCTGGCCCTGGGAACCCGGGCGTTCCTGGTAGTTACCTTACACCCAACCAGACTGCGGCGGCATACAACCTGAATGGGCTGTATAGCGCAGGCTACCGGGGTGAGGGGCAAACACTCGCCCTTTTCGAATTAGACACCTTCCAGGCGAGTGATCTCACCAATTATGTCTCATGCTTCGGCCACGGTCACACGGCAATCCAGACGGTGGTTACCGGCAAGGGCGCAGTTCCCACGGATGGCGGGGTATTGGAGGTAGAGCTGGATGCTGAACTGGTGTTGAGCGCGGCGCCTCAACTCGGCATCCTGCGGATTTACGAAGCAGCGAATGACACTGCCGATATCAACGCCGAGTGGGCGCAAATTATCACCGATGCGCCCCCCATTGTGAGCACCAGTTGGGGAGATTGCGAAAAATCCGTGGGTCAACAGGAGGCTCAGCAGGAAAACACGTTCTTTGCCATTGCAGCCACCGAGGGAGAGAGCATCTTTGCCGCTTCTGGCGACAGCGGCAGCGCAGGCTGCGCATTTGATACACCTCCTTTTACGGGGTTAAATGCTGGAGATCCCGCTGCTCAGCCTTTTGTCACCGGTGTCGGCGGTACAAGCCTCTATTTAAACAGCCAGGGAGCATACAACTCCGAAATCGTGTGGAATAACCTGCCTCAAGGCACTAACACCGGAGGAGCCTCTGGAGGAGGTATCAGTCAATTCTGGACAGCCCCGTCCTGGCAAAACGCGCCTGGGGTGATGAATCCACTCAGCAGCGGAACTCCGTGTAACGCACCGGCAAATACGATCTGTCGCGAGAGTCCTGACGTGTCGTTGAATGCCGATCCCAACGATGGCTACCTGGTCTATTGTTCATCGTCTGCGGCTCACTGTAACAGTGGCGGTGCCTGGTATAGCGTTGGTGGCACCTCTGCAGCCGCCCCCATGTGGGCAGCGATGATGACACTCACGAATGAGATGTCACTGCGGATGGGCAATTTCAGCCTTGGCTACATAAACCCGCTCCTTTACCAGGCTGCCAGTACCTCGAATACCTACGCTGCCAGCTTCCACGATATCACGTTGGGGAATAATGAGTACAATAATCTGAATGGGGTTTATCCAGCCACGACTGACTATGACATGGCGACAGGCCTCGGTAGTTATAACGCCCTGGCGCTGGCAAATAGCCTGGTCGCGCTTGCACAGAGTGCAAGCGGGCCGCGCTCTTCACCCACCAGCACCACCTGGTACTTTGCAGAGGGCAGCGTCGGCGGCGGCTTCGAGGAGTTCATCACCATACAGAACCCCAACGCGAGCCAGGACGCCTCGGTTAATGTGACCTACCTGTTCCAATCCCGATCGGCTGTCACCGTGACCCACAACGTCCCGGCCAGCACACGCGCCACCTTCACTGCGAACCAGGACCTGGGCATCCGGTCCACAGACCCGCAACAGGCTATCTCTGCCATTGTGCAAGCCACCAACGGGACGGGCATCGTCGTCGAACGCCCCATGTACTTCAACTACCTGGGCATCCAGAGCGGCACCGACGTGGTCGGTGCAACGAACCCCGGAAAGACCTACTTCTTCCCCAAAGTCGACACGCGCCGGTCAGGTCGCACCTATTACACCTACATCACCATGCTCAATCCCAGCACCACGCAGAACGCTACCGTCACTGCTATGTTCTACACAGGTGCCTGTGGGCAAAATGGCCAACCGGCTTGTCCCACCCAGACGGTGACCGTCTTGCCCCTGCATCGCGGCACCATTACCCCGCCGGTGGGCCTCCAGATGGCGGTGTCTGTTAGCTCGAGCTTGCCCATCGTAGTCGAACGTCCGATGTACTTCAGCGATAACATTGCCACAGCTGGTGGGGTGACTACCGGTGCTGCCAGTGTAGTCGGCGCCACCGCGCCTGGCAACGATTGGCTCTTCGCCGAGGGCTACACCGCCACCGGCTTCCAGGAATACTTGATCCTGGCTAACTTTGGTACAACAGCTACCACGGCCACGATTAGGCTGGAATATACTAATGGGCACACCCAGGCCGTCCAGGTGCCCGTACCTGCCCAGGGCCAGACCACCTTCGATGTCAACCAGGCCAATGCCCATCCAACGGGAACCTGCGACGTCACCCCTTGCCAGACGACCCTCTCGGTGTCGGCTGAGATCACCTCGGCAGGCCCCATTGTGGCCGACCGCCTGATGTACTTCCACTTCGGCCCTTCGCACATCTCTGGTGGCACCGAGACCGTCGGAGAGGCCGGGCCAGCCTCCCACAGCGTCTACGCTCTTGCCGAGGGCTACACCACCAACACCTTCCAGGAGTACCTGACCCTGCAAAACCCGACCAATGCCGATGAGACGGTGGCCGTGACGCTGTTTGCCGACACATATGTGATGCAGCAGCAGGTGATCGTCAAGGCCCATAGCCGCCAGACGACCGGTATCAATAGCCTGGTGGTACCGATTGCCCAGGCCTACAACAACATGGGAGGGAACTCGTACTCGGTTTCCTTATCGGTCCAGGCGTTGGGCGCCAATGCGAAGATCGTGGCTGAACGCCCGATGTACTTCGACTTCGCCGGGGCGGATCCCGGCGGAACAGACGTGTTGGGGTATACGGGGTGATAGGGGTGCAATGATGAGTATTACCAACCAAGATCGGTAATACTCTGTAGGCGGCGCATTTATGCCAGCACCGCCGATTTATCGGCCAATAGCCCGTCGATGCGCTCCACGGGCCGATAAATCGGCGGTGCGCACGATAAATTGTGCGCCTACGGGTATGACCAAGGGTGCTTGGTAAACTTCAGTATTGGTCCCATGCCCCATCGCATATCCAGGGTAAAAACCGTAAACTTCATTTCCAGGTCAGAACTTCAGCCACTCCCCATGACACAGCTCATGACGCTTTCATGACACTTCCTCCTTATAATAGTCTAGCAAGGACGAGGTGCAACACCTGAGTGTGGCCCGCAATCCTGCAGAGTGGGTCTTTGAGTGATGAATTCGAGCACGTATAAAAACTCTGGAAGGGTATGAACTAACAGATGGCCTCTCATGAACACACTATGGTTGATGTTCTGATTGCCGGCGCTGGTCCAACCGGGTTGACTGCCACAATGGAGCTGGCCCGCCGGGACATCACGTTCCGCCTGATTGAGAAGGCTGAGCGACGATCTCCTTTCTCAAAGGCATTAGCGCTGCACGCACGTACCCTGGAACTCCTGGAGTTATCGTCAGCGAAGCTCGCTGATACCTTTGTTCGAGAAGGATATACCGCCCCTGGAGCCAATATGAGTACGGGTACTGATCATCCTGTGGTGACTGACTTTTCTGGTCTTGATACCCGCTATCCCTATCTGCTGATCGTTCCTCAAGCCAGAACAGAGGAATTGTTAGAAGCCCATCTCGCTATGCTAGGATATGGGATTGAGCGAGGAGTCGAACTCAAGAACCTGGCGCAAGAAGCCGATGGTGTCATCGCGCATCTCCAAAACGCTGATGGGCGGACAGAGCAAGTTCATGCTGGCTATGTTCTGGGATGTGATGGCGCACATAGTACGGTTCGCCACTCGTTGGGCCTCCCATTTCCGGGAAAAGGCTACTCATGGACAGCCTTTCTTGGCGATGTTAAGCTTGATGGCGAGGTCACAAGAAAAGGGCCGACACAGTTTTCTAATGCACGCGGACTGGCGATGGTCTTTCCTTTTCAAGATGACTACAGCCGTGTCATTACCATCGATACCGCGTACCAGCACAGTTCAGCGCACGAAGAACTCACGCTCGACGAGTTACAGGATTCCGTCAATGCCATTCTCCCTGCTCCAACCCGGCTAAGCGAGCCTCGCTGGCTTACCCGTTGGTCGGCGCAACTGCGCCAGGTTCCCCGCTACCGGGTAGGACGAGTGTTTCTCGCCGGGGATGCCGCCCATGTCCATAGCCCTGCCGGTGGTCAGGGACTCAATACCGGCGTGCAAGACGCGTACAATCTGGCGTGGAAACTGGCCCTGGTGCTGCATGGACAGGCCCCGGAGAACCTCCTCGACACCTATCAGGCCGAACGTCATCCCGTTGGTCAGCAGGTCATGTGTTCCTCGGATATCCTGCTCCGCACAACGCTTCTGCCCAATACAGCTGTCAGGACGGGGCGCAATTTCGCTGTTCGCACACTCGTCCCACTCCCGCCTCTTCAGCACATGATCAGCGAGAATCTTTCAGGTCTGGGCATCAGCTATAGGCAGGCGGATCGTCGCGCTCAGTTACTCAAGCTGCTTCCTGGTCCACACGCGCTGCAGGCGGGTGATCGCGTTCCCAACCTGGAACTCAAACCTGCCGTGCTCAACACTGAAACGAGGACATCGGTAGACCTCTACGACGTCTTACGGCAAGCCCTCTATTCCCTTTTCATTGAAGTCGCACCCGAATATGCCGACCGGGATCAGCAACACATTGTCCACTTGCTTAACAGGGTCAAACAATTGGCGGGAGAGACAAGCAAGCTGTATGTCGTTTTCGAGCAGGGTTCAGAGGCAGTTGCACGCAAAGTCGACGCAACCGCATTTATCGATTTCAAACAACAATTCCGCCACAAACTCGGAACGCACCATGGCAGCATCTTGCTGGTCCGTCCCGATGGCTACCTGGCTTTGCATATACCGGGACTGCAACAAGAACTGTTCTTGTCCGAACTTCAACGCTGGGTAACGCCTGTACATCAGAAAGTAGACAACCTCATGGTTGGACATCCATGAAGCAATATGTCGTCCTCCATGCTCATACTACGTAGCGATATAAGGATGCTCGCCCATTATCCATACTGCTAAACCACAGGATAGCGCCGCTATTGGACTGCGCAGGTGTGACCTGCAGCATGAAACCAGCGGCAGGGGGTCTGGTTACGTCGCTCCAACTGTTGGAGGCGGGGTCGTAGCGCCGGATGATTTGCGAAGGGGCTACCGGTACTCCCGAGGTATGTACGCCAGAGGGCGAGTTTTGTTGTGGAGGAAGTTCTGCATTTTGAGGATTCCGCGTTGGTATAGGTACAGCGGTTACGGCAACAGCGGTACCTGCTACGGCGGTTGGTTGGCCATTGAAAGGAATAGTGGGCGAGGCATACACCTGTCCACCTGGACTGACATACCAGTTCTGAATACTCAGCATATCAGATGGGATTGCTACTAATTGCCAGCTTGCTCCGCCATCTTTACTCACCTGCAAGTGAAAGGAGGAAGCCACGGGAATGGGATCGGCAGGTTCCGTCTCACCACGGAGAAGAGGTAGAGGTCCGAACGTGCCGCCTACATAGATGATTCGTGGATTGCCGAGGGCCTGCTGGACTTGCGACCCAAAGGGGATATTGTTGAGCACCAAGTGCCATGTTGCTCCGCCATCAGTAGTTTTGAAGAGTTCCTGCTTGAAGCCAAAGGCAGGAAGGACATCATTGGGGACAGCGACTTCGATAGGGAGCAATACGCCGCCAAACAGGGCATAGATGGTGTTGGGGTCTGTGGGGTCAACAGCATAACTGTGTACGCCGAGCTTTTGAGTGGAGAACTGAACATCAATGACTGTCCAGTTGTGCCCTCCATCGGTACTTGTGACCAGGCGCGGCAAAAGATACGGCACGGCTTTTATAGGCTGGTTGATATAAGCCCGCGGCAGGATCCATTGCAAGCCGAAGAGATGGGTGCCTTCAAGCTGGATCTGCTGGATGAACCATACAGCTGGCGCATGTATACCAGGGACGTGGAGAACTGGCTGGATCGTCTCCCACGTCTGCCCACCATCAGTGCTATGCTTCAATACGGCGGAAGATTGGGAACTGCTGGCCGCCCCGACGACATAGATTTCATTACTGTCGGCGGGGTTAACGGCCAGCTCACAGGTGTTGCCGATGGAGGCTTTACTGCCGATATCTTGCCAGTGATCGCCAAAGTCAGTGCTTCGCAGCACCGTAGGGGAGCCTGGACTAGCCTGGGAAGTAACAGGCGCTTGCATTGCACACGCGTAGAGGACAGACGGATTGCTGCGCGCGGCCGCGATGGAGGTGATTGCATAGCCTTGCAGCACCTGCTTCCATTGTCCCGAGGGCGGCGTGGACGTGGTAGATTGATTCGCCTGGTGCTGCTTCAACTGGGCAAATACGAGCGCGCTTAAGCCCACCACCAGCACGACCACAATAATAGCTCCAACGCCTGCCAACCAGCCTTTGCGTTTTGAACGAGCAGGCGATGGGGACACTGCCGGTGTACCGGCGGTATCAGTATGCTGAGTTTTCATATGAATGATTACTCCTTACAGAGCTTGTCTCCGCGTGTTACGTGTAGCATCTCTACATTGCCCAATACTCTACCAAAGTGATGACGATGGAGAAGACCCGGAAGTTCCCATATCACCTACGTGGCCTATTTCTCACGAGCATTGACACAAGGCTTTACTGGGAATAATATAAGCACGGTATTCAGAAATGTACAGGATATCCATTGCCTGAATCATCCTGTCGCGGATGGAAGCTCCACCTGGAGAGCATTCTATGGCAAGGATATCTCTACCACGCGAGGACTTTTCCTACTATGTCGCAGATGCATGCGAACAACGGCAACGATGAGAAAGAGCGTGCGGGAAATGAAACGCGCTCTGCTGAAGGCCCATACGATCCCGACCAGGAAGAACTGGAACGATTACTGCTGGAGGGTGTGGGCGAGAGCAGTGACGAAAGCCGCCCCCAGGGCCAGCGAGTAGTTTTGCCTCAATCGACACATGCAAATACAGGGCTGTATCATAATGAGGACTCGGAAGTTCCCGTAGGCGGGGATCTCCAGGGGGCATTAGGATTATACGCCGAGGCCGCCCAGGATATGGTCACGGCAGGGGTGGAACTGGCCCTTGGAAGGCACTTCGCGTGCGCAGATTATTGTAACCAGGCAGCGGAAAAGGCCGCCCAGGCGGTGAGCCTGCTGCGTTTTGGCCGTCAAAGCACGTATAACCACGACTTACGAGCGCTTGGCGCGCTGGTGGGAGCACCGGAGGAGATTCAAGAGGAAATGGCCATCTTGACGCCCTTTCATCCTGAGACGTTCTACGCGGATACACCACCTGAGGAGGCCGACGAGGTGATTAGCGCTGAGCAGGCCAGTAGTTATGTACAGAGTGCTCGCCGCGTATTACGCTGGGCAAGGTCAATAGTATTGAACGCATAACAATCAATCGGTTTTTGGGAGGATTTTTGTGACGCAACAAATTACACGTTCGGGACTTGACGAGGCTGTTAAACAGTCACCACGTAAGTGGGTGTACTTATTTAGTGAGGGCAATGCCAAAATGCGCGATCTGCTCGGAGGCAAGGGCGCGGGCGTTGCCGAAATGACAAACGCCGGGCTACCGGTGCCCCCCGGCTTTACGATTACGACCGAGGCGTGCAACGCCTATTACGACGCTGACGAGCAGTTCCCGCAGGGCATGTGGGAGCAATCACTCGAGGCGTTGAAGATCGTTGAGCAACAGACGGGGAAGGGGTTCGGCAAGAGGGAGAATCCGCTGCTGGTTTCCGTGCGCTCCGGCGCGAAATTTTCGATGCCAGGGATGATGGATACGGTGTTGAACCTGGGCATCAACGATGAGACGGTGCAGGGATTGGTGAAGCTGACCGGCGATGAGCGTTTCGCTTATGATGCTTATCGCCGCTTCATCCAGATGTTCAGTAAAATTGTGTTGGATACCGACCCACAAGATTTTGAGCACGTACTGGATACGTATAAGGAGCGCGCGGGAGTGAAGAGCGATGCTGAAATTCCCGCTGCCGCGCTCAAAGAGATGGTGGTTGAATTTAAGCAGATTGCGGAACGCCAGTCCGGTGAACCATTTCCCACCGATGTGTACACACAATTGCACAAGGCTATCGAGGCCGTTTTCTCATCCTGGAACAATAAACGCGCTATCGATTACCGCAACTTCAACAAGATTCCGCACAACCTGGGGACAGCGGTCAATGTGCAGAGCATGGTCTTCGGCAATATGGGCAACGATAGCGGCACGGGCGTGGCCTTCACACGCGATCCCAGCACAGGCGAGAAAAAACTGTATGGTGAATACCTGCTGAATGCTCAGGGTGAGGACGTGGTAGCCGGCATTCGCACTCCCTCAAAGATAGAGCGCCTGCAACAGGACCTGCCGCATGTCTATGAGCAGTTCCAGGAGATTGCACGACGCCTGGAGCAGCACTATCACGACATGCAGGACCTGGAATTTACGGTCGAGAAGGGTCGCCTCTATATGCTGCAAACGCGTTCTGCCAAGCGTACCGCCCAGGCGGCGGTCAAAGTGGCCGTGGACATGGTGGCAGAGGGCCTGATTAACGAACAGGAGGCGATCAAGCGCGTTGACCCACTCCAGGTGTATCAATTGTTATTGCCGCGCTTCGACGAGGCTGAGAAGCAGCAGGCTGCAAAAGAGGGTAGACTGCTAACGAAAGGATTGAATGCTTCGCCAGGGGCAGCTACCGGCATAGCCATTTTTGACGCTGACCGCGCAGAACAACTTGGCAAAGCCGGGACACCGGTGATACTGGTGCGTCCGGAGACCAGCCCCGATGATGTACACGGCATGCTGGTTGCCAAGGGCATTTTGACGGCTCGCGGCGGCGCGACGAGCCATGCAGCCGTGGTCGCACGCGGCCTCGGCCTACCCTGCGTGGCAGGCGCTGAGGGTATTCGCGTCAGTGAGGAGGAGCGACTCTTCCGGGTGGTCGGGTCCGATAGCATCATTCGCGAGGGAGACGATATCTCGATTGACGGCGCAAGCGGCGAGGTTTTTGCAGGGATTATTAAGACGGTGGACGCCGATTATGAGAAGGAGCCGGATCTGAAGCAACTGCTGGAGTGGGCCGATTCCTTCCGCAGGTTGGGCGTATGGGCGAACGCTGACTATCCACGCGACGCGCGACGCGCGGTCGTCTTCGGCGCTGAAGGCATCGGGCTGTGCCGAACCGAGCATATGTTTATGGAGCAGGAACGCCTGCCGATTGTGCAGAAGATGATCCTGGCGGAGAGTAAGGAAGAGCGGCAGGCTGCGCTTGACCAGTTGTTGCCTTTCCAGCGCAACGACTTTAAGGGCATCTTTGAGACAATGGTGAATCCCGAGACGGGCGAGGGCTACCCGGTGGTCATCCGCCTGATCGACCCGCCGCTGCACGAATTCCTGCCCTCCTACGAGGAATTGCTGGTTGAGGTGACGCGGCTGGAGGCGACTGGAGAGAATCCCCAGGAGCTGAAAGAGAAGCGCAAGATGCTGGAAGCGGTTGGGGCAATGCGCGAGATGAACCCGATGCTGGGGTTGCGCGGCTGCCGGCTGGGATTGCTCTACCCGGAGATCAATGTGATGCAGACGCGCGCCATCCTGGAGGCGGCGATAGAGCTTGCCAGAGAAGGGAAGAAGCTGCAGCCCAAGATCATGATCCCGCTGGTCGGGCATGTGAATGAGTTGAAGGAGGTACGCCGCCAGCTCGAGGCCGTGGCGCAGGAAATTACAGCCGAAGCGGGTTCTGCTGTTGCATATAAATTTGGCACGATGATCGAACTACCACGCGCTGCGCTGACCGCCGACCAGATTGCCCCGGTGGCCGATTTCTTCAGCTTTGGCACGAATGACCTGACGCAGACGACCTTTGGCATTAGCCGCGACGATGCTGAGGGTAAGTTCTTGCTGAAGTATGTCGATGGCCTGGAGGAGCCGGGCTTGAAGGAAAGGGTCAAGATTCTGCCTGCCAATCCTTTCCAGACGCTGGATCGCGACGGGGTGGGCCAACTGGTGCGCATGGCCGTTGAGAAAGGACTCAAAGCGAACCCGCACCTGGAGGTAGGCATCTGTGGTGAGCACGGTGGCGACCCCGATAGTATCGAGTTCTGCAACGAGGTAGGGTTGGACTATGTGAGCTGCTCACCGTTCAGGGTGCCCGTGGCGCGGCTGGCCGCGGCGCAGGCAGCGCTGACGAGCAGCGAGAAAGATAAGTAGTTACACTTTTACCAGCACCTTCAATACGCCGGGCTGCGCTGCATGCTCAAATGCAGCCAGCCCTTCGTCTAGCCCATACCGCGCGCTAATCAGTGGGTGAACATCGACTCTGTGCTGGCTCAATGCACGTATCGCAGGAGGAAATGGGCCACAGCGCGACCCTTGCACGCGAATCTCATCGATGACGATGGGAGCGAGATGCAGGCTGCTTTTGTCGGCCACGGTGCTCTTCAGGATGACTGTCCCTCGCGGCCTCACCAGGCGCAGCGCCAGGCCCAAGCCCTGCGCCGAGCCTGTGCATTCCACCACCAGGTCAACGCGTCGCCTGTTCTCTAAGGCGAAACGTTCAGCATCATCAAGCACATAGGTATGCACTCCACGCTTTTCTGCCGGCGCCAGCTTCTCCTCGTGCTTCCCCGCCATCATCACTTCGCAGCCACTCAATGCCAGCACTTGCGCTGCCAGTTGGCCCATCTTGCCATCGCCCAATACCACAACGCTGTCGGTAGGTCTAATATGCACCTGCTCGAGGATCTCAAAGTTGGCGGCCAGGGGTTCTACGAAGACCGCCTCTTCATCGCTGACATGCTCAGGAACAAGATGTAAGTTCTCTACAGGCAGCATCAGGTAATCGGCAAACGCTCCGTCGCGGTTGACAATGCCGAGCGTGCTGCGATTGGGGCAATGGGTAGGCATACTACGCTGGCAATATGCGCAATCTGGGCGGTGGCAGGCAGCGTTAATCTCACCAACGACACGCTGCCCGATAAGGTATCGATACTGTTCCTGGGATACATGGCCATAGACTTCCTCCACCACACCCACAAACTCGTGACCCGGAACGCCTTGAAAATCCAAATAGCCACGGGTGATTTCCAGGTCGGTGTTGCAGATGCCTGCAAGCAAGACGTGGATAAGAGCTTCGCCATCTACCGGAGCCGGCATGGGATAATCTCGCTCAAGTACCAGGCCAGTTTCTCGGCGTACCAATGCGCGCATGAAGTCTCTTTTCATTTTCTCTTTATTGAAACCCTCCCCGTCTATTCATGAAGCAGGCGCTCTGCCACAGCATAGCCCCATCGACCGGCAACTGCACTCCCGTGACAAAGTCCGAAGCCGCTGAGGCGAAAAAGATGGCCACTCCGAATCTCTTCCCTATTCTAGCCGAATCCATCGTCCTCGTCCAGGTAGGCTTGCGCTCATCGAGTGTTCCTTTCTTCGTCTTTCAGTTCCTCCGGCCGTATGGCAGCATCTACCTCTCGGCCTATACGAATTACAATGCCCGGTAAGGCTTCAATATCTTCCAGAGCGGTACGGAAGTTCACGATACAGGCACGCAATAGGAACGTCCCTCTCACTACCGCATTGGAGAGGAAGGCTTCTCCGGTAAACCTACCGGAGTCCCTCAAACAAATCACCCTCTACCCTGCGTCCACCATTCACCAAACTGAAGGCCCGGTAATATGTTTGACAATCCCACAACTCTTTTTGATGTTCCCTTGATGCGTGCTCGAGCTGGCGATAGGCAACCAGCTGTGACTGGTGGCACAAGACCGCTTCCCACACGATCTGCCTGTAGTCTTTCGTGTCGATACGAGTGGTGATCGCCCACTCAGGCCCCCCAATGCCACGACGCTCCACACCATCGACATGCATGACCACGTCACCAAAAACTGCTTGATATGCAACTCCCAATTGATACGTTGCTGCCATGTAATACAGCTTCGAGACGGCATGGGGAGCCAGGTCGTGATAGTACAAAGAACTTGCACTTGCCGCTTCAACAATGGCAGCCGTGGTGAACTGGCAAATGGCGATATGATCTGGATGCCCATATGCTCCATCTGGCCCAAACGTCACCACTACGTCGGGTTTCACACGGCGTACATGTCCCACGATCTTCGCGATCACTTCGGCAGGATGGGCCTGGTCCAGGTCGCCATCAATGTAATCCAGGAAATCGACGCGGGTGATGCCAAGCACTCTGGCCGCCGCCAGTAACTCAGCCTCACGTCTCTTGCCCAGCGCTTCCAGGCCTGGATACTCCCGCTCGTCGCCAAACCAGCCGCGTTCTCCCCTGGTCGCTGTCACGAGATAGGTTTCTATATCCTCGCTGGCATACTTGGCGAGTATGCCGCCATTACCCAATGATTCGTCGTCGGGATGTGCCAGCACGCACATCAATTTCAGTTGGTTCGTCATGTGCTCTTCTCCATTACTATAGGCTTCAGAAGTCTCAGAGGCTGCCTGATCGATATTCTGTTTGTCTATGCGGTTGTCGCTATCTGATTCCAACCGTCACTAGCAGTATGCCTGAAAAAGGCGGGGTTGCCATCGTGGAAAAGTACGTAGATTGGGTAATAGCAGTACGGAGATTTCCACCGGGGCAGATGAACAGATAGGTAGAGGAGGTTATGTAGTGGGGAATACCAACCGCTCTTGTAATCTATTTCGTGTAACGCTATACTGGATGCGGGCAACCGGCACCCGATGGTATTCACAAGGGATAACTCATCATTTATGAACGACTACGACCTGATAGCGCCCTTTTATGACGCAGAGCATGGGCACTTCGATGAAGACCTGAACCTGTATTCGAACTTTGCGGAGTTGTGTGGCAGCCCTCTGCTCGAACTGGCTTGCGGCAGCGGGCGCTTGCTGGTTCCACTTGCACGGGAAGGATATGAATTGACGGGGGTTGACACTTCAGCCAGCATGCTGAAGCTGGCTCAGGAGGCCTTAGAGCAAGCCGGTGTAGTATCGCAATGCAAGCTGGTACAGGAGGACATGTCCAGTTTGAACCTGGGGCAGAAGTTTCGGCTGGCATTTATCGCGCTTGGCTCATTTGGGCATGTTTACACGCGCCAGGAGCAGCGAAAGACGCTGGCGGCGATTCGCAAGCATCTAACCCCTGGGGGCAGGTTTATCCTGGATATCAGTAACGCGGATGTACGCTACATGGAGCATTTAAGCGGACAGATGCTGCACCAGGGGACATGGCGACGCGATGACGATACCCTGCTGTCGCACTTTGTCAGTCCCGCTTCCTCACCCTCGCGGCATTTGCTGGAATTGATGCATTTCTACGAGGAACACAGGCAAGGTGATGCGGTACATCGCACAGTAATCACGACGTACCTCTATCTTTTTGAGCGCAATGAGGTGGAACTGTTGCTGGAAGAGGCAGGCTTCGGGATCACTGATGTTTATGGGGATTATGAGCTAGGAGCTTATGAGCATGATAGTCCCCGCATGATTTTTGTAACTGAGGTACGCTGACATGATCGATAGACAACTACACGCATGGAACCTCCAGCAGAGTGAGGCGATTGCACTACAACGTGAACTGGCGAAGCGTGTGGTGCGTGAAGATAGGCTTGATGAAGTGCACCACATAGCCGGGGTGGATATGGCGATTAATGAGGAGAATGGTATGGCAAGGGCCGCCGTGGTCCTGCTCACCTACCCGGCATTGGAAGTAGTCGAACAGCATGTCTACGAGGAACCGGTGCGTATGCCTTACATCCCGGGGCTGCTCTCGTTTCGCGAAACGCCCAGCATTCTAGGGGCTTTCGCCCTTTTGAAACAACAGCCAGAACTGGTGATGGTTGACGGACAGGGTATTGCGCACCCCCGCAGGTTGGGGATCGCTTCACACCTCGGGCTATGGCTGGAACTGCCCACTATCGGCTGCGCCAAGTCGATCCTGCGGGGAGAATTTGATAGAGCGGCCCTGGGTGAGGAGGTAGGATCATGGGTTCCGCTCATCGACAAGAACGAGGTTATCGGGGCGGCGTTACGTACCCGAGCACGCACGAACCCTATGTTTATCTCCCTGGGCCACCGGATTAGCCTGGAAACGAGCCTGCGATATGTGCTCGCATGTGGTAGAGGGTACCGCTTGCCAGAGCCGACACGCCTGGCTGATAAGCTGTCTAAAGATAATGCGTGGAGCGAACCACAGGAATCCAAACCAGTGGCAGAGCAGGAGACGCTGTGGGGATAGAGAGGTTATGATTGTCCTGCGAAGAGGGGCGCGGTGAAGTAGAAGGTAGTACCCTTGTCGAGAACACTATCAAAGCCAATTTCGCCGCCGTGCTGCTCAATTATGAGCCTGGCGATGGGCAAGCCGAGGCCGTAGCCACCCATTTTTGATTGCAGGGCATGATTGGATTGGTAAAAACGCTCGAAGACATGCGGCCAGTCTTCAACAGGAATGCCATAGCCTGTATCTGAGACGGAGATGATCACAAACTGCTCATTGTGTGGACGAGCACGGATAGTTACGGTTCCACCAGGTGGTGTGAATTTGATGGCATTCGTGACCAGGTTATTCATAACTTGCTTCATACGCTGGGGATCAGCATAGAGTATGGGAGTGGGCGAGGGAATATCCTTTTTGAGTACCACGGCAGCTTTGAGTGCCTGCGGATGCAGGCTATTGGTAACCTGCTTTGCCAGCACATGAAAATTGACTTTCTGCCGCTTCATTTCAAATTGTCCCGAATCTGAGCGTGTCATGAACAGGATGTCTTCGACGATGGAGACAAGCTGCTGCACCCCTTCCTGGGCATAACCAAGATATTTATGTTGCTCCGCGGTCAATTCGCCCATATGGCCCTGTAAAAGCAGGTCGATGAAGCCATGAACGGAGTTCAAGGGGGTACGAAGTTCATGCGAAACCATGGAGACAAAATTTGCACGCACGCGATTTGCTACTTTGACGGTAGACATATCATTGGCGATAAAGACTACACCTGCCCCCCCATACTGCTGGTCAACGGGAGTGACGCTGACGATGAACTCGCGGGAATGATCGGGGTCCCCACCAATAATGATCTCTTCGTGCGCAATTGCTTGCTTCTGCTGGATTACACGTGTGAGTGGACAACTGGAAGTGCCGCAGAGCATCGTGCCGTTCAGGTTCCTGCAATTCAATAGCTGGGTACAAGGTTGACCGATAGCCTGCTCACGAGGCTGACCGAGTACGGTAGCAGCGACAGGATTGATATCGAATACATGGAAATGGCTATCAACCGCTATGATTGCATTCGGAGTATTGACAATCAGGCTGTCCAGATACAGATGATCACTCACAACTACTTTCCTAGAAATTTATAGCCGATGCCACGCACCGAGGTAATATGCTTAGGACTCTCGGCATCTTCTTCTAACTTTAAACGCAGACGTCGTATATAGACATCTACAATATTACTGTTGCTCTCATTGTCGTTCCAGACTTCTGAAAGTAACTGGTCACGATTGACTACCTGGCCGGAGGAAGTCATGAGCACGCGCAGGACCTGCATCTCGGTAGGAGTTAGCGGAATAGATGCATGCTCGGGTATTACGACTTTCAATTCCCCGGGGAGGAGTTCGATCTGACCACAACGGATACTGGTATTGCCCACCTTACCGTCCTTTTTAATACGGCGCATAACGGCTTGTACCCGTGCTACCAGTTCCTGGTGATTAAATGGCTTGCAAATATAATCATCTGCGCCGATATTAAAGCCCTGTAATTTTGACTCAATCGCGTCCTGCGCAGTCATGAAAATAAGCGGGATGTCATATCCCTGGTCACGTAACCGGGCAGAAAATTCAAAGCCGTTAATATAGGGCATCATTACATCGATAATAAGCAGGTCCGGTTCCCGCTTTTGGATCATCTGCATTGCGCCGCGAGGGTTATCTGTCGTCTCAACTTCGTACCCTTCTTTGCTGAGGACAAATTGTACGAGCGCATTTGCAAATTGATCATCATCTATGACAAGAATGTACACTGTTGTTCCCCTCAAGCGACCAGCGTGGATTGCTTCTACTCTACTAGATTTATCTACTCCAATGACGATTACACCTCGCTGAACCGATCACATACGTGGGGGGCGTTTGTGCCCGGCTTCTATTACAAATTGAAATCTATAGATATTAAATCTTCTGTTTGTACATGTTACACATTTAACTATCTACTGTCAAGTATGAATCTGCGCCAGGCGCAATTTCTCCAGGTAGACCAGTAAGATGGCGATGTCTGCCGGCGTCACGCCTTCGACACGCGATGCCTGCCCGATGGTGCGAGGGCGAGTTCGCATGAGCTTCTGGCGAGCCTGGGTGCGTAAATGCTGCACAGAGTTATAGTCGATGGTTTCAGGAATGAGATGCTCCTCCATACGCCTGGCACGGTGGACAAGTTGCTCCTGCTTGTGTACATAGCTTTCGTATTTCACCTGCAACTCGACCTCTTCTGCTACAGGTTCAGCCAGCACAGGCAAGATTGCAAGCAAGACCCCGTTCCCTGTTACAAGCTCTGCCAGGTGGGCTACCTGGTAATAGGTGACAGCTGGCCTGCGTAAGAGTTCGCGGGCAGAGAGCATCTGTCCGAGGGGGGCAAGGCCGATTACCTGCGCATGCGTTTCTGTCGTACGCGAAGAGGTAAACATGAGGGTATCAAGCTGAGCCAGGGCACGCTGGATACTCTCACGCTTGTGTACGAGTTGGGCGTAGCGCGTATCATCGATAAGCCCGAACTTATAGGCATATTCACTCAGGCGCAGGTCCGCGCTTTCGGGGCGTAAGAGCAGGCGATACTCGGCGCGCGATGTGTGCAGCCGATATGGTTCACTCAAAGGGCGCGTTACCAAATCATCGATCATCACGCCAATGTATGCTTCATGGCGTCCAAGCACGAAAGAGCCTTCATCGCGAACGTGCAGCGCCGCGTTGATACCGGCCATAATCCCCTGGGCTGCCGCTTCCTCGTAGCCAGAAGTGCCGTTGATTTGACCCGCGAGAAAGAGTCCTGACACAGCCTTCGTTTGTAATGTTGGGAATAACTGCTCCGGCGGTATATGGTCATACTCGACCGCGTAGCCTACACGCATCATCTCAACGTGCTCCAGGGCAGGGATACTGCGCAGCATGGCGAGTTGCACGTCTTCAGGGAGACTGGTATTCATGCCCTGTACGTACACTTCACCGGTACGCCAGCCCTCTGGCTCTAAGAAGATTTGATGCCGCTCTTTATCGGCAAAGCGTACAATCTTATCTTCAATTGAGGGGCAATAGCGCGGGCCAATGCCTTCGATGATGCCGGTGTACAGTGGGGATCGATGCAGGTTATCACGAATGATCTGGTGCGTACGATCATTAGTATGCACGAGATAGCAGGGTAACTGCGGTCGCCACCCGTGCAAGTCTTCGTCCGTAACGGGATAGACCGGGTTGGGGTGCGTACCGGGGAGCTGCACGTCCTGGCGAGCAGACACATCTTGAGAAAAGTAGAGTGGTACACGGCTACCAGGTTGTGGCACTGTTTTGCTAAAATCGATGGTACGCGCATCGATACGTGGTGGGGTGCCCGTCTTAAAGCGGCGCACTTCGAGTCCTAACGCACGCAACGATTCTGAGATACCCAGAGCGGGAGCTTCGCCAGCGCGACCACCGGGCTGTGTTTTCTCACCTACTACGAGGCGTCCATTGATAAATGTGCCAGTGGTTAAGATGATCGCGCGCGCCTCGTATTGCCAGCCATTATTCGTTACGACGCCTGTAACAACAGGGCGCCCATCGTCTCCAATGTGACTGAGCAGTCGCGCAATAGTGGCCTGCTTCAGATCCAGGTTGGGCTGGCTTTCCAGGGCAAATTTCATTGCCAGGCGATAGGCCTGTTTATCGCACTGAGCACGCAGGGCCTGCACTGCCGGACCCTTACTGGTATTGAGCAGGCGGATCTGAATAAATGTGCGGTCGGTGTTGCGGCCAGCCTCACCGCCAAGGGCATCGATTTCTTTGATCAGGTGGCCTTTAGCAGGACCACCCATCGAGGGATTACAGGGCATGAGCGCAACACTGTCAAGATTCATAGTCAACAACAGCGTCTTGCGTCCCATGCGCGCACACGCCAGCGCGGCTTCGCATCCCGCGTGGCCGGCGCCGACGACGATCACCTCATATGTCCCCCGTACAATTTGCTCCGGTGGAAGAGCATTGCGTTCGGTTTCGTTGCTCATCTATAGACAGCCTATTTGATATGATGTCTCAGGTTAACGACTATTTCCACATCTACGATTCGTATTATGGCGCAGATGAGGTCAGACGTCAATACGAATGAGAAGAATGTGTGCAATCGGTTAAAGGATGCAATACCAATGAGGGCATAGAGAATGCCCACGCGAAGTTGACGCCAGGGGCATTAGCTGGTATTATTAGCAAGTCAAATAGTATTGGTGCGCTTTTTGAGCAGTAGAGCGAGTGAGATGCAAAACCAGCAGACATGGCGCGTACTCCTTAGGAAGCATTATTTATGTGGCGGGGTAAAAAAATGAATGAGCCATCGACCTGGCGTGAACTCTTAAGACAGCTTATTCGCGACCCGCGAGAGAAACAACGAATCGCCACGGAGCTAGGTATAAATGCTGCCACCTTAGTACGATGGGTACATAACGAAACCGATCCGCGCCCACAGAACCTCCGTCAACTTTTGAGGGCTTCACTCCAATATCGGGAGAAGATGAGAGAGTTGGTGGCACTCGAGTTTCCGGAGTTTTCCGCCGAGGCAAAAGACGGTTTACCCGAAGATGTAGATACATTGCAAGAGATTCCAGCGGGGTCCTATGCAAGTGTGCTCCATGCCTACGTAACCGCTACTAAACGGCAGCGATTCTGGTCAGTCTGCAATCTTATTTTCCAGGAAGCACTCAGGCAACTGGATCCCGGTCAGCTGGGCATGACAATCAGCGTGGCTCAATGTGTTGCTCCATTGGAGGGGGGGAAGGTTCGTAGCCTGCGTGAGCATGTTGGGCGAGGAACGCATCCTTGGAAAGCTACCCAGAAGCATGAAATCGCTTTCCTCGGCATAGAGTCCCTGGCCGGTTACGCGGTCGCTAACTCACGCATACTCACCATCCAGGATAAGTCTGAGCGCCAGGTGCGCTTCCCCGTCAAGTGGCTAGAATGGGAGGAAAGCGCAGTAACGTGTCCCATCATGCGTGAAGGCCGCACTGCGGGGTCCCTGCTTATCTCCAGTACACAACCAAACTATTTTCTGCCTTTTCGAGAGACGCTGGTTCAAAGTTACGCGGAATTGATGGTGCTGGCATTCGAGCCCGAAGAATTTTATGAACAACACAATATTCAGTTGGAAGTAATGCCCTCGTACGAAATTCAAGAAGAGCACTTCAACGATCTACGGCAGCGCATCTCTGATACTATGGCAGCGGGATCAAAGATGAATCCGCCGCTGACCATTTCGCAGGTAGAGCAGCGGGTCTGGCAACAGTTAGAAGAGGAACTTATTCACCTGGCACACAACAGTTGAGGGGAAATCCCTCGCTTCACTCGAATGGACGATTTCTGTGGAGTGACTTTCTTACTGATGGTGTGGGGGCAGAAGAGCGACGCGTCCAGTTCTCCTGTATCTCGCAGAAATGATTGACGACCGGGCTATGTCGTGCTACTATCATGGCACAACAGCATGGGGCGGTGGCGAAATGGTAAACGCAGGGGACTTAAAATCCCCCGACTGAAAGGTCTTGAGGGTTCGATTCCCTCCCGCCCCATTATCATCTCTCCGATCAAAAGTAGAGCTTCTTTGGCAACAAGGTGACCTCGTGTGGAAGCACTTCCCATTCATGACGATACCTATGACGCTTTCATGACGTCATGAGCATCGTCATGAATGAAACAATTTACATTCATGACGATGCTCATGACGCTTTCATGACGCGCCCTTGGCATACTACTAGGAGTATCGGCCAACACTCCTACTCCTGCCGATCTGTTCATGCAATCGGTGGTCAAGCGAGATGCCGCCATGGGCTGGCACCAGCTCTGTTCATCTGTGCGGTCACAGGTGCCTCTCGGCGCTTGTCGGCCAGGTGGAGAAGCAGCGCATCGCGGAGGCTGGTACGAAATTTTTGGAGCGTGGGTATCTGCTGGTTTTCGAGGCACTACAGATACCCACTAACGAAGGCTCACCCCGGATCCAGCAAAGCAAAATGATGCTTTCACAGAGGTAGTATACCTAATTTGCCGGGGTAACTCAAACTCATAGATAGAAGGAGTTGTTACCCATATGTCAATCTCCTAACCACAATTAGACGTGGAGCAGGAGGCGGGCGGCTGTGTCGAGGACGTCAAGAGTTCCTGGCTCCTGGTCAGTAGACATTCAGCGGTCTGGAGGGTTACTCGACATACATTGCAAGTTGTTCTCTTCTCAAGAGACAGCCTATGATGAAACACGGAAAATAGCCTGAGTGTGTCAGGGAATGCTTCTGTGCAGTCTGGCGATATTGTCAGCAACATGACCGCATACGAAATTATTGGAGCGTGGGTATCTGCTGGTTTTCGAGGCACTACAGATACCCACTAACGAGGGCTCACCCCGGATCCAGCAAAGCAAAATGATGCTTTCACAGAGATAGTATACCTAATTTGCCGGGGTAAGTCAAACTCATAGATAAAAGGAGTTGTTACCCATATGTCAACACCGATGTGCTGGATAAATCCGCACGCTACAGCGCAGTTACCGTGCTCAGGCCCGGTGAAAGGTAGTCCCTTGAAATGCGAGCCTGCAACGCACTGCGTGCTACGCTTCGCGTCAGCAGGCTCGAAAGGTAGTACGCCGCTCTCGTGGCTAGCCTGCGGCTCAGCAGAGAGGGAAGGAGCGCGTGCGAAGCATGCAGGCGGGACGAAAGGAGAAAGAAGCGAAACTTTCCTGGTAGGACCAGGCCGATCTGGCCGGAGGGCACTCGTCATACGATGTTCGTCTGCGCTCCTGGTCCGCGTGCGGAAGCTCACATGCCACGCCTGTGCAACGTTTACCAGGTTGAGCAAATTTCTAGTGGTAGGGGTGACGGGAATGCTGGTCAATAGCCTGGCGCTGCTCCTCCTCTTCCAGTGGGTGCATCTGCCTCTGGTGATTGCCTCGGTTCTATCGACAGAGATGGCGATCGTCAATAACTTTTGTTGGAATGACCGCTGGACATTTGGACGCACTCAGCTCTCTATAAAACGCTTCGCCAAGTTCAACCTGGTGTCGCTGGCTGGCCTGGTCATCACCACCTGCACCCTCTGGCTCCTGGCCGGGCACCTGGGTGTTTACTACCTGGCCGCCAATCTGCTGGGGATCGCCCTGGCGACTGCCTGGAACTTCGCGGTGAACGTGATGTGGACCTGGGGAGGTGTGCGATGAACGCGATCCTGCTTGCTGCCGGTCATGCGGTGATGACGTGTGTGCTCGCCGGAGCGGTGACCCTCTCGCTCGTGCTCACGATGCAGTCGGTCTATACGCTCTACATCATGCTCTATACATGGGACCGGCCAGAGGCATCCCGGATGGCGAAGGCACCTACACGCTTTCTACCTCCCAGGAGGTCCTTCACCGTGATGCTGCCCGCCCGCCACGAAGAGGACGTCATCCAGACGACCATTGATGGGGTAGTACGGGCCAATTATCCCCTGTCCTTGCTGGAAGTGATGGTGATTTGCTCGATCGACGATAACGGCACCATCGCCAAGGCCCAACAGAAGATTGCACAATTGCGCCGTCAAGGAATCGAGAACGTGCGCGTGCTCGCCTTCAAGAACCAGCCCGTCACCAAGCCTCATGGCCTCAACGTGGGCCTGCGCCACACCCAAAACGAGGTGGTGACGATCTTCGATGCCGAGGACGACATCCACCCCGACATCTTCAATGTGATCAACACTGTGCTGCTAAACGAGCCGGTCGCGGTGGTGCAGGGCGGGGTGCAGCTGATGAATTACCAGTCGAAGTGGTACTCGGTCCTCAATGTATTGGAATACTTCTTCTGGTTCAAGAGTCGGCTGCACTACCATGCCCGGCTGGGTATGACCCCCCTGGGCGGCAACACGGTATTCTTCACCCGAGAGGTGCTCCAGCGTGTGGGCGGCTGGGACGAGCAGGATCTGACAGAGGATGCGGATATTGGCATCCGCATCAGTCTCCTGGGCGAGCGGATGCGCGTGATCTACGACGACCGCTACGTCACGCGCGAGGAGACGCCTCCCACCCTTAGCCAATTCATCAAGCAGCGCACGCGCTGGAGCCAGGGGTTCTTGCAGACGCTGCTCAAGGGCGATTGGAAGCAGTTGCCCAGGCTGAAGCAGCGTCTGCTGGCGGTGTACACGCTGGGGTTCCCCGCCATGCAGGCTGTGTTGGGACTCTACATCCTGGCTTCGGTGCTCATGATGTTCGCATTTAAGGTGCCGGAGCTCATAGCTCTCCTGCTGGACCTGCCATTCTATCTGCTGGCAGCCCACTTCATCCTCAACGTCATCGGGCTCTATGAGTTCACCGATGCGCACGGACTGAAGTCGACCTGGAAGACGCCGCTGGTGATGGCCCTGGGCTATCTGCCCTATCAGTGGGTCCTGGCATATGCCTCCGTATGCGCGACCACGAGGCAGTTGCGTGGCATCAATAATTGGGAGAAGACCCAGCATATCGGTGCCCATCGTCAGGCCGGGAAGCTCGAAGTGAAAACACCACCTCAAGCTCATCGTGAGGTTGAAGTTGTCTCATCCGCCCATCGTCAGGCTGAGGCGTTCGAAGCGACCTCGTTGCCTACTTCAAGGAGGGAAAATGGATTTCAATAACTATGAAACGATGTCAGCCCAACAGCCGATAAGCGCAAACGGGCTGCGTGTGCGAGATCACGAGGCGTTCGAAGCGACCTCGTTGCCCACTTCAAGGAGGGAAAATGGACTTCAATAAATATGAAACGATATCAGTCCGACCACCGATAGGCCTGGACGGGGACGGGCTGGGTGTGCGAGATCACCATGAACGGAAACTCCAGGCGTTAGAGGCGCGAGCGAACACCCACTGGGTCGTGCTCGAGCGTTTCTTCCTGGTGGTCTCGCTGCTCACCGGAGCGATCTCCCATGGCTACCACCTGTTCGTCTATCCCCTCTACATCACTGACGAAGGCATCTACATGCAGCAGGCGTGGTCAGTGTTGCGGGAGGGACAGTTCTCGCCTTATACGTACTACTATGACCATGCGCCGGCAGGCTGGCTGTTCATCGCCAGCTGGGTGGCCCTACTGCCCCACCAGTTCGAGGCCTTCGGCAACGCGATCAATACCGGGCGCGTGCTGATGCTGCTGGTGCATGTGGCGAGCACCTACTTGCTTTTCCGGTGCACCCGTCGCCTCTCGGGAAGCATCATTGCCGCCGTGGTGGCTTGCTTCTTCTTCAACCTGTCGCCGCTGGCTGTCTACTACCAGCGCCAGGTGTTGTTGGACAACCTGATGGTCTTCTGGGTGTTGCTGAGCCTCTACCTGGCTACCAGTGATGATCGACGCATTCTCACTCCCCTCTTCAGCGGCATGGCGCTGGGGATGGGGGTGCTGACGAAAGAGAACGCCATCTTCTTCATGCCCGTCATAGCCTACTTGCTCTACGTCCAGGTGCGATTGCAGTTCAATTATCGCTTTGCCCTGACCTTCTGGTTCTTCGGGGTGTTTTCGATCATTTCGGTGTACTTCTTATACGCTGCCCTCAAAAACGAATTGCTGCCCAGTCATCTCAGCTTCAATCTCAATCAGCCACCGGCTGACCACGTGGCCCTGCTCTACACCATCTGGCAGCAATTGCATCGCTCTCAGGGCGGCATTCGGGACCTGCATAGCCTCTTCTGGACGTTTTCTCTAGGGACCTGGCTACCCAAGGACACGTTTGTGCTGGTAGGCGGTCTAGGAGCTACCCTCATGAATTTCCTCCTTGGTCTGCGAGACCGCAAGCACCATCGTGCAGATCTGGTCGCTGCGTTGCTCGCCTTGAGCTATGCCTTCTACCTGGTCCGGGGCAGTGTGATGCTGGAGTTCTACATCGTGCCCCTGGTGCCATTTATGGCTATGAACATCGGTATGGCGGCAAGTCAGATACTGCGCGTAGTGCCGGGCGACAAGCGTATGCCACTGGTTTCGGGAAGCGTCCGAGCACTTGTTCTGACCGGGTGCTTTGCCGTGCTGATTCAGCCTATGGGAGGCTATGTGATGGTGCATGACCAATATCACAAGACGACAGTGCTACACGACCTATACAGGCTTCCGCTGGCCACGATGCAGGAGGAGCAACTGGCGTTCATACGAGCGCACATCCCACCTGATGCCAGAATCATCATAGACGATGACCTGTGGGTGCAACTGCACGATGTACAACCGTTTTACCCGCGTGCCCACTCTCACTGGAAGGCTTCGAGCGACCCTGCCGTGCGCGACAAGCTCTTCGCCAAGGACTGGCGGAACATCGACTACATTGTGATGTCCAACAAGATGCTCCTTGTCATGCAGGCCAACAATCCCGGTGGCAGCGAGGACTACATTCTGGAGGCGCTCCAACACGCCACGCAGATCTGGCAGGTGACGCAAGGCGGGGTCAGCCTGGCAATTTATCAGGTCCAGAAATGAGTGACTGGATGAGAAAGGAAGGATATGTTATGAACTCTTGGAAGAATCGCTGGATACAGCAAGAGAAAATGAACCAGTCGGCAGAAGATGATGAGATCGTCGACCTGTCGACAACCGAAGAGCAGATGATTGACCAGCCGATCGAGGTCGAAGTGGTGAGGACGAGGCAAGCTGTACTTCCCGAAGAGCAGAGGGGTGCTGGAGGGACGTGTCCGCAGTGTGCGATGCTCCTGCAGGCTAATGCTTCCTTCTGTTCTCACTGTGGGGCGTCGCTTGTCGCCTTCAAGTCGGGAAGGCCTGTGCCTCAGAACATGGCTCCATCCCCTGGAAAAGGAACGCCAGCAAAGCACCCGAAGAAAGGCCACATGAGCCGCGGGAAGCTGTTGTGGATCGGGCTTGCGGGGATCGTTGCCATCTCGGTGGTATTCGGGATTTTCAGCCAGACTTCCTCGGTGGTGTTCGGGATTCTCAGCCAGACTTGGAGCAACGTGGCCGTACATACCACGGGCTCGAGCACCCCGCAGGCCACGCCAGCGACCAGCACACCGACTGCTGTGACTCCGGGTGTACCAGCCGGAGTCACAGCAGGCGCGCTGATCCTGCTCAACCCGGGCGTCGTGCGTCAAGGCGCGAGCATGGGGGTGACCGGTACTGGCTTTGATCCCAGAGCCACGGTCGACGTGCTCGTCAAGCAGCGGAAGTCGGGCACCGGTCAGCCGATCAACCTGGTCCATGCCGATAAGTACGGCAACTTCTACGACAATCTCACCGTGCCGGAAACCTTGAGTGCTGGTCCGTTCTTCATCGAGGCGCGCGAGCGAAGCAGCACCAAAGTGGCGCTCGCCGCAGGTGTGGTCGCAGGTGGCACACCCCAACTCAAATTAGACGAACAGGTAGGCCGGCCTGGTGACCTGATCACCCTGTCCGTCCACGGATTCAGTCCCGGTGAGACGATCAACGTCTACTGGAATACGATGATCGGCCAGCCGTGCACGACGCTGCACGCCGACAGTGGTGGTGGGATCGGTCAGGCAACGGTGCAGGTTCCTTTCGGAGCCACGGGCGTCAACACCTTCTTGTTTGTAGGAGCCAAAAGCCAGTCTATGGTCGCTGCCCCCTTCGACTTGCTGTCGTTGTATCCATCGATCAAACTTTCTAACTATGCTCTGCAGGCCGACCACCAGCTCAATTTCTCAGGATCGGGTTTTGGTCCGGGAGAACGGGTGCTGGTCTACTTGAATACGACGATGGATCAGCCCATGGCGGTCATCCAAACCACACAAAAAGGGAGTTTCGCTAATGCCACGGGCTTCTATATTCCTTTTAACTTAAAAGGGCGGCAAACGCTCATCTTTCTGGGAGAAGAAAGCCGCGCATCGGTGGCGATCAGTTGGACAGTGCTGCCCTACATGCCCAATGCGCAAGCCAGTACCTATGGGGCCCTGCCAGGAACAACCGTGTCGTTCTATGCCACCGGCTTTGCCCGGCAAGAAGTGGTGCATGTCTACACCGGGCATACCCAGAACAATGCAGGCAACATGGTGAGCTGCTTCCACACCGATGACAGGGGCAATGCCGCAGCGGCCGGTTCGTATGTCGTCCCAGGCGACGCCCAGGGAAAGCTTGTATTCACGCTGATTGGGGCCAAAAGTGACGGAACCGCCCTGGCAACGATGAGTATAACAGCTCCTCCCTCACCTGTGCAGGTACCGCCGCAGCCCACATTCACCTGCCCATTGGACACAGGGGCGCCATAAAGGATCACAGTTCTGCCAGGTCAGTCGTTGACCTGGCAGAACTGTGATGATGTGATTGAACCGTGCACAGTTCTGCTGAAAAGACTGCGGAGAGAAAGGAAAGAAGGAAGGAAGAACCATGTTCATGAATGGCTATGTGCCACGGGAGTCGGCACGGCGTCGCGAGTTCCTCGCGATAAATAAAGATTCTCCCCACGCGCTCATTTTTTACGAAGGTGCTAACAGTTACATCGGGAAGACCATCTTGAAGTTTGAGCGGAGGTCGTACAAGTGATGAATTTGAGAACCATCGATACCGAACGCACAGTGCTGGTCGTTTTTGCGCATCCAGATGATGATGCCTTGAGCTGTCTCGGCACCCTGGCACGATTGTGCGATGAACACTACCAAGTCTATGTGCTGGTGCTAACGGCCGGTGAATGCAGCATTACCAATTGCTGCGTGCGATTGATGGAGGCAGAGGAAGTCGCTCAGTTAGTGGGCTATACTCTCCTCAAGGAGAATCTACCAGATGGAAACCTCCACTATGATAGAGAGATTGTCTCCTTGATAGAGCGCCATATTCACCGATTATCCCCACAGATGGTCATCACTCATGATCCACAAGAGCTTGGACAGGGGCATCAGGATCATGTGGTCACCGCCTCCGCAGTGGTGAACGCAGCCCGCAGGAACCGTTGCGTTGACTGGATTCTCTATGCCGAGCCTCCTACGCAGAACTGGATTTTTGTTCCCAATCTGTTTATTGATATCACGGAGTACCTAGATATCAAGAGGAATGCCATCCGACTGCATCGATCAGAGAGAATGAAACCATATATGCATCCCGAGATCGCCGAGATACGAGCACGCTGGTGGGCCACTCAGGCATACACCGACGAGGGAAGCTACCAGCGATTCTGCGAACCCTTTGTGATTGTCAGGGGCTTGTTTCGGCCCAGTCGCTTGACGGAGTGTCAGCGCCGTTTGCCTGATGGAAGAGTTCTGGAGAGCTAACTGCATCGAAAGGTGCATGGTTAGTTCGGGAAGGGACGGTTGGAAACGTGCCGCAAGGTAAGGTGCCGGCCGCCTACTTCACCTTTTCCGTCAGAATCGCACCGACAGGCCATTTTGATTCTCAAAAGGGACCCCTTTCACGTGGTCGTTTTCAGATGCACGTTGCGCATGCTGGCAAGCAACGCTCGCTCTGCAACACAAGATAGAAAGGATGGATGAGAGCATGGCTGCACAGGAGAATGTGGCCCTGGCGAGGTCACTGCTTGAGCAGTACAATAGCCGCCAGTCAGACCCGGCCTGGCTCGATAAGAGTATGGCTGCTTTCGCAGCAGACTGCGAGGTTATCGATGTTCCTTCCGGAGCAATTCTTCGTGGTCCGGATGGCTACAAGCGGCTAGCGCTGTTTTTCATAGAGGCCTTCCCTGATAGCAGGGTAGAGCCGACCAATGCGTTTGCCACAGAGGATCAGGTCGCCCTTGAGTTTACGAGTCGGGGGACCAACATCGGTCTACTACATCTGCCCTCGCAAGCTATTCCAGCGACGGGGCGCTCGTTCGACCTGCGGATCTGCGAGGTCTTGCAAATCAGGAATGGCAAGATCGTCAGGTTCCACACCTACTACGATATGATGACCGTGCTGGAACAACTCGGCCTAAATGCTGCAACGCGACCGGCTACGTAGTGACCTCTCAAGCCCCTTCTATGCTGCATGAGGAACTCGGGGGGAACTTCTGCCGAGTTCTTTTGGTCGGTCGAGCCGGGTGGAGGATGTAGCCTTTCCCTGGCGCGTTCAACAGTTGTATAGAACAAGTCTACACTTATTCCAGCCCTGTGTCGAGAGTGCTTGTTCTTAGTTTAATGTATAAGAGAGGTTTCTATGGACGAGGAAAATCTCGATCTCGGTTATCTCTATCCGGATTTCCATCTCAATCAAGCCACGCTCGACCGCATCGATAGGGCGCTGCTGGCCGTTGCTGGCCGCGTGCGGGAAGTGACGGGGGACACAACGCCGCAGGCACATCAGGGGGCGCAGACGACTTGGCCGGTTGAGGAGATGCGCACAAGCCCGCTCGGCCAGCGCCTGCTGCTGATCGTTGAGTATGCAAGTGGAGAGTACGCTGCCGATCCCCCGCAGGTGGAACGGGCCATGGAGCAGGTCCTGCGGACGCTCTATGGCGATCCGCTGGGTGACGGCGTAGCCGTTCCCGAACAGTTTCACAAGACCGACCTGGGCCAGCTCTTTGACGAGGCACAGAGGCGTATACAAGGGCGCGAAGGACTCATGACGCCGGCGCAGGTGTATCATGAGTTGGGCGTCGCCCGGACAACGCTCTATGATCGAGTCAAGAGGAAGCAATTACACCCGGTCTATACCCCCTACGGCGAGATGCGCCTGCTGCGTTCCGAGGTCGAGGCGTGGAAAGCGCAGCGACGACAACGCAAGGCCTCGCGCTGAGATGCAACCCTGGTCGAAAAACGAACCGACTGGGTTTTACGGGATAGGGCTTTTTAGCCTACAAAAAAGGCTGCAAGCATAAACACCAGGCCAACAGCGCGAATACTGTCTCCTACATAGTCGTAGGGCAAAGGATTCGGCGCAGAAAACTTTAGGGTGTACACCGCGATGCCAATAGCTATGAAAAGAAACGCTGTGCACATCAGCAGACTGAAGCGTGTGCCTTTCAGAGCATACAACACGAAATAGTAATTGAGGAAGACGGCCAGGCAGACAACTCCACGAGCGCCACTGAGTACTTCTGTTAATGCAACGCCAGGAATCGGAGGGAGAACAGGGGTCAGCAACAGCAACAACAACAGGAAAGCGCTAGCAACGAGGTTCAACCGTTTGAGGGAGCGCATATGGCGTTCTGCGCCGGGCAGCGAGATGAAAAAAATGAACAGGTAGCTCACGATCTGTCCAATATACCGAAACCAGAAGGTATTGAAGGCGCTAGTGGTAAGAAGATAATCCCCAACCAATCCAGCAACGCCACCTACAACAATCACCGCCATCGATAATCCCACGATGAAGAGGACATCGCTACGCGCTTTGCCATAGAGATAGAAAGCGCGTAGCGAGATGAAAAGGGCGATCACGGCCTGGAACGCTATGATGAGATCGGTAATCTCTTTTGAATTCATATGGTCTCTCCTTCACCGTGGGATGCGCTGTATTGCCTCACAGCCCCTCCTCCACGAGCTGTCCTGTCGTGTCATACATCTGAATGCAGCGCTCTTTGAGCAGAAAGCGAAGGGGCCTGGTCACTGCTTTGTCTTCCAGGCCGATCACGGCGGCGAGTTCGGCCAGCGTTCTCCTTCCATCGATGGCGGCGTAGAGCTGGCGCGCCTGCTTATCTTCAATTGCAGGAGAAAGAGCAAAAGGATTACTCGTTCGCATCGCGCCCTGGTTGACCACGCGACGAGGAATGAGTTCTGCCAGCGGGTGGAGCGTGCTTTGTTGTGGGATAGAGGAAAGCGAGGAGAAAACGGTATGACGTAAGGGTCCTGGGACTCCCTCCCAGACTGCCTGGACAAGAATCTCTGCGGTAAAGGGCTTAGGCAAATAGCGATGAGCCCCTTGACGCAGCCCATAGCTCTGATCAAGGGGAGCATTTTTGGAACTGATGAGAATAATATATACCGTATTCTCGGGCATACTCTGCTGCACGTGCCGGCAGACCGCGTAGCCGCTGATGTCCGGCAACATCACATCCAGGATGAGACAATACGGTTGGAACATTTTGACCTTGGCAAGACCCTCATGCCCCTTGAGTGCGACTTTCACGTCATATCCTGCTTGCTCGAGTGCAGCGGCGATGAACAGACAGGTCGAGGGGCTATCATCGACAACCAGAACTCTAGGATGGCTTATCACTGTTTCCCTCTTTCTTCTCACCCCGGACGTAATTCCCACATGCTGCGGTCTCTGACGACGCTTCAGGAATATGTGGGTTGCTTATAGGTTAGCTGCTTATCCGTAATCATGATGACTGAGGTACACTTCAATTATCGCCTAAAGCATCTTTATCATACCAGGATGAAACCTATTGATGCGTTATGCATATCTTTGACCTATGATGGAATAATACTCCAGTGGTAAGAAGGTTCAAGCATCTGTACCTGATGAAGTGATAAAAAAGTACTGGTACTACAATGAGTGATCTTAACCGCATGTTTTGAGAAAATGAAGGGATATAGGCCCTATTTTGCATGTGAAAAAATGACCAAATCGTATGTACTATAAAGTACTATTTCCATTGACTTGTTTCTTGTGTAATGTTATTCTCACCCTGTGGCACCTGATGGGAATTCCCTCCCGATGCTAGTGAACCCATTGTTCCGTATCCATTCATTAATCGCATGCCAGGTGCCCGCTTATTTATACGCATGTGCAGTCAAAGCTACAAGCCAGCACGGGGCGATGCAAGCATCCCCTCCCCGCGTCCGCTCCTCTCCCGCCCCTACGCGGTCTCATTCCTTGCCTAGAAAGTACTGTTTCATTGTATTTCACTGTGCATCATGCTATCCTGCTCGTATAGCACCTGGAAGGTACCCGCACAGTTGCGAAGCATATTGGATGCCCGTGAACGCCCTAGAAGTTGACTTCCAGGTGCTCCCCGTCTGATTTACGTATTGTATACTCTTCTTACCTGGAGCAATGTATTAGATACTATACGGAGCGCATTTAAGACTATAAGAAAGGACACTCATGCAAAATCAGCATAAATATGCATATATTATTAAAGGAGGGCAACCCGTCGTTGGGGAGATCAAATGCCTGGGGGCCAAGAATTTCACTACCAAGGCAATGGTGGCAGCTTTGCTCGGTGACACATCTTCAGTATTCACCAATGTTCCCCCTATTGGCGATGTGACCATCACTAAAGAGATGCTGACCTCGATAGGGGTCAAGGTTGAATTTACGACAAGTGGAACCCTGGTGATTGATCCTTCCTCGATGAGCTCATCGGACGTGCCAACGCCTGACTCAGGTAGTAATCGTATACCCATACTTTTACTGGGAGCGCTGCTGCATCGCTTTGAGAAAGTCGCGGTTCCAATTGTGGGGGGAGATCAGATTGGCGCTCGCAACGTCGATTTTCACCTGGAGGCGATTCGCCAATTCGGCGGCAAGGTCGAGGAAACACCCGACGGCTTTTTAGCGCATCGCACCGGGCCATTGAAGGGCACGCATATCAAGCTGTCCTATCCCAGTGTGGGGGCAACAGAGACGTGCTTATACCTGGGCGTGCTGGCAGAGGGGCGCACGACTATTTCCAACGCCGCTATCGAGCCAGAGATTTTTGAGTTAATCACGATGCTGCGAGCAATGGGTGCAATCATTTTCACCTCTTCTGGTCGAGAGATTCGCATCGAGGGTGTGAAACGGCTGACCGGCACGCACATGAAAGTGCTGGGGGATCGCATTGAGACCGCCTCGTGGGCCTGCCTGGCCTGTGCATCGGATGGCGATATTACTGTTGAGGGCATCCGCCCGGAGACGCTCGGCAATTTCCTCTCCTACTTCCGGCAAGTGGGAGGAGGTTTTGACCTGGTCAATGCAAATACCATTCGCTTCTTCCGTAAGGAGGAACTGCGCCCCGCGATTATCGAGACGGACGTCTACCCCGGTTTTTCAACTGACTGGCAACAACCTTTTGCCATTCTGCTCTCCCAGGCCAATGGTATCTCGATCATCCACGAGACGGTACATGAAAATCGCTTTGGCTACCTGAAAGCGCTTGATAAGTTGGGGGCAAAAACGCAGTTGACGACCCACTGTTTGGGAGGAACGACGTGTCGTTATCGTGAGTTCAACTACGAGCACAGTGCGATTATTATGGGGCCGACTCCTTTCACGGCCGTTGATTGCATTTCGACGCCAGATTTACGAGCAGGATTAGCCTATGTGATCGCGGCAGCAGTTGCTCGCGGCACAACGACCGTGACTGGCATCGAGCTACTCGAACGGGGATATGGCAATATTGTTCCCAGGCTGGCCGCGATGAATCTCAATATCGAGCGGGTGGTACTGAGTTGAGCGAGTGCGCAACTCCGAGAAGTATCTTTTATGGCTCCTTCTGCGTCTGTTATAGTGAAACTTGAAAACAAAACAGAACAGAAGGATATCTGTAGATGACTCGTATACTCTCGTATAACATCTTAGTAGGCGGAACACGCCGCATTGACCATATAACTAACATCATCAGCGCTGCGAATCCCGATATTGCCGGTCTGGTCGAGGCCACTAATCCGCGAGTTGTCAAGGAACTGGCGGAACGATTGGGGATGCAGTATCGAATGAGCGGCTCTCCCACCCATACGAGCGATTGGCAGGTAGCTGTGCTCAGCCGCCTGCCAATCGCGCATGCGTATACACATGTGCGCCCTGGCATACTCACAAAGCCACTCTTAGAGGTGTGCGTAGAGGAGAAGGATGGGCACAAGCTCACGGTGTTTGTGACGCACCTGGCAGCAGCCTTCTCCCAGGGCAGAGGTGGTGATGGCATACGACGCAAAGAGGCGCAGGAGATTTTGCGCATCATGGCATCGAAGCAGGGAACACCACACCTGTTGATGGGTGATTTCAATGCGCTCGCACCCGGCGATAGGCTGAAAGCCAGTATTCTCCTGCGCTACCTGGTAGAGATGGATCGACGACACCAGCAAAACCCCCATGATAACGTGGGACATCCCTACGTTGACTTCATTGTGCCAGCGTCCCTACGCTTCCTCAACCCATTATTGCGAGTTATTCCGCGCAGCAAACTGCTCTGCGCCCTCTTTGATGAAACCGGCTCGCTATACGCTCCGCGCGGCAGTATCGGCCTGTTACGCAAAACAGGCTATATAGATTGTTTCCGGCGTGTGAATCCATATGCCTGGGGCTTCACCTGCCCGTCGAGCGCTCCGGCTGGCCGAATCGATTTCATTTTTGCCAGCCCGGAACTTGCTGAACATCTTGTAGCATGTAAGCTAGTTACAGAGGGCAATGGTTCTCGAGCCGACGAGGCAAGCGATCACCTGCCGGTTTTCGCTGAATTTGGTGAGACCGTTGCAGACAAAGAAGACAAGCGCCAGTGGGATCTGGAGGCCTTGCACAAAGTACCATTGCACAGTACACACTCTAGAGCTTTGCCGGAATTTGATGGGAAGAGTGATTTTGCGAGAAATAAAGAGGACGAGGACGTGCAGGGCATAAGTGTAGACTAAGGTTCCTACCTGGTGCCGCTGTTAATCAATTCGGAGATGCAGCAGCCGCACCCAGTATCTCGCGCAGCCTGTGTGCATCATTAACAGCATGCCCATCCTGGTCGTTATTGAAGTAGACATAGGCCGCACGTCCTTCAGCGGCATCTTTGCTCAGGCGTTTGGCCCAGAACGCGAGTTCGTCATCTGAGAGGCCAATACCGTGCGCGCCGTGGTGGAAGCGGAGATAGCGGAATGGCCCGATTGATGGAGCATCAAGCGGAGTAGGACAAGGGCCTCCTATGGCAATAGCCAGCGCGCAGCCTGCGGCACTCAAAATGCGGTTCAGTGTGGCAAGAGTGGGAGGCTGAAACCAGGATGGGTCACGAAATTCAAAAGCTGCTTGATGGTCGCGCGGCAAATACGAGATGAAATGCTCGAGGCGCTCAGGATTTGCGTACCAGCGAGGCGGGAGCTGGTAGAGGAAAGGGCCAAGCTGTTTGCCCAATCCTGCCGCAGAGGTAACGAGCCTGGTTATACCTTGCTCCGGGTCTTTGAGCTTCTTCATGTGCGTGATATAGCGACTGGCCTTGACTGCGAAGAGGAAGCCGGGATGCGATGCGGTCTGCTCGGCCCAGGCATGAAACTGCTCATAAGTAGGCAGGCGATAGAAGCTCCGGTTGATCTCAACGGTCGGAAAGTGCTGTGCATAGTAGGAGAGCCAGTCCTGCATGGGAAGATCAAGTGGGTAGAAACGCTTGATCCAATGAGGATATACCCAGCCAGATGTGCCAATCCAGATCATGGCAATCACCAAAAGTTAGGGGGCGCGATAAATTGCGCCCCCTATATGTACTTACTCGCCCTCTTCGGTAATCGAATAGGGAGGCTTTTCAACCGGCACGCGGTATCCGCGTACCTGGTCGCCTGTGGAGTTTGACTCAGAATATTCCTGAGATGGAGTCATCAGGTCGCTAGAGATAAAGCGTACAAGGCGTTCGATGCGATCCCAGCGTGCCGGGTAGCGATCAGCATAAAACTTTTCTTTTCCCTCAACGTCATAGGTATAGAATGCGTAGTCTTGATCCCCATAGCGATAATCTATCTTGGTGTAAGGGATACGTACCAACTCCAGCACTTGCAAACTGGCCCGCGTCTGCGTCTTTGGATTGGCGGCGTGAGCGCCTGCTGCATTTGGATTCTCGCTGGCATTTTGAGCCAGTTGGACTGCCACTCTCCACACATCCATCGGAACGCGCTCAGGAGCTGCTTCAGCATACAAAGGCTCGCTGACCTCAGCACTGTAGATCAGGTCACCAGAAGATTTCGTAAGATACTGCTCAGGAATGGCATTGGCACCGACTACTTGCGACTGCACACCCAGGTCAAAGCGACGCACGATTTCATAATGGCGTACTACTTTGCCTGTACCCCCGCAGTGCACACACGTCTCGGTTTTTGCGCCCTGGCAGTTCGCACAGACACGCTTTCCGGTACCACAGGTGCATTCCACTTCGCCATTTTCACAATCAGGGCAGGGAATAGTGCGTCCCTTAGTGGCGGGATCGGTATCGAGCGGGTTAGGAATGGGCAGACCTTGCGAGCGAATTCCCTCGAAGACATCCGACACTTTTTCGTTGACCGAATTCGCCAGGCCTTCGGCCCGTTTCTGGAAAAACGGCTTCTTCTTTGTTGCCGACCAATCTGCGATGTAGCCGCGGCCTTTACACGTCGAGCAGCGAATCCTGGTACGCCCCTTACAATCCGGGCAGACCACCCAGCCTCGACCGGTACAGGTGGCGCAGAGAAGACGCCCAGTACTATTACAAGCGGTGCAGGATATGATCTCGTCCAGTCCTTCAAGACGGTTTCGACTTTCTGGCACCTTCAGACCCGTTACGGCCGGCAATTCATAATCCCACACGGGCAGTAACGGCCGCATGTTCGCTAAAGGACGCCCTATGTAGGGCTCCGACACTACTTCTAAATCGCGCGTCTCCCAGCGCGTTTGTACCGTGACCTCCCATACCTCATCTTCGCCCCAGGAGACGACGTCCATGTAAGTGCCGAGATCTCGCGCCAGTTGCCAGTTTCCGACACTCCACATGTTAGCCAGGTGGCGGATGCGCTCTTCCTCCACACTTGAGGCACGCCGGGGTGCAAGGGGTGCATTGCTCTGCTGCCAGTATCCGCCGGCCTTATCAACAACGCGCTTGATACGCTGCTGTGCTTCGCTGGTGCTTTCTATTACTTTACGCCGGATATCCTCGATGCGTTTGTCTAAGTCATCTTGAAGGGGTTGTTCTGATCCTGGTTCTGACCCGGTATCCTGATCCCATTCATCGCCCATAATGAACTCCTCCCAGTACTGGCGTCAGGGCAATTGTGAGCGTGCCCTTGTAAACGCCTGCTACAATTAATGTGTTTCTCACCATCATATACGATGATAACAACATGAGGGTTGTAAGCTATTAACCTAGCAGAGCCACAATTTCTTCCTGGGCAGGTAAGCCTGTCACCTCGACACCGCGTTCATGAATAAGCAGATTGACCTCGCTACGTATACCAAACGCTGGGAGATAGATGCCAGGCTCCATTGAACAGCAGGTGGAGGGCAGCAATACACGATCGTCCTGCGTCTCGAAATTATCGAGATTCGCGCCGTTGCCATGCAAGACGGTGCCAATACTATGGCCGGTACGATGCACAAAGTAATCCCCGTAACCGGCGTCGGCGATGACCGCGCGGGTAACATCATCTACCTGGCGGCCCTCGACGCGCTGACCTGCTGACAATTGTTCGCGCACAAACGCGATACCTGTGTCACGCGCCCGCCGCGCGATCTCGAATACTTCATGCTGGTGCGCGGGGATCTCGTCACGTGTGCCAGCAAAGGCCATCCAGGTATAATCGGCGAAGATAGCCTCGGTTTCGGGCAGGTGCGCCCAGAAGTCGAACAAGATCAAGTCTCCGCGCCGAATGGAGCTGTGATTGTCCCTGGTTGGTGCATAGTGCGGGTTGCTGGCGTTCGCGTTGACTGCTACGTGTGGGGGATCGTCCAGGATCAGCCCGGCATGCTGTATGATGGCTGTGAACCGCTGCACGACGCTGTATTCGTCGAGCGGTACACCCATTCGCAGGTCGTCGCCTAATGCTGCGAAAAGGGCATCCTTTACAGCTATGAGCCGCCGCCCTGCCTCGCGGTGACTTTCAATCTGCGCTTCGCTGAGCTGGGCAACAAAACGCTGTGCTATGTTGGCAGAACTGACAATCTCAACCCCAAAGGATCGCACCAGTTCGAGTGTGCCGCCATCGACACGCGCTATGTAGGGAATAGCGTTCATGGGGGAGTATTCCATGGCTATACGCATACCAGGCTGCAAGATAGTTCCCAGATCGGTTCGCATCTCCTGCCAAGTGCGAAAGACAAGCCGTTCTCCCGGTAATGAATGCAGTACGTGCGCCTCGACGGAGCTGACCAGGGCCACCGGTGTGCCCTGGACGGGAACGAAGTAGAACCAGCGCCGTGAAAAGAAACTGTCGAGGGGTAATGACAGAACCTGGTAAGCGATGGGGTTTGATTTGCGAAAGTCATAAAAGAGCCAGCCATCAAGATTTTCGTTGCGTAGTGCCTGTTGAATTTGTTCGAGGTTCATAAATAAATAGCTCCTCCACAGTTATGTATAGATGTGGGTATTGTATCACGCGGGCATTTGTCTTTTGGTATGAGAGAGAGTATAGTAAGCAGAGGATGAGAAGAAAGAGGAAATGCAGGGAGAAGGACAGCAACCGCACGGGCTTGCTAGCTCCATGCAGATTGAAAAAGGTGGGTATCTTCTATGGCAACCAATCCGGTATCGATAGAATCATCGTGGAACTGGCCGAGCAGAGGCGGAGCAATGTCAGAGGCAGCGTTTCACGAACTCGAACATCTCTCGCCCGACCGCAAATATGAATACCTCAATGGGATGGCATATCTCATGAGTGGGGGCAGCATCGCGCACGATCGCATCATGCGCAATGTTGGCTACGCCCTGGACAGCCAGCTTCGATCGGGACCCTGTAGAGCCTTTGGCGTGGATGTGCAAGTGCTTCTGGGGACGAAAAAAGACGGCAAGAAGCACTATGCCTATCCCGATGCGACCGTTTCCTGTGATGCCGCAGATTGGCGCCCGGAGAACATCCTGATTGAATCACCACGAGTGGTTATTGAAGTGTTGTCGCCTGGCACTGAGGCTCGCGACCGTGGTGTGAAGTTCAAAACCTACCAGGGATGCTCAACCATGCAAGAAATCGTGCTTATGAGTCAATTTGCACAATACGTGGAAATATGGCAACGTGACGATCAGGATATTGCTACCTGGAACTATCGTCATTATGGTCCTGGGGAGATTGTTGAGATCAACAGCATTGATGTGCAGATTGATATTGCAGACATGTATCAAGGACTGGATTTCGCGGAAGCCGAGCCAAGGGAAGAATAGCGTCATATGGGCAGTGAACTCCCTCGGAAGCAACCGTTAACGAGCATACCCCCGGGAAAATTACCCTCCGACCGGCGAGGACGCAGCCGCTATTCAAGCAGGATGCGTATCGCTCTCTACGTCTTCCTGCTCCTTATCATGCTACTGGGCGGCGCTTTTGCTTATGGCTACTCTTACTTTGAAAACAACATACAAATCCCGCTAGCGAAATTCTTTCATTCTGTCAGCCGCAGCAGCGACGAACCTGCACCCAATGACAGCGCTATTACAGGGCGACCGTGGAATATCTTGCTGCTCGGCAGCGACGACGATAATAAATATAGTTATCCCGCCTTGCTGACGCAGGTCATGATGATTGTGCATGTCGATCCTGACAACAACAGGGTGTCTATGGTCTCTATCCCGCGTGACTCGTGGGTATATGTACCAGAAAACGGCGGCATGCACAAAATTGACCAGGCATTTTTCCTTGGCGCTGCCCAGCACAGCAGCTTCGATGATGGTGTCCGTTTGGCGCGATCGACCGTTGAGCAGGATTATGGCATCACAATCGACCGCTACGCCTGGGTGGGTTTAAGTGGCTTTGCCAGCGTTATCGATACACTTGGAGGGGTCGATATCGATGTGACACACCCTATTGTAGATGATGCCTATCCCGATGACACGCGAGCCAACCCCAATGATCCGTATGCCGTTGAACGCCTCTATATTGCGCCCGGCCCCCACCACCTGAACGGGTTGCAAGCATTAGAGTACGTGCGTTCGCGACACGCCGATCTCGTGGGCGATATCGGACGCACTACTCGGCAGCAAGAGATACTGGAGGCGCTGAAGAAGAAGCTGACTGTGCCAAACGTCATCGGTCATTTCCAGCAACTGATTACAGATTTATCAGGCAAGATTTACACGGACCTGAGCGCGCAGGAAATGCTGGCGTTCGCTAATTTTGGCCGCACTCTTCCCAGCTCAGCTCTACACCGCGTTACCCTGGGGCCAGGAAGTGGCAATCAGGATTATGGAAACTTCGCAACTGTCTATGATCCATCGCTGAAAGCTAACCAGAGTGTGGTCATACCACACTGCGATACTATTCAGCCCCTCTTTAACTCAATCTTCGGCATAGGGGTTTGCAATGTCACCGGCGGTTTGTAGCAGAGATTCTGCCTTACACGGGTAGGTTATTTAGGTGAGGCCCCATGGGAAGGGGCACGGTGGAGGTGTGATCGCGTTCCCCCCCACAGGTGAGCACAACGAACAGGACGCGGGCGACCATAAAGGCCCTCCCAGCCCCTCTCCACCGCCCTCGCCCCTACGGACTGACGAACACGTTTCCAAAAAACTTACCCCTGAGAGCACTACCCCCGCCCCTACGCGGCTGGAGCGTGGTGTGCTACAATACTCCCTGACAATACGTTTAGAGGAGCTAACTTGATCGAACAACAGCAGGGCGAAGTGCGCTATATGCAATTTAGCCATTATCTGCAATTTCCTGAAATTACACATGGCAGCTTTACGCGGCTGGGAGGGTATAGCAAAACACCTTACTGGGGATTGAATGTCTCGTATAGCATTGGTGATGACTTTGAGAACGTGCTACGTAATCGTTTGCGAGCGCTCCAGGCGCTCCACATAGAAACATATCCATGCGCTACGCTCTGGCTGATACATGGCGCCGAGGTTGCTACGCTGAGTACCGATGCCTGGGACGACTGGGGCAATGATTGGGCGCATCGCTCTTATCAAGTTGACCGGCACGAATTAATCTGGACGACGAAGCCAAGACGCAAAGCCGATGCGATCATTACCAGGCAACGTGGTGTAGCGCTCACCATGTCTTCTGCCGACTGCGTTCCCTTGATGTTCTATGATCCTGTAGAGGGTGTGATAGGGATGGCTCATGCAGGATGGCGTGGTACTGCTCGGGGCATCGCTGCCGCGACTATTGACGAGATGGGCGAACAGTTTGGCAGTCAGCCACGAAACATCTACGCCTGTCTCGGCCCATCCATCGGGTCATGCTGCTACGAGGTAACCGAGGAGGTACAACGGCTGTTCCTGGGGAAAAAAGAATTTGATACTTTGCCCACAGATGTGAAGTATCGCAACCTGGTACGGGAGTCAGCCGTATTTGTTGTAAGACAACTACCTGACCATAATAGCCTGCGTCTTGACCTCTGGGAGACGAATCGTAACCAGTTGCTCATGGCAGGTGTGTTACGGGAACATATCGAGTTGCCAGGCGCATGTACAAGCTGCGAAAAAACGCGCTTTTTCTCACACCGGGGCGAACATGGCAAGGCCGGCCGCTTTCCATCCATATTGGCGCTACGTAATGAGACAGGATAAGATATGCTGGATGACCAACCGAGAATAACCCGGGAGCAATTAGCTGCCAATATCGCTCATGTGCGTTCAGCTATCGCAGAAGCTGCACAGCGAGCCGGGCGATCTGCTGATGAGATCACGCTCGTTGCCGTTTCAAAAACGATGCCTGGCGAACTTGTGCAAATGGCGTATAATTTGGGAGTGACCGACTTTGGCGAGAACCGTGTGCAGGAGGCGCTGCCCAAAATTGAGGCGTTCCATCCGCAGGGTGTACGCTGGCATATGATCGGTCATTTGCAAAGCAACAAAGCAGCTAAGGTAATTGGGCAGTTCAGTTGCGTGCAAAGTGTAGATAGCCTGCACCTGGCGCAGGTGCTCAACCAGCATGCAGGAGAGCATGGAATACGCCTGCCTGTACTGCTCCAGGTAAATGTTTCGGGTGAAGCAAGCAAGGAGGGCATGCCGCCAGCGCAAACACTTGAACTGGCTCGCCAGGTTGTGGAACTGCCTGCTATCCAGGTAGAGGGACTGATGACCATAGCGCCGCTGGTGGAGGACCCGGAAACGGTACGGCCCATATTTCGCGAGTTACGTTTGCTCAGAGATCGATTGCGTACTACGTTGCCTGCCAGCTCATGGCAACATCTATCTATGGGTATGACAGATGATTATGCTGTAGCTATTGAAGAAGGTGCCACGATTGTACGTATTGGACGGGCAATCTTTGGCGAACGTGTGAAAAAATAAAGGGAGTAGTTTTAAATGGGTCATGCCAACGCCGCTGCGCGGCTACTGCTACGCAGTCAGGCATGACCAAAGGAAGTAGAGAAAATGGACACTGATAATATGTTCTTTGGCCGTCGTATCCGTCAAAACCATGCTCTAGAGCATGCAACGATAACTATACTCAGTGGGATGGTCCCTGATTTACGCGTTAGCGCCCGTTCAAGTTCCAGCGGCTTTATCATCCTGGGTGATGTGGATCTTGGCCAGCTGCGCCGGGCGCTGGATGAAGCGCTGCGCCGCCTGCAGGCTGGCGAGGCGGAACTTGCCATTCACCCGAATTGCGGCACGAACCTGGTTGTTGGCATCTCACTGATCACGGCTGGTACCTTACTTGGCATGGCCTCCAGCCACACGCGCACGCGCATCGCTTCAACCGCCGTCTCTTCTGTCGCCGGATTAATGGCTGCCCGCCCCCTTGGTGAGCTTGTACAAAAGCACTTCACGACGTTGCCTGATCTTGTAGGGGTACGCGTAACCGATATCTTCCGGCGCACTTTCCTGGGTTTTACCATCGTTGAAGTACGCACTGTTCAGGAGTAAAGAAGGATGTTAGGTGTACCACCCGATCATGGAGTTATCTACGCGATTATACTCTATGGCACAGGCGCTATCATTATTGCGATGCTGGTGCGAGCAATAGCTTCGTGGTTTCGCATCGACGAGCGATACGCTTTTATACGTTTTCTGGCACGCCTGACAGACCCTTTCATCGTGCCAATACGCCGTATTATTCGTCCCGTGGGCATGTTTGACATAGCATTTTTCATCGGCTGGTTTCTGGTTGCCACGATACAACAACTACTGCTCCAGGCCCTCCCCCCCGGGTGGTAGATGCCATGCGCATCAGCGTACGTGTGATACCTCGCAGCAGCAAGAATATGCTAGAGTGGGAAGATAGGGCGCTTAAAGTGCGCCTGACAGCCCCACCCGTCGATGGCGCGGCCAACGAAGCGCTGCTCATCTTGCTCGCCCAGCGTCTTGACCTGCCTAAACGCAACATACAGATCGTACAGGGCGCAGCAGGCAGGCATAAGATTGTAGAGATCGCGGGTATGACATTGGAGGAGCTAGAGCAGAAAATCAAGGGGTAATATGTGTCGAACAGGGCGGGGGCAAGCCCCATAGGCGCGAATTGAGGGCTTGGCTTGCCCCGCCATCTGTCATCTTTCGCTTCGCTCAGGATCTCGCGCTGGGCAGAGCACAGATCCTTCGCTTCGCTCAGGATGACAGCGCTCCGCTCAGGATGACAGCAGGGCTGAATCAGCCCTGCACATTTAATTGCGCCGTTGCGGGTATCAGCAGGCGCCTTTCTGGAAACAGCCCTCGACCTTATCCAGGACATAGAAACCGCTATCAACTACTTTCAGAATGACTAACGCCTTGTTGATTGGATTGCCATCAGTCCCAAACGCTATTTGCCCGCTCACGCCCTGGATCGCCTTGGCGCCTTTGATCTGTTTTAGGGCTTGCCAGAGGTCATTTGGCGTGATGGCCATTTTTGTGCCGGTAAGAGCATTACCGCTCGCAGTTAACATTACAAGTGTAGCATCATAGGAGAGCATTACGTCGGCATCGGTACGTGTATAGCCATAACTACCCGAGCTGTGCTGGTTGGAGGGATCGTAGTTAGTTTTGTAATCTGTAAAGAAAGAAGGCAGAGTACAGGCAAACGATTGCCCGGAATGGCACAGAATACCCCACTCATCAGGATAGGCAAACGTGGTAAAGTGCAGGCGAGTTACAGCACCGTGAGCGCTACTGGTGTACCCCCCCAGCTCGTAGAGAGCATCGCCCCCCATGATCTGCAAATTGGCGGGCTGTCCTGGCGCCTGCAGATCTGTGAGGAGCACGCTGACATCGCTGGCATAGCCGGCAAAGTAGATCAGGTCGGGATTATGAGTTTCGGCATCTTGCAATAGCTGGATAAAGTTAGGTTTGCCAACCGTATATTTCTCTTCAACGACAATCTTCTTGCCATCTGCTTTAAATTGCGTACGGAAAGCATTTGCCAGGCTCTGTGTATACGAATTAGCAGGATCATAGAAGAGCGCCACATTCCCGGCACCTAAAACTTGTTCAGCATACTTCGCTCCATAGATCCCCTGCTGCTCATTGGGCGGAGCCACTCTGAAGAAGTAGGGTGATATGCGGGTCAATGCATCGCTGGATGCGGTCTGTGAAAGCATAGGAATACCCGCAGTGGCCAACACTTTGATCGCATCGATAGCATAGCCACTGAAAGGCCAGCCCATCACACCCACAACTGTCTTGTCCTGCTTAGCCAACTGCACGACCTGCTTTGCTACCGTATTTGTATCGTTTGGATTACTACCGGCGTTAGCAATCAGCAGGCGCACCTCTACACTATTAGGAAGTTTAGCGCCGTCATTGAACTCCTTTTGTGCGACATAGGCGCCCTGCAGGTCGTCACGGCCAATGCTAACTGTGGCAGAGCCTCCGGTGAGCATCGTGCCGACAACCACCGTGATATATGGATTACCTGAGGTGATCACACGTTGATCTTCGGCGTAGATGAGTGCTTCGGCATCATTTGTATCGGTTGAAAGCCCGTTACTCCACAATGCCATAGCACTGCTGCTGTTACCCTGGGCGAGCTTTTGCGCAGCCTGCTGCTTGGTATCGCCATCGGTTCGGGCGGTATCAAAGGCAAAGGTACCATCGCTAATGCCAATATACTCGCCGTTCGGCGCTTTGTGAACGCCTATACCGCTGGCCGCCGGTCCTGCTGTCGGGGTTGATGCATTACCACCTGAAGCAGGCCCTCGATTGCGTAAGTAGTTCAACGCGCCAAAGGCAAGCGCCCCAAGCAACACAATAACCAGGACGAACAACAGTAAGTTGCGACCTACATTGTTGCCACCGCTCTGCCTGGGTGGTGGTGAATAGATAGCCCCGGGCTGGTAAGGCGGGGGAGGCGGCACAGGAGTTATAGGCGACTGTTGAACTCGCGTCGGCTGGTTTGCAAACACGTTTGCCGCACCCGTAGCACCTGCGGCCCCGATTGGCCCTGATGTATTAAGGGTATAGCTGCTGATATTGCCCGAGACCCCAAAGCGTTTCAGCAAGATGTCATCGACATCACGCTTCATAGCTGCCGCGCTCTGGTAACGCTGGGTAACATCGTTATTGACTGCGCGAGCAACAACACGCTCGACTTCAGGTGAGAGCTGCGCGTTCAGCGTGCGTACGGGCACGTATGTGAAAGGCGGATAATTGCGAGGGTCGCGATTAGTTAAAAGATGGTGCATGGTCGCGCCCAGTGCATACAGGTCAGAGCGAGGGTCAGCATTGCCCTGATATTGTTCGGGCGGAGCATAACCAGGGGTACCCAAAGCCGATGTTTGTTTGCGCCTGACGTTGCGAGCAACATCGGCGCGTGCAATGCCAAAATCAACCAGGTGCGCCCGCCTATCCTTAGAACTGATGATGATGTTAGCAGGTTTAATGTCGCGGTGCACAATAGGCGGCGTCTGTTGCGACAGGTAGTCAAGGATGTCCAGTACTTCTGAGGCAATGAGCAGTACTTCGCGTTCTTTCATCGGCTGATTGAGGCGATCCATACGATCTTCCAGGTTTTCCCCCTCCACGTATTCCTGCACCATGAAGTAGCGAGACCCCTCTTCAAAGTTATCCATCACGTTCGGAATCAAGGGGTGATCGAGGTGAGCCAGGGTCACTACTTCCTGTTTGAAGTTGCGCTCATCTTCCTTAAATTTTTCGGGATCGGTGTTGTCTGAGATTAACTCTTTGATAACGACCAGTTTATTATCCAGGCGCTTGTCGGTTGCCAGCAACGCCGCTCCCATTCCACCCTCGCCAAGTATCTGTTTAACGAGATAGCGGCCACCTTGCAAGTTTGTGCCAACGTTTAGCGCACGAGAGCTGCCTCCTCCTATAGTCGTGCTGGTAAATGTAGTGCTGGTAGACGCAGCGTTAGTAGAGGGCATGGGTTTGCCACAGTTGCTGCAATAGCGGACGCCATCGCGGTTTTCATACTTACAGTAGGGACATTCCATAGTTCGTACCTACTTTCTCCGATATCGGAATAGATGAGTGTCTCGAGCAAGGCCACCCTTAAGGCAGATTATACTTTGTTTCTGCATGAGAGTCGAGAGCCATATAAGATAAACAATACTCATTGAATATATACGTAATCATTTTGCAAAAGTTCAGCGGCTCCTCACTCCCTTGAACGATTAGCGCAAAAGCGCATCTAAAAAGGACTGGCGTCTGAGACACCAGTCTTTTTTATGAAACGATTCTGTGTTATTTTTGGGAATGCATGTGCCGGACCCCTACAGGTGTTGGCAGCGAAGGGAGATGATACCGGGGGCAAAATGATTTGCTTTTTGCAAATACTCTTCTTCATTGGCCTCGATCATCAGCTTGTGCATCACTACTACATCACCGTCTGGTAAAGGTTCTGCAGGCTGGAGGCAAAGCTCCATGACTGCACAACCCCTTTCGTAGACCTTCACCAGCCCCCCAGAGCCTGGGATTCGATAGATACGATTATCTATTGATGGGCTAATCACCTCGAGGTAGCCAAACTTGATAAGTTGCTGGTACTGGTTCTCCGACAGCATTTCTCTAAGCAAGGCCTTCGCGCGGCTTTCGGCTGAGAGATGCTCACTCACCGACTCGCGGAAACGCCCAACGCGGCCATCAGGAGCCTGTGAGAGGTAATAAATTGCCAGGAGTAAGAACAGCAGCCAGATTCCAAGGAACAGGCTAAGGGTTTGTAACATGCCGTTTACTCTTTCTCCTTAGCCACCTACTACACGCGGCACCATCACGATCTGCTCGGCTGTACGGTCAAACTTTTCGATACGTTCTAAGGTTTTACCAGACTCCACTCGAAATGCGGTTGCGCCGCGAGCGCGTTCCTCATTAAAGATACGCTCCGCTTCCCGGATTGCCGCTACGGCTTCGGAATCGCTAGTTTCTACTTTCTCGAGATCCCAAACTACTCGCTCGTCACCGCGCCGGGACATAATCCGCAGCATACCCATGATCAGTCTCCTTTTCTGTACAAGCTTACACGCCAGGCCTGATCCCTGCATTATACTCGCTGTTTAACCCTACCGGCCGACCGACCTACCCCAAATATCAGGGATAGAATGAGCATAGCACGCATTACCCGATCGCGTCAAGGGCAGGAACCTCTTCCGAATTCAAGAAAGCCAGGTGGGGAGCGTGATTTTGAATGTACTCCCCTCGCCAGGTTTGCTCATGACCGTGACCTGCCCACCGTGTAACTCTATGATCATTTTCACGATAGCCAGCCCTAAACCCTGGCCGCTGGAGCGGCCCGCCTCAAGCGGAATCTGATAGAAGCGTTCAAAAATGCGCTGCTGGTGTTCAGGAGCGATGCCACAACCAGTATCTCGCACTTGTATCTCTACCAACTGCTGATCTTGATTGTCTACACCGGGTTGCGCGGATACGCTCATGTTGATTACACGTGCAGAAATTGTTACTTCTCCACGCGGAGGCGTAAAGCTTACGGCATTGCTGATAAGATTACGCAGTACCTGCTGGATACGATCTGCGTCAGCATAAATGGGGGGAACATCACCGGCGATATCAACCCTCATGTTGATGCCACTATCCATCGCTATCAGTTCAAGTTCTTCAACAGCGCGGGCTACAATCTCTGGAAAACTGACCGGCTCCCGGTTCAAACGCAATTGCCCGGCGTCGGCACGTGAGACTAGCAGAAGGTCTTCGATAAGAGCGTACAGGTGTTCGCTGCCGCCACGGGCACGCTGCACGAATTCGCGCTGCTGCTTATTCAGCTCACCCGCGATGTCCGTCAGGGCAAGGTCAAGGTAGCCATTGATTGTATTGATTGGCGAACGCAGTTCATGGGTAATCATGGACAGGAAATTCGCCTTCATGCGCGCAGCATCGCGCCGGGCCAACTCTGCCTGGTATACGCTGGTGATCGCCAGTCCTGCTTGTTCGGCAAAAATGGTCAGTACGTGCACTTTCTGTGAGCAAAAGGCGCCTGTTATGGGGCTACTGGCGGTCAGTGTGCCGATGAAATGCTCCTTCTCGATCAATGGCACGCACGCCAGCGAGCCGGTAGGCGTTTCGCCTGGGCGCTTGAGGCGAGGATCACGGCTCACATCGTTGATAACGAGTGCTTCGCGATGTTCAGCAACCCAAGCCGTCACGCCTTCATGCTCTTGCAAACGGTCAACAAGAGGGTTACGTGCTTGTCCTTGTGGGACAGCGTACGTTACCAATGTAGTTCCCCGAACATCTTGCAATGCGATCACGCAATCTTGCATTTCGAGGAGAGCGGCCGTATTGCGCACAATTTTTTGCAGCACTTCAACCAATTCCGGCGATTCGCTTACTAGAGGAGCTGCGTTAGTATTCACAGGTTGGCAGTCATATGTACAAGAAGATCTATTGGCAGTCATGAACGTCCTTCCCCCGAAACGACATTATATGATGCGCTTTCGATATTGATTACCGGCATAACATGGATGAAATAGAGTAGCAAGGGAGATATGGTACAACTGGCGCTCATTTTGCGCGGTAATGTGTCGGGCACCCCCTCTATATTTCCTGTCGATATTGTTCCCAATGTCTAAAGCCAAGTTGCTATAACTAGTATACCATTGTCTTTATAAGGGAGACGGGAAAGTAAGTAAGATGGGCTATCGGACGGGTATCGTCGTATAACTCCAAATAGGGGCCTGCTCGGCTGCCGGCAGCGTGAATATGATGCGCGCTCCACCCTGCGGCGCATTTTCTGCCCGGATTCTGCCGCCATGCGCCTCTATAATAGCTTGCACAATTGCTAACCCCAGGCCGCTGCCACCGGTATTAACCTGGCGAGAGGCGTCAGCGCGATAGAAGCGATCAAAGACACGCGACAAAGCCTCGGCCGGGATACCCTTACCAGTATCAGTGATGGCAATTTCGAGCATATTCTCCTGCTGCCTCGCATCGACCATGATGGCGCCGCCTGGTGGAGTGTGACGCAGGGCATTATCGCAGAGATTCGAAAAAACGCGCATGAGCATATCGGGGTCGGCCCACACAGGAGGGAGATCATAAGGCACATTATTACGCGGCTCCACATTGGCACGCTCAAACTCAGGGGTCAGCACAGCAAGGGCCTCGTCAACTACTGCCGCCAGGCGCAGCACTTTTGGCTGAGGCTGCATTGCGCCCGCTTCAACTTTCGCCATCAGGTGCAGGTCTTTGACAAGCCGGCGCAAACGCAGTGTTTCGCGCACAATGATACGTCCCGTCGCTTCATAATCTTCACGATTCTGGTTCACGCCGTCCACCAGGGATTCGCCCAAACCGGCAATAGCGGTCAAGGGGGTCGCCAGGTCATGGGTGATATTCATGATGAGTTCGCGGCGCAAGTATTCCTGCTGGCGCAGTTCATCCACGTCTTTCTCGAGCCTCCCCGCCATCTCATTAAATGTATTGGCCAACTCGCCCAGTTCGCTCTGCGCATTCGTTTTGACCCGCGCACTGTAATCGCCAGCGGCAAGGATATGCGCTGTATTCGTCAATCGAGCTAGAGGACGTGTGATGGTGCGCGAGAAGAGAATAGCCACGAGCGCCGCCAGCACTACTATAATGGCGGATGCGATCAAGATGAATGTACTTACCGTCGCTAAAAATGGAGGAGCAGTATTCTCTGCTGCTGAACGCGGCATTACGATCAGCACACCAACTATGGTGCTGCTACTCTGACCGCCCGCGAAAATCGGTTCCGCAACAAAGAGGCGAGGGGAAGCGCCCGGGCCACTGGTACCAATTTGATCAACGGTGGTAATTCCTTGCCGGGCTTTCAGTATTGCCGCGGATAATTTAGTATAGTCGCCCTTTTGTACAGATGGATCAGTGATTGCTACCAGAAGGGCAGTAAAGGCTGCAGGCTTCTGCCGCTGCTGAGTAGTGCCATAACGCGGGTAGACAAGGAAAGGATGGACGCGATTAACACTGAGAATAACCAACAGGTTATCCTGGTTCTGGGCGCTTTGCGCTGGTGCATTGGGCAATACGCTATTTACAGCCTTGATGAGGCTACGACTCTGCGCATAGCTCGTCCCGACTCCCTGCGCGGTTGCGTCTGCAATATTCGTCAGTCGCTGTCGCAGATCTACGCCATAGTAGTAATTGACCGCTACTATGACGGCTACAGCCAGGAGTGTTGTCGCCAGTAAGGCTACCAGGATAGAGACGAGGGCAAATCGCCAGCGAATACTGTGCCACCAATGTACGCGCATATCCGAATACCTCTGCGTGAAAACGAGCGACGAAGGACAAGCACAAGGCCCCCACGCCTGCTCCGCCCCACCCCTTGTCCCTACGAATTTATGTTCCTACACGGCGCTTGAGCGCGCCCCGATCTCAAATTTGTAGCCTACGCGCCAGACAGTTTTAATGTAGCGATACTCCGAGTTGGCCTCTATTTTCTTGCGCAGCGCACTGATATGGACATCAATGATGTGCCCATCGCCATAGTAATCGTAGCCCCAGATTTTATTCATTAGCATTTCACGCGTGTATACGCGGTCAGGCGACTGCGCCAGCAGCGCCAGTAGATCGAACTCGGTCGGCGTTAATGTTACTTCAGAGTTATTAACTTCAACACGACGCGCCGGCAAATCGACGGTGAGGCTCGGAAAGCGCAACACCGGCTTGCCTGCCCCGGATAGAGAGCCGGTTGAGGTCTGTCCACTTCCGGCCTCCTGGTTCTCAACGCGTCGTAAAATCGCCCGCACCCTGCTCACCAGCTCACGCGGACTGAAAGGCTTCACGAGATAGTCATCGGCACCAAGATCGAGACCCTGGATGCGGTCCTCCTCGTCACCGCGCGCCGTCAACATCAAGATGGGTGTTTTTGACCAGGCACGAATACGGCGGCAGACCTCAAAGCCGTCGAGCGCCGGCAGCATGATATCTAAGATGACGAGGTCGGGGTGTGCACGCGCATGCAGCGCCAGCCCATCCGCGCCATCTTTGGCAACAAGAACCTCATAACCGGCATCTTTTAGATACAAATTGAGCAGGTGAACTATACCTTCTTCATCTTCAATAATAAGAATTTTCTGGGACATATACTATACTCCTATATATACCTCTCGTTGGTATAGTACCATACTGTTTCAGCGAATACATACCACTTGTGCCGCCTTCAAGACACTTTTCAAAATCTTGACCAAATCTTGAACTTTAGCTCACACATTGTTGATCTTTGAGCAGTATGATATAGGTATCACACAGGGGGTGTGGCAAATTAATGGGCCGGTCAGAAATTGTCTATGTACCGGCAAACATCAATAGTCCACCGTAAGGAGAGAAACACACAGATATACTCCTTCCTTCTCTCCCCCGTCATATAGAGAGGGCTGGACGGCTTAGACCGTACCAGCCCTCTCTATGCATGCAGTTGGCTTTAGCGAACTTGAGATGTTTGGGGCAACTGGCTCTGAATCCAGCGCTGTAAAGCTTCGCCGCTCTCGAAGGAGACGATGAGGGCATAGCGAGGCTCCGGCCCCGGATGCCACGCGGCATGCCAGAGGCGTTGTGAGTCGATGACCAGCTGGCGGTTACGTGGCAACGAGATGCGCGATTCTGTCGAGGGGTCGTCCTTGTCCTCGCGCAGGATCATGTACGAGTTGGGATCATCGGTGAGCTGCAGCCAGGCGCGCACAACCCAGCCTTCGCCATCGGGATTGAGACGGTTGTTGTCGTCGAGGTGCAGGTTGTGGATGGCCTCGGCCTCGGTATTGGGATTGAGTTTGATGATGCGCACGCGCCCGAAATTGGCCCCTACATTGTTAGACCATTGCACCAGGGTGGGGCATACCTCAGCATTCTTGGTCCAGATGCCGTCCTTGTCGGGCTTACCGTGATCCCAGAAGCCCGCGCACTCCATTTCACCTCGGGCCGAGGCAATGGGCGCGAAGTTGGTGTCGCCACCACTTTTCCAGTCCATATATTCGAGGCTCATCCATTCCTCTTTAGGAACAGGAGGGCCATCGTAATCGCGCAAGACAACAAAACCCTTTTCGGTAAGGGTATCGAGTTTAAGGTGCATTCAGTAACTCCTCACTTGGTTATATCAGTAGCAGATCTGGCAGCCGCTCGTCTCTCCAGAAAGTTATTGTGAGAGACAAACGATGCTCATTAATAAATAACGTTCCAGTTTACTAGGTAGTATCTTCTTACTTGTAGGAACTTGGTCATTTTAGAGAGAACTCACTTGACAGTATGAAATAGTGTTGTATAATCTGTAGCAGCAGTATATACAGTGTATACCAAATAAGCAAGCAGGAGATACAAGAATGATTTTGCAAAAGCTCCGCAAGGTGGGCAATAGCTATGTCGTTACTATACCTAAGGAAGAAGTGGAACGCCAGAATCTAGAGGAAGGTCAATTATTGACCGTCGAGGTTCATCCAGCAGAGATACGACCAGCAATGTCACCTGAGCTACGTAAAGCTTTTGAGGAAAGCTGGCGCCGCAATGAGCCTGGCTATCGCTACCTGGCCGAACACTAAGTAGAGAGGACATTAATGGCTGAGATACGCTACCTCAGCCTGGCGGAGGTATTAGCCCTTCATCAGGCTATGATGGAGAAATTTGGCCTTGCACCGTCGCCACTGCGTGAAGAAGGGATGTTGGAATCGGCAATTATGAGGCCTCGCATGGCAGCTTATTATAGCGAGGCTGATATCATTCGACAATGCACACTGCTTCTGATCGGTATCTCGCAAGCGCAGGCCTTTCTAGACGGCAACAAACGCACTGCTTTTGCGGCCTGCGATGTATTCCTACGTTTGAATGGATTGGCTTTTACCGGTGACTCTGTAGAGTTCGCTATACAACTAGAAGCTGTTGCGGAACGACCAGGAGGTTTAGAGGAGGCAACAGACCGCTTCGAAGAATGGCTGCGCTCGCAGGTTCACCCAAGGGAAGAGAGTTAGAACACTATCTTCTCGACGCTCCCTTTACCTGTGCGATATACTAAGTTCAGGCTATCGTCTCTCGAATAAAAGGAGCGTTGAGGAATGACCCAGACAAGAACTCCACATATGACCGACTACGAGGCTGAACGCCGCAATTTCCACCTGGAAGTCCCCGAGTATTTTAATTTTGCTACCGATGTGATTGGCAAATGGGCGAGCGACCCAAATAAACTGGCGATGCTCTGGATCGGTCAGAATGGTGAAGAACGACAGCTCACCTTTGCCCATTTTGCTGAACGCTCCAGCCGTGCCGCCAATGCTTTCGCCAGGCTGGGTATTCAGAAGGGCGACCGCGTGCTGGTGATGCTGCCGCGCATCCCGGAATGGTGGGAGAGCGTGCTGGGTTTGATGAAGATTGGCGCTATCCCCATTCCCAGCACAACCCTGCTGACACCCAAAGATATCCAGTACCGCGCCGGGGTCGCGGAAGTCGCGGCATTCATTACCGACAGCGAGGGCGCAGAAAAATTTGACCAGGTGCGCAGCGAGTGTCCCACGGTTAAAGTGGCGATACTGGTCGAGCCTAATGCAGACGTTGGCGGGCGCGAGGGATGGACGAGCTATCAGCAGGTCGTCGACGAGGCATCGCCAGAATTCACAGGCCCCAAAACGCGCAGCGATGATGCTTGCCTGGTCTATTTCACGTCAGGCACCGTCGGTTACCCCAAAATGGTGCTGCACACACACGCGAGCTACCCCATAGGTCACACCATCACCGGCAGATACTGGCTTGACCTGCACGAGGATGATCTGGTCTGGAACCTCTCGGAAATGGGCTGGGCCAAAGCTGCGTATAGCAACCTGTTTGGCCCCTGGATCATGGGCGCAGCCATGTTTATACAGGATGCGCGCGGCAAATTCAACGCCCTCGAGACGCTGGAGATGCTGCATAAGTACCCCATTACCACGCTTTGCGCGCCGCCGACCGCCTATCGTATGATGGTGCTCGACGAGCCGATGGCCTATCTGAAAGCCAACCCTCCAAAGGCACTGCGTTACTGCACAGGCGCAGGCGAGCCACTCAACCCCGAAGTCATCAAAATCTGGCGAGATGTAACGGGCATGACCATCCGCGACGGCTATGGACAGACCGAGACGGTAATACTATGCGCCAACTTCCCGCCCTTAGAGGTGAAACCTGGTTCAATGGGCAAACCGGCGCCCGGCTTCGACGTGAGTGTGATTGACCATGATGGCGGCGAACTGCCACCTAATAAAGAGGGAGACATTGCTGTGAGGGTCAAGCCGCAGCGTCCAATATGGTTGTTTAAGGAATACTGGCGCAACCCGGACGCGACCAGCGCCTGCATTCGCGGTGACTGGTACATCACCGGCGACCGTGCCTACAAGGACGAAGATGGCTACTTCTGGTTTGTGGGACGAGCCGATGATGTGATTATCAGCGCGGGCTATCGTATCGGACCGTTCGAGGTGGAGAGCGCATTGAAGGAGCACCCTGCTGTTGCCGAGTCGGCGGTGGTGGCCAGCCCCGATGAGATGCGCGGTGAAATCGTTAAAGCGTACGTCATTCTCGCACCTGGCTATACACGGTCGCCAGAACTGGCAAGCGAATTGCAGGAGCATGTCAAGCGTGTGACGGCCCCTTATAAATACCCACGCGAGGTCGAGTTCGTGGATGGTTTGCCCAAGACGATTTCAGGCAAGATTCGCCGCGTTGAACTACGCGAGATGGAGAGAAAGAAGAAGTCGGGAAAATAACTTGTATCTGAACGTCTTCTTTACGCCCTCTGTGATTGTTGCGCCTGAAACAAGTACGAATGACATCTACATCGTGATAGATGTCATTCGCGCTACTACAGCGCTCGCCATCATGTTCGACCAGGGTGCGGCACGCGTCCTTGTAGCCGGAACGGTTGAGGAGGCGCGGGAAGCTGCACAGAAGATCCCAGGGAGCCTGTTGTGCGGCGAACGCAATGTCCAGCCGCTTCCAGGGTTTGATTACGGGAACTCGCCCGTCCAGTTCTCCCAGGTTGATTTGAGCGGGCGGGAGCTGATTCTGACGACAACCAATGGCACACGCGCTTTCTATGCCTGTCCAGAAGGTTCCACAAGACTGGCGGGATGCTTCTATAATGCGGGGGCAGTGACAGCAAAAGCGCTGGCGCTCGCCCGGGAGCACGAGAGCAATATCAGCCTCGTATGCTCGGGTGAACTCAATTATTTTGCGCTCGACGATGCGGTGTGCGCAGGGTATCTCGCCCTGGAACTGCAAAGACAGCAAGAGCCAGAGAAACCCCTACATCTCGATGAGAGTGCCCTGGCGGCTATGGCACTCTACGAGGCGTATACGCCACCTAAAGTGCTTGATTACTCCAATTCGGCACGCTCGGTTATAGAGGGCGGCCTGCCGGACGATCCGCCTTTCTGCATGCGGACGAGCGTGAGCCCGAGCGTGCCGGGGGTCGTGGGGACGGAGAGCGAGACGGGGCTGTTGGTGATCGAGAGAGTTCAGTAAGTGCTAACTACAACATTTGTTGACAGATGAGGCAATAAAATATAGAATATCGACGGGCGCCAAAGCAGCGACAATGTAGTTATATCAAATCCTGCTAAGTAGTTCGTCATGAACTTCACTATAAACTTGTCAGAGATCCTGTACTCGAAAAAATCAGACTGCCCGCGTTTTAACAGTGATTAACCGGATTTGGTATTACACGGCTCTTACCTCTATAAGCTTCTTTGCAATTGGAGAGATGGAAAGAGGACATCATGGACCCGATCACACTTACCACGGTTGCCACCCAGATCGTAGCGATACTAACTTCTCTCTTTAGCAAAGCAGGTGAAGCTATCGCCACCAAATTTGGCGAAGATGCCTACGAAAAAAGCAAACACCTCTATGAAGTTGTGCGGGATCGTTTCGCCAGAAAAGATGATGGTGGTAGTGCAAGTAAAGCTTTGCAGAATTTCGTAGACGAACCTCAAGTATATGGCAATGTCTTCAAGGAAATGCTCGTTCCCTTGTTACAGGCTGACCCAAATTTTGCCGACACACTCAATGTGATTCTTCACTCAG
>Ga0070707_100000158_pt1 | contig 64704 bp, 33 predicted proteins | sample KBSK5502metaG_FD_65468 | JGI IMG/M metagenome (GOLD analysis project Ga0070707, IMG submission 65468) | Corn, switchgrass and miscanthus rhizosphere microbial communities from Kellogg Biological Station, Michigan, USA - KBS K5-50-2 metaG | ecosystem: Host-associated > Plants > Roots >... | reverse complement strand
CCCGGCGCGCTAACCGCATCCCGCCGGGGCAATCGCGCACCCGCCGGTGGCCAGTGCTCGACGCTTACGGCCCGCCGCACATCGAAATGGCACGCTGGCGCTTGGAGGTCCGGGGCCTGGTTGACAAACCGGGGGGCTTCACCTGGGATGAATTCTTGCGGCTGCCGCAGGTCAAGGTCTTCTCCGACTTCCACTGTGTCACGCGCTGGTCGCGGCTGGGCAATGTGTGGGCAGGGGTGGCGACCAGGGAGTTGGTCAAGCATTTCAACCCCCAGCCTGAAGCGCGCTACGTCCTGCTCCATGCTTACGACAACGGCTGGACGACCAACGTCCCGGTAGAGGCCTTCTTATCTGAGGACGCCCTGCTGGCCTATCAACACGACGGCCAGCCGATCTCAATCGAGCACGGCGGGCCAGTGCGCGTCATCATCCCACGGCTCTACGCCTGGAAGAGCGCGAAATGGATCTGTGGGATAGAGTTCTTAAGTGAGGACCAGGCTGGTTATTGGGAGAATGGCGGGTATCACATGAACGGCGACCCGTGGCGCGAGCAACGCTTTCGCTGGGACTAGGCGATTGCGGATTGCGGAATTCGGATTGCGGATTGAAAACAAGGGCGCATTTCTGCACTCCACAATCCGCAATCATTATTGCTCTTTGCCGCAGCACTTCTTGAATTTCTTGCCTGAGCCGCACGGACAAGGGTCATTGCGCCCGACTCGCTCCGTGCGGACGAGCGTGCCTTCAGCGGTCCGCGCATATCCGGTGGGGGCCGAAGTCGGCTGCTCCTCCCCGGCTGCTTCGTCCTCCCACTCATCCTCCTCACTTTCGTGATGAGCCCGGCTACTAGCAACCGCGCTGCCGAATTCCTGAGCGAGTTGGTATTTCAGCCCCGCGGGCCCGACGCCAGCGACATATCGCTGGCTCTCTTCCTTGGCTTCATTCTTCCAGCGTTGCTGCCGCTTGGCGATCTCCTCCGGCTGGTAGAACTCAAACAGGTCCCGCGTCAGTTCCCACGGTGGCTCGTCGCTTCGTTGATCGATGAGGCTGGCGAAATCGTCATAGTCGCCACAGATGCTCTCATCAATCACCTCGCGGCCGTAAGCGATGCGTAACGCGTTGAGCCCGCGCTCGCGGTCAAGCGCTACGGGAAGATCGGCCATAAAAGAGAGGAACAGCGCATCGCCCTCCAGCGGATCGGTCAACAGGCCGCAGAGGAAATCGACGATCCGTGGGCGCAGGTCCGGATGGTCGTAAGCGATCCGCGCCAAGGCCGTCGCCGCCACGTTTCGCGCATAGGAGTAGTCATCGTCCGTGCGGTAGCTGTCGCGGTGCTCGCGGAGGTATTGCACGAGCGGCTCGACGGCCGCCTCGCCGAACTGCGCCAGGGCGGTGGCTAAGTGCTCCGGCACCAACCAGTCATTCTCGGCGTGGTAGGCGCGGATGATCGCTGCCATCAGCTCGGGCAGCGCCTCTAGGGCACGCATCGCCCCAAGAATCGTGATGGCATGCATCTCGATCCAGAACTCGCCGTACTCGCCCGCATTCCAGTACTGTTCGTTGCGCAGGGCCTCGCGGAGCGGCCCCACGGCTTCATCCCCGCGGCGGGCGAGCTCTTGCACATGCTCAACCGTCACGCGGTCCTCTTCTTTGAAGAGTCGGTCGATCAACTCAGCCGTCGTCTGTTCGGCATAACCGGGCATCTGTTTTCTCCTCATCGATGATGGATGGCGGTAAGAGATGATAGCGTCCGGAGGGGGTAAAAGTCGAACGGTCGCGTTACTCTCAGCCGTTGTGGTATATTGTGACCCGCCCCCCTAACGGTCGTTTAAGAGCAAAGAGGAAGTCATGGATAAAGAGGTTAAGGAACTCGAAAAGGCCCTCGATCAGATCTGGGAGATTGCGACCAATAAATTCGGGCTCGACCCCTTCCCGACGCGCTTCGAGGTCGTGCCCTCGACGGTCATGTATGAGGTCGGGTCCTATGCGCTGCCGGGCCGCTACTCGCACTGGACCTTCGGCAAGGCCTACCACAAGATGAAGACGATGTACGACTTCGGCCTGTCGAAGATCTACGAGGTGGTGATCAACTCCAACCCCTCCTACGCCTTCCTGCTGGAGAACAACTCGCTCTTGCAGAACAAGCTGGTGATCGCGCACGTGCTCGGGCACGTCGACTTCTTCAAGCACAACGTCTACTTCTCCCAGACCAACCGCCACATGGTGGATGGCGCGGCCATGCACGCGCGGCGGATCAACGAGTACGAGTTCAAGCACGGGCGCAAAGCGGTCGAAGAGTTCCTCGACGCCGTGCTCTCGATCGAGGAGCATATCGACCCGAACTTCTTCATCAAAAAGCGGCGTGATGAAAAGAAGCTGGAAGAGAGCGAACGTCAGCGGCCCATGCCAGGGCGCTACGACGACTTGGCCTCGACTGAGGAGCGCGAAGTGCGCGCGCAGGCCGAGACGGCGAAGCTCCAGGAGGAGCAGACGGCGCCGGAGAAAGACCTCATCTACTTCATCATGCAGAATTCGCCAATCCTCCAACCTTGGCAGCGCGATGTCATGAGCATGATCCACGACGAGATGCTCTACTTCGTGCCGCAGATGCAGACCAAGACGATGAACGAAGGTTGGGCGTGTGCGACAGGAGATTCGTTGCTTGTAACTGAAAACGGTTTCGTGCGATTTGATGAGCTGTACGAGGCGCAGCAGAAGATCCGAGTCGCCAGCGGCGGGCAGAGTCAACAAAACAGGATTACCGACTTTCATCGGGAAGAATTTGTCCCTACCATCCGCATTCGCACTCGCCGTGGCCTCACGATTGAAGGCGCGGAAAAGCATCGCGTCCAACTGGCCGACGGGCACTGGGCGTATCTGCGTGACCTTGTGGTCGGAGACCGGGTCAGACTGGCGAACGGGACGAACATTTGGCCCGCAAGAAAGCAGCCGCTGAATTTTGTTCCAGCCCCGCCGAGCGCATCTTTGGGGGCGGTGGCCGCACTCGCCGGAGTTTCATCTGCCACGGCCTTCCGGCACTTGCATGGTCTTCGGGCATCACGCCAGGGACAAGCCATTGATGAAGCCCTGGCGACGGTCGCTTATCAGCCGGGATTCGCCGGGAGAGTTCTGCCGACACGAGTTTCTTTGAGGTTGCCGAGCGAACTGAACGAGGAACTGGCGTGGTTCCTCGGCTATTTCATCGGCGACGGCAACATGACTAAATCAGGCATCTGCCTGACCACGGGTGATGAGGAGCTAGCGCAAAAGCTTTCTAAGGTCATTGACTCATCCTTTGGCTTGCGCGCTTTCGTGAAGCTGGACACGAGTGAAGGGTCCAGGCGCTGGCGCATCGTCGCTTACTCTCGTGAGCTTTGGCGATGGCTGGAATCGGTGGGTGTCAATCTTGAAGACAAGGCCAGAAACAAAAAGGTTCCACCGCTGATCCTGCGCTCGCCGAAATCTGTGATGTCGGCCTTCCTGCGCGGCTATTTCGACGCCGACGCATACGCCGGCCCAGAAGGCATTCGCCTTTCTTCCGCCAGTGGAGAACTGATCCGGACCGTCCAGATTATTCTGCTTAACTACGACATTCTCTCGCGGCAGCGAAAGCATCTGTACGACATTACGCAGCTAGAGATCGCTGGCGCTTCGGCCGCGCGTTTCCTTGACGAGATCGGTTTCAGCCTCGCTCGCAAACAGCATGCGCTACGTGAGCACGTTGAGCACCGCCGGTGGTTCAAGAAGGAAGACCTGACGGACGAGATTGTTTCCATTGAAGAAGGTTGCGCTGACGTTTATGACATCAGCGTTGACGAGAAACACGCCTATGTTGCGAACGGCTTCGTCAATCACAATTCCTTCTGGCATTCACGCATCATGCGCGAACTCGACCTGCCAGATAGTGAGCACGTCGAGTTTGCTGAATTGCACGCGGGCGTCGTCTCGCCGCACAAAGGGCAGCTCAACCCCTATTATCTCGGCTACAAGATCTTCGAAGACATCGAACGGCGCTGGGACCACCCGACCGCGGAGGAGCGCGAGAAGTTCGGGCGCCGGGGCGGCGAGGGGCGGGCGAAGCTCTTCGAGGTGCGGGAACTGGACAATGATGTCTCGTTCCTGCGCAACTACCTGACCGAGGAGTTGTGCGAAGAGTTGGACCTCTTCGTCTTCGAGCTGGTGGATGAGGAGGAGTGGACCGTGACCGAAAAGCGGTGGGAGCGCGTGCGCGATCAACTCGTCGCCAACATGACCAACTTCGGCTTCCCTTACATCGAGGTGGTGGACGGCGATTACGACCGCAACCGTGAGCTCTACCTGCGCCACCGCTACGAGGGCGCCGAACTGGACCTGAAGTACGCGCGCAAGGTGCTCGAATACGTCTACAAATTGTGGGGCCGCCCCGTGCACCTCGAAACGAAGGTGGATGACGATGCGCTCGTCATGCACTATGACGGCGAGGATCACGACGAGAACTAAGGCGTGCTTGGGTGCGGCCGTTTGGCCTATGCGGACGATCCGCGAGTCAGTACCGCGAGCGGTAGCGAGCGTGGCTTGCAGCCAAGGACTGATTGAGAAAGCCACGCTCGCTACCGCTCGCGGTACTGATTCGTCCCCACAGGTCGAACAGCCGCGTCTTTGTGGGTAGCCACAGATACCAGTGTGGGGTGATCTCTTGCTCTGACCTCAGTGACTTTCTATGATGCCGCCGTCGCCGGCCGCGGCGTTGGACGCCTCAACCAAGGCTGAAAGTATGTCCATTCTGATCGCCGAAGACAACGTCGCCCAACGCGCTTACCTGCGCGAACTGATGGAGCGCGAATTCGCCGCCTACCGCCCGATCCTCGAAGCCGGCGACGGCGAGAGCGTGGTCAAGATGGCACTGGCGGAGCGACCCAAACTTTGCGTCTTGGACATCCAGATGCCGAACCTGTCGGGCGTCAAAGCCGCGCGTGCCATCTGGAAGGGCTTTCCCGAAGCGCGGATTATTTTTTGGACCCAGTTCCCGCACGAGATCTACATCAACGAGATTCGCAAGATCGTGCGCAACGTCCAGCCGCCGCCCGCCTACGGCTTCATCGACAAGAACAACCCCGAGAGCCGCTTCCTGCGCTTCATCGCCGCCGTGCTCGAAGACGGCGCCGACATGATCGATCCGAATTTCAAAGACTCTTTCACCCAGCCGCTCTTGACCGATTTCGAAGCCGAGGCCCTCTATTACCTTGCGCTCGGTCTGTCGAACTGGGCGATTGCGCGTAAGTGCCACCTCAGCCAGCGCGGCGTCGAGAGCCGGTTGACGACGCTCTACGAGAAGCTGCTCGTCGCGAGCGCCGAAGGCACGGCGGATGAGGCCTACGACAAAATGGCCTTCAATATCCGCACGCGGGCTTACTTCGAGGCGCTGCGCCGCGGCCTGATCAATGAAGATGAGCTGGAGAAGGCGAGCGGCGAACTGGAAAGGTGGCTGGAGCGGGACCGAAAGAAGTTCACGGCCGAGCAGGCGGGTGAGGCCAAGCCGTGAGGACTGAGCAGAAAGGACTGGGGGAGGCGGCTATCCGGCAAGCGGCCGGGGCCGGCCACTTGAATAGTTCCGGCGAGTGAGCGCCGCAGGGCAGCGCCCGGACGCGAATCAGCCAGAGCATACGCCCAACCGATGTTTCGATTACCACCATTGTCACCGTTACTGACGGCCGCATTCTTCACCTTACTTTTGACTCTCCTGACCTCCGCACTTTTCTCGCAGCCCAGCCCGCCCTCCGACCGAGTGGCCGAGCCAGCGGCGTCTGAAAGAAATGAGAGCGCGACCGATGATGCGACACTCAACCTGCACCGCTGGGGCGCGGTGACACTCTTTCACGGCTTGCCTTCGGACCGCGTCTACGCCATCGCCGAGGACGCGAACGGCGCCTTGTGGTTCGGCACTGATAACGGGTTGGTGCGCTACGATGGGCGGCGGATCCAGGCCGTTGGCGGCGAAGAGGCGCTGCCTTCAAAACGGATTCGCGCTTTGCATCTCGATGCTGGGGGCGGACTGTGGGTCGGCACCGATGCCGGGGCCGCACGCCTGGTCGGCGAACGCGTTGAAGTCTTGCCAGAGGCCCGCGGGCGGACGGTTCGCGGCATTGCCGAGTCACCGCAAGGCGAGGTGACGCTGGTCACGAAGGAAGGGGAGATCATCCGCTATCGTGCGGCCGAAGGCGAGATCAAGAGGCCGGAGTCGAAGTTTGTCGGGCCGCTCGTGGCGGTGAAGCTGGGCCCTGATTCGCAGCCGCTCCTCAAGATCGAGCCTCATCCGTCTGAGTCACACGCCCTGGCCTTGACCTCCGTCACTTTCACTCAGGCGGGCGAATGGTGGATCGGCACGCTGGGACGCGGGGCGCTCGCCAATCGGGGCCGGGAAGTGCGCCCGGCCGTCCTACCTCCTGCGCGGCCTTACTTGATCGCCGCCGTCTACGCCGAGCCCAATCGCATCTGGCTCGGGGAGCAGGCGAGCGAGCGTGTAGGCGGCCTGTGGGTTTATAGCGGGAACGGCCTGACGCGCTCTCCGCTCGACACCGGGGCGGTCACCTCCATTCACGGTGGCGGTGATGAAGTCTGGGTCGGCACTAACACCCAAGGCGTTTTCCTGCTCAAAGGCGGAAAGCCGGTCGAGCATCTGACCTTCGAGAACACTGCCGGGGGGCTGCGCTCCAATCACGTCAACGCGGTCTTTCGCGACCACGAGGGCGTGGTGTGGTTCGGTACTGACCGCGGCGTGTGCCGGTACGACCGAGACAGTTTTCGCGCCGCAGCTTTGAGAGGCGGCTCGCAACACAATTTCGTCCGCGCCCTCCTCGACACCGCGGGCGGCGAGGCCTGGTGCGGCACGAACCGGGGACTATTCAGGCTCGCGGCCGGGGCGGATTTGAACTCATGGGCTGAGGTCACTGAGGTACAGGGCCGTGCCGTTTATGCTTTGGCCGAAGACGGCGCGGGCGCCGTCTGGGTTGGGACTAGCAGCGGGCTCTTCGTCCGGCCGAAGGGCGCGTCGGCTTTTACACGGTTTGCGCCTGAGCGGGTGGCTGAGGATGAGGTCAGCACCGAAGAGGAGAGCGGAGGGGTTGCGGACGAGACAACGAGTCTGCCCGCGGTTCTGAGCCGCGAGAGCATCCGGGCCATCGCCATTTTTCGCGGGCGCGTCTACGTCGCTGTCTTTGGCCGTGGGATCGAACGGATTGATGAGAGGAAGCGCACGCCGGTCATCGGAGGAGCGGCCGCACAAAATGCATTGTGTCTTGTGGCCGAAGGTGAGGCCGCGCTGTGGGTAGGGGCGGCGACGGGTGAAGTCTTACGCTTCGACGGGTCGCAAACGACACCGCTGGCGCTTTCAGACGGGCAAGCCGGGTGGGGAAGCGAGCATGCCGTCCGCGCCATCACCGCGGCTGATGGGCGTATCTGGTTGGGCACTGAAAAGGGGCTGTATACCTGGAAGGGTGACAAGGCGCAGCCCGTCATCGCTGATACGGACGTGCGTTCGCTGCTCAGAGTGCGTGAGGCCAATGGGCGCGAGGTGATTTGGTGCGGGACTCAGCGGGCGGGGCTCACGAAGCTGCTGGCGGGTGACGGCCTCTCGATCACTTTCGATACCGAACAGGGCTTAGCTTCGCAGCAAGTCTTCGCGCTCGCCCTCGGCAGCGGCGAGCGATCAGGGGCCGTCTGGGTCGGCACCAACCGGGGCATGGTGCTGCACCAGCCGAGCCAGGTCGAGCCGCGGTTGGAGGTCAGGCGGCTGGTCGCCGATAAAGTCTACTTGCCCGAAGACCTCATCGCCGAACAACGACTGCCTTATACCTATCGCAACTTCCTGCTGGAAGTAGTCGCCTTCGGCAGTCGCACCTTCCCTAGTCAGTTCCAATACGAGTTCACGCTCAAACATCGCGACGGGCGGGTGCTGAAAAAACTGCGCACGGCTGACGCGCAATTTGCCGTCGAGGGCCTCGCGCCCGGACCTTACCTGATCGAGGCGCGGGCCATCAGCCGCGACTTAGTCTATTCTTCTCCCGTCGCCGTGCGACTGCGCATCCCGAATGCGCCGTTCCCTTGGTCCACGTTGCTGCTCGGCAGCCTGCTCACTCTGGCGGTCGTGGCGGCAGTGTGGGCCTACAGGCAGCATCGCCGCACCGCGCGTGCCAATCGCGAGCTGGAGGAGACCAACGAGGAGCTGCGCGAGACGCGCATCCGGCTGGCCAGAGAGACCGAGTCGGAGCGCAGCCGGATTGCGCGCGACCTCCATGACCAAACGCTCGCCGACCTGCGCCACCTCCTGGTCTTGACCGATCAACTCAACGCGCCGGTGGCGGACGGCGTGACGCCTCCGCTCACGCCGGCGACGCTGCGCCGTGAGATCGAGGCGATCTCGAGCGAGATTCGTCACATCTGTGAAGACCTCTCGCCCTCGGTGCTGGAGAATATCGGCTTCCTGCCGGCGCTCGAATGGGCGCTCACAGACGCGGTCGCGCACCTACCGCCGGATGAGAAGTTCACTTACGAATTCGTCTGCGAGCCGGAGCTGGAAGAGCGGCTGGAGCTTTCCCCCACCGAGCAGATTCAGCTCTACCGCCTCGTCCAAGAAGCGATCAACAACGTCTGCCGGCATGCGCGGGCGAATCAGGTGCGCCTGGTTGTCCGCGCCGAAAATCGGCACGACCTCGTCATCGAAGTCATCGATGACGGCGTCGGCTTTAAGGGCGCGCCCCCTGCGGCCAATAAGACCGGGCACGGGATCGCCAACATTCGCTCGCGGGCCAACCTGATCGGGGCGCAGATCGAATGGCGGGGCGAAGGGGCGGGCTGCCATTTCGAGGTGCGTAAGGCTCGGTGCGTGAAGTGAGCTTGGAGCAGATTGTGTATAGCGTACAGTACGGGGAGCGTCAGCGACCTGAGCTTCGCGAATGGGACCTATGATGAAGCTTCAGGTCGCTGACGCTCCCCGTACTGTACCCTTCGTGGCTCTGTTCCCTCCCACTTGGCTGCCACACGCCGATAGTTTGTGATACGATGCGGGCGAAAGAAGAAGCATTGTTCGACCTGTGCAGACGGATCGGTACCGCGAGCGGTAGCGAGCGTCGCTTCCCACGGCGGATCCATGATGGAGGCCACGCTCGCTACCGCTCGCGGTACTGATTGTTCGGCCGCATATTATGGAGTTACCCGTCTTCAACGATAACCTGCGCTCTTCGGCCGCCTGGTCAGTCGCGTTGGGGCGCGAGCGCGAGGAATGGCAGCGGGCGCAAGCCACGCCTGAAACTCACAATCGCCTCCGGGCGCGTGTGCGCACACAGCAAGTGCTCCAAGCCTTGCGCCGTGCCGGCCACCGAGTGGGTGAGGGGCAAATCGCTCGGCTCGTCATCGACCCTCCCGATGAAGCAACGCTCGCGGGGGGAGCGGCGGATGAGCCAGCCGCGGCCAAACTGCTGCGCGCCGCACAACTCGTCTCAGACTGGGCCGCGGAGGCCGAAGCCGCACTCACGGCTGATCGCCTGACGAGCCTTTACCGAACGCTGGCCGGCGCCGCGGGGGAGGGAAGTCTCTTCCGTCAATCGGAGGCACAGCTGCTGAGTCCCGCGCACAATCCTCCGCCCGCCGTCATTCTGCCGCGCCTGGTCGAGAGCGCGTTCGACTGGTTCGGGACGCCGAGCTTCGCGGAGATGCACGTCGTCGAGCAAGCCGCCCTCGTCTACCTGCGCCTGCTCGACCTCCAGCCGTTCCCAGCCGATAACGAACAAGCGGCGCTGCTGGCGGCGAGCTTTTATACCGAGCGGGCGGGCTTGCCGCCCTTGATCATCTTCTCGGACGACCCAACAGCGGTGCGCTACACGGCGGCGGTTGAGGCGGCGCTCCGGATGCTCACCCAGCCGCTGGTCGAATTCTTTGCTGAAAGCCTGGCCCGGACGATCAAGAAAGTGATGAGTGACGAGTGATGAGTGATGAGGAGAACGGAATGAGCACAACGAAGAAAAAAAAAGGGGACGAGCACTCAGCACTCAGCACTCAGCACTCAGCACTCATTCGCCAATTCTTGCCCGACGGCTTGCGGGTTTTAGCCGAGTGGCGAGCGCGGTGGCCGGCCTACGAACTCGACGAGACGTTGCGCCTGCCCCCGGAACGGGTGAGCGAAGTGCTCGGTGAATTGCTCATGCGACTGGAGGAGAACTATCCTTTCTTCCACCCGTGCTACGCCGGGCAGATGCTCAAGCCGCCGCACGAAATCGCCTCGCTGGCCTACTTCCTGGCGCAGCAGATCAACCCGAACAACCATGCCCTCGACGGCGGCCCGGCCACGGCGAAGATGGAGCAAGAGGTCGTCGCCGAACTCGCGGCGATGTTCGGCTACCCCACATCCCTCGGCCATCTGACCTCGAGCGGCACGATTGCGAATCTCGAAGCGCTCTGGGTCGCGCGCTCCTTGCACCCGCGGCAGGCCATCGCTTTTTCAAGTGAGGCGCACTACACGCACCGGCGGATGTGCGAGGTCATCGGCGCCCGCGCAGTCGAGATTGCCGTGGACGATCGCGGGCGCCTGGACCTCGATGACCTGCGGGCGAAGCTCAAGACCGGCGAGGTCGGGACCGTGGTCATGACGGCCGGGACGACCTCGCTCGGCGCGGTGGACCCGATTGACGCCGCTCTGGAGTTGCAGCGCGAGTATCCATTTCGCATTCACGCGGACGCCGCGTATGGAGGCTTCTTCAAGCTGCTGGCTCACGACGAGGCTGAAACTCCGGCTTCACCGGGGCTGTTGAGGGTCGCCGATGCGGCTGCGTTCCGCGCCATCGCTCACTGTGATAGCGTTGTGGTCGATCCGCATAAGCACGGGCTACAGCCTTATGGATGCGGCTCGGTGATCTTCCGCGACCCATCTGTCGGCCGTTTCTACCAGCACGACTCGCCGTACACATACTTCACCTCGAATGAGCTGCATCTGGGCGAGATCAGCTTAGAGTGCTCGCGGGCGGGCGCGGCCGCGGCGGCGTTGTGGGCGACGCTGCGCTGCTTCCCACTGCGGGCCGATGAAGGGTTAGGCGCCGTCTTACGAAAGACGAGGCAAGCGGCCCTCGCCTGGGCGCGGCTGATCGAAGAGAGCGAGCAGTTGCGTCTGGTCATTGAGCCGTCGCTCGACATCTTCGCCTTCTTCGCCGCTGGCGAGCGGCGCGTGTCGGAGATCAGCGCCCGAACACACCGCATCTTCGCCGCCGCCATGAATGATCCGGCGCAGCCGGTCTATCTGGCTAAACTCAATGTGAAACCGAATCTGCTGGCGCGGTATCCCGACCTGGTGTGGGATGCGCCGGCGCTCACGGCGTTTCGCAGCGTGTTGATGAAGCCGGAGCATCTGGATTACGTTCCACAGTTGCACCGGTGGGTGCTGGCACATCTGGCCCGCGGGTAAGAGGCTCCTGAATTCACGTCCGTGGCAAGAGCTTACTTTCAGCAAGACCGCCTCTGCCGGTATCGCTATGGGGCGAGCCATACTGCGAAAAGCCGCTGCACAATCGATGCTGAGCAAAGAGAGATGAATAAGAACGAATTGGATTTACAACCCCCAGTCTCCGGCTCTCAATCATCGCCCGCTGAGCCGGTAGGTGATGAGCCATCGACAAAATTGATTCGCGGCGTCGGGCTGGCGAGCGCCACGACGCTGAACATGATCGATATGATCGGCGTCGGCCCGTTTATCACCATCCCGTTAATTATCGCGGCGATGGGCGGACCGCAAGCCATGCTCGGGTGGCTCTTCGGAGCCGTCCTGTGTATTTGTGACGGGTTGGTGTGGGCCGAGCTGGGTGCGTCGATGCCCGGGTCAGGCGGGTCCTATCGCTACTTGAGGGAAATTTATGGGCCTGACCGGCTGGGCCGGTTAATGTCTTTCCTGTTCATCTGGCAGCTCACCTTCAGCGCCCCGCTCTCGATCGCCTCGGGCTGCATCGGGCTGTCCTACTACGCCAGCTACATCTGGCCGGCGTTCGGGCAGACTTATTTTGCCCGCGACCTGCAATTGAACGTCCCCTTGCTCGGCACGCTCTCCACCAGCCTGCTCGTTTCAGCCGGCACCTTTCTGGCGATGGCTACCTGCCTCATCGCGGTCTGCTTGCTGTATCGCAAGATTACTATTATCGGCCGGCTCTCAGGGTTGCTTTGGGTGGGCGTCATCCTGACAGTGTTATGGGTCATCGTCTCTGGTGTGACCCACTTCAGTCCCGCCCGCGCTTTCGACTTCCCGCCGGACGCCTTCCGGCTGTCGCCGCAATTCTTCACCGGCCTGGGCGCGGCGATGCTCATCGCGGTCTACGACTATTGGGGGTATTACAACGTCTGCTTCATCGGCGGCGAAGTGAAGGACCCGGGGCGCACGATCCCGCGCGCCGTCATTTATTCGATCTTGGCGGTCACCGCCATTTACATCGTCATGAACATCAGTATCCTGGGCGTCATCCCGTGGCGGGAACTGGCCGAGACGGCGAGGCCGGAGAAGTTGGACGTGCGGCGTTATGTCATCTCGGTGTTCATGGAGAGGTTGTATGGCCGCGGGGCGGGCTATCTGGCCACCGCCCTGATCATGTGGACGGCATTTGCTTCGGTCTTCTCTCTGCTCTTAGGCTATTCGCGCGTGCCGTATGCGGCTGCCCTGGATGGGAATTATTTCAAAGTCTTCTCACGGGTCCACCCGAAACACCGGTTTCCATACGTGTCGCTGTTGGTCTTGGGTGGAGTGGCCACCCTCTTCTGCCTGCTGAGGCTGGCCGACGTGATCGCGGCCCTCGTCGTCATCAGAATCCTGGTTCAATTCCTCGCCCAGACCGTCGGCCTGGTCGTGCTCAGAGTGCGCCGCCCGGATGTGCCGCGGCCTTTTCGGATGTGGCTCTACCCGCTGCCCGCTTTGCTGGCCTTTAGCGGCTTCGTTTATGTCCTGATTTCGCGCCCTAATTTTCAGAAAGAGATTCGGTACGCGGCCGTTTTAGTCCTGGTGGGGCTGGCCATTTACTTGACACGGGCGTGGCGGCGACGCGAGTGGCCATTTAATCAGCGGGGACTCGATGTTTCTAAACTTGAGCCGCCTACCTTACCGTCCGTTTGAAAATCGTGGGGCCGTTTGGGTCAGGGCAGGAGTTAGTGATAATCGATTTTTACCGCCGCCACTTGCGCAAAGAGGCCCCGGACCGGCATTATTTGCTCATCTCGAAGCTGGCGACCGGCTTCTGGGGCGTCTTCGCTTGTATCGTGGCACTCTATGCCGGAAGACTGGGTTCGTTATCGTGGTCGCCGTAGGCATGGTTCTGAGCTTGACCGAGAGCAAAGCGCGCGCAGTCGCGCAGAGCGCGCAGGATTGAAGGAAGGTCATCGAGCTTGGTTGAATCAAAGGGCCAGTCACCAGCGGCTGCCTTAGCGGCCCCATCGTATTTCGTCTCGTCGAATTTTTTTATGCCTGTGAAAGAGAAAGTTTTCACGCGGGCCACGAAGACACAAGGGGAGAAGTCAGTATGGCTATCGGGGTGAGAGTTGAGCGCGAGAGTATGATCCGGTTGGCGGATGTCTCCAGAGACTACGGGGATGGCAAGGTCGTGCACGCGCTGCACCATGTCGATCTGAGCATCGAGCGGGGCGAGCGCGTGGCCGTGATGGGGCCGTCGGGTTCGGGGAAATCGACGTTGCTCAATTTGATTTGCGGCCTGGACGAGCCGACTTCAGGGTCGGTGGTCTTTGAAGGGGTTGACCTCGCGAGGCTCGGCGATGATGAACGGACGCGGTTGCGGCGGGAGAAGATCGGCATGATCTTTCAGACCTTCAACCTCCTGCCGACCCTCACCGCCGCGGAGAATGTCTCCTTGCCGCTCCGACTCCAGGGCGCCTCGCGCCGCGAAGCGGAGCGCCGCGCCCTGGCCATGCTCGGCCGCGTCGGGCTCGCAGACCGCACGGCGCATCGCCCCGACCAACTGTCGGGCGGCGAACGCCAGCGGATCGCGATTGCGCGGGCGCTGATTTTCGAGCCGCCGCTGCTGCTCGCCGACGAGCCGACGGGCAATCTGGATTCAGCTACCGGAGAAGAAATCCTCAGCCTGCTCGATCATCTCCACCGCGAATTCAACGCGACCATTCTGCTCGTCACTCATAACCAGGAGGCCGCCGCCCACTGTGACCGCATTCTGTTCCTGCGCGATGGCGGCGTGGTTAGGGAAGAGCGCCTCCAGCCAGTGGGCGTGGGGGTGAAGTGATGCTCTCGATACTTTCTTACATCACGCTGCAACAGTGGCGCCTGCACAAGCTGCGCACGGCGCTCACGGTGCTCGGCATCGCCCTTGGCGTGTCCGTCTTCTTCGCCGTGCGCACAGCCAACCTCACCTTGCTCAGCTCGCTCAGGACGACGATTGAAAGGCTCGCCGGGAAGGCCACCTTGCAAGTCGTCGCGGGCGAGGCGGGCTTCCCCGAAGGGGTGTGGGACCAGGTGCGCGACACGCCCGGCGTCAAGATTGCCGAGCCGGTGATTGAAGTCCTCGCGCACACCGCCTTCCCCGACGAGGGCAATCTGATGGTCGTGGGTGTGGACATGCTCGGCGACCGTGAGCTGCACGAGTATGAGTTCGACGAGTCGCGGAGCGAGGTCGGCGACCCGCTGGTGGCGCTCGCGCAGCCCGACTCGATCCTCGTCTCGCGCGTCTTTGCGGAGAAGCATGGCTTGAAGGAAGGGGATAAGCTGCCGCTCTTCACCTCGCAGGGGCGCAAAGAGTTCATCGTCCGCGGCGTCTTCAAGCCCTCCGGGATGGGCGAGGTCTTCGGCGGTCAGATCGCGGTTATGGATGTCTTCAACGCCCAGTTCGTCTTCAACCGCGGGCGCAACTTCGACCGCATCGACCTGATGACGGAGCCGGACGTCCCGGTCGAGGAGGTGCAGCAGCGGTTGCGCGGGCAGTTGCCCGCAGGGGTGGAGGTGACTCGGCCTTCCTCGCGCGGGCAGAGTCTTGAGAACGCGACTGCGGCGATGAGCCAGGGCATGCTAGTGACGAGTTTTATCGCGCTGCTCGTCGGGACTTTCATCATCTTCAACTCGTTCAGCATCTCGGTCAATCAGCGCTGGAAAGAGATCGGCGTCCTGCGCGCCCTCGGCGTCGAGCGCCCCAACATCCAGCGAATGTTCTTGGGCGAAGCTCTGGTGATGGGAGGGATTGGATCGGTGGCGGGCGTGGCCATCGGCTATTACCTGGCGGTGGGGGCGACCAAAGTCATGGGCAACATGGCGGCCTCGATCTATGGGCTGGTCTCTACGCCGGAGCCCCCGATCTTCCGCTTAGATTATGCCGTCGCGGCTTTGATCCTTGGCATGGTGGCTTCGCTCGTCGCGGCCTGGCTGCCGGCGCGCGCTGCGTCGCAACTCAATCCGGCCCTGGCCCTCCACAACATCGAGACGCGCCAGCGGGAAGCTGTCTTGGGGTGGGGGCGGGTGGCTACGGGCCTGGCGATGGTGATGACGGGTTTGGCGTTGGTGCGGTTTCTCACGCCGAAGGTCGGCCTGATGTTTCAGTTCGCCTATTCGGTGCTGATGACCTTCGGGCTGGTTGTGTTGCTGCCGAAGCTGTCGGAGTGGATGGGACGGGCGATGCGCCCGGCGATGGATCGGTTGTTCGGCTCCGAGGGGGTGCTCGCCGTCGATACCATGATCCAGGCCCCGCGGCGCACTTCGGCGACGGTCGGGGCGCTGATGGTCGGGCTGATGTTCGTCTTCTCGACCGGGGCCTACATCGAGAGCACCGAGGGCCGCGTCCTGAGCACGATGAATCGCATCGTGAACTCGGACCTGTTCGTCACCACTTCTCAACTGGCGCGCTCCCGCACCTACCATTTCAGCGAAGCCTTGGGCCAACGCATCGCCGAGCTGCCGGGCGTGAAGCGCCTCGAGAATGTCCGCTTCACCTCCGTGCCCTACGGCAACGACAGCGTGGCGATTATTGCCATCGAGATGGACGGCTGGTTCGCGCGCGTCAAAGACGTCCTGGACGAAGGCGACGAGCCGAAGGCGCGCGAGCTGATGCCGAAAGGCGAGGGCGTCTTGATCGCGCATAATTTTTCTTCGCGCTGGGGCATCGGCGTCGGCCACCGCATCCGGTTTGAGACTCCGAGCGGCCCACTTGAGCGGCCCATCCTGGGGGTGATCGAGGACTACAGCTCGGAGAAGGGCACGGTCTTTATGGACCGGGCGCTTTACAAGCGCTATTGGAAGGATAGCGCGGTCGATTTCATCGACATTAACTTGATGCCGGGAACCGACCGGGCGGCGTTCAAGCAGGCCGTCCAGCGGCTGACCGCGGGCGAACAGCGCGCCTTCATCTACACCAACGAGGAGTACAAGCGCTGGGTCATGGAGTTGATCAACGGCTTTTTCATGCTCAACTACATGCAGATGATCGTCGCGGTCTTTGTCGCCGCGCTCGGGATCATCAACACGCTGATCATCTCGGTCTCGGAGCGGCGGCGCGAGATCGGCGTGATCCGGGCGCTCGGGGGCTTGCGCGGCCAGATTCGCAAGATGGTCTTGCTGGAGGCGGTCGCGATGGCCATCATCGGGGTGGTGGCCGGCGCTATTGCCGGCGCCTGCAACACCTACTTCCTGGTGCGCACGGCGGCGGTGATCATTGCCGGCTACAGCATCCCGTTTCATTTCCCGGTGACTCTGATCCTGGTGACTTTGCCCATCGTGATCGCCATCGCGCTCGCCGCCGCCTGGTGGCCTGCCCGGCGGGCCGTGCGTTTGCGCGTGGTCGAAGCGATTGGGTACGAATGAGGAAGGGACTATGAACAAGACAGCATCTCGACGACTGAAGCCTCTGGCTTTTTGGTTTGCTCTGGTTCTAGCGGCGCAATTGGCCGTGCCGTCTCTCCAGGCAGTGTCATTTTCGGCCGCGCCCGATGCGCGACAGATTATGGAGATGGTCTACCACCAGGACACGAGCCGCGATGCGACCTGGCGGGTGGTGATGGAGACGGTCGACAAGAAAGGCGTCACGCGGCAGAAGAAGTTTCTCTTCCGCAAGCTCGGCTCGCTGGGCGACAGCAAGACGCTGGTGCGCTTCACCGACCCGGCCGAAGTGCGCGGCGTCGGGCTCCTCTCCTACAACCAAAAAGGCGCGAGCGACCGCCAGTGGATGTACACGCCCGCCATCCAGCGCACCCGCCGCATCGCCCCGCAGGAGCGCTCGCGGCGCTTCCTCGGCACCGACTTCACGCACGAGGACATGGCCGAGCGTGTACTCGACGATTTCGCGTACCGGATGTTAGGTGAGGGCGAAGTGGTCGATGGTCACAAGACGTACAAGATCGAAGCCAAGCCCGTCGCGCCGGACCGCTCGCAGTACAAGCTCATCCATCTCTGGGTCGCGCAAGACCTGCCTTACACGCTGCACGCCGAGATGTTCGATCAAAACGGGCAGAAAGTCCGCGTGCTCCAGGCCAGCAACCTGGAGAAGATCGCGGGCGTCTGGGTGGCCAAACGGATGGAGGTCAGCTCACCGTCCGAGAACACGAAGACGACCTTGGTGATTCAAGAGGTCCGCTTCAATACCGGTTTGAAAGAAGACCTCTTTACCCAACAGGCGCTGGAGAAAGCGGAGGCATTCTAGCTCGATCAGTTGGCGCCTGTGGCAGGACAGGCATCGTCAACCTGGGAGCGCAACCTGGGAGCGCAGGCATCCTTGCCTGCTTGGCTTCGGGATAGGCGCATCGCGGAAACCAGCAGGCAAGGATGCCTGCGCTCCCAGGGCTGCCAACCGCTCCAATAGTGATTAGCCGCATCAACGCCGATGGTGAAATTCGGCATGGCCGCCTTCATAAAAAAGTTGGTTGCTGCTGGCCTGGCCTGTGCGGGTCTCTTCTTCAGCGCCGCCCCCTCTCGCGCTTGTCAATCAGCAGCTGAGTCACAGGAAAAATCATCGGACCCTCCGGCCCCGCAAGACGCCGAGGCCAAGCCGCCTGCTCGCTGGCAGTGGAGCTTCTCGATCCGCAGCCGCACCGGCCTCAGGCTCAACGAGCCGCGCGTGCTTCAGATGTCGCGCACTTTCGTGGAGACGAAGGGCATCTATAAATTCAACGCCGATTGGCGGCTCACGCTCGAAGGCCGCGCCCACTACGATCCGGTCGGGCGGTTGGGCTACCCGAAAAAGCTGTGGCTGGACCCGCGGCAATTCCTGATCGACGGGAAGATCAAGCAGGTGAGCGTGAGTCTCGGGCTGCAGCAGGTGGTCTGGGGGCAGGCTGACGGCCTGCGGGTGCTCGACGTGATCAACCCGCTCGATTACCGCGAATTCATTCTGGAGGACTTCCTCGATTCGCGGCGGCCGTTGTGGATGGTACGGACAGACGTCCCGGTTGCGAAGGGCTCACTGCAACTGATCTGGGTGCCTTATTTCGCGCCCGGCCGGCTGCCGGGGGCAGAAAACGAATTCGGCTTGGGCGCAGGCTTCGGCCTGGGGTTGATCAATGCCGCCTTGGGCGGGCAGTCTCTCCCGCCGATCTCCGTCAGCGTGGCGCCTACTGCGCGTCCGCACTATCGGGTCCGGTCGAGTCAAGCCGGCGCGCGTTACAGCCGCAACCTCGGGCGGTGGGACGTGACGGCGAACTACTTCTACGGCTGGGAGGACGTGCCCACGCTTTACCTGCGGGGCGTAGAGAGCCCGCCGCCCGCTTTCACGCCGCGGCTCGTTTTCGCCCCGCGCTACGACCGCAAAGAGGTCTTCGGCGGGACGGCGGCGACCAACTTCGGTCCCCTCGTGCTCCGGACGGAAGCCGGCTGGAACCGGCGCAAGGCCGCCGCCGTGACGACCTTTCCGCCGCAGAGCGGGTTTGAAAAGTTCGGACAGTTCTCCGGCGTCGTCGGACTGGATTACTCGCCCCGGCCGTGGCTGTGGCTGAGCGGCCAATATTTTTTGCAGTTCACCTCCGCCCCGCAGCGGACGCTGCTCTTTCCGCGGTATAATCACCTGGCATCGGTTTACGTGCGGACGAACTTTTTTCGCGAGACGCTCAAGCCCGAATTGTTCATCCTGACGGGGCTCAACCAGCGCGAGTACCTGGTCCGCCCGCGCCTCACGCGCAGCTTCGGGGACCATTGGAGCGCGAGTCTCGGCGTAGATTTTCTCGGAGGGCGGCCGATCACTCCTTTCGGCTACTTCGGCTCTCGCGACCGGGCCGTGCTGGAGTTGAAATGGATGAAGTAGGATACCACGGCTGGGCGGCTGCCTTCGGGGCACGCCGGCTGAGGTGTGATGCTCCTGGGTGGAGGAAGCTTTGGAAGCCCACGCCCGCATCGGCTAGTATGGATAGAAAGGGGGAAGCGCCATGCCCACCGTCGAAGTGCCTGCCCAATTGAGTATCGAACACCTGCTGGCAGCGATCAGGCAACTGTCGCCCGCCGAGTTGCACGAGTTCACGCGGCGGTTCACTGAGTGGCAGGCACAGAATGGTCAGCAGGAGAAAACGGAAGCAGAATTGATCCGGGCCACCAAAACGCAGTTGCCAGCGGCCGACCAGCGGCGCCTCAAGCGACTGCGCGCCAAGAGCGAACGCGGCACACTGACCCCAGCAGAATTAGCTGAATACCGCTCTCTAGGAACAAAGGCCGAGCGAGTTGACGTGATGCGGGTGGAGGCTCTGGCAGAGTTGGTTCGGCGACGGAGCACACCTGCGCGCGTGGTGATGCAGCAGATCGGTTGGAAGGGTGGTAGTGATGAGGCGTAAAGCCGTCCCACGCGCTGTGCGGCGACAGGTGCGTGAGAGAGCCGGTCATCGTTGCGAATATTGTCAGCATCCCGCCAATTTCGCTTGCTCACCGTTTGTCTGTGAACATATCTTGCCACGCGCGCATGGCGCGGGTGACACTGCGGCTGAGCTGGCTTGGTCGTGCCAGGCGTGTAATGGCCACAAGCACACCAAGACCCACACCCGTGACCCACAGACGGGGCGCGTCGTGCCGCTCTTCAATCCACGCCGCCAGCCTTGGTCGCGCCACTTTGCTTGGAGCGAAGACTCCCAACTGATTCTCGGTTGCACCGCCACGGGTCGGGCGACAGTGGAGGCGTTGCATCTGAATCGCCCCGAACTGCTCAACCTGCGTCGCGCGCTTCACGCTATCGGTGAACACCCGCACGATGTGAGCTGAAGGTCTGTGCGGTATAGCCGCCGGCCTGGATTGCGAATGTGTCGAATGTCTCTTATAGTTTCAAGCGTGCTGTCTCGCGTGTTTCGCCGCGGCCGGAGCCGGCCATCAAGTATGGCGATGTGGTCTTCGTACTTGGTAGTTTCGCTCATCTACTGCCCAAGGATTGGTCATGAGAAAACAGATTTGCCACCTTCTTATCCTCACGCTCGCTCTTCAAATCGGCTTGGTCTCTGTCATCGCCGACACCCGCCCGGCGCCTGAAGATCGCGGCGCGAGCGGACTGGTCTTGGCTCTGCGGCGATTGCAGACCATCGCCAGCGTGCTCCACACGGGGGCACACCCGGACGACGAGGCCTCCGACCTGCTGGCTTATCTGGCGCGCGGGCAGGGGGCGCGTGTGGCCTACCTTTCGCTCAACCGCGGCGAGGGAGGGCAGAATGGGATCGGGCCGGAGTTGGGCGAGAGTTTGGGCGTGCTGCGCACTGAGGAGCTGCTCGCCGCCCGCAAGCTCGACGGGGCGGAGCAGTACTTCACGCGGGCCTTTGACTTCGGCTTCACGCGCTCGGTCGAGGAGACGTTGAAGAAGTGGAACCGGGAAGAGGTGCTCGGCGATATGGTGCGCGTGATTCGGATGATGCGCCCGCTGGTGGTCGTCAACGGCTTCAGTGGCACTCCGCGTGACGGGCACGGACAGCATCAGGTAGCCGGGATGCTCACGCCCGAAGCCATCAAGGCGGCGGCCGACCCAACGCGCTTCCCCGAGCAAATCAAAGAGGGCTGGCAGCCGTGGCGAGTGCTCAAAGTTTATGGCCGCGTCTTCGGCCAAGGGCAGGGGCCTAGTGCGACCTTCGATGTTGGTCAGTTCGACCCACTCCTCGGCCGCTCCTACGCCGAGCTGGCGGCGGAAGGGCGGAGCAAGCACCGCTCGCAGGATTTCGGGATGATCCAGATGCGCGGCCAACAGGTGCGATCATTTGTGCGCCTGGAAAGCTCGGTCAGCGCCCCGGACAAAGAGACCTCGCTCTTCGACGGGCTTGACACGAGCATCACCGGCATCGCCGCGTTCGCCGGTCAGGCTGGGGAACGCTTGAGGCCCGCGTTGACCAAGCTCCAGCACCTCGCCGCGCGGGCGATGGCCGAACACCACCCGCAACACCCCGAGCAGGTCGCCCCGCACCTCGCGGCAGGATTGCGCGAAGCGCGCACGCTGCGGAACACACTGAGCGGGCTTGACGCGGTGGCGCGCGCCAACGTGGATGCCTTGCTCGCCCGGAAGGAGCGCGAGTTTGCTGACGCGCTGATGAAAGCGCACGGCGTGATCGTGGACGCGCTGAGCAACACCGAGATCGTCACGCCGGGCGAGACGCTGGAGGTGACAACTAACGTCTATCTCGCCCAGAGCTCTTTCACCGCGCCGGACGAGGCCGGCAAGCTCCCGGTCCGGATCAAACTCGTGGCTCCCGAAAGCTGGCGGGTCGAGCTGCTTCAGCCGGAGGCGGAGCCGCAGCCTTCCACTCCGTCCCCGTTCTTCCGTGGGCGCGAGCGTGCCACCGCGACCTCACGCTTCCGCGTCGCGGTCCCTGCCGATGAGCCGCCGAGTCAGCCGTATTGGCTGCGCCAGGAGCGGACGCGCGACCAGTTCGACTGGGACGACCGGATGCCGCGCAACTTACCCTTTGCCCCTCCTCGCCTCACCGCGCAAGTCGAATTATCGTTGGACGGCGAGCGCGTCACCTTCACTCAGCCGGTAGAATACCGCTTCGCCGATAAAACCATTGGCGAGCTCCGGCGCGAACTCAAAGTCGCACCGCCGCTCACCGTCACGGTCCGGCCGCACTTACTGGTCATCCCGCAGGAGAGCCAAGACCGGACGCGGGAGGTCTCAGTCGAAGTCACGCACAATGCCCGCCGCGCCACGAGCAGTACGGTGAAGTTGCTGGTGCCCCAGGGCTGGCGCGTCGAGGCCGATGCGCAGTTGCTCGCCTTCACTCGCCAGGGAGAGCGGACTTCACGCCGCTTCCGCGTCACGCCGCCGCCCGGCACGAGCGGAAACTTCGACTTGAAAGCCGTCGCTGAATCTGATGGACGGGAGTACGCGAGCGGTTACACGGCCGTGGCCTATCCGCACATCGAAACGCGCTTCGTCTACCACCCGGCTGCGAGCAAGGCAGAGCTATTTGACGTGAAGGTCGCGCCCGGCCTCAACGTGGGCTACGTCATGGGCAGCGGTGACGACGTGCCGGAGGCGCTCGCCCAACTCGGCGTCAACGTCAAGCTGCTCGGCGAGGCCGACCTCAGCTCCGGCGACCTGCAACCCTATGACGTGATCATCCTCGGCATCCGCGCCTACGAGGTGCGCGAAGACGTGATCGCGAACAACAAGCGCTTGCTCGATTACGTCGCGGGCGGCGGCACGCTCATCGTCCAGTACAATAAGCAGGAGTTCACGCGCGGCAACTTCGCTCCCTTCCCGGTCAAGATGGACGGCGGCACCCGCGTGACCGACGAAGAGGCGCCGGTGACGGTGCTGGTGCCCGACCACCCGCTCTTCAACTATCCAAATAAGATCACGGAGGCTGACTGGAAGGGCTGGGTGCAGGAGCGCGGCCTCTATTTCCTCAACGAGTGGGATGCGCGCTACACGCCGCTGCTTTCGGCGCCCGACGAGACCGGCAGACAGTTAAAGGGCGGTGAGCTGATGGCGCAGGTGGGTAAGGGGTCTTACATTTTTACCGCCTACGCTTGGTTCAGGCAGTTGCCGGCGGGGGTGCCGGGCGCGTATCGGTTGTTCGCCAATCTGATCAGCCTGCCGAAGCGGACGAAGTAGGCGGTCGGATTAGCTGCGCTGGGAGGTTGCTGAAATTGTGTTGACCTATCAGCACCCTTATTATACACTCTCCAACGCTGGTGGGCTTTCCTCACGTCCGGCAAGCATCCTTAAGAGAGCTCACCTCATCACGCAACACAATTGAGTCAGATGTGACGGGGGCCAGATCGTTGTCGATCATCCCGTCGTTTCGCTACGTTTCGCTCACTGGACGGTGATCCTCACCGGCGCTTTAACAGCCCCGAAGGAGTAAGTGCTGCCTGGGAGAGGCCTAGATTGGGGCTGCGCTGTGGCACGCCTTCGTCCAGAATTAATCTAGTTTTGCCGTCAAGAGGCTTGGGAAGAGGGCACGATTCGTTATTTCATGTGTCTGACACGTCAGGCGTGGTCACGGGTTCTTTCCCTCATCACTTCGTCAATCGCTGGGAATTGTCTGATTCTGTCTCGGTGACCGGATTGCGTCCTGCGGGTCTTGTGGCCGCAAGCAATTGTCGGGTGTGCGACGACTTGAATTCAAGTCTGGGAGTCGAGTTGCACTTTAGCTCAATACTTTGGTTGGTCTGGCCGTGGTTGGTGCTCGATAGCCTCTTGCGCTTCGTGTTGCTGTGCCTGCGCGCCTTGGTGCCGGCAAAGCGGGGAGCGGAGGCAACCACCGCCGCAGGCGGCTGCGTCGTGTTGATCGCCGCGAATGATGAGGCGGGCACGATCGGTCCCACGGTCGCTGCGCTCGAACCGCACTTGGCCGAGTGGCCGGGCAGCAGTTTGTGGGTCGTCGCCGACCGGTGCCAGGACTCCACGGCGCTTGAGGCGAAGGCGGCGGGCGCCAATGTCGCCCTACGGACCGCCGGGCGCCTCGGCAAAGGCGCCGTGATCGATTGGTGGTTGCAGCGCTACGCCGAGGTCTGGCAGGGCTGCGCGGCCGTTGTCGTGCTGGATGCCGATAGCCGTTTAGCGCCGGGCAGTCTACGCGCCTTGGGTCGCGCCATCACGGGCGGGGCCGATGCCGCCCAGGCTTTCATCGCCCCTGAGGCGAGCACCAATTCCGGCCGCCTCGCGGGCTGGTCGGAAGTCTTGATGCAGCGGATTGACGATGAGGCGCGGCGCCGTTGCGGCTGGCAGGTCCCATTGCGCGGCACGGGCATGGCCATCCGCGGAGAGTTGCTCGCGGAACTCACCCCGAGGCTGCACACGCTGGCTGAAGACCTGGAGCTAGACGTGCTGTTGGCCTCACGCGGCGCGAAGGTCGCCTTTGTCCCCGAAGCTGTGGTCTTTGATCCTAAGCCGCAAAAATCATCGGGCGTGGCCCGCCAGCGGGCCCGGTGGCTCCAGGGGCAATTGCAGGTCTTGCGCGATTATCGGCCTGAGTTGCTGCGGGCCTTGGCGCAGGGCGGTGTGGGAGCGTGGGTGCTGTTATGGCTGCTGATGCTGCGGCCGAAGACGCTCTTGATGGCGCTGAGGCTGGCGATGCTCGTCATCGGGCCGTGGCCGCTCGCGGTGGCCGGGCTGGCGATGGACAGCTTTTATTATCTGGCTGCCACGAAAATTGTACACAACCGGCGACAATATCTCACGGATTTATTAGCCGTGCCGCGCTACGCGGCGATCTGGTTTTGCAGTTTAGGCCTCGCGGCGTGGCGCCGCGGTTGGCTCCGTGCCGGACGCTGATCAATGGTTCTGCCGCGCTGTGCGGTTAGATTACTTAACCCTTGTCCCAACCTATGAGCCGGACCATGAAAATCCTCTTCCCCTACTTGGCGCGATGGCGTTCTGCTAATCGCAGCCGGTATCACCAACTCCTCACCCAGCTCTGTCTACTCGGTCATCAGGTCTACGTTCTGAAAGCTCCCCCGATGGCGCTCAACGACATCAGCTTCACGGACCTCGACCATCAGACGACTGCGTCATTGCCTGACGGCCTCACCCTCAGCGAGCTGTATGCTCCGCCCGCGCTCCGCGCGTTTTGGCGCTTGCCCATCCCCCACAGCAAGCTGCTGAAGAAGGGGCTTCTCTCGCTGAGTTCGCTCGACCAAATCCGGCGCTTCGTGGACCAGGAAGAGATCGACGTGCTGATGGTCTACAACCTCCCCCAAGTCCGGCTGCTGGACAAGGTGGAATGCCACAAGCACTTCGATCTGGCTGATGACCTGGTGGCCATGATGGGCCTGGAGAGCGGGATTGTGGCGAAGGCCGGCGGGTTGGCTGCGGCGCGTTACGCCCAGGCCCGAATGCTGGCCCAGGCCGACACCGTGACCGTAGCTTCGAGCGTGCTCGTCGAGCAGATGAACCGGCCGGTGTTTCTGCTGCCCAACGGCGCCGATCTAGGCGACCTTGATGAGGCCGATGGCCGCGAATGGCGAGCCAAAATGCCCGGCCCCATCGTGGGCTTCGTCGGGGCGTTCGAGTACTGGGTCGATTTCGACCTCGTCCTCGGCGTCGCCCGCCGCCTCCCCAAAGTCAACTTCCTCCTCGTCGGCGGGGGCCGCCGCTGGCTGCAAGTCAAACAGGCGGTCAGGGCGCAAGGGCTCACGAACGTCCACCTGACCGGGGCCGTCCCGTACAAAGAGGCGATGGACTGCGCCGCGGCGATGGATGTTTGCTTGCTCCCCTTCAAGCACGATGCGGTGTCGGACGGGTCATGCCCGCTCAAACTCTTCGAGTACGCCGGGCTCAGGAAGCCGATCGTCAGCACCAGCACCACCGAAGTGACACGCATCGGTCAGGACTGGATGGCTTTCGCCGACGACATCCCCGCGTTCGCCGCGGCCGTCGAGCGTTTCCTCTCGGACCCGGTGGCGGCGATTGAAACCGGCGAGGCCGGGCGCGCCGTGGTCGAAGAGATTTACAACTGGCCGAGCCTCGCCCGCCAGTTCGTTGAGTTCTTGACCACTAACAAGCAGGGCGTTGGCCAGCCTTCTCGCACCAAGCTTGGCGCCTTGATCCCCACCCCCGAGCGGGCTTACCTCAGGTAGTGGTAAGCCCGGGCCTGCACCAACGAGCGGGCGAGCACCGGGCTCAGATTGTCAGGCGGTATCAGGCCGAGCTTTGCCGCCTCGGCCGTGGCCGCCTCCCCTTTCATCCGCAACGCCAGCGCCCAACTCCGCGCTAACCTATCTTCCAATCCTTGCGCAATCATCTGCTGCTGGCGGGCCTCGTCAATCTTCCCTTGCTTGCGCAGGAACTCGGCGTAGCAGGCCCGCGCAAAAACCGACCGCGGGAACGACGTCAGGCAGTCGGCCAGCAGTCCCGTGGCCTGATCCGTCTTCCCCGCCTGTTCGTAGGCGAAGGCGAGCAACGCGTAGGCGAAGGGGCGGCCATAGTCATGCTTGAACGCATACTCGACGTGCGGGATGCACTCGTTGACGCGCTTCATTTGATAGAGCAGCAGGCCCAGCCCCAGGTGCGCGCCGGCATTGTAAGGGTCGAGTTCGAGCACCCTCTGGTAGCGTCTCAGGAGGATTTCGTTATCCGCCGGTTGCAAGCTGAAGACGAGATCGAGTTGGCTTTGCGCCTTCTGGCTGGCCAGCACATTTTGTGCGCGTCCGATGAGCAGGACGCCGGCCATCAATGTGACCAACAAGCCGGCCGCGACGGCCAGCTTCGGCAGCGAAAAGAGTCTGTCGGCCGGCGCCTGCTCGTCGGCTTGGCCCGCCTTCTCTCGGGCGATGGCCAAGCCTAAGCAGGCGACACAAGCGGCCAGGAATGCGCCCGGCGTGAAGCGGAGGGAGAACCCGCTGATCGCCGAATTGATGCCAAAAGAGAGGAGGCCGAACAGGGCTCCCAGCATCAGTTGATTGTTCGGCGCGCGCCACTGCTGCCACATCCGCCACCCGACCTGCGCCCAAAAGATGAAGAAGAGCGCCAGTCCGACCAGACCCAACTCAGCGAGAATCTCCAGGTACTCGCTATGCGCCAGCGGGCTGCGAATCTCGTCGTAATCTTCAGCCTCAGCGGCGGCGGCCACGATCGCGTAGTGCGGATTCTCGACGAAATACTTTCGGTAATGCCCGTAGTTGGCGGCGAAGCCGCCATTGCCGACTCCGGTTAAGAGGTTGTGTTTGGCCATCTCCCAACCGGTGGCCCACTTAGTCAACCGACTGGTCAAACCCAGTTCGCCGGCCGCGCCTTGACCAGCGGTTTGAATCCGGACCGCACCTTTGAAGCGCTCGATCAATGCCTCCCGCCGGTAGACGCCCACGCTGCCCAGGGTCACCAAGATGGCGGCCGTTACGGCGGCTAGCTGCCACTTGTTCTGAGGCTTGAATCCTTTGAAGAGAAACGTCAGGCCGAGCCCGACGAGCGCCACCACCGTCCCAAGCAGCGGGCCACGGCGGAGCGTCAGCAGGAGCGCCACGCCGCCCAGGGCAGAGATGAGGAGTGAAATCGCCACCAGCCACATCCTCTTAGGCGTCAGGATCGCCGCCACCTGAATCGGGAGCAGGAGCGAGAGCAATTCAGAGGTGATGCCGTGGCTGAAGTAAAACCCCAAAATGGCGTCGCCATAAGTGATGTATTCGTAAATTTGAAAGGAGGCCAGCAGAAAGGTGACCAAGGTCAGCGAGTAGTGCAGCCATTGGATTGACCGGAGGCGCAGATTGGTCAGCCCGACGATAAAAAAAGTCGTGAACCCCAGCCAGATGCCGGCCACCCGCAGTCCCTCACTAGAGTCCGCCGACCACAGCAGAGAGAGTCCTTGCCAGAGGCAGAAGGCGACGAGCGGCGCGATCATCAGCATTTGTTGCCGACTCAACTGCCAGACTTCCCGCGAACGGACCGCCTGGAGGAGGGCCACGGCGAGTAAGGCGGCTGTCATCCAGGCGAAAACCGCTTCTTGTGTCGCCAACCCATTATAGGAAAGAATGGGATTCTGGAAGAGATTGGGCACCAAAGGGAAACAAAGGGCGAAGATCAGTTTGATGTTAAGCCGCTCAGGGTGACCTTCGAGCCACGCACTGATGACATAAAACATCAATGGGACGAGCAGGGGGAGAGTGATAAAAGCGATTTCGAGCGGGCGAGTGCCGGGCGCGCTCGCCTGTTTGCTGGTTTTTGCTTTCGCGGATGCAATGCCGGCGGAGGCGGCGAATCGCGTAGAGGGCGCGCTGACCTGTTTGGTGGTTTTTGCTTTCATGGGTTGTGAGGGGGCGGCAGTTAATCGGTGAATCAAGAAAGCGCGGTCACTTACTCGACACTTTTCTCCTTGGCCGCGGCCGGCTCTTTGGCCGGTTTCGCGTCTTTAGCATCCGGTCGGGGCGCTTGCTCCGGGGCGGCTTTCGGGCGGCGCTTGCGGGCAAAGGTCATCTGCTTTTGCGGGACGATCTCGAGCGCCCCGTCGCAATTCGTCTCCTGTCCGGCCTTGGCTTTGCCGTGGGCTTGACCCTGGTTGGTCTGCGCCCAGGTGGGGAGACTCGCCAGGCTCAGCGCCATAAGTGTGATCGCGAGGGCTCGATTGAATTGTCTGCGCATAACTGTCATCCTATGCTTGACTCCCGTTCTCCCCGCCGCCGATAGAATTATTGGCGGGCCGGGGGCGAGAGGCGTTGCGGCTGAGCGTCTGCTTTCAAGGTCAGGGGCGCGAGCAGCGGCCGACAGGGATTTTAGCTCAAGCCCCCAACTGCTGCCAACAATGATTTGGCCAGGTGGAAAAAAACAGGCTGCGGGCTGGACCTGAATGAGAATCAGGGCCAGTCCAAATAAATTATTCAGGAGACCCCCAGCGGCAGACTTCCGGCTTGCAAAGCGTCGCGGCCTTACTTATAATGCGCGCGATTTTAGACCAGGAACGGGAACCGAATGTAGCTCACAGGAAGGCCCAGACCTTTCTAAACCTTAACCGGTTTTTTCCACGCGGGTAAATGGCCTCGGATCACGGTAATCTTCAACTTGCCGCATGTGTCTACTGTGGCGGCACTGGCTGGGAGTTAGTTGAGGGCAAAGGTGTGCGCCCCTGCCGTTGCCGTGTTGAGGACCGGCGCGCACATCTGCTCGCCGCCGCGTGCATTCCGAAGCGCTACGAAAATTGCTCGTTCGATAATTATTATCCGCAGGGCGACCTCGAGGGGCCAACCAGAGAGCATAATCTTTCGCAAAGATATGCGATGCGCGACTCCAAGCACCTGGTTGACGAGTACCCGAACCTCGAGATCGGCCTCCTCTTCATCGGGCCGTGTGGGGTCGGCAAGACCCACCTCGCCACCGCGATCATCAGGGCCCTGATCCAAACTAAAGGCGTCTCGTGCCTGTTCTATGACTTCCGGGACCTGCTCAAGGAGATCCAAGACAGCTATAACCCGGTCTCGCAGACTTCAGAGTTGAAGGTGCTCTCGCCCGTTTACGAGGCCGAGGTCTTAGTGCTCGACGAACTCGGGGCCTCGAAACCCACCGACTGGGTGCGCGACACCATGACCCAGATCATCAACACGCGCTACAACGACAAGAAGACCACCATCTTTACCTCCAACTACCTGGATGAAGCGGCGGCGCTGGGCGAGGAAACGCTCCCCGATCGCGTCGGCATCCGGCTGCGCTCCCGCCTCTACGAGATGTGCAAAGTAGTTCAGATCAAGGGCGAGGACTATCGCTTGAAGATCAACAACAGTCGCAGCTCAAGCCACAGTTTTTTTGCTGATAAGCGCGGGCTCCCGCGAAGCAAGTAACTTTCGAGGCATGGAACAGTGGCCAGGCGGCGTGGCCCGCGCCACGGCCGTCAGGAGGTGATGCTGAAGGTCACGAGTTCGACCCCGGTCACCATCTCCAGCGCAAACTCCGCGGAGGTGAACTGCGCCGGGGCCGGGTTGAAGCTGTTGGCGAACCAAGTGGCCAGAGCTGCAATGTCCAGCACGCCGGTGGCCGGATCGCGGTAGGGCACGCTCGTGAGAGGATTGGTGTCAAGCTCGCTGCCGGCGGGATTATTCCCCTCGGGCTGCAACCGGCGTCGCTTCTTCGAGAGTGTGCCGCCGGTCGCATCGAAACCGAAGTGCACTCCCTCCGAAGGCTGGTGGAGCCTCACCGTGTCCACCACCCGGTCAAACAGGCACACCAGCAGCGTGCCCGTAGCCTCCATTCTGAGAATGATGGCCGGACCCGATGGACCGCTGGCATCGACCTCCAGGCCCGGCCAGTGCGTGACCGCCGAGGACCTGAGCAGGAAGCCACTCGCGGGCCGCGCGGGCGGCAGCGGATAGAGATTGTCGTCGGCGAGGCTTTGGCGACGCCGCCGCCGCGCCGAGGCCGCGGCTTTGGCAGTGCCGTGCTTCCACATGGGCCTGAACGCCGCATCGTGGCTCGCGTCGGCGGCGGTGACGCGGCCGATGCTCAAAGCGCCATCGATCAAAGCCTCCATCCAGGCAGCGTCAACCTGGAAGAAACGAATCGCTTCGGTTGGCAGCATGCGCTGATCCGGCGCCAGATAAAAGAACGGCACGCCCTTCAAGAGATTCAAATCGCCCAGCCAGGACCATATCTGCGCCACGTTGTCAGCGAGCATGGGATCGCCATTCCCGTCCGCCGCGGCAGTCTGGTGCGCGGACAGTCCATGCACCGCGGCGATCTTCGCGGGATTGGTCATCGCCTTGCGCAAGGCGACCGCGCGTTCGGCACGCGGAAGCACTGGACGCTTCCCCCGCCCAGGTGCGGACTGACTGATCGGCGCGGGTTTCGCCGTGAATCCGCCGAGGCGCGCGAGCGCCGACGGCAGGAAGGCGGCGAGCCGGCCCTCGGCGCGTTGACGCCGGGCGGCCGCGGGCGAGCCCGCCGGCGCCGGCAAGCCCGTGTCCAGTTCGTAGATCACCCGGTCGATGGTGGCTCGCTGCGTAGCCCGCTTCCAGTTATACAGCGCGGTGGCGAAGCTCCCGGCATTCAGCGCCAGGAGGCGGCCCAGGGTCCAGGCCGCCGAGCAGGAGACATCCATCAGGCCGATGGTCGGATCGTAAAAGCACACGGCGTCGGCCCAGGGGATCGGGAGCGTGGGAATCTGTCGCCGCGTTCCGTAGGGCACGAGCGGCCCGCGATACCACGACACCGTCTGCCCGCCGACGCGCAGGGCATGCCGCATCGGCACGTAGCCCATCGCGAGCAAGTTGTCAGCCGCGCCGCCGGCACTGGCATTGAAAGGCAGGCCCAGGGTGGGCGGGTTGTGATTGAGCGCGGAGATGACGTCGGCGAACGTGCGCGACTCGGCCACTGTGAAAAAGCGCCAGGAGTGTAAGACCGTGACTTGCACCTGGCCCGTGTTCGGCGCGGCTCCGGTCCCTCCCGCAAGCTGGTCGCCGAGCCCGGCGAGTGAAACCAGGAAAGCATTGGAGCCCGTGCCGGGCGGCGGCAGCCGGTTGCCGATCACCAGGGCGTAATCCACCTCGTCTACCGTCGCGTCCGCCTTCCTGGCGGTCTCCACTTTCCGCACGTGGGCCAGGTACGACAGCTCCCCCAGCGTGGGCGCCATCGCCTGGAAGAATGCCACAGGCATAGTCAAGATCGTGATAGTGGAGCCTTGCTGAGTTACCCGCGAGACTACGGCGCCGTTCTCGGCGTGCAACTCGGCATCGGTGAGCAGCAGGACGGCCAGCCAGGGCGTGGCCTCGCTCGCGCCAGGCTTTAGTTCCTTCTGCCAGGGCAGCGTGGGCCGGCTCAGCACCACATGCGGGAGGCAACCGGTGTAATCGCCTGAAGCGTTCTCGGGCGGGAAGACCGAATTGACGCTGCCCGGCGGGAGCGACCGGCCGTCGGTCGTGACCTGCAAAACCTTCCGGACTGGCTGAAAGGTGGGAGCGCTCGGGTCCTTCACCGAGACGCTCACCGTGACGGTGTGCTGGCCGTCTTTCAGGCCGGGTTGCTGAAATTGCTCAAAAACGATCTGGGAGGAGTCGGGGTCTGCCACGATCAAACCTCAGGTGAATTGTTCGGCGCCGAGCCGGCACAGAACTGGATTGGCCATAAAGCACGGCTGTCCGGGAGTCACGAAGCTGACGTTAATGGCGCTGATCGCCGCCGGATCAAGGTAACCTTCGCTAGCAATGATCTGCAACAGAGCGGCGCGCTGGGCCGCCACGGCGCTGGCGCCAATCGTCTTGAATGGGTTGTTGTCGTTCCAATTGAAGCTGCCGCCGGCCGGGACGGACGGAGTCTGCCAGGCGACGGAGATGGTGGCTTCGTTGTCAAAGAGCAAAACCGACACCTCCACCGGCACGGTTTCGTCGGGGCGCTCCGGGTTCGTGTAGAGCCGCAGGCCCGTAATGGCCGGCACAAGCTCCCCCTGATTCGAGGAACTGCCGCCGCCCCACACGGCGGCGGGAACTTGGCCCGTCACCGCTGTGGCTTGCCACTGGGAGGTAGTTCCCTCCGGCCCGGCCACCGTGACGCTAAGTTCCGGGTTGATGACCGGCGATTGCGCGAGCGGCGTCGCGCGGATCGTGAAGGTCTGGCCATCCACAGGCACTGCCTGGCCGTTCATTGTCGCAGTAGCAGCCGGTATCACGGTCGCGAGCGTCAATTCGGTCTGCTGTGGATCGGCGATCCAATCCACGTTCGACCCGGCGGGCGCCTCGGCGAGGCCATTGACGGGCACCACCTGAACTGCCCCCGGCTGCGGGTCGTTCGCCGCCTTCAGCGCGACGGTGCGGGCGGCTACCGGCAATACGAGGGAAGTGAGGAAACTTTTCCAGTTCGCCGGCGGCGGCGTCTTCGAGGCGCCCGCGCCGAAGTTCACGCCGAAGGAGACGAACCAGAGATCGACCGCGGCGTGTCCGCTGAAAGCCGGCCCCCAGATCTCCAGTTCCGCCGTGAGGTCAACTGTGATGGTGATGGTGACGAAGAGCAGCTTCAACTCGAACGAGACGCCGAAATCAACGTAGAGTTTGACCTCATAAAAGAACGGCAGCCATTGCAGGAAAAAGTCCGCTGTCGCGATGCACCACACACTCAGCGGCCCGGCCTGAAGCACGATGTGCAGTCCACCGCCGACCTGCACCGAGGAGGGCGTCAGCGCGAAGTAGCACGAGCCGGTCATCAGGACTTCGCTCGACACCTGCCAGACGAAGGCGAGCCGCGGGACCTGGGGATAGTGTGCGGGCGGCACGTAGATCGGGTTGTAGCCGCCGAGGGTGAAGATAAAATCGCCGCCGTGCGAGCCGGAGAACCAGAAGTGGAAAGCAAATCCACCCGTGAGATGGCAGGCTTTGGAGAGCACGTAGGAGCCAGGGGCGAGCTGGCCGTCAATGGCGGCGAGGCCCGCGTTCGGCTGTACGGAGGCTACCACCTCGACTTCGGCGTGCGCGACCGGCGCATCCTGCGGGACGCTGATTGACGAACTGCCCAGCAACACGAACTCGGTCGAGGAGCCGAACACGAGCGTGGCCAGCACGGTCGAGTTGACCAGGCCGAACGAAGTCGCCGTGAAACCCACCGTCACGAAGTCGGTCCCGTTTGAAGGCCCCAGATACTTCTCAATACTGTTCATCAGCTTCCACAGGGCATCCGGATTCAGGTCGTTGCCCTGCACGGGAGCTGTGCCGCGCGCCAGGTTGTTGGCCATCTGGATGAACGGGAACTGATCCACCTGATCAACGGGCGGGATCGTGAACGCGCGGTTGTAGCCGAAGGCGGCGGCCAGGCCGGTGAAGACAAGCCAGGGTGGGCCGCCAAGCTGCCGATTGACATTGCAAAACAGGAAGAACTTCTTTGGGCTGCCGTCGCTGAAGGCCCCTACACCCTGTATCGCAAACTTGTCGCCGACCCGCACCAGCGCCGTCCCGCCCCAATCGGTGCCGCCGCCCTGGGTATCTCGGATAAAACCTCCGGCCAGGCTGACGCCGCTGCTCTTGTAGCTGACGAGCAGCCCATCAAGTCCGGCCGAGAGCGAGCGGTCCGAGACGCTGAAGCTCGCGCGCAAGCCGACCATCTCCAGGCTCAGGGCGCCGGACGTGAGCACGACGTTGAGCAGCACGGAGACAGCGCCGTTCTCGAAGCGGAAGCCGATGCGGTCGAGGCGAACCGGCCCGACGTTTTGCTGCACCGGGACGGAGGTGGCTTCGTTTGACGGAGCCAGTTGGTCGCTCGGGCTTTCGGCCGCGCGGCCAGGCCCGCGCTTCAGGGCGGCGGCTGAGCTTTGCGAGAATTTGTAGAGCGGGAAGTTGCACGCGATGTCCACCTTATTCGGGACGGTGAAGAGGGCGACGCAGTGAATCCCGGCGGGGAACGGGGGCGCAGTCTTGACCTTCTTCTCCGGTGTGGCGAGCGTTTCGAGCCCGGAGAAATCCTTCATGTTCGCCAGGCTCGCGGCCTCTTTGACGGTCAGCTCTTGGGTGAACATGAGCAGGACTATCGGCTCGAGTTTCCCCGGCAGATGGTCGCCGACGACCGGCAATCCCTTCAGCGCCACGCTGCCCCAATTGGCGCGCACCACCGTCCGCAGCTTTTTGTCCTCATCGAACGACCAGGCGATTCGAAAGTCCGGCACCGACTGCGCTGGCGAGCTGAGCACCAGCCGGCGCGTGTCGTTCGGGTTGAGCTGATCCTTCTCGGCGATGTAGACGTAGGAGAGCGAGAACGACTTCAAGGTGACATCGAGCGCGCTCGGCAGCGGGAACGGAGCGCCCATGCCTGAGAGCAGAGTGTTGATCGTGCACGAGCCGGAGGGCTGATCCGGGCTGGGCCAGGTGGCGGTGACGGTGGGCTTCGACGCGGTCGCGGTGGTGAAGTTCACGGTGAGCTGGACGGTGACGCCTTTGGCAAAGCCCAAGCTTCCGCTGATCGTGCCGCCCTTGATGGCCGGCGGTTTGGTGGGATCGTCATCGTTCTTCAGGTTCACCGTCGCGCTGATCAGTCGCGCGTCCTTCAGCGGCAGCAACTCAGACACCCCGGTCAAAGCCGTCACCAAGGCGTCCAGCTTCAAATCGGTGATGAGATTTCCGAGCGGCAGATCCTGCTTACCCTTCTTGTCTCCGACCTCTACCTTTTGCTTCCCGTCGCCACCCGCAGTGAGCGAGACCGGAACCTTGGCACTGCCCAGCGTGATCGTCCCGGTGTAGTTCAACTCGTAGTCGGGATCCGTGCCCTCTCCTTTGTCCGTGACCGTCAGCTTGGCCGTGGCGCCCGCGATGTCCAGCGTCGCAGTTTTGAAGCCTGGAAGAGGCCAGGCCGTGGTCGGCGTGCCCGCCACGACCCACTTAGAGTCTGTGCTGGGAGTGATGGTCGCGTTGGTGAGGCCCAGTCGCTGCCCTGGCAATTGGCTGATCAACGTCTTTAGCGCGTCAGCGTTTTTGTCGGGGACGCTGCTGGCCGGGAGCGTGTAGGACTTATCCTGATTGAGGAACGTCTGGAGTTGCGCCGTGATCCGCGTGAACGTGTTTGAGTCCATGGTTAGCTCTGATGCGACCGGGACGGCCCACCGTAGAAGCCAGCGGCAGGCAACGCCTTCGCCGTGGATGGCTGCGAATGAGCGGAGCCTCGCGCCTGACCACAACTGTAGAGCTTTGCGCCGACGTACTGACCGGCGCCGATGTCTGATGTGCCCAGGCAGTATCGCATAGCCCGCGCTTTCCACCAACAGTTTGGCCGCGAAAAATACCCGGTCAATTCGCGCGCCGCGAAACCTGAGGCTGTTGCCTCGGAATCTCACTGGTGCTATTGTGGCGCACACGTCTGAATGAGCTTAGCGGCGCCGGAGTGGCGTAAGCGTGCCGGCTGGTTTCCGCTGTAGCCGGGAGGAGCTAAGGCTCATGGTGAGGCGTGAACATCCAATCCCATTAACCGGCTCACTCCTTGGAGGCCGGGGTTTCTGGGAGCATTAGTAATACAACGAGTGACGAGGCCGTCTGGCAAGCTGGAGGTGGCGTCAGCCGCACGGCCCGGTCGGGAAAGGGGTCGGGCTACTGGCCCACACTCTTCCAGCTTCCGGGGTTAGGACCTGGTGCAGCGCGGAATTCGGCGACGGCGCAAGCAGAGCTGCTGTTTAGCCTTCGCTCCGTGACACCCCTTGGAGAAAGGAAACGCGATGGAACAGGGACCTGTAGAACAGCTGGCGGCCGTCGTGGTCGGACGGGCGGAAGTCAGTCAACAAAACCTGAACGATGGCAAGGTCGGATTCGACGTTCAGAATCTTAATCCGGGAGGGGGCGGTCCGGTGGTCTACATCAGCAGCGATCCGCAGTGGGGCAGGCTCTCCTTCTTGATGCAGAACAATACCACCGGCCCCATCCAGTTGGACACGACTTCGCTGCTGAAGGTCAACCTGTCCCAGTTTCTGACCGGCGCTGAGGTGGCGCAGATCACGGTGGTCGGGCCGGGCTGGACCGGCGGCCCGGCGGCAGACGGGACGCATCTGGAACTGCATCCGGCGCAGCCGCTGACTCTGCAGCCCAATACGCCGATCCGCATCGAGGTTGACGGGGCGCTGGCGGCGGGGACACCGACCTCGGGCAAGTTCCGCTTTGAGTACAGCGGCTTCGTCGGAGTGAGAGATGGCGGGCAGAACGTCCCGGGTTTCCGCCAGAATCCGCCGAGCGTCGCGAACAAAGACTGGCCGCTGGGATACGGGTTTGGCGCGCGGCCGGAGTACACCGGCCAGGGCGATACCATCTATGTGACACCCTGGCAGGTGCCGGCGGGCGCCACGGGAATCATCAACTACTTCGTGCTCCAGCTCAATAACACTGATTCCGCTCCGCTGTCCCTGCCGTCTGGCGCCTCCCCGATGTTCACGATCTCTTTCGTCTCCGGCGACACGGATCTCTCGCTGTGCAGCGACGACCAGATCAAGGTGGTCAACGTCAGTGTGGTTCAGAGCGATCCCAACCACACGTGGATTACCCCGAAGAACGACCAGACGCCCCAGCCTGTGTGGACCATCACGCCCAAGCAGGGGAACGCCAATTTGTTCGATGCCGGTGGCATTCTCGGGCTCCGCTTCGACAATCTGGTGACGAACCTTCCTTCGGGTCCCGGCTCGCCGGTCTTTATCCAGTACGCGGGCCTGCCGGGCTATAACGACGGCTACACGGCGCTGGTGCTGCAGAAGACGGCGCCCGTGCCGTACGTGATTTCGTTTGAAGCCTCTGCCGGAGCCACGCCGTTGCCTTGCGGCTCCAAGGTCAACTATGGGCAGGACGTGACGCTGAGGTGGAATGTCTTTGCGGCCAAAAGCTGCATGCTGGTCGGTTTGCCGAACCTGTTTGGCCCGGTCGACTCTTTCACCGTCAAGGCGCTTCCGCCTTCTCAGACAGACTCGCAAATCACTTATCAACTCGGCACCCCGGAAACCGAGGAGTCGCTGGATTATCTTCAGTTCACGCTGAACCCTCCGGCCGTCACGCTGACGGCGGATCAGAGCCTGGTTGATCCCGGCGCGCTGGTCACGCTGACCTGGAGGGCTGATTGGGGAGACTTAAACTCCGGGACTTTGACCGCGAACGGCGCCACCCTGGCCGCCGGGCTGCCACTGAGCGGCTCGCGCCCCGCCTACTCCGACAAAACGACCGTTTACGAATGGACGTGCACCAGCGCCGCCGGGCCGGGCACGCAAAACGCGACGGTGCAGACGAAGCCGGTCCGGGCCCTCATCTCCGTTCAGTGTTCCGTCGGGCAACAGGTTGAGCTTTCCGTGTCCTGGACTTCGCAGACCTCGGTCATCGGCCAGTTTCTCCTCAACGACGGTCAGGTAAACGATTTCCTCGGCGGGACTAGCGGAACCCAGCAGCAGACGTGGGGCTTGCCGTCGGCCCCCGCCGTTTATCAGGTCAATTGTACTGCTTCCGAGGGTGCCTCCTTGATGATTGCTCTCATCGTGCGAGTGACTGTGACGCCCGCGGCCGGCAGCTTCACGCTCTCTCCGCATGCATTCTTGACTAGTAGGGGCTCGTCACCTTTCACACTCTTCTGCAATGGCCAATTGATCTCCAGCTCGCTCAACGGAGACTGGCCGATTAGCGTCACGGGGCTGACGGCGAATCTCACGGCGGCCGCGTATCCATAGCCTGCGGAGGCAACCCTCCCAAGGGAGCGATCCGCACCGGATGCTCCGCCCGGCCAATGTTGCAACGGAGATCGCACTGACCGAACAGGAGAAGCAATGTCTCGTTATCTGGTGATACCCATCGATGTGGCGGCCCTGGCAGTGACGGGGCAGACGTTGCCCAACAATACCGGCTTCGCGCCGGCCATGACCAGCTTCGATCAGCTTCCGTATGGCGGGCGGACCTCACAGCAGCCATTCATTTCGGAAGCGGTGATCGCGCAACCCTTCAATGGCGCCAGCGCGTCGGGTCAGCCGGGCGTCTACCTCCATTGGGCGATGCCGGACGCCCTCATGCGAGGCACGCGCCCGGTGGATGCGCAGGGCCAGCCCATTCCCGGCTCATCGCCAGAGTTCCCCGCTCTGCCAGATCGCTGGCTCGTCACCCGCCTGGCGCTCGTGTCCGGCTCACCCGTGGCTGTGCGCTCCTGGGTCGTTGACAGCCGGTATCTCGCGCTCAACGTCAGCGCCCAAACCGGCAACATCGGCAGCAGCGCCATTCCGTGGCAGACCCCCAACGACCCGAATTGGCAACAGCAGCCGTACCGCTATCTGGGCCGTGCCGTGCCACTCGAAACCTGGTCGGCCGCCAGCGCCCCCGCAGCCGGCTACCTGCCGAGCCTCAATGCCACGAGCTTCGGGATGATCGAGTTGGCGGCCTATTATCCGAATACCCAAAACGTCTTCGGTTTCTACGATCCGCTGACTGATCTTGGCTCGCCGCAGGCCGTGGAACTGTGTTACGCCGTCACCGGATGGCACACGCGTTCCGCAGACGACCCGCTGGCTGGCAAAACGCCGGACGAAGTGACGCAGAAGCTCAACAATCTGAAATGGCAACTGCCGAACCCGGGAGCGCTCGATGGGACAGCTTATTGTGGCGTCGTCAATTCAGTCATGTGGAGCCAGAACCTGCCGCCAGTGCAGCCCAGCCCGCTCAGCGCGACCATCGCGAATACGACTACCGAGGCGTTGTCGGCGCTGATCGTCAACTCTGCGCCGCCCGCGTTGGAGCAGGACTTGGAGCCGGAGGACGAGCTCGAGTTCCAGTTGCATACGCTGCTCTCCGGCCAACTCGCCCTGCTCGGCGAGCAGACCGGCACGAAGATGGTGACGCGACAGTTGCACCAGCAGCGCTTTTCGCCCATCCCGGGCAACTCCGTCTGGTACGCGCGCCGGAAGCAGGACGGGGCGGATCTTTCTGCGAGTCTGTCGCCGGCGCTCAGCGCGCTCCTTGATCAGCTCAACGCGCTGCAGACCACTGCCGACAACTTGCGCAACCAGATTCGCGCGAAACAATGGCAGGTGTTTGCCGACTGGTACAAGTATGCGATCTGCGCCTACTGGCCGACCAATGATCCGCCGGTGGACCCGGAGGACCTGATGGCCTACCTGCAGGGCACCGCCGGACAGGGGACGGACCCTCACGCGCCGCTGCCTGACCTGGAAAACGACCTCGCTGCTTTGCGGCCCGCTCAGCAAGCCGTGGATGCCGCACGAAACCAACTGCTGGCCGGAATCAATCTCACGAATCTGGCTGGTCTGGTGGAGCTGGCACCAAAACCGGGAGAGATGTTCTGGCGGCCTGCGGACCCCACGCTGCTGCTTTCGGGCAAGGATATTACTCCGGCGTTGCGCTACGGCGGCGACGGGCTGAACAGCGCCGACGGCACGCTCGCCTGCCGGACTTCGGATCGGCTGGTCAACCAGCTCAACGCGCCGCAGGGCGCCGTGCAGGGAGCGCCAGCGCTCAGCCTCACCGCGCAGGACTCGCCCGGCCTCGGTGCGGGCGGCAGCGGCTCCGGGCTAGATCCCGGCATAGTCTCTCTCGCCGCCAACTTCGTGCTCGAATCCGTGCTGCTGTGGCCGAACTGGGCCGCTGCCATGCTCGCGGGCAAGCCGGGGGGAGGCGGGGCACAGGCCCAGCCCGCTTGGCAGACGTGGGTCAAGCAGCAGGAGAATGCGTTCCTCGCCGCCGGTTCGTCGAGCACAGTGTATGCCGGCACGCCGCCCTCGCCGGTCGGCATTGATGTGTGGGCGGGGAATCCGTGGCTGCCGATCATGATGCACTGGCAGCTCAGTTACTGGCCGGCGCAACTGATTCCGCAGGATGCGCCGCAGCAATCGCTCGATCCGGGGCTGATCATGTCGCGGCTCCATCCGGGGAACGATTCCCTGGATGCGGAAGGCGTTGATCTCGTGCTTACCGGGTCGCGTGGGGCGAACGTGACGCAATATCAGGGCATCACCTTCATCACGCCCCACGCGGGTTACGCCGCCTGGCAGCAACTCCAGGCCTACGCCAAAACGCATCCGAATTCGCCGCTCGGGAAACTCGCCTCGCAAGTCGCGCCGATGCCGCTGCTCTCCCAATCGCTGGCCGGGTTTCACGACCGCTTCCTGTTGCGCCGTCAGACGCTGCAGCTTGATGTCGCCGACCCGTTTTGCCTGGACGACGTGTGTGATTTCATCCAGCGGGTGAGACAGGACGTCACGCGTTTCGGCAGCCGGGCCAATACGCTGGCCCCCATGGTGCAGGATGCGTTCTGTCCCGTGCGGGCGGGCTTGCTCGACCTGGCGACGCTGTGGCTGGTTGATGTTTTCGGCCAATACCGCGCCTATCAATTCGGCCCGGGCGCCAATCAAGTGGCGGCGTCGCGCTCCTTGTCGGCCACGAACATGTTTGCGACTCAGTCCACGGCGCCGGTGTTTCTCCCGCCGCGCCTGTCACAGCCTGCCGCGCTCCGGTTCCAGTGGCTCGCGGCCACCAGCGATTCGGTCGTGACCGGCACGCAGTTATCATCATCACCGATCTGCGGGTGGCTGGTCCCGAACTACCTCGACGGCAGCCTCATGATCTATGACGCGAGCGGAGTCGCGCTCGGTTCGGTGACGCAGATCGCCGGCCGGATCGCCTGGCTGGGCTCGCCTGCCAATCCGAGCGCCTTCAACCAAACTCCCCAACAGGCGTTCCAAAATCAAAACACTCACCTCTGGGCTTTCGTCCAGGCGCTCCTCGCCCGGAGCGATCCGCAGTATCTCGTCAATTTTCTGAACACGCTCAACGACGCCTCCGCCACGATTCAGCCGCTGGGGTTCGCGCAGAGCGCCCAGCTTCCCGTCTTGGTGGGGCAGCCGCTGGCGCTCGTCCGGGCATCGCTCGCGCTCGGCTTTATGAGCGGGCCCGCGATCAACAATACGTGGCAGGCGTTCCGGCAGAACGTAGATAGCCAGAGCGCCAGCCGCACCACGAACGGACATGAGGCCGTGAACTTTCCCGTCCTGCTTGGCAGCGTGGATGATCCGGATGACGGGCTTGTCGGTTTCTATCTCGACGCCTCTCAATCGCCGTTCAGCACCTTCTACTCCGTGGTCCCGGCCCAGGGAAGCGGCATCGCCACACGGCAGATCCAGACCGTCAACCTGAGCGTGGCGGGCAGCCCGATCGCGCTGACGATGATCATCGATCCGCGCTGTCATGTCCACGCTACGACTGGCTACATGCCCGCGCAGGCGGTGCAAATTCCGCCGGAGATGTTCCGCGATGCGTTTGCGAAAATGGCGGTCACCTTCCTGACCGCCCCGGTGCTCACCGCCGTGCCGCCGGCGGGCATCGCCCATCCGCCAGTCGCACTGCCGCTCCCGCTGCCGGGCCAGCAAAAGGGGCAATGGTCGTGGGTGAGCGTGGTCCTTGAAGACAATGCGCAGCAGGCAACGGTCTCGCCAACCGTCGCTCTCAAACCGGACCAGCCGTTCAGCCAGCCCTCCTTCAATCTACAGGAGGGTTGGCTTTCGCTCCAGGACTTCGAGGAGTAAGACGCCGGCCGCACTAGGGCAGGTCTCCAGTCAGGTTTCGGCGAGGAGGTGGCGGCAGCAGGAGCAGGGCCGGTCTAAATCAGAACAGGCAACATCGGTACAGTACGGGGAGCGTCAGCGACCTGAGCCTTGGCAATGGGCGCCATGCGGGAGGTTCAGGTCGCTGACGCTCCCCGTACTGTACCCGCTGGCTGTCCCAATGTTTCGTGGTTTGATTTAGTCCTTAATACCTTACCAGTTGAAAGTTCTAACGAGGAAGGCCGCCATCTGCGCCCGGGTGACGGGATCGTCAGGGCAATACAGGTTCAGCCCGCAGCCTTGCGTGATATGTAAGGCGGCGAGTTGATCGATGAACGCGTACCCGTTGCGCGTGGGCGCCACGTCCGTAAACCGCTGGCTCTGGGGCTTGGGCGGATTGAAGTCGCCGAGGGCTCGAATGAGGAAGATCGCCATCTGCTCGCGGGTGACAAAGGCGTCTGGGCAGTAGTTGCCTGAGCCGCAGCCGGCGGTGATGCCGAGCGCGGCGAGCTTGTCAATGAACGCATATCCATTCCGCGAAGGCAGCACATCCGCAAATCGCTGCGTCCCCGGTTGGGGCGGATTGAAATCGCCGAGCGCCCGGATCAGGAAGATCGCCATCTGCTCGCGGGTGACGAAAGCCTCCGGGCAGTAACTGCCGCCGCCGCATCCCGAGGTCACGCCCCGCGCCGAGAGCTTGCTGATCTCGGTGAAGAACCCATAATTGGTGGGCACGTCAACGAACAAGGCCCCCTGCCGCACCGTGACGCTCTGCCCGTTAACGTTGACCGCCCCGACGCGGGCGCCGGGAGCGTTGTTGGCTGAGACTGAAAAATTGATGGACCCGCTGCCGCCCCCGGTGAGCCCCGAAGCAACGTTGATCCAAGAGCTGCTCCCCGTCGTCCAGGTGCAGCCGACTGGAGAGGTCACACTGAAACTGGCGTTGCCACCCAGGGCCGTGAAATATTGCGGCGTGGGAGAAAGCGAGAGGGTACAAACGGTACTCGGCGGCACCACCCGCGCCCACCAAGTGCCCCAGCGGTCAGAGCCCCCCGCGGGAGCCGCGGCGTACTCCTGGATCGTCCACAGGTCAGTATCATTCGCCGGGTCCACGACGGTATTGCTGTAATCGCCCCAGCGATTATCCTGGCCGCCGAAGGTCTTGAAGTAAGGCGCCTCGCCCACTTTGTGCAGGCTGTCGTCGCGCAGCGTGCCCAGCGGGTCCGAGCTGGCGCGGAAGGCGTAGTTATGGCTGGCAAACTGCGCGGCCGAGAAGCGTGAATAGCCGATCAGGACATCACTGTTCTTATTCACGGCAATGCTCGGGAAGGCGTAGAAGTTGATGCCCGTGAGATCATCGACCAGTCCGCGTTGCTGGACGGTGCCGCCGGGCGTCAATTCCCACCACTGCACCGAACTGCGCGTGGCGCCGCCGACCGGGAGAAAGACGGTCTGGGCGCACCAGAGCGAGCCGTTGCGATAGACGAGGTTGCTCATCCGCGAGTCGTTGGTCTGAATCTTGTGCTCGGAGCCGAGTTGCGGCGCGAAATCTGTGAAGCCGGGCGGGAAGTCAGACCAGGGCACGGGGGAGGCCGGAAAGACGACTCCCGAGGTCAACACTTCGGCGCCCACCGGTCCCGTGATCGTGCTCAGCCGCAAGCGCCCTTGCCCGCCCGAGTTGCCATCCCAAGTCTCAAGCAGGTACATCGTCGAGAGCGTGTTGTCGTAGGTGATGGCCGGCGCCTGCGCGAAGCCCCCCGTGTTGTCTTGCAGTAAGGTGTAGAGCCCGGTGCCCCCCGCATAGAGGTCGGCCTTGTTGAAGGCATAGATGTGCGAATTGACGTAGTTCCCGGTGCGGATCGAGAACATGTTGACCTGGACGACGATCCAATCCTTATTGAACCCGATGCTCGGGAAATCGGCCCACGCGGCGTTGCCCGCGTCGGCATCGACCCGGTAAAGGTGCCAATTGCCGGTCGGGTCGCTGGTCTCGGAGACCCCGATCAGGATCGAGGAAGTGGACACATTCGCATCGGCGCTGGCCGTAAAGATCCAACGGTTATTGAACGGATCATAGAGCGCTTTAGGGTCGAACGCGTCGGGGTTGCCGAGGCTCGACCAAAAGGTGTTGAGCGAGACCGTGCTGATGGCGCCACCGGTCCGGTTTTGAATGCGCACTTGGGTGTTGAGCGTGACCATCAGGTGGTTGGGGCCGACGGCTCCATGCGTATCGGGCGGGACTGAAGTGTTGTTGTCTTCGAGCGCCGCGAAGCTGGATGAGGCCGCGGGCGAGGGAATCAATGGGGCGCCCTCAGCGACCATACTCATCTCCCGAGCGGCATCCGCTTCTCCGTTGGAGGAGGTCACCTCGGCCGGCGCCGTGCGGCCGGAGGGCATCGTTTTGGGGGAGTGAACGGCTTTGGGTTCTTTGGCGGGAGCCAGGTGTTCTTTCTGGACCAGATCGGAGAATTTCACCTTGGCCGATTGGTTCGCCTCCCCAGGTATGCCCGGAGCTTCTTGTTTACCGCTCTGCTTCCGGCCTCCCTCACGAGGTGGCACGGAAGACACGCTGACTCCATTCGGTCGGTCGGGTGACAGCCTGAGGCCGAAACTGCCTCGGGCCAGTGAGAGAGGTTTGGCAGGGATCGGGCGGCCGGACAACTGGGTCCCGCCGAGACCCAGTAAAGTCAAGCAGAGCGAGATAAGCATCAACCGGAAAGCCGCCGTTCTGGCCCGGCGCGGGCGCGCCGGTGAGCTAGTTGACGTTGACCGGCTCCGTCTATACATCAATGGACTCCTCAGAAAGTGTCCCGCGACCTGTCAGGTTGCGGTGGGTCTCGCCACTAGCCTTTTGCCGAAGTCATCCGCAACCTGACAGGTCGCGGGACTGCAGGATGATTCGCTTGGATTGGCTGCTCGCGGCCAATGCTCGTGCCAGCGGGGTGGACCGGCTCAGTGCTTGAATTAAGAAAGAGAAAAAGGCGGCGCTGTGATCCTAGCTGGCCATCGCTGACAGCGACGGCCGATGGTCTGGGGCGATAGTAGTCTCGGTCAATTTGATGGTGCGCCCGGTCTTCGCCTCGGATTGCGCCTTAGTTTGATCATCAGTTGAATTAAATCAAGCGCGGCAAGTGATCGGGGCTGCGAAGTGAGACTTGCCGGTTTGCTTGGCGGTAACATTCAGGTGAACTGACGCTAACCGCGGTTGTCGCTCCGCCACAATATAACTATATAGCGCCAACAAGTAAAGAAATCCGCGGTTGGTGAAGGGCGAAAAAAGACTTCTCGCCTGTTGACTAGCCTCGGGCGAGGCCGTAGCCATTTTCCATTTTCCATCTTCCATGTTTCATTTGCCATGGCAGAGGATCCGCTGCAACTGTCCTGAGATCCTCTCAGCTGACGCCCGCCACCCTTCCTCAATGACCAATGAAACATGTAAGATGGAAAATGGAAAATGACACTCTTCCCCTATTTCGCGGTCTACTGCTGATCTTTCCCGAAGGAGGTGGGCATGAATAATCGACGATTGAGGTTTCTCGGGCTGGCTGCCCTCAGCATGATTCTCGTCTCCGTCTTGGTGGCGGGCGCGGGCGCCCAGCGCAAATCGCGCGAGGTCTCGACTACTGGGCGGGAGGTGACGATCCTGGTCACCGCTCACCCGCACAACGACCGCGCCCGCGAGGCCGCCGCCAAACTTCAGCCCGAGGACTTCACGGTGCTCGAAGACAAACGCCCGCAGCGCATCATCTCGGTCAAGCGGCCGTCGGAGGCGCCGCCGATTCTGGCCGTCTTGATCCAGGATGATCTCGTCTCGCGGGTCGGGAATGAGATCAAGGGCATCAAGGAGTTCATCCGCCGCCTGCCGCAAGGCTCGCGGGTGATGACCGGTTACCTCACCTCGGGGAGTTTGAGCGTCGCCCAAGACTTCACCACCGACCTCGCCCGCGCCGCCGACTCGCTGCGCATCCCGCGGGGCAGTGAGTCAGCCGCGCCCTACAACCCGTACGTCGAGGTGGTTGAGGCGTTGCGCCGCTTCGACGCGCAGCCCTCAGGCCGGCGCGTGGTGTTGCTCGTCTCCGACGGGCTCGACACTTCACATGGGTTCCGCAGCGCCAGCCCGACGCTCTCGGTCGATCTTGAGCGGGCCATTCGCGAGGCCCAGCGCCGCGGCGTCGCCGTCTTCACCTTCTATGCCCCTGCGGTGGGGTTGACGAGCGCGAGCCACATCGCGACCAACTACGGGCAAGGCTCGCTCAACCGCCTGGCCGACGAGACGGGCGGCGAGGCCTTCTTCCAGGGAACGGACTTCGTCAGCTTCGATCCATACTTCAAAGAGTTCAACGACCTGCTCGGCCGCCAGTGGCTGATCACCTACCGCAGCTCGACGACCGGCTCCGGCTTCCACCGGATCGAGGTCACCACCGATCTGAATGTTCATCTACACCACCCAGCGGGGTACCGCCTGCGGTGAAGGTCATCATCCGGATTGTTGATCGAGCGTGTTTCACCCGGCAGGGCGCATTAGCCGTGAGGCTTCCTCCTACCCGAGCTGAGTCGTTTTGTATGGCCGTCGAACAGGGCCACCGTCGAGCCTTCCGGGGTAGCCTGGGACAGCGCGTGCGCAGAGAGCCGCCGCGGAACCTGGGAGGCCCCACGTCGTGGTGAGGAGCTGGAGTGCTCCGCGCCCGTGCTGGGGGGCACCCACCTCGGGCGGGAAGCAATCACCGCTTAGCGAAGCACCGGTGGCGCAAGTTGAAACTCAGCAGCCGGAGAAAGCCTTGGCCGCCCTATCTATACCTGGCGCAGCATCGGCCTCGGCGGGCGGCTTTGCCTAAAAACCCCGATTTTGCTCCTCGTTTTTGGGCAGGATGGGGAGTTTTTGGGCAAAGTGGTAGGAAGCAATGATTTACCCGCTTTTTTTTGGTGACTGCGATGCAGGCGCAGATGAGGGTGAGCGCACCGGCGGCGGTGGCGGTATTTTTGGCATATTGGGTACTTTACCTGTTTTAACGGCTCCGTCTGACTTGGGAGATGTATAAGCCATGTCTATTTCCTTTCACGTAATGTCTAGCTTGATTGTTGATTCCGCTTCTTCTCCAATGCGGTCTATCCAGCGCTTTATTTTAGGGCAACGAACACCTTCTTTTTCAATCTCTACTTCTTCTTCTCGAAGCTTATTCAATTGTTCTTTCGCATTTATTTCGTCAATTGTGCCATCCTGTAGATCGTACCATAGGCGCTCATATCTCAAATACAAACTCTCGAACGCAAAAGACATCGTAAGATATTCCCTCTCATTTTTCAGAAAAGGCATGTGTGGAATTGCAAGCTGTAAAAGTTGTCCTACGCCAATAATAACCGCCCATAGTGTTGTGTGTTGTTTCCAAAGTGCCCAGGTTGCTACGCTTGATGCCGCAGTGATAGCGAGACCGAAAGACAGAAGACGGCCATATAAGCTTGCTAATCTTGAGCATTCGCACGTATACAAAGCTTTGAACTTAATGTTATTCAGATTATTCCAAAGCCGCGTTCTTATAGGAGATGAAATCGCATGAACGGGGATCAATTCACCATCTTGATTTTCTGCAGTGTCATTGTTATTGCTTGTTTTTTGCTGTTGGGGTTGCATATTGACCTACGTGAGTGGTGGTCATATAGAAATAAGAAGCGGCATCACCATTAGTCTATCGCGCTATCTATAAGTGGCCTCTGATAATGCTGAGTTTTTGTGTCGTTTAGTAATCTTTCGCGGCCTATTCCAGTATGGACTCTTGCACTTTGGACAAACACGCGGTTCATTTTCAGTGTCACGCGGCACCCATTCGTGCTCGCAGCGTTCGCAACGGTAGCCCCAGACTTTGATTTGTACTTTTGCCATGACCCTTATATACCGCCACAATAATATACTGTCAAGTGCTATAATCTCATTGACTCCTATATACCTCTGTGGTTGAAGTGCTTTGCAAGGTTCTATGCCACAATATCTGCTGTCTGATTCAACCCATGTATGAATTGAATTTGAAGCCGAAATTTTGGAGTCTGGCGAACTGAACGCCCGCGTATGTACTGTACGCAACCTGAGCGGATTCAGCCAGTGGCAGGCTTCGCTAGTTTCCCTAACAATGTGATGCTGATTCTCGCAAGCGTCTTGGCTTTTTCTTTGATTGGTGAGATTATTGGAGCAGAAAGGAGCAGGAGTGGCGGCATGAAACGTCGAATTGCTATTTGGGCAAGCATAGGCTTTCTGGTTGCGTGTTGCTGGATACTCTATACCTTTGTAACGCCCCCGGATTACCTCAACATGAGAGAACCCGTTGTTGAGGCGTTTGCCTTTGCAAGCTGTCCGCTTGTCTTTGCTTTTCGCGCTTTTCCTCTCTCTTTCTGGTGGGTTCCTCCAATAAACTCTGCAACCTACGCAGTGATCGGTCTAATCATAGAAATACTGCGCCGCAAATCGAATCCCAGCCTGGCAATTTAATTTCAAAACAGCCCACTACCGAGTTCGTGGCCGAGCAAAAATTCACGGCAATACAAATTAGGACACTACCCACCTGCAAGCCGCGCTGGAACTGTGCCGCCAACTCTTCGGCGAGGCGCACCTGAAGTTCGCCGAGGGCCTGTACGCCTTAGGTGCACTGCAATTCTCTCAGGGTGATTATGTGGCGGCTGAGCAATTTTACCGCCGTGCGCTGGCCATCCAGCGCGCACATCCGAATGAAGGCGAGCTGCTGCCTGAGATCTTACGAACTCTGGCCGATGCGCTGCACTGGAGGGGAGACCCTCAGGCCGCTGAGCCGCTCTTTCGCGAAGCCCTGGCCTTGCGGCGCCAGCAGTATGGCAACCCCCACATCGTGGTGAGCCTCCTCCTCTATGAGCTGGGATCGGTCCGCCACAGCTTGGGCGACCTGGACGGGGCCGAGGCGCTCTTCCAGGAGGCCCTGGCCGTCTACCAACAATTGCCCGATAAGCCTCCAGGGGAGATGCCGTGGCTGCTGCAGGCTCTGGGCCTTGTCTACACCCTCAAGGGGGAGTATCAAAAGGCCGAGCCGCTGCTGCGGCAGGCCATCGAGATTCGGCGCCGCATTCAAGGTGAGCACCATCCCGGCGTGGCCACCGCCCGGGCTTACCTGGCAGAGCTGTTGTGCCATCGGCAGGACTATCTCCAGGCTCGCGACGAAATCAGCCAGGCGGTAGCGATTCAACGACAGACATCGGCTGAAGGCCACCCGAATCTAGCCTACGCCTTGAGCTGCTCGGGTCTGATCTTGACCCGGCTGGGTGAGCACGCGCGCGCCGAAGCGCAGCTCCGTGAAGCGCTGAGCATCCAACGTCGCCGCCGACCCGGAGATTTGCGGCGGCGAGTGGACGTTCAAAGGCACACGCATCCTCGTCAGGGATGTGCTGCATATGATTGCAAAGGGCTGGGATTGGGATCGCATCGCGACAGCCTATGTGGCCCCGCTGAGCCACGCAGCGATTGCCGAAGCCGTGGAATTGGCGCGCGAGTCGTTGACTAAAAAGACAGCCTGACCCTCCGCGTCCTGGATGAGAACATCAGCCTGCCAGAAAAAGATCGCCTGCGGACTCGGCGTGTGCACGTGCGGCAAATCGGAGCCGAAATCGGGCGGCTGGGCATGAAAGATCGCAACGAAATCATTCCGCTGCTCCACACCTTGCGCCAACCGACCCTCTTCACCCGCGATCATGATTTTTACAAACCTGCGTTACGGCATCCCGGTTATTGTCTCGTGTTGTTGGATGTGGCCTTTGATGAAGTCGCTGAATGTCCGCCGTTTCTTGCGCCACGAGGCATTTCGCACTCAGTCGCAAAGGCTGGGCAAGGTCGTGCGCGTACGCCACAGCGGGCTCACCTGGCGGGAGGTCGGCGGTAAAGCCGAGCGGGCGCTCAGTTGGTAATCAGGCTGCCAGTAGTGTTACCGCCAACTACCACCTCAGATCATGGGCGGGTGCCATCCGGCTGTGACCCAATTCCGGCGCACCACCAGCGCAATCTCATTGTTTAGATTCAGCGCCACCACCGTCGCGCGCCCACAAGCGGTGCGCCCAGTTACCTGGGTGCCATCTTCACTCCAGAAAAAATGGCGGTGCCACGCTTGTTTCCGTGGGTTGAAAAGCCGGACTCGCCGCCCGGTTGTCGGATCGTGGCCATGCGTTTGAGTGCCTTTGGCGTTGTTACAGAGCCGACAGGCCAGCCATAGATTCCCTTCGTCATCTGTTCCGCCACCCGCTTTGGGGATGAGATGCTCGATTTCAAGCACTTGCATCGCGTAGCGCTGTGGCGTCAAGCAGTAGCCACAGCGCTCACCGGCTGCCGCACGGACGCGTGTCCTGACATCATCGGAGATTTTCCGCGAAGTCATGGTTCGAGTGGTGGGCGCAGTCCGCGGCGGACCGCTTCGGCCAGCGCCTGGGATTGGCGCAGGAGGCCCATTTCGTAAGTCCGCATGAGCGCCGCCAGTTCAGCCCGTTCGAGGTCGCTCAGCTCCCCGGCTTGCTGGCGGTCCAAGAGCTGGCTCAAGCGGCGGTCGGCTTCCGGTTCCATCCGCAACTCGGCGAGCGCGAGCACCTCCCGGTCAGGGAATTCGGCAATGGCCCGGAGTTGATCAATCGCATCCAGTGAGGGCAGCGTCGAGGCGAGCGCCGCTGCGATGATTTCCGATAGATCGCGCTCCGCATAAGCGGCGTACTGCGCGGCCCGCTGATAGGTCTCGTCTGGCAAGTTGAGAATAATCTGGGTGCTCATGGCCCGAAATTATAAGCCCCATCAGGGAGCAGTTCAATCAGAGCCAGCGCAACAACGTTGAATACATCCGTCATCTCTTACGCCACGCCCCCTTTCGCACGCAGTCGCAGCGCCTGGGCAAAGTCGTGCGCGTGCGCCAGAGCGGCGTGAGCTACTGGCAAGTGAACTTGAAGAGAGAACGCGCCCTCGGTTGGTGAGGAGATAGTCGACGGCGGCAATCGGACGAGATTTCTCTTCCGCTTCCGCTGTGAGCTTGTTCTCGGTAGCCAACGGTGCGCACTTGCTTTAAACTGGTAAGCGTATTGCTGACGCCAATTCATCCTAACTTGTGGGAGTAGATGCGATGTCACAGGATGTAGCTCTCGATCTGGCCGAATTGGTCAACCATCTGGTGACGGAGGATGATGAGCCGGTGGACAATCTTTTTTCTGCCAAGCAGCAACGACTCTTGGCGCGAGCCTTGTACAGTTCGTGGAGGCCGCTGCCGAGCGAAGAAAGTCCCGACGAGCCGCGCCCATTCATCGCCGATGCAAACGTCGGGATTTTCTATGCCACGCATCGCCCGCCGCTGGTGCCGGATTTCTTTTTAAGCCTCGACGTGCAAGTCGCGAAAGACTGGTATGAGAAACGACATCGCTCATACTTCGTTTGGGAATTCGGCAAAGCCCCGGAGGTCGTCGTCGAGATTGTCTCCAACCGCGAAGGACATGAACTCGGCAGCAAGTTGAAAGACTATGCGCAAGTGGGAGTGACCTACTACGTCGTCTATGACCCGCTCGAGCAACTGAGTCAAGACGTGTTGCGCATTTATGAGCTGTATCTGGGGAAGCGGTATCGGCTGCGCAAGGACCGCCAACTGCCGGATGTCGGCTTGCAGCTCACTTTATGGGAAGGCCGCTTTGAGGCTCAGGCCGCGACCTGGCTGCGTTGGTGCGATGCGGAAGGCAACTTGATCCCCACCGGCGAGGAACGCGCAAAGCTGGAAGCTGAACGCGCTAACCGTGAAACCGACGCGCGCCAACAGGCCGAAGCCGAACTGGCGCGCTTAAAGGAAGAGTTGGCGCGACGAGAGAAGCAAGTTCCCCGCAAACGAGGCCGAAAGCAGTAGACGATGGTTGCGCAGAATTCGGCAAAGTCGTGCGCGTGCGCCACCACGGGGTGAGCTACTGGCAAGTGAACGTGAAAGGAGCACGCGCCCTCAGTTGGTGAGGAGATGGTCGGTGACGGTGGCATCGGCTGAGCCGTCGCCCACCAGCCGCGCCTGCTTGCTCTCGGCTCAGACGCTTTCCGCTGCCCAACCTTTTTCATGCGGGATTATGGCTTCTATCATCCCGGCTTGCTCCACCCTGCCATGATGGATTACGACTGAGTATCGCTGTGCTCGGGCTCACCAGAAAAGGCACGAACTGCCGCCACCACCGGCGCTTCGAGCCGCCTGGTGATGAGCCGGAACTTGATGGGCTAGTGCTGACCCCTGGCTATCCTCTCCATCATTAGCACGTCGAGTGCCCTAGATGCATCCATCATCGCCTGTTCCCTCATTCGCTTAGTCATCTCCTCCATCTGACGTCTCGTCTCCTCCATCACACGTTCCATCTCCCGTCGAATTTCTTCCTGACGTTCCTCCTCCTCAATCTCTTCCGGAGTTGGTCCACTAAAGGGCGGGATAAGGAGAAATGTGAAAGGGTCGTTGCCAGAAAACGGGTTGGGAATGAAGGTCATAATCACCACCGGATTACATGGATCATCCACCGCTTCGAATAGAACTCTCTCTGCCTCAGCGGTCTCCGGGGATAAAGGTATTTGATACGGATCTATGCCACCACCGGGATCCACATCACCGTAGAAGTTAATGTCGAAGACGGTGCCCCCCATATCTCCGCCGGAACCTGACGTGTTCAGAAGCCCGCTCGGATCCAGATGGTTCACCGGGTCGGCGAGCCCATACGCATAAAGATTTGAATCGCTGCCTGCGAACAGAATCGGGTCCTTAGCCGTCCAGCGGCCGATCTCAGCGTCGTAATCTCTCGCGCCGAAGCGCACGAGCTTCGTCTGCGAATCATAAAGCCCGCCCGCAAAGCCAAAGGGCTGGAAGCCGGGATTCGTGTCCATCAACACGACGCCGAACTCGTCGTAATCAATGCGCTGCGCGATGTTGCCTGTGCTCACGTCAACCACCAGGCGCACGCTGCCCAGTTGGTCGGTGATGATGCGATAGGTCGCGCCGCTCTTGATCAGATAGTCCGGCACATTGCGACGCGGGCCATAGACAAAACGGCTCACCAAGTTATTGCTGCCGTCGAGTTCTGCGACCGGCTTGAGTTGATTCTGATACAAAAAGCCTTGCGCCAGCGTGCCGTTGACCTTCTTGCCGATGCGCCGATTCCGCCCGTCAATCACATAGTCGATCTGCGTGTTGTCCGGCAGCGTGACGTGGCGCAGATTGCCGAGCACGTCATATTGGTGGGTGGTAGCTTGCGCGCCGACCGTTTTGCTGCTCAGTTCGCCGTTGGCCGTGTAGGCGTAGACGGCTGTGCCGTACTGCGTCAGACGATCTTGATTGTCATAAGTGCCATTGACCGTCCCGCCGGGCGTGGTGAGGCTGGCGCGATTGTCATTGCTGTCATAAGTGTACGTGCTGATCGTGACGTTATCCTTCTTCACCTGAGTGAGCCGCCCCGCCAAGTCATAAGTGTAGTCGTAAACGTTCGTCACGCCGCCGATCGTTTCGGTCTTCTGCGTGATGTGGGCCAGCTTGTCGCGCGTGTAAGTGGCTGAGTAGCGACCTGTGCTATTGAATACCGCGCTGTAGCTGGTGATCTCGCCGAAGTTGTTATAACCGCGCGTGTCGGTCAACTGGTTGAGCGTCGTGCCAGTGATCAATCCATTCTGCGCCTGGCGAGTGATGGTGAGACTGCCCGCGCCTGTCAGCCGGCTGTCATTGTCATAAGTGAAGCTGATGGTATTGCCGCCGTTGATGCTTTGCGAGGTGATGCGGAAGTTGTTATCAAACGTCCGGCTGACATTGCCTGTGATCGTCCCTCCCCACGCAGTGCTAATGCGCAGCGCGCCATCGTAGGTGTAAGTGAGCGTCCCGCCGCCGGGCGCGGTGATGCTTGTCAGATGGCCGGTGGTCGCATGGTAGGTATAGCTGTACTGGCCGGTTGGCACGGTCAGCGTGCTCAAGCGGCCCGCCGTGTCGTAAGCGAAGTTCAGCGTCAGGTTATCAGGCCGCGTGATCGTGGTCAGTTGCCGGTCGAGGTTGTAAGCGTACTGCGTTGGCCCTGTGCCTGGGACGGCGGGCGGCGTGTAGGTCGCAACGAGATCAACCGGCGTGTAAGCGAAAGTGTGAGCCGGACGGCCCGGCGGCGTGACGGAAATCAGATTACCATTGGCGTCGTAGCCGAACCCGATGACGCGGCCATCAGGCGCAGTCTGCTGTGTGATTCGCCCCGCCGCGTCATACGTGAAGCTCGTCACGCGATTCAATGGATCAGTGATGGATGCCAGAAAGCCGTTGCCGTTGTAGCTGAAGCTGGCGGTGCGCGCCTCGGTTCCGCCGCCGAAGACGGCAGTGCTCAATCGCCCACGCGCATCGTAGGTGAAGTTGCGCGGATTCAGATTGGCGAACTGCCGCGCGGTCGGCCGGCCTTGAGGATCGATCGTCGTGGTCGCTTGCCGCCCCAGCGGGGTCGTGTCGTTGAAAGTTCTCGTCGCAGCGGTAAAGACGCTGGTGTAGGTGCGGCCGTTGATGGTGAGGGTGCCGGTCTGAGTGACGAGGCTCAGCGGGTCAGTTGAATTTGAAAGCACGACCGTGCGTCCGAAGGTGCGAGCCAGATTCAATCCACCGGGTGTCGAGATGGTCGCGTTGGCGGCGAGCGGCGCTTGCATCCCCCAGCGCGGGTCGCCGCTTTGCGCGAGCGTAGTTACCCTCCCGTCAGGAGCAGTCGTGGTGTTCGTGCCGTTGGTCCGCCGCAGCCCTTGTGTCTGAAGCCCGGCGGGGTCGGTGTCGAGATTCTTCTTGTCGCCCGTCGAGAGAGTCTGCACCTGATACGTATCCGTGCGGCCCAGGGCCGTGCTTAGGGCGACGCTATACTGCTGGCTTTGCTCAGTGCGGGCGAGGGCCTTGAAGCCGGTGGCCGCATCCGTATCTTTGATCAGCCGTCCGGTGGCGTCGTAGAGGAAGTTGCTCGTCTGGCCGCGTGGGTTGGTCAGGCTGGTGAGCAAGCCGTTAGCCGTGTAGGCGAACTGATACGTTTGACTAGCCGGGTCCGCGATGCTGCTGAGGAACCCGTTGGCGTTCAGGGTCAGCATCGTGCGCTGGCCGAAGGGGCCGACGATGGCAGTAGGATCACCATTCGCATTGCGCTCGATGGTCGTCATGTTGCCATCGCCATCAGTCACCTGAGTCAAGCGACCAGCGCTGTCGTAGGTGAAGGTATAGCGAGTAGCGCCGGTGAGTGTATTGATCGTGCGCAGGTGGCGCCCGACGCTATTGAACTGGTACAACTCATTGCCGTCTGCGGACGGGATGGCGAGATCGGTGGCCGAAAATCCGGGGAGCGGCGGGGTGACTTTGCGGATGCGATTATTCCCGCTATCCATGATGTAAAGGCCGCCACCCTGGCCGAGCGCTAGATCCTGCGCGCCGCGGAATTCCGCCTGCGGAGCCGGGCCGCCATCGCCGCTGAAGCCGAAGCTGCCATGTCCGGCAATGGTATTGATAATCCCGTCGGGGCCAACTGCTCGGATGCGCAGCCCCTCAGCAATATAGAGAGTGCCATCCCGCCCAAAGGCCAGGGCGCTCGGATTGAGCTGCGCCTGGGTGGCCGGGAGTCCATCGCCCAGCCCATCGGGCGGGCTGCCGCCGCCAGCGATCAGCGTCTCGGTCTTATCAGCATTCACCCGCAAGACTCCTCCCGCATCGGCGATGTACAACAGACCATCCGGCCCGACCATAACTGAGTTGGGAACGGTGATCGCCGGGCCTCTGCCAATTGGCCTGGCGGGGTTACCTCTTACGATCGTGGTGATGATCCCATCGGGCGCGACGCGGCGGACGGCAACGTTGCCTGAGTCAAGCAGGTAGAGATTGCCCTCCGGTCCCAGGGCCAGGGCGTGAGGCTGACTCAACTGCGCCTGCGTCGCTTGACCGCCGTCACCGCTGAAGCCTTCCGTACCATTGCCTGCCACCGTCGTGATGACGCCGTTGGGCGCCACTTTGCGGACGCGGTTGTTGACAGCGTCGGCGAGATAGAGGCTGCCGTCAGGGGCTAAGGTGAAACCGGAAGGCTGATTCAACTGCGCCTGCGTGGCCTGAATGCCGTCGCCGTTGTAGCCGGCGGCGCCCGTTCCCGCCACGGTCGTGATGATGCCGCTGGTGGCCACTTTGCGAATCCGGTGATGCCCTGAGTCGGCGATGAAGAGGCTGCCATCCGGTGCCGCGGCAATCCCGCCGTTAAAGCCGAGAGACAACTGCGCCTGGGTGGCCGGCAGACCGTCGCCCACACCATCTGGCGGAGCGCCGCCTCCGGCAAAGGTCGAGATCCCCTGCACAGATGCCGCCCTGCGTTGCCGGCCATCGCCCAGATAAACCACCTGCCCAACCGGGTCATAAACGTGATGTGGGCTCAATGACCAGCCGCCCAGCCCGATACCGCGCAGGTCGAAGATGCCGATGCCGAGGCGTTGCTCCTGCCACAGGATCGCCTCCCGGCGTGAGTTAATGCTGAGAACGGTGCCATCGCCGTAATTACCGAAGGAGGGCGTCGCATTGTATACCGCATTGTAAACGTAGCCCACGCGCACCGTCGCAAGCTGTCGCCCTTGCAGGGGGCGGCCATAGGCATCCAGGCCGTCCCAAGCGAAGGTGGTGGACTGGCTCGGCGCAGCCGAGAAGGTCTGTTTGAAGCTCCGACCGGCAATCAGGGTTTCTAGCTCGATGCGCTTGAGGTTGTTTGGGACGCTGGCCCCGCTGACCGGAATGGTCAGGCTGTAGGCGGAGGTGCGCCCCGGCACACGGTCGCTCCGATAATTCAGGCTGAAGGGCGTGCCGACCAAGTTCACCGCTTCGCCCAGAGTCTGGCCCTGGCACTCGATGATGGAACTACTCTGTTGCTTCTGACAGGGATCCTTATTGTCGCCATTGGCCGGCTGAGTGTTCGCCGTCGAGCCGTTTGGCGCGCTGGGATAGTTGTAATCCGGATCCGTAAATTGTGTGAGCGGCACTCGCCACAGTGTCTGGCCCACCGCATAAAGCGTCGCCATCTGCTGGCGCTCAGCGACCGTGATGCCCAAAGCGGCGTAGTCGGCATCGCTCGCCGGCTGCCCGCTGCCCTGCACATCCAGGTTGGCCTGCCCGTTGCTGATCGACAGAATCTTGACTACACGCCCGCTGGGAGCAGGCACCCAGATGCCGCTCCCGCGGTCATACACACCCGAAGGCACATTGGTGCCGACGGGGAAGTTCAGAAAGTTTTCCAGGTAGTTGATCACCGGTTGGCTGAAGGTGATGGACTTCGCCCCGGCCGCCACGGCTTCGTCAGCGCTGAACTCCACCGCGTAAGTGTAGCCGCTGATGGCCGGCAATTCAGCCGGCATCGCCGTTGGCCCCATCGGCCCGACGGTGTATTCAGTGGCCCGCACGTGCAAGGTCGTGAGCGGCTGGGTCGAGCCGTTTGGCAGCACCATCGTCGCGCTCGTCCCCTGACGGAAGAGCAGCACCGCCCGGCGGCTCCCATCGCTATCGCTCATCGCGCTGCCCTGCGCCACTTGAATTGGAATGTTGGCGCTCAGGTCGATGGTGGTCACCTGGCCGTCATAGCCCATGATCACCACATCCGGATACAGACAGTAATCCTGCCAGGGGACGTCCATCTTCCGCTGTGCCGGCAGGAAGCCTGTCTTCTCGTAGTTGACCGTCAGCAGGCCGCCGCCATTGACCGCCAGATCGAACTTGCCATCCGCCCGGCTCAAGGTCTGGCCGAACTCCGGATGATTGAGAACCGTGATCTTCACTTTCGCGAGCGGCGTCCCATCTGGATTCAGCACCCGACCGCGCAGGACCGCTGCCCGCACCAGGCTGATCGTGCCGGGCGCGACTCCTGTTTGAATCGGGTTGGGTCCAGTGTAGAGGAATTTGGTGGCCTCCCCAATGGTCGTCACCACGGTCGGGTCGATGGGCGGTGCGATCAAGCTTGGGTCAGGCGGCGGCGGTGTCGGATCGGCGTTGACGGTCACCACCACCTCATCCGCGCTGGCCAGTTGGGAATCGTTGGCCAGCAGTCGCAGCACATAGCTGCCCGCGACACTGAAGATCGCCGTCGTCGTCGCCCCGCTCGCGTTGCTGAAGAGCACCGTGCCCGGGCCGCTCACTTGGACCCAGGAGATGGTCAGCGCCCCGCCCACAGGCAAGCCATCATCCGTCACCGTGCCATTCAAGGTTGCCGCGCCCGGCAGCGTAATGGTTTGATCCGGGCCGGCGTTGACTGACGGCGGTTGATTGGGTTGGTTCGCATTGACCGTGATCGTCACATCATCACTGCCGGAGAGTTGCGAGTCATTGGCCTGAAGCCGCAGCACGTAGACACCTGCCGCGCTGAAGCTCGCCGTCGTCACCGCCGCGTTGGCATTGCCGAAGGTGACCGTCCCCGGACCGCTCAGCTTGCTCCACGTTACTGCAAGTGTGCTGCCGGCCGGTAGCCCGTCGTCCTTCGCCTGGCCGGTCAAGTTCACTGAGTTGGTCGGCAAGCTGATCGCTTGATCGGACCCGGCGCTGACCGCGGGCGGCTGATTGGGCGTGCCGAAGGCTTTGACCAGAAAGACCGCCATCTGCCCGCGCGTCACATTATCCTTCGGACAATAGTTGCCCCCGCCGCAGCCGACGGTGATGCCGCGCACCGCCATCTGCTCGATGAAGGCATAGAACTGATTGTCCGCCGGCACGTCCAGGAAGCGTGGCTGCGCGGGCGGCGGCGGGTTGAAGATGCCCAGCGCCTTGATGATGAAGGCCGCCATCTGCTCCCGCGTGACGTTGGCCTGTGGGCAGTAGTTGCCCCCGCCGCAGCCCGAAGTGATGCCGAGCGCCCCCATCTGGTCGATGAAGCCGTAGAAGGGATTGGGCTGGTTCGGATCGTTATTGAGGAACTTCGGCACATCCAGGAAGCGCTGCGGGACATTGGTCGGAGGATTGAAGATGCCTTTGGCTTTGATGATGAAGGCGGCCATCTGCTCGCGCGTGACATTGGCCTCCGGGCAGAAGTTGCCTGCGCCGCAGCCGGAGGTGATGCCGAGGGCGGAGAGCTTGCCGATGAAGCTGTAGAAGGGGTGGCCGGGGTCGGGGCCGTTCGGCGCCGGGACATCGAAGAAAGCTGCGCCCTGCTGGACGGTGAAAGTTTTTTCGGCGATGGTGATGGCGCCGGAGCGCGCCCCGGCATTAGGATTCATGCCGACCGCGTAAGTGAGCGTCGCGCTGCCTGAGCCGCTATTGCCGTTCGGGAAAGTGACCCACCCGACGTTGCTCGCGGCGCTCCAGCCACAGCCGCTCGGCCGGGTGACGTTGATGATGTCATTACCGCCGTTGGCGGCGAAGGGCTGGCTGGATGGAGAGAGCCAGGTCGGGTTGGCGACGGCGGTGACAGCCGTGGCCGAGTTGTTATTGCTGTTTGGATCGGCGGTCAAGGAGGTGACCAGCGCGGTGTTGCTGAGCGCCATGCCGTCAACGACCGAGCAGTCGACCGAAGCGACCAGCGTAATGAGGGCGGAGGTGCCCGGGGCGAGCGAAGTGAAAGTGACGGTGCGGTTGGAGCCCGCGCCGCTGCTGCAGACGCCGCCGGCGGTTGCCTGGCAGGAGACGAAGCTGAGGCCGGCGGGTAGGTTATCGCCCACCATGACGGTGTCGGCGGCATCGGGCCCGAAGTTGACCAGAGCGATGGTGTAGGTGAGGGAGGAATTGGCCAGCACCCGGCCCGGAGCTTTGAGGCTGGTGATGGCGAGGTCGGCCATCGGCGCCGAAGGCGGGACTGCTTTGGTTGCCGCAGCGCGACGAGCGGCGTTGCCCGATGGAAGGGGCGCGATTAAACCCGCCACTCCCATCAAGGCGATGGCCAGAATCGCCAGGCGCCTGGCCGCGTAGTTGGTCGTCCTCATACTCCTCGCCTCCTTTTCTCGGACTGCAAAACGGGCGGCGTGTCAGAAGCCCGACCGTGAGGGAGGGCGCGCTCGCTGCGCCCTCCCTCACGGTCGGGCTTCTGACACTTGAAGTCCTCAATCAGGGGTCAAGGCAGTGACGCGAAATAGTGAGTGCCGGCAGATGCGGTGATGCCCGCCCGCCGTCTTGACCCCATGCGCTCTGCCCTGCGCGAGCCAGCGATAAATGCTTGAGACCTTAACCTGAGCGAGGACCCCGGCCTGTGCCGCGGTCAGCATCTCACTCTTGAGTTGACACACGGGGCAGGGCAGGGCTACAAATTGCCTGATCACCCGTTCCCGCTCGACAGCCGTAATTTCGATCCTTCTTTTTATAATCATCGCGCCCTGGTGGTATAATGCGGCTACAGTCATGCTGCCCGGCAATGACTGCCGAAGCAGCCGGACTCTACGCGAGGGCGGGCGCTCAAGTCCTGATCAAAAGGTGAATTAATTCGAAAGAAAATCTGAGGCCGGCAACAGCTCATGGCAGTTCAGGTTGGCAAGCAATATGTGTTAGGGGAGTTCTCCCTGGAGGCCAGCACGCGGCAGCTCAGCCGGGAGCAGAGGCCGGTCCGCCTGGCCAATAAGCCCTTCCAGGTCCTGCTCTATTTAATCGAACACTGCGACCGGCTGGTCACCCGTCATGAGTTATTGGAGCGCTTCTGGGAGGGGCGCGAGGTCTACGACGCGACCCTCACCCAGTGCGTGGCCGCGATCCGCAAGGCGCTCGATGACCGGTCGGAGCCGCCGCGTTTTATCCAGACTCGGTGGGCCGAAGGCTACCGCTACATCGGCCCGTTCGAGGAGCAATCATCGGAGACCAAGCTGTCGCTCGTCGAGATTGAGCAGACCCGAGGCGTCAAGATCCTTGTTGAGGAAGAGATTCACGACGTGACCCCGGTTGCCGCTCCCGCACTCCCGGCTCGGCGCCTGAGCGGGTTGAAGAGTTCTCCGCGTGCCCTGGCGCTGGTCGTCGGGTTGGCCATCGTCGCGCTGGCCGGAGTCGGATTGGTGGCCTATCGCTGGGGCGCGGCCTCGGCCGGCAAGAGGCCCACGCCGCCCCGTTCGATTGCCGTGCTCCCGTTGAAAAATTTGACTGGCGACCCGGCGCAGGAATACTTCAGCGATGGGCTGACTGAAAGTCTGATCAGCGTCTTTTCGCAGATCAAAGATTTGAAGGTCATCTCACGCACCTCCGCCTTCACCTTCAAAGGCCGGGAGGTGGACCCGCGTGAGGTCGGAAAGTCTCTGGGCGTCGAAGGACTGTTGGAAGGCGACTTCAAATTAGACGGCCGCACCGCGCGCGTCGAAGTGCGTCTGGTGAGCACCTCTGACGGGCGCGTGTTGTGGAACAGCCAGACATTTGAGCGGCCTTTGACCAATCTCTTTGAGATTCAAGATACCGTCGCCTGCGCCATCGGCAGCGAATTGAAAGTCCGTTTCTGCGGTGAGGGCGAGCTGACGAAGAGCCGGACGAAAAACCAGGAAGCCTACGAGGCCTATTTGCAAGGACGCGCACGCTGGCACACGCGCAACATTGAATTGCTGAAAGAGGCCATCGGGTATTTCGAGCGCGCCATCAAACTCGATCCCAACTATGCCCTCGCTTACGCGGGACTGGCCGACACCTACGCCGTGATGCAAGTCAATCACATCCTGCCGCCGAAGGTCGGGACGCCGAAAGCCAAAGCGTACGCCGCCCAGGCGCTGGCCTTGGATGATTCTTTAGCCGGCCCCTATGCCACGCTCGGTCTGGTGACAGGGAATGCCGAATGGCATTGGCCAGAGAGTGAGCCATACTTTGAACAGGCCCTGGCGCGCAATCCGGGTTACGCGACCGCGCATCATTGGTACGGCTCCAACCTGTTGGCGCAAGGCAAGTGGGCCGAAGCCGAGAGGGAATTTAAGCGCGCGCTCGAACTCGATCCGCTCTCCTTCGGCGTCTCCAACACGGTCGTCGAGTTTTATTACCACGCGAAGAACTATGAAGCTTGTCTGAAGCAGGCCGAGATGAGTCGCAAGCTCGACCCTCAGGATGAGAACGGGCCATTCTATCGCGGGCTGGTCTACCTTGAAACGGGAAAGCCGGAACGAGCCATCGAAGAGTTCAAACGCACCTATCCTGAGGCCAAAGAGATGGCCATCGCCTGGGCGCAAGGGCGTAGAGCAGAAGCCTTACGCAGCATCGGAAAATTTCAAGCCTCTGAAATGGGCCGCAATTCGCCCACGACCGTCGCCGAATGGTATGCCCGGCTCGGAGATCAAGAGTCGGCATTCGTGTGGCTCGAAAAGGCGTTCGCGGTGCATGATTCCGAACTAGCGTTCATGAAGGTTGACTCCGCGTTCGCCGGCCTGCGCCTCGATCCACGCTATCGAGATTTGCTGCGGCGCGTCGGCCTCCCCGAGTGATCACCTCTGCCACCTCACGAGCCCTTTGGTCGCCGCCTCTCATCGGCTTCTCTAACTGGTAGGTCCCCCCACTCACTCGATCCCCAAGGGTCGCTTACAAGTTGAAGGCCCTGACCAGGAACACCGCCGCCTGCCCGCGCGTCACCGGGCTCTCAGGGCAGAAGTTGCCGTTGCCGCATCCGCGGGTGATCCCAAGCGCCGCCAGCTTCTCAATGAAAGGGTAGAAAGAGTGTGAGGTCGGCACGTCTCCGAAGTGCGGCGCCGGGGGCGGCGTGGGGTTGAAATCCCCCAGCGCTTTGATGATGAAGACGGCCATCTGCCCGCGGGTGACCGGGCTGTCAGGGCAGAAATTGCCGCCGCCGCACCCCGAAGTGATGTGGCGGGCCGCCAGTTCGTCGATGAAGTTATAGAAGAGACTTGATTGAGGCACGTCCGCAAAGCGCGGCTGCGAGGGTTTGGGCGGGTTGAAGTCGCCGAGCGCTTTGATGATGAAGGCGGCCATCTGCTCGCGCGTCACCGCCGAGTCGGGGCAGAAGCTGTCACTGCTACAGCCCCCGGTGACGCCTCGCGCCGAGAGCTTGCCGATGAAAGTGTAGAACATGTGATCGGCGGGCACGTCAGCAAACTGCGCCCCTTCGAGCACCGTGAAGGTTCGCCCGGCGATGGTCAGCGTCCCCGCGCGGGGAGTATTGTTCGAGTTGGCGGCGACCGAGTAATCAACCGCCCCATTACCACTGCCCATACTGCCCGAGTTGATCGTGAGGAAGCCGGCGTTGCGGATGGCCGGCCAATCGCACCCGCCAGTGACGCTCACATTCACACTACTGCCCCCGCCATCGGCCGCGAAAGATTGGCTCAGTGAGGCGAGCGAGAAGGTGCAATTCTTCAAGTTCTGCAACGCGCGGGCGAGATTAAGGCGGCCACCCGAGGCCACCACGTCGGTCCATTGCGGCAGCACATCGACGCTGCCCAGGAGCGCGGCTTTGAGCGAGGCCACAGACTGTGAGCCGTCAAAGCCGGCCAGCAGCGCCGCCGCCCCGCTCACGTGTGGCGTAGCCATAGAGGTGCCGCTCTTGGTCCCGTAGGTTGAGCCGAGTGTCGTACTCAAGATGCCGACGCCGGGCGCCGCGATGTCAACCGTCATCGGGCCGAAGCTGGAAAAAGAAGCGCGATTATCATTCGCGTCGGAAGCCGCTACAGCCACGATGCTCGGCGAGTCGTAGCTGGCCGGGTAGAAGGGAACTGCATCATTATTACTGGCCGAGTTGCCGGCGGCGAAGACATTAAGGATCCCCGCATTGCCCGCGGCATCGATGGCATCCTTCAATGCCTGATCGTACTGCGCAGCCTCGGGCGGGCCGCCCCAACTGTTGCTGGTCACGCGCACGTTGACCCCGCGGCTCTTCATCATCGCCACATATTGAAAAGCCTCGGTGACACTCGCCGAGGTGCCGTTGCCGTCGCCGCCGTGGGATTTGATCGCCATGATCTTGACGGCCCAGTTGACGCCGACGACTCCCACCGCATTATTGCCCACCGCGCCGATGGTCCCGGCGACGTGCGTGCCGTGATCCCTGTATCCCCCAGTGCTGTCAACCTGCGGGTCGGAATCGTGGTTGATCGTATCGACGCCGTAGACATCATCGACGTAGCCGTTGCCGTCGTCATCGATCCCGTTGCCGGGAATCTCGCCCGGGTTGCGCCACATGTTGGCGCTCAGGTCTTCGTGCGTGTAGTCCACCCCGGTGTCGATGACGGCCACGACCACGTTCGAATTGCCGGTGGTCGTATCCCAGGCGGCGGGGGCTTGGATTTTGGACATCCCGTACAAGTCCCCGAACCTGGGGTCGTTGGGAGTGGCCAGGGTGCGGTAGAGGTAATTGGGTTGGACCGCGAGCACGCCCGGCATCTGCCGGTAGCGGTCAAGCCCTTCGCTCACGCTCATTCCATCCGGCAGCCGGACGTGCTGCCAGCCGGTGAAAGGGAACTCGCGCACGATGGCGGCGCCGACTTGCCCGTGAGCCGCGCGAGCTGGATGAGAGGGGGACGATGCATCGCCCTTGAACTTCACCAGCAATTCACCGCCGACATACGACACTTGCGGTGCGCCGCCTGACTGCTGGTGCGCGGTGCCCGTGACCAGGAGCATCCCGACGACGACGAGTCCTAGCCAATACTTCACTTGGTTCATCACAGGAGTCCTTCTCCGGCTACCACTTGAGGTGACCGGTCGCTGAGCGTTGGCTTGTCCAAAGCGGTCCTTAATTCTACAAGCCAACCACCCTGGCGGCAAAGGCCCACCTGTCTATATCAATGCTATACCTTGAACGGGGACAAATTGAGCTTTTGAAGAGAGAAGAATCTCAACACAAAGGGTCAAGGGAGACCGCTTAAAAAGTTTCTGGCAAACATCAGTTTCCCAAGCTGCGCCACTTACCTCCGCCCGCACCCTAAGCGGGCTGCGCGGCGGGCGCAGCCGACAAGAGGCGGACGATGCGTTT
>Ga0070707_100000154_pt1 | contig 66616 bp, 49 predicted proteins | sample KBSK5502metaG_FD_65468 | JGI IMG/M metagenome (GOLD analysis project Ga0070707, IMG submission 65468) | Corn, switchgrass and miscanthus rhizosphere microbial communities from Kellogg Biological Station, Michigan, USA - KBS K5-50-2 metaG | ecosystem: Host-associated > Plants > Roots >... | reverse complement strand
AAAGAATCTTTTGTTGACGTAGAGCACAGCCCCGTCGGAGCGGTAATAAAGCATGCTAAAGCTTGGGCATTTGAAGCGGAACGGTACCTGAAAGCGGTTGAGTTCTTGGGTGACCGACCGGATGAGATCGGCGGCCCCGGCTGACTTGACGTGCCAGTAAAATCGGATGAGGTTGTAATCCTCCTGTTGGTCCGCCAGATTCTCCCCGAAGGCAAAATAGAAGCCCGGCTGCATCGTCCGTGATTCTCTCGGCAAGAAGGCGCTGATTTGAGACCCGATGCGCGGGGCGATGCCCGGCCCGTCGTGGGTGATGAATTCCCCCGGCCAGAGCAGGCGAGTCACCCCATATTTATTGGCGACGATTTGACCCGAGGGTAAGGTTTGATGGATCTGCCAACCCGCGTCCCAGCGCTCCCGGCTGGCGTTGGCCTCGGAAAGCGCGGGGATGAGATCGTCTTCCGGAGTGGCTACGGGCGGGTCGCTCGGGAGGTCCCCCGTGAACCTCTGGCAATAGCAGTACTGGTAGAGGAGCTGTTGCAACTGCGACAGCAGCGGATTGGGAGGGGTCTGGGGGGCGGCAAAAAGCGGCGCCGCCGGGTCGGGCGGCGGCTGAAGCCTGCCCGCAAAAGATAGCGAGGTCGGGGAAAGGATCGCGACGGCCTGGAAAATCTCGATCAGCTCATCGGTCAGTTGCTCTCTCATACGGCCCCCTTCGGCGCTCACAGGCCGAGCAAGTGGTTAATCGCTTCCGGCGTATTTTTCAGGATATTCAAACTCACCTGAAGCAGATAGAGGGTGACGGCCGAGACCTGCGGTGAGTAATACAACCACTCGTAGGCGGTTTGGATCATGCGTGCGGCGCCATATTTCATACTGCGTTCGAGGAGCGCCTTCTCAGTCGGATGGTCAACCTGGAGTACGTCAAGATAGGCTCTCCAGAAGGCGCGAATGGCCGGCTGCATCTCCTCTAAGGGGTACTGGGCCTGGTCGATGAATTGGGCGGGGGGCGTCTCCCCGGTCATCGGCATGGAGGCGATCCAGGAAGATAGATAGGCCTGGAACACGGCGCCGACGTCCCAGCAGGCGTCACCGATATCGGCCAACTCCCAGTCGACTAACTTGAGGTTGATTTGGTCAACCGGGCCGTCCTTCGGGTAGATCAAACAGTTATCCCACTTGATGTCTCCGTGAATGAGGCTATCGGCCCGCCACTGGCTGCGGAGCACGTCCAGCTCCTGTTGGAACTCAGGGTACTGCTGGACGAGATTGAGTAGTTGGGCGTTGGCCCCGCTCAGCGGGCTAAAGAGGTTGGCGTTCTGTTGGTGGACTGACAAAATCCAAGGGACCTGTTTGGCGAACGCCGCAGTCTGTGGGCCGTCTTTGAATTTGGTCGCCGCATCGCGGTGGTAGGTCCCGAGCGCCTGCCCGAGTCGCTGGGCGATCTCCTCCGGGAATTTGCCCAAGCGACGGTGGTATTCCCCAAGGTCCTCCCCGTCAGGTAAGAGCTCAGTGATCAAGACATGCCGCCCGGTGTCATAAAAAAAATACTTGGGCATGAGGGCGGCCAGCGCGGCCATCTCGGAGTCGTTCTGCGCCAGCCAATAGCAAGTCGCCTCGCATTGCAGCGTGGCGATTGCCTGCGGCTCCCAGGTCTTGATTTGTTTGATAAAGTAACTCTGATGACGCCGGCGAATGATTTTGAAGTTCCGGTTGCGGCGGGTGGTATCGGCCACCATGAAGTCGCCGTCCACCACCGACTCAAAAGTGATGAGTCCCCGTTCGAGCAGGTAGCCGAAGACGTTGCTGCTGGTAATGATCATAAGGCTGTCTACTTGAGCTGCTGATCACCGCGTTGACGACGAGTGTGACGGGCCGCCAATAGCCTCCTCCCACTCGACGAGATCAGACGGGCCACGAGATTATACTGCTTCCAGCGAGACAGAGGTAAGCCCTGCCGTCAGATGACGGCAGGGCTTACCTCTTGGGCAGGTGACGCTTGCCCGGTTACTTCACTATGCCCCTGGGAATCCGCCTCCAGGGAAGCAGGCAAATGAGGGGCAGAGCCCGACTGCCGACGGGTTACAGCAAATGAAGATGGTCGGCCCCATCGTCTGGCAGTTCGGCCCGTGTACCGACGGAGGGCAGCCGACGAGATGCTGCGACTGGCACTGCGGTCCGACGAACGTCACAGGAAAATTACCACAGATCCTTTGCCCCTGCGTCGGCGTCTGAGGACAGCCGAAAGCCTGCGTCGGGCAGTCGGTGATGAACTGCGACGGACAGGGGAGGCCGGGCGACGGACAGGGAGAGACATGCAGCGATGGACAAGCGGGCGTCACAGGGAACAGCTGTGCTCCTGCCTGAGGATGGCAGACCGGCAGTAGTGTTGGATGACACCCCGGCGGCACTGTCGGGTGGCAGGCCGGCGGTACTGTTGGATGACATACCGGCGGTAGCGTCGGGTGACATAGCGGCGGCAGGGTTGGGTGGCAGACCGGCGGCAGGGTTGGGTGACACACCGGTGGCAGTGTCGGATGACACACTGGCGGTAATGTCGGGTGGCATAACGGCGGCAGTGTCGGATGACACACCGGTGGCACTGTTGGGTGGCAGACCGGCGGCAATGTCGGGTGACATAACGGTGGGAACGTCGGGTGACAAACCGGTGGCAATGTCGGATGACACACCGGCGGCAGGGTTGGATGGCAGACCGGCGGTAATGTCGGATGACACATTGGTGGAACTGTCGGGTGACAGACCGGCGGCAGTGTCGGATGACAGACCGGCGGCAGCGTCGGATGGCAGATCTGCGGTAGCGTCGGGTGACATCCGGGGACTAGAGTCAGGGGAGGGATGGCGCCGGCTTGGGCGCCCCCAGCCTGCCCTTGAGCAATCGGCCCCTCAAAGAATTTAGCCTTGACACGGTCAGGGGTTGCCTTCCCATGGATCAGCTCGGCGTCCCGCTGAATCCAGATGTAACTTGCCCCCAGGGGCGATTGCTCTTTCGGAATCTCTTGGGTGTGCAGGATCGCCTCATTGGGGATCTCGACGTAGCTGCTTAGTTGGGGGTCGAAGTAAAGCCGAGTGTAACCTGTCTCGGAAGAGGTCCCGACATATCCCTCCAATAAGATCGTATTGGGAGGGGCTTGGGGGTCCTTCACGACTTTCGAAATAAAGTCGGCTTCCTTAGGTTTTCCTTTTTGTTCGGGCATAGATGGTGCCTCCTTTTTCGGCGTAATGGTGAGCCGGTTGAAAGCTTCGTTCACAGGGCTCGATGGTCTGAGCCCTCAGATGTTGAAAGATTGGGATTGGCTCTCGTGTAGGAAAGGGACTAGCCGGGCAATCCCACAGGACAAACCAACCTCGTCAATTCCCCCCCTGGATTACTGCCCTTGATGATTCTCTACAGCCGTGGTGAGGATGCTACTACATAGTGAGGCAGTCAGAGTTACAAGTGAACTGAGACTAGCACTGGTAAAGCTGAACGGATTCTATGATGGTCAGGCCATGATTGTCAATTATCCGGCCACAGCCTCAGAATCAACACCGGGAGGAGCGCTCTCAAGTCATCTAAAGGTTGGTAACCCATGTCGCCGCTTGACAACTTTTCCTCCGGGCCGTTACTATCCGCCTTCGTTTCGCATCCCATTTTGTCTCTGGAAAGCGGTCGTCAGCTAGGCGCCCGATGAGGGTCAGGCTGGCTTCATCCGAAGCGGTGCCGTGCTCAAAGACCGGCGGGCCGGCCGACGTGGTCAGGGCGGGGCGCTCGGTCTGCCCAGATACAGTTCGGTTTGCTATAATGAATGAGGCTTAAGTCGGCTGCTCCACGAATTGGGACTTGATTTCACGCGCCGAGGGGGCGCGGTGGTGAAGGGTTAACTGATACGTCAGCATTCAGAAGGAGAGAACAATGAGTGCATTTGTCAATGAAGTTTCGGATGCTAATTTCGAGAATGAGGTGTTGAATTCGCGCCAACCGGTGCTGGTGGATTTTTGGGCGCCGTGGTGTGCGCCCTGCCGGATGCTCGCCCCGACTGTCGAAGCGATCGCCGAAAAGTATCAAGGCAAGGCCAAGGTCGTGAAGCTGAATGTGGATGAGAATATCGATAGCTCGTCCCGCTACGGCATCAAAGGGATCCCGACGCTCATCCTTTTCCGCGACGGGAAGGAGGCCGAGCGCATCGTCGGCGTCCCCTCCGATACCAAGAATTTCATCACGAAAATGCTGGACAAGCATACGTCATGAACGACAGTGATGAGTGATGAGTGATGAGTGATGAGTGAAAAGCTCCTCTTACTCATCACTCATCACTCATCACTCATCACTACTTATGCCGACTGATTACGATGTCATTATCATTGGCGGCGGGCCGACTGGTTTGGCCGCGGCCGTTTACACGGGGCGGGCGCTGCTGAAGACGCTCGTGCTCGAAAAGCAGGTGCCGGGCGGGCAGATCGCGCTCACCGCCGCGATCGACAACTATCCGGGCTTTGCCGACGGCATCTCCGGGTATGATTTCTCCCAGGCCTTTCTCAGACACGCCGAGCGGTTCGGGGCCGAAGTGCGAATCGGGACCGGCGCGACGAAGGTGACGCCGGAGGCCGACGGGACTTTCACCGTCACCCTGGGCGATGAGACGACAGTGACGGCCCCGGCCGTGATCCTCGCCATGGGGCGCCACCCGCGGATGCTCGACGTACCGAACGAGCAGCGGCTGATCGGCTATGGGGTGAGCTACTGCGCGACCTGCGACGGCGCCTTCTTCCCGAACGTGCCGGTGGCGGTGGTAGGGGGCGGCAATTCGGCCGTCGAAGAGGGGCACTTCCTGACGCGCTACGCTTCGGAGGTCAAAGCGATCCACCGCCGCGATTACTTCACCGCGCAAAAGATCCTGATCGAGCAGTACACGCACAGCCCCAAGGTCCGGCCCCTCTGGGACACGGTGGTCGAAGAGATCCTCGGGGACAAAGAGGTCGAGGGCGTGCGCGTCCGCAATCTCAAGACCGACCGGGTCGAAGAGCTTCCCGTCAAGGCCGTCTTCATCTTCATCGGTTGGATCCCGAACTCGGACCTGGTCAAAGACCTCGTCGAGCTTGACCCCACGGGCCGCGTCTTCGTCAACGAATTGATGGAAGCAGGGGTGCCAGGGCTGTTCGCCGCCGGCGACCTCTGTGTCCGCCCGATCTACCAACTCGCCAACGTCGTGGCCGACGGCGTGCAAGCCGCCGTGTCGGTCGAGAAGTACCTCGAAAGCAGAAAGTAGGGGCTAGGGGTTAGGGGCTAGGGGCCAGAGAAGAATCTTTGGCCCTAGTCCCTGGTCCCTAACCCCTAGCCCCTAGTTATGAATCTCGCGATCATTGGTGCGCAGTGGGGTGATGAGGGCAAGGGCAAGATCGTCGATCTGCTCGCCCCGCACTTCGACATCGTCGTCCGCTACCAAGGCGGACACAACGCCGGCCACACGGTCATCATTCGCCGCGGCGGGGTCGATCAGAAGTTCGTCCTGCACCTGATCCCTTCTGGCATTACGCACCCCGGCAAGACGTGCGTCATCGGCAACGGCGTGGTGGTGGACCCGCAGGCGTTGCTCAATGAGATCGAGGATCTGCGTACACGCGGGATCGAAGTCAACGAAGAGAATTTGCTGGTCAGCAATCGGGCGCATCTGATCTTGCCCTATCACGTGGCGCTCGACCGTTGCGTCGAAGAGCACCGCGGGCGCGACGCGGTTGGAACGACGATGCGCGGCATCGGGCCGGCTTACGAAGACAAGATGGCGCGGCGTGGAATTCGCGCCGGCGACCTGACCGACCCGGCGACGCTGACCGAGAAACTTTCCCACAATGCCGCGCAGGCCAACCGGCTGCTGAAGATGTTGGGCGGCGAGCAGATTGACGTGCGCCAGCTCGTCGAAGACGGCCAGCGCTGGGCCGAACGCCTCGCGGCGCACATCGTCGACACGACCTATTTCCTCAACCAATCCGCGCGCGAAGGGCGCGGGCTCCTGCTCGAAGGCGCCCAGGCGACGATGCTCGATATCGATCACGGGACTTATCCGTTCGTCACCTCATCGAACTCGTCGGTCGGCGGGGCCTGCACGGGGGCGGGGATCGCGCCCTCGAAGATCGACGCCACCATCGGCGTGATCAAAGCCTACACCACGCGCGTCGGCGGCGGCCCGTTCCCGACGGAATTGAACGACGAGATGGGCGAGTTCATCCGGGTGCGCGGCGGCGAATTCGGCGCCTCGACCGGACGGCCGCGCCGCACGGGCTGGTTCGACGCGGTCGTGGCGCGCTATGCCGTCATGGTCAACGGGCTTGACGCCTTGGCCCTGACCAAGCTCGACGTGCTCGACGAGTTGGACGAGATCCAGGTCTGCGTCGGCTACCGGATCGGCGGGCGCGAGACCGACGAGGTGCCCTATGACGCGGGGCAGATGTCGGCGGCCGAGCCGGTCTATGAAACGCTGCCGGGGTGGCGGGAGAAGACAGTAGGCATTTCGAGGATAGAAGACTTGCCGATGCGGGCGCGGGCTTACCTTGAACGCCTGGCTGAACTCTCCGGTGCCCCTTTCGCTTTTATCTCAACCGGGGCGGAGCGTAACGAGACGATCATCTCCACCGAGGTCCTGAGCCGTTGCGGCCTTAAGCTAGCGCTCTGACCGTTCAGCTTCAAACGGCTCATCCTTGCCAGGTGATCAGATGGCAACTTTTGAAAGATCAATCGAGATCTGTGCCCCTCGCAGCGCTGTTTTCAGCTTAGCGCAAGACTATACCCGCCGTTTGCAATGGGACCCGTTCCTGAAGGAAGCTCGGCTGATAGATGGAGCCGACAGGCCAGGTGTCGGTGTCCGGGCTTGGTGTGTGGCCAAAACCGGAATCGGCATGGAGACCGAGTATGTGTCGTTCAATCCGCCGGAGCGGACAGCTATTAAAATGACTCTCGGTCCTGGCATCCTAAGCTCATTTGCCGGGTCTTGGATCTTCGAGGAGCGGGCCCCGAATTTGACGCGAGTGATCTTTCGTTACCACCTTTCAGGCTCTCCGCGCTGGCTGGGGTTTGTTCTGGATCCGATTTTAACGGCCATCTTTTCCTACGATACCCAAAAAAGACTGGAGTCCCTGAAGCAGGCGATAGAGAACACGGAGATCCTCGATGAAAGGGGTGCCGGCTGCGCCTGACAAATCTTTGCCAGTCCCGTTATACCCCCGGTTGATGGGGACTGCCTGGGCCGAAGTAGATGAGGCGGTGCGTCAGGCACATCTGGATGGCGGGCTGTTATCTCAAGCCGGCTTATTCCGAGTCCAGCGCGGAACCAGTAAGTTGGCGCGGCTCCTGCTGGCGGTGTTGCGCCTGCCACTCGCGGCCGAAGCCGTAACCATTAAGTTAGTCGTGACGCCGCTCGGAGGCGGCGAGAGGTGGGTGCGCAGCTTCGGCGACCGGACGTTGGTCACGACGCAGGCGGCGGGGACCGGCGGTGTCCTCATCGAGCGCATGGGGGTGGTCGAGTTGCGGTTCCGGCTTGAGGCTGCGGGCCGGGCGCTGATTTACAGACAAACCGGGGCGGCGTTGCGACTGGGGCCGCTCTCGGTTCCGTTTCCGGAGTGGTTGTGGCCGCGTGTGGAGGCGCGGGAAGAAGCTGGCGGGCTGAATCGGACGCACGTCTCGGTCGTCGTGAAGGTGCCACTCGCCGGCTTGCTGATCTCCTACAGCGGCCATCTCTGCAAGGAGGACCCCGCATGACTGTTGCTCTTTGGTTGCTGGCAATCCAAGGCGCCATTGGGGCGTTCGATACGCTCTACTATCACGAGTGGCGTGCCCGGCTCCCGGCCCGGGGGCCGCATGCCGCGCCGGAGTTGAAACTTCACGCGGCCCGCGACTTTCTGTATGCGGTGCTCTTCAGCACGCTGCCGTGGATGGCGTGGCAGGGGGCATGGCTCCCGGTTTTAGTCGCCGTCCTGGTAGCAGAGATCGTCTTGACCTTGGCCGACTTTGTGGTTGAGATTACCGTCCGCAAGCCGATCGGTGACGTGTACGCGGGCGAGCGGGTGACCCACGCCGTGATGGGCATCCTCTACGGCGCAGTGGTGGCCAATCTGATTCCCGTACTGCTCACCTGGCGCTCGCTCCCCACCGCCCTGGTGCTGGCACCGCCGGCCATCCCTGAGCTACTTCGATGGGGGTTACTCGTCATGGCGGCCGGAGTATTCCTGTCTGGGGCGCGTGATCTGTATGCCGCTCTCGGTCTGCCCCACGGGAACTGGCCGTGGGCAGTCCCGGCGCCCGCGGCCTCCTCTGTCTCCTCTGCATCCTCTATCTCAGGGGGCGCCTGATGATTGCCCGCCGAAGGTTCCATCGCATTGTCTTCATCGTGGCCGGCCTCTACAACATCGGCTGGGGCAGCTATGCTGTCATTGACCCACAGTGGCTATTCCGCTATGCCCGGATGCCGTTGCAGAACTACCCCGAGGTCTTTGCCTGCCTCGGCATGGTGGTAGGTCTCTACGGGATTGTGTATCTGGAAGTAGCACGCAGCCCGGAGCGAGGATGGCTGCTCGCGGCGGTCGGGTTAGTGGGGAAGGTGCTAGGTCCCCTTGGGTTGCTCCGGTTGATTTGGAGTGGAACCTGGCCCGTTGCCACCGTGGTCCTCTGTGCGACCAATGACCTCATCTGGTGGATACCGTTCGGGCTCTACCTATACGATGCCTGGCCGGCATTTCGGCGTGAGATCAGAGGGGACACTTCCAAGGCTCCTGGTCGCGAGAGGCCGTGGTCTCGATCCCATCGCCCTTGAACAAGGCGCGGGCAAGTGCGGTTAATCGGCGAATGAAGAAGCTTGCTGGGTTTCAGAAGCGCGGGCTTCGGTTACCTCTCCCGGCTCATTCTCGGCCAACAATTCTTCCAGCACCTGAATCGCGCCACTGATCCGCAGCAGCGTGTCTTGTAAGAGCGCCTGCTGCCGCTCAGCTTCTCGGAGCCTGGCTTGACCGATTTCGAATTCCTTTTTTAATGCCTCAAGCCGAAGTTGCAATCGTTCTCGCATGGTTTGTTCCCTCTTGAGAAACACAGGCTAGCACATCGCTTTTGATTTACCGTTTATAGAAGATAGATTCGAGGAGCTACTGGAGCATGACTAGTATCGGGATCTTTCCTTTCCCTTTTTTCAACGAGCCTAATGCTTTGCCTAGAATCGCGCCGACTGCTTTGCTGGGATCGGCAACCTTCTGGGCATGTCCTTTCGTGGGACTGGTCGTCAGCAGATCGCCGATTTTGATCGGGGCGATGTCGGCGTCCACTTTGCAGTGGGCGAAGGCACCGAGCGTGACCATCCAGCCGATCTGACCCGGCTGCACTTGGGTGCGCTCCTGCTTCTCCATCTCTGCGGCGGCGAGCGGCTGGGGCGTCAGCTTGGCCTTCTTCTTGCCGCTCTTTGCCTTCGCCCCAAGGCTACCCTCTTCAGGCGACGGCTTCAGCTCGCCGTGCACTTCGGAGACGATCCCGCAGACGGCGGTGTCGTAGGCTTCTTGGGTGAGATCCACTTCGGGGATAGGGATATTGTCGTACTGCCCGTAGGAAAGCACGCTCTGGTTGCCCCCGATGACGACCACATCCCCTTCCTCCAGCGCTTCGCCGAGCTTGTTGATGAACTGATCCATGACGTAGCCGCCTTTGCCGCCGCCCGAGGTGATCGAGCCGGCGACGCTGACGTTGCCGTCACCCTTGATCGTGAACAGCGGAATATTGTCGTAGCTCCTCTTTACTTGCCAGCTTGAACCAGTGGCATTGGCAAGGGAACCGGCAGCACCCACATATAGGAAGTTATCCTGAGCAGCTCCAGTGCCATAGGTGTACCCAATATTACCATTCACCTCAAGCTTGCTGTTTGGACTTGCGGTGCCAATCCCGACGTTGCCGTCACCTCTGATATAAAATATCGGGACACATTCCGTTACGTTGGTGGGAAAAGAACAAGCACGGAAGTAGTAGCTGGCTTGAGCATTCGCGTCAGTTCCAAAACTTTCCACTTCAACAGACAGGGCACTAACAGGCAGAGGGTTAGGTTTGCCAGGACTCGGCCCCGGCAAATATAGACGGACGTTGCCGTCACCTCGGATTTTAAATATCGTGTTTCTCTCTCGGTTCAGTTGATCCGTTACCCCTGTGTCGCGAACCCGGAAGAAGTAGCTGTTTGCAGCATTCGTGGATTTATCAAACGATCCCACATCAATAGACAGGCCGCCAATAGGAAGGGAAGAAGCCGGCACACCCAACGCTACGTTGTGAGGATCCTCCGGCGTTCCCACTCCGCCAAAACTCAGTTTAGGCCATTGGCTTTGGTCAACGCTCTCCTGTTTGAGCGTCAGACTACGCACAGTTAGGTCATCGACGGTGATAGCTCCCTTAGTTCCAACGTGTCTACGGACAGTGGTATCAATCATGCTGATCGTCCCATCTTCACCTACCGAGGCCTTTGCTAGCGGCTCGTAGCCGCGGGGAGGCGCTTCGTTTTCCGGCAGTATGTTAATGGCTGGGCTCTCTGTGATGCGCGGGTTGCCAGTCACGCCACCCTCAGTTGTAGAATCGTTTGGGAGGAAACGGTCAGCATACGCGATATATATTATCGCTGTCTTTTTTTTTACATGATCAGGCATCTCGATCCCCGTGCGGTCGTCCGACAACACAATCTCCTGTCCGTCTACATCTATCGCCGTTCCGTTCGTCACGGTGAATGTCTTATTTGAGCCGCTGACGTCGAGACCTTCTGCTACCCCATTGGTATGCAACAGCCGATTGTGCCGCCGCCGCCGGTCGAGGTGGTAAGCTTGCTCAACTTGAAAATCGCTTGCCCGCAGGAACTGCCGGTCGAAATAGTTCATTCGCTTGGTTTGGTCTGCCATGTTTCTTCCTCCTGTTTATTTGGTATCCCTCTCAAGTTCAGACTTCTACTCATTGCCAAGCACGATCCGCAGTCCGGCGCCTAGCAATCGCTGTCAAACACCCAAGGCTCATCCCACAACAAGGTGGTCACGCCGATCTGGGCGTAGGGGAACGTAAAGGGTGCCGGAGTGGGCGGCGCAAGCTGCATCGTGTGCGCCCGCACACGCAGTTGATAGTAAGTGTAGGCGGGTTTCTCGGCATCGAGCAGAAATCTCGCTGCCCGTTGAAAGATGTCGAGCCCGACCGGATGGCGCAGCTCTCGCACCGTTTCGTCGGTAATCAGATCGGCGATGAAGAAGAACGGCGGTCCTTCGCCGAGCACCGTGTCCACCCCCAGCGTCGCCGTCTCGCCGAGTCGGAAGACGGCATTCACGTCCGTGTAGGCTCGCGTCAAATCAGTCAGAATCAGCAGCGGCGGGGCGGTTTCCAGCAAATCGCCCTTCAACCAGGCACGCAGCAGCGCATCCATGCCCGGCAGGGTGCTGCGTTGTCGGACGAGCGGGGCCGCCGTCTCAAAGAATGTCCGATTGAAGCTGATTGGCTTCTCCACTCGCAGCGGCAGCGCAATCCAGCTCGCCAGATAGGCCAGGTACTCGAAGTCGGGATCAGGGTTATCGGGACCCGGCGGCGGACGGTGCAGAAACTCCGGCGGCGGAGTCGTCTCGGGGCTGAACAATTCCGGGATGCCGCCGACGGGCCGCACCTCGATCAGATCCGCAGGACTGAGGCCGGCCACAAACGAGGCCTCCCGGACCTGAATGTGGTTCTGAGTGCTGCCCTGGGCGGGGATAGGTTCACTGAGCCTGGTACTCAGGCCCTTGGCGGGAGCGGTGACGGGGGTATCAATGGGGATCTCCAGCAGGCCGGTGGTAAATGGGGCGACCGTAATCGTCGTGCCTGAGATGGTTTGAACCGTGAGCCGCAGCGGCGTCCCTTCAATCATGGCTTGCAGCTCTTCGAAGAGTGTTTCGAAGGCTTGCAGAAAGTCCGTGAAGAAACTGACTCCGTTCACCTCATCTGCCCGGAAGACCTCCGGCAGATAATCGCGAAATTGAATGGGCCGACTGTTACTCGCCATCTCCTGATGCTCCTGGTTGATCTCGCGACTTAATCGGCGGTCGCCACGATGAGTTCATCTAACCTCACCAGCGACGTGGTAGATGAGAGCGGCACTTCACCCACGGCCTCATCTCCGTTGAGTATTAACTGCGCAACATGATCCACCCCCGGGATGCCTTCGATAATCTGATACAACTCCGAGCGAAATACTGGCCGCCCAAATTCCCATCCGGTCCCATCTACCCCACCCGTGATCGGGTCCAGAAATTTGCGGATCGCCTGCCCCACCTTCGGCACAGGGTCTTGGCCGGACCGGCGGCTCAAGTCCCGCGCAATCCTCACCGTCATGCGGATGCCTGTGTAGACCGGCGGCAAGACCCGCACGCGCGTGGTGATCAGACGGCGGGGGTGGAGAAACTCAAACACCGCCTGGCGCAGCTCATCCGTTGGCAGCGGCATAGAGCTGGTGGGGTCATCAGGCACGATGATCACTTTGATGATCTGCTCCGCCGGGAAAATATTCGGCTGCACCATGACCTCAACCAGCGCTTTGGCGCGGGCGATCCCTCGGGCGCGAACATATTCCATCTTGGTGCCGGTATCTACTCGAAGAACTCCTGCTCTTGGCAGTTGCGCTAACGGCTCTAGGACCACAAACCTATCACCCCTGTTGACAGGAGCGGCGAGAGAGGTCGCAGTCTGCGACAGGACCTTTTCCAGTTTGACGCCTCGTTCATGGCCAAAGCTTAATAAGGGATCAGTGATGGCGTCTACTCCTTGGGTCGCCTGGGAGATGGAAGAGATCCGCACCACTTCTGTCCGGGCGCCATCATCAATCAGGACCAGATCGTTCACCGTGAGGTTCGCGCCGCTGACAAGTTTCAGCGGGGTGTGGTCGGGAACCCGATCGCGGAGGACGGCTGTATCAGGTAACGTCTCCATCATGACGGCCGGGACCACCGCCGATGGCGGGGCCGAATGATCCTGCTGAAAAGGTGATTGGATGGTATACACGCCTTTGGTGACCAGGAATTCGAAATCAGTCGTCAGGATGGCGCGGTATTTCTGCTCCAATACTTCAAGCGCACGACGCAGCGTTTGCTCAATCGGCTCAGGCTGGCCGGTCAGAGGATCACTCTGCCGCGACACGCCCGCCAGCTCAGCAAAGCGCGCCAAGCTTCGCTCCGGGATGCGGTTGAGCTGATAGATCGCCGCCTCCTGCAAAAACGCGAAGAGCTCCAGCAGCGTGATGCCGGGATCGGACGAGTTGTGGTCCGTCCAGGCAGGGAAGTATCTGGGAATCAATGACCGAGCCTCAGCGGCCAGTTGGTCAAAGGTCCGATCATCCAGGTTGGGCACGGGCAACGACATCGCAGTCGCTCCTCCAAGAATTTTCACTCCGAGACTATCTTGATAAGGTGCGCCCCGGAATAGACCAAGAAGTTATCGTCCAGGTAAACCACATCCGTGGCCGGCTGCACCGTCTGGATCGTCATCCCGGAGATTCGCTCGGCGCCGTCACGCCGGATCAGAGAGACAGTCTCATTCTCCCGAAAGTCGCCGACTTGTAAGACGGTGACCGACTGATCCGCCGGCAGACTCTCAGCCGCTGGCAAAGGGACCTGGAGCGGCATCCGTACATGGTTGTCGAGGGTGGCGAGAATACTACCCACTCGGAATTCTACTTCCGCTTCGTAGGGCTCGATGCCAAGCGTCTGTACGGGCGTCGAACTGCCGCCGATCAGGGCCTTTTCCAGCTTGACTGACGTGACGGTGATCGGAAACGGATAGAACACGGTGAGCACGTCGCCTGGTTGAAGCGGAGATGGGGTTGAGACGAACGCCTCATCTTCCACCACGATTTCTTTGACTTCATCCTGACCATCCTTATCACGTGGGATGGACTGCGCCAGGTGTGTGCGCCGAGTGCCGTCGAGCGTCATGACGAGGCTGCCGCGCGGAAAGCCGACGGCATCTCGAAACCCGTCAACCTTAATCTTTGGGCGTGAGACGCCATCTACCGGTTTGGTCCCGTCAGGTATTGGGGTAGTGAGATCAAGCACCCTCGTGATGCGGTCGCCCTCTTTGAACCCCTTGGTTGCGATGCGTGTGACGCCAGCGGTGATCGGCACCGCTTCGGCCAGTAAAGCGGACTTCAAGCGATCCGTCGTCATCACGATGCTGCCTTCGGGCAAACCCTGCGCTGTCGGCGGCAAAGGCGAAAGGAAGGTGAGCCGATGCTGCGCAATGTTCGGGACTAAATCTAAGCTCTTGACATGATCGACGCCGGGGATGCCCTCCAAGAGCTGATCGATCTCTGAGGCAAACACGTCGCGGGCAAACTCCCAGCCCGTCCCGTCCGGCCCGCCGGTCAGCGGATGGAAGAAGGCGACCAACGCGGCCAGGGCTCGCTGCTTGACCGACGCTGCCTGATTAATGTCCTGGGGCACGACCTCCGCGATGACCGTTACTTGAATGTAGCCGGGACCGATGACATTGATTCGCGCCGGAGTCTGTTGCGACAGCCCGACAAAGGCGCGTGCTTCGAGGTAGTCCTCGACTTCGCGGATGAGTTCGGGGCCTGGGGTGAGCTTCGCTTCGGTGCCGTGAGGGATGATGATCAGCGTCACCCAGCCGGGTTCGAAGCGGAACTCACGATTGATGTTGGATAAGCATTTGGCACGGGCCACAGCGGTCCCGGCGGCTTGCCGCGCCAGCCATTCCAGATCGCCGCACGCCACCGCGCGTTGGCGGTGCCTGAGCGTCTGCGGCCCACGCTCTTCCACCATCTTTACCGTCTCGGCGACGGCCCCGCCGCCAGCCGCGACCGGATTGGTCACCGTCGCGACGCCGGGCAGCGGTGATTTGATTTGCGCGATGGCGGCTGGCGGCGCATTGCCTGCGGTCCCGCCGCCGGTGCGATAGGTGGCGGCGATATTGTTAGTCCCGCGCGGTGGAACCTGCCCGCGTTTGCCGTCACCGAACGCGATCAATCCGGTGGTGTGGTCAAATGTGTAGTGGCGGCTGTGCGGCTCGGACCGCAAGAAGTTCGCGACCTCGTGCCAGCGAACCCAGATTTCAGTTTCGCCGGTCGTCGGGTTGCTGCGCGCTTGCACCGCATCTTTCCCCTCTTCGGCTTCGATGGCCGCGCGTTCCTGATCCGATGGCGGCTCCGGCTCGCGCACCAGGACCTGCTGTCCGGGCAAGACCGGCGGGCGAGCGAAGTGGAGCGTCTGATCAGGCTGCCCATTGCTGGAGCCGAGCGTCTCATTCGGAACTGTGACCGCTTGAATCGCGGGAATAGTGTTGAGAAAGACGCCGAGCACCTGCTGCGTGTTGAATGGATCGTTCTCGGATGAGCGGGCGCGGATCCAATACCGCGGCGTCAGATCGAATTTAGCCAGCGATGCGATGTCGGTCGGGGTGAGGAACTCAAGCGTGCCCGATTCGGTGAGATTATTCGTCTCATCGAGCACGGTCAGCCCTCTCCAGGTGGTGCCGTTGAAGTATTCCCACTGAAGTGCCGGAAGCGCCGATGAAGGCGCAGAGGCGACTCGGGGTTCCTTCACGCCGCTGCCGGTGAAGGCGCGCGGTTCTATTGCGACATATAACCTGACGGGTTGCTCTGGAAAAGCCGCATCGAAGCCGAGATAAAACGATGGCTCGGCGTCGGCGTAGATGGGTGGCATTAAGTCTTTCACCGAGACGAATGGGGCGAAATCGGTGGTTGCACTTGCCGCAGGCTGGTCGTAGAGAAATCCATTTTGCGTCAGCACGGTCGGGGGACGCTCCGCTTGGTAGTTGATAGTCAGATTTGTAATGATGGGTGGGTTGAGGTTGCCGGTCCCTCGTTTGACTGTGAATCCCTGTTTGGGATCATTGGGATTGACAGCGACAAACTCAATGGGTAACCCGTAATTGCCCCCGGAGATGCGCACGCGAATCCAAAGGCTCTTTTGTCCGTTAACCTCTGCTGCGAAGACGGGCTTTGACGGAAAAACGACGTTGGCGTCTTGGAGCCAATTGTTGGTCCCATCAGTGGGCAAGAAGGATTGCCACCCCGTCTTATCTAAGTATTCCCACGTAAGCTGTACATCCGGGGTAATCAGTTGAAGGTTTACGTCAATGTTGATCTGGAGAGGGAAGCCGGTTGTCGTTCCAAAGTAAAATATATCCCCTACGCGCAGCTGCTCACCGAACGGAAAGAAAGGCTCTGTAAAATCCACTCGCTCGCCATCAGCGAATCCGACAAAGTACGCCGTGACGCGGCGCAAGGGATCTCCGATTGGGTGCTGGAACTGCAAAGGGGCAAGGGTGGTAATGGCAAGTCCCGGAGCCCCGAAGTTTCTATTTACCTCTCTGACGATAATGAACTCATGAGAATAGGCTTGGTTGCCTAACCTGATAATATCACCTGGCGCAATCTCTTCTGTTGTGTTGACAATGAGCTGAGTTATGTGGAGTTGTCCTACCTGGAGAAGAGCGCCAATTGGCAAGGAAAGCACCTGCCGTTCTACAGGCGTTCCTCTTTCGTGGCGTCTAAGGAATGGAGGCCTTACTTTAAGCAAACCGTCTGGATCGCTAAATATCTCCACGAATTCGTCGCCGACTAATAGCACATCATCCACATTGGCGAACGTAGGATCCGTCAGTGTGATCTGGGTTTGGGAACGCACCACATCTGCTGCGAGTGTCGTTTGAGCATTAGTCAGCAGGAATTTGTTCACACGGGGGACGCCGGGATAATGACCGCTTTGAAGGCGCACGCGGAACCAAAACGCGGTCTCCTCACCCACGCGTGTTAGGGCCATATCCGTTGGCCGCGGCAAAGAGATGGTTCCATCTTTGGTGAAGTTGATAGTTGTATCGGTGGGTGTCAATGGTTTCCATATGGCGCCGTTCCAATATTCCCAGACAAGCATTGGTGGGGCGACTGTCACGCTGATGGTCACCGTCGCAGCAGGTTTGGAAAATACTTCCTGGCTGCCAATATAAAACGCATCGCCTACTTTGGGCGCCTCACCGAACGGGAAGAAGTCTTTAGTCACGTCCACCAGCGTGGCGTTACTGAAAGCGAAATCCGGTAGCAGGACAGAATTAACCACATTTAGCTTGGGGTTACTTAGCCGTAGGTCTCTGGCAACAGGTTCGTCAGGGAATGGCGTTTCGAGCACTGCCCTCAGCCAGCGGTTTTGAATGCCTTGCGCTAAACCCACTCCCTCAATCGTTTCTTGGTCGATGGGTGATGGGATAGAGAAGGAAAGAATGATCAGGTTTTCACTCCCCGGGGGAACATCTGCCTGAACGCTAACCGTTTGAACCTTACCCTGACTAAGATACTGATAGGATAATCGGAAAAAGAAATCTAGAATCTCTTCTCTCAAATGACTGCTTACGAAGTTGAATCTCACTTCTACATTTTCCAGCAGGATCCGCGTCGCAGGGCTGATATTCAGCAGTGTGTCATCCCCGATGTACAGGATATGCGGCATCCGCTTGACGCCGACGAACGGCGTGAAACCAGTGGGACTTTGCCCACTGAGCACGGAAGTCTGATTGGTATAGCGGTCCCACACCGGGTCCATCGTGAACCCCACCGCGAGCTGGGCCGGGATGACCGTCAGATCGTCTTCGGTTTCGAAGATGACCGCCGGTTGCTGTCCGTTCGCCTTTGTACCCGCCTGCGCGGCTCGTGGGACCAGCGTCGGTGGAGTGCCCGGTGTCAACGCAAAGGTGAGCGGCACTCTGGCCGGCGCCGGGGCGAGCAGGCTGATGCCCATGGTGTCGAGAAAGGCGAGCAGGTTCTTCTCCGGCACCTGATTGAGCCGCTGGAGCGTGAGTTCCAGCAAGCGGGCATAGATGCGCTGGAGCATCGTGCCGGCATCGCCTTCTGGCGGCGGCCTCCAGGCGGGCAGATCCTCGCGAGCCAGCGCTTGGAGCTGCGCCAGGATGTCTTGCAATACCCGGTCGTCGAGGATGGGCGGTTGCGCTGGCATCAGACTTCTCCTCTTTCGAGATAAAACGGGTAGACGAGATTGAAGGTGGTATCCGTCCTCCGCACGCGATATTCCATATCGATGAGCAGCACACCTGGTTGGCTCGGATCGCTTCTGACCTCGACCTTGAGCACGTCAATCCGCGGCTCGAACCGGACTAGCGCGTCATTCACCTCGTGTTGGACCAGAGCGATGGTCGTGGGCGAGATGGGCGAGAAGACCAGCTTCCGCAGGCCGGAGCCGAAATCAGGATGCATGACGCGCTCGCCCTGACTCGTCTGGATGATGAGCAGGATGGATTGGCGCACGTGGTCTTCCAGGCTGTTCATCGCTATCCGGCCTTGCGCATCCACGCCGAGCGGAAAGGCGATCCCGGCGCCCAGGAATTCTTTGCCTTGATTCGCATCATCGCTCATGGCTTGCTCCCTATCCGATCAGGACCGTCCCCGCGGCGACGACTGTGCCGACCGACAAATCGGCGGGATCGTTGCACGTCAGCGCAGTATCGCCGTTGCGAGCGGCAGGCTTGTTGTTGATAAAGACGGTCGGGCTGCCGGTGATGATCGTGCCGCGGTTGTGCGGCGGTTTGACGAAGGTGCCGCCGAGGGGCAGGTGCGGCGGCGTGTTGCTCGCCGTGCTCTGCATCGTCGCTGCCGGCAGTCCCATGACCTTCACGTTGGTGCTCAGGCCGCCGTTGATGATGCCGGTGAAGGGATGCGGTACGAGCACCGGCGACGCGGTTGGAGGCGGCTGAATCAGGTGCATATCGGTCGCGGTCACCTGGTCTCCTTGCTTGGCGGCAGGCAGTCCCATTGGCTCTTCCCTCCTCAATTGAGATTGACGGTGGTTCCCTTGATGATCGTATTGCCGGGAGAGCCGTCGAGCGTGGCTCCCCCCTGGGCTTGAATCTTGGTCTCGGCCGAAGAAGCAAGCTCGATGGTCTGGGCGCTGAGCTTGATCGTGCCTTGCTTGGCTTCGATGCTGACATCCTTCGCCGCCTGGATGCTGATCGTGTTCTTGGCGGTATCGAAGGTGAGGCGGTTCTTCCCGCTTTTATCGATGATCTCGATCTTCTCCTGGCCGTCGGTGTCGTCGAGGCGCACCAGATGGCCGCTGCGCGATTTGATCAGCCGCAGATTATTCTTCCCGTCCGCATTCGTCTCGGGCGGATGGTCCTTACCGTTCCACAAGGCGCCGAGCACGTAGGGCCGCGCGAGGTCACCATACTCGAAGGCGACGAGCACTTCGTCGTTGATCTCCGGCAGAAAGAAGACGCCACGCTCGGCCCCCGCCATCAGGACGGCCAGGCGTGCCCAGCGCCCGGTATCGCTCTCTGATGATCCGGGGAACTTCACCTTGACCCGTCCCAGACCTTCCGGGTCTTTATTCTCCGCGACCAGTCCGATCCTCACGCCCATGCCGTGGCCCTGGCCGCGGTCGCTGCCGCTGAAGGCAGAGGACAGGTCGCCCGGAGAAGCGAAGAGCCCTGATAAAGCGGCCGAGCTGTTGACCTGAAAAGAGGTTTGGTAACCGCTGTCGCTGACCGTATGGGTGGCTTCGGTCACGGTGTACTGTCCGTCGAAGCGGCCCAGGCCGCTCAGGTCGAGAATCGTGCCGACGTGGATCTCCGGATGCCCGACGGATGAGCCGCTGCCGGTGACGGTAGTTTGCAGTTGATGGTCATAGATCGCATCGGCGAGTTGCTGCGCCTCTTCGGCGCTCGTCACCGGGGCATTTTCGATCACCATCTCCGACTGGCCGCCCGTGCCTTTTTCGATTTGCTGCTGCCCGGTGAGTGACAGTTCGGATCTCGTCTTCGCACCCTGCGGGGCGCGAGCCGCGAAGCTTTGTTTTTGGATCGGGTCCCAGCCTCTGACCTCGACTGTCCTCACCTGGCCCGCCGTGCTCAGGCGCGGTGAAAAACTGAGCAGCGTTTTACCCCGTTCGAGCTTGATGATCTCGGGCGCGGGGCGCGTGCTTTTGAAGAAGAGCGTGCCGTCCTCGACCCAGAGCGAGTAGCCGTTGGCGCGGGCGAGTTCTTCGAGGAAGGCAAAGTTGGTGGTGTGGTTCTGCACGCGGGGCCGCTTGCGCAACTTGGTTTCATCGACCGACGGGGTCAGACCCATTTCCGCGGCGATCTCCGCCACGATCTGGCTGTCGGGAGGGCCACTGTCCGGGGTCGGCCCCGCGAAGTGGCGGTGCGAGGTGCCGCGGGTCAGGTTGTGCAGTGAATCGAATCCATCAACCTGAATCGTCGGCGGCCCGCTGCTCGGGAAATCGACCGTCAGCGCCGAGATGCTGCCGGTGATCATCTTTCGGGTGTTTCCCAGGTAGCCGATGCTGATCTCGACGTGCGCTCCTTCAGTGAACGGCCCGCTCGTGGCCTTGACCAACTCTAACTGTGGGTCATAGAGCTGAAAGCTGAAGTGATTGGGCGGGTCTGCGCGTTCGGTCACGCTGACCTGCATAATCCGCCTCGCAATCAACGGTCCGAGTGGCTGACTCCCGACCTTCATCTCGAAGGTCGGCACATAGACAGCCGGAGGGAAGTTAGGGATGGCCATGACTTTCAACCTTATTTTAGTGTCGGCACAATCAAAGCTTTCCCGATCTCAACGGTCAGCGGATTGTCGATCCGGCTCGCCGTAGCGATGGGCCGCCATTGGCGCGGGTCTCCGTACTCTTCGGCCGCAATCGATTGCAGCGTGTCGCCGGCCTTGAAGACTCGGCGCTTGGTGCGATCGGCCGAGAGCAGCGGGATCCTGGCCAGCAGTTCATCCAGCTTGTCATCCCCCCGCAGCGTCACCTGCAGCCGCGCCCGTAAAGGCAAGCCCAGGGCGTTGAAGTAGTCGAAGGTTTGCCTCACGCTCTCCAGCACACACGGGAAGACGAGTGAGCCCCACAGGAACAGCAGACGGGGCGGGGCGTGGGTGTCAGGGTTGAGCGCGCTCAAGCGGATCACCAATTCCGTAAACACGCGCACGTCGATCCCCAACTCCGTCGTGTCGAAGAACAGTTCCATGGTGAGCGTTTGCGCGCTCCCTCGCACGAACTGGATCAATGACGAGCCGAGCCCTGGGATGCCGACTTCGGCGAACTGATTGGTTCTTTGCAACTGGTACTCCGGCGGGTTGAACATCACCGGAATAGGGGCAGAGACTTTCGCGTCCCGATTGATAATGACGGCTTTCGTCAGTGGCATCAGTACAACCCCCTTCTCTCCCGCTCAAGCTGCTGACGGCGGATGAGCTTTTGGTAGACTTGGTCGGCGACCGCGTTGAGATCGAGCGGCGGGGCCGGTGGCGAAGCTGGCGCGGCCGGAGGTGACGTTGCCGGACCGGCACCTGGCTGCGAGCCGCCGGCCTGGTCTGCTGGCGGCCGGGAACCGGCGGAGGCCCATTGCTCGGGCGGGACCATCCGCAATTCAAATCCCGGCAGTGAAACCGGCAGGACCGTGCGTTCGATCAGCTCTTCAATCGCCCCGCCCGCTTTGGGTCGTGAACCTTCGACCGGGCCTCGGGGTGCGGGAGGGACGGGAGCGGCGATGCGAGTGATCACCCCGCCTGATGAAGGCGTGATGGTGGCCTCTGTCGTCGGCCGCGTCGCAGCAGGAATCGTTGTCGCCGCGCGAGTCTGCTCGGTCTCTGTCAGGCCCGGGATGGTTGGTTGAGTTTTGGGGAAGCCGCCGCGCACCTCCTGACGCGCCAGCGCGGCGACGCCCGTGATGAGCCGCGGCCCGAGCTCCGCCGGGCGGGCACTCAACCGCGGACGCCACAAGGCTTGATCGCGCGGCAGCAACGGCCAGCCGCCAGATTGATCATTCGAGACCTGGCGCTCTCTCCCTATGGGCCAGGAGAGTGGATGAGTCCAGAGCCGTTCGCTGGCGGCCGGTGGCTGCCAGCCTGGCGCCCGACTGATAGCTTCGCCGCGGGGCCCGGCCTCTGCCGGGTCTGCTCTTCGTAAGATCGCTAGCTCAATTGCTGGACGATTCGCCGCAGCCTCACCTCGCGCTTTAGGCTTCGAGGTTGATTGTTGGGTATGCACGGCGGGGCTCAGCGCTCCGGGCAGCGAAACTCCACTCACCCGAGGTGAGGTGCGGCCCGGATAAACAGGCTCGCCGTGCGGTTCCTGCGAACCAAACTCCAGCGGCAGCGGCGACCACCCGGACCACGGCTGCACTCGCCGAGTGAATGACTCGTGCCAGGCCAGCAATCGCGCCGCCCGCTGCCTCATCGGCTCAGTGTGGCCGAGGATCCCTGAGATGAATGATTCGGCACGACTCACCGCCGGCGGCTGCCAAGATTGGCGCGCGGACACACCTGACAGTGGGCTATCAGTTCTCTCCTGCATTTGGTGCATCGTCTTTGACCTGTGCTTCTCGTCCGGCTATCACCGCCTCCTCGCGATCCCTGCTTAACGAGGCAGGTCGATGAGACCGGCGCCGAGAAGGCTGAGATAATTGGCGACTGTGCATAAATCGTAGCGGCGGAGCCTTTGGAGTGCTGCGGCCCGCCGCAGCTTTGGTAGTCTCTCGATTGGCGTGCTCTCCGACGACTACCAAAGCGGTGAGAACTCACCGCACTCCACAGGCTGCCGCCATCTCAAACTACTGATTGCTTGTCACTTTAATTTGCACACTCTTCAGATGATTGGCGACCTTCAATCACCGGGACCGCTGGGCCGCGCGATTGATCTTCGCAATCTCTTCCAGCCACCGCCGCCGCTCGCCGTGTTCGAGCGACACCAGTTGTTCGTGCGGCCAGTGGAAGTGATAGGCGATGTAGGCTACCTCCTCATACAGTTGCGCGAGGGGGTAGCCTAAGATTCCCCCGAGCGCTCTGGCTCCACCTCGAAGCCTTGCTGGCAGTGTGGGCAGACGACCTTGAGTGCCCGCGTGCCGTCGCCATTGATGCGATTGTAGAACTCCTGCAAGTAGGCCAGGTCGGCAGCGAACAGCCCTTCGATCACTTTCGGGTTGATGGCTTCGAGCGAGCCCAACCGCGTCACCACCCGCGCGAGCAAGATGACGACCAGATAGGCCGGATTCGATTGCACGCGCGGATCCTTGAGCGGCAGGATCTCATCGGCGGCGGTCGCCAGGCGCATCACTCCCTCGCGATGCAGGGAGCCCTCGCCATCGACAAAGCCCTTGGGCAACAGAAATTCGAACTCGGTGCGAAAAGCGCTCATGCCCGTTCCAATCCTTCGCAGCTAATAGTCAGAGTCTCAATCGCGACATCATTGCCCTTCGCGTTGAAGTCCGGCCCGTCCCACTTGCTCGGCCAACCTCGGGTGAAGTTCCAGCGCACCTTTTCCTCGCCGAGCGAGTCAAGCTGAATCACCGAACCGTTTTTACGCTGGATCGCGCCGTTGACGGCGGCGCGATGCCAGTCGTAGAGCTCACGCGAATCAGTCAACCCCCACTTGAGGGTGAGGTCAGGATAACTGACCTTCCCCGGCAGCTTGACCACCGTGCTGATGTCTCCGCCCTCGCGGTACTCGATGACCTCGACGGTCGAACCAAAGCCACTGCATTCGGCAAACCCCGCTTGGACGATGCCGTCAACTTCCACGAGGAATTTGAAGTTCTTATAGGGATCGTTGCTTCTGATGATCGGCATACTGGTTTCCTCCTTTCCTTGGCCTTACTCTTGCACGACCGGTCCGCCCGGCTGCTGGATGATGCGGAAGACGATGAACTCCGCCGGGGTGACCGGAAAAACAATCACCTCGATCACAAGCTGTCCCAAAGCGCGCAAGCCCGGTGGATTCAACTCCTCATCGACCCGGACCCGAAAAGCCTTATCGGCGGTCGCGCCAAAGAGCGCCCCATCGCGCCAGACGCGGGTGAGAAACTCCGTCACCTGCCGCTTCACTTTTTGCCAGAGCTCCTGGTTGTTGGGCTCGAAGACGGCGAACTGCGTGCCTTTCTGAATCGATTCCTCGATGAAGAGCATTAAGCGCCGGACATTGACGTAGCGCCACTGGGTGTTATCGATGGGAGCAATGGTGCGCGCGCCCCAGACGACGACCCCGCGTCCCGGAAAAGAGCGCAAGACATTGATGCCCTGTCCATTGAGCGGACCTTGCTCGTCATCCGCCAGCGTTTGCTCCAGCGCGAGCGCTCCGAACACCGACTCGTTGGCCGGGGCCTTATGGACGCCGCGCGTTTGGTCGGTGCGCGCATAGACGCCGGCGAGGTGGCCCGAGGGCGGCACCTTGAGGCGTCCCGAGGCCACCGGGTTGGAGATGACGACCCACGGATAGTAGAGCGCCGCAAAACCTCGATCCGAGCCCGCCCCCGTGCGCTGGTTCGTGACCCCGGCGATGGTGGCATTTTGAAATGAATCCAGGATCGCAAAGCGGTCTCCCATCTTCCGGCAATGCTCGATCATGCTCTGTTGCAGATCGTGATTTTGCGGACTCGACATCGCGGCGCTGTCGGGGATGCAGAGGATATTGACGTCGTCTACTCTCGTCAGTGCCAGAAGCGCCGCGTCATATTGTGGTTGGCCGATCTGCTTGAGATTGTCGTCGATGCCAGGCGTTGTCCAAGGTGGGTCTTGGATCTCTTTGGGAAGATTCTCAACCGGAGGACTTGGACTAGGCGGGTCGGCGAGCGTGACGTCCACCAGCTTAGACTTGATCGCGCTCACGAAATATCCGCTGTGCCGAGAGTCCAGCGACAGATTATCGAACAGCTCGCTGATGTGCTCACCCATCAGCGTCCCGTCAACCGTCAGCTTAAACTCCTGAGACTTGATATTAATGACAGTCTTGGTCATTGTCGGGAAATCCTGAGTGAGTGGCCGGCTCAATGTGATCAACTTGTTATCTCGGTCAACAGCCTGGACCACTCCATGTTCCGGGGTCCCATCTCCCAGACTGATATTGAGGTATGTGCCCGGTTCGATCTTGTTTATATCATCTACCAGGATCAGGCGCTGTCCCTTCAGGTTTGCGATGTTGATTTGATCTCCCACACCGTGTGGTTTTCTCAGCTTCGCGTTGAAGGTGATCTTTTGGGTGGTGATATGGTCGATGACGGCGACCTCGCCGTCTGTACCCGTTCCGTCTGCCCCCCCTCCCAGGAGGACCGCTATCCCAGGTTTGAAAACTGACGCATCAGCCACGGTTACTTCGGTGTCGCCCACCTTCGAGGCATCACTTAATGTGGTGCCCGTTTTCGTCGCGGTCGTGGCCGCAACGTGAACGTGCTCGACCTTGATCTTGATCCCGTTTCCGGCAACGCCCTCCTGCTTGGCGGTGACGACGAGGGTCGGGATACTATGTTCATCATTTAGATTGAGCGATGCCGCTTGAGCCGTGGAGACGCGCACGAAGTAGCACGCGGCTCCGCCGTTGTCGAAGAACCCGCGCACGGCATGCGGCGCATAAACCCGCGCTTCAGCCTCCGGGAAATAAGGTCCGAGGGCATCGGGCAGGCCGAAGGCCTCTGTGAATTGTGTCCAATTGGTGAGGAAGGTGGGAGTCGTGATCGGACCGCGCCGGGCCGGCCCGATAAAGGCCGCCGTGCTCGTTCCGACTCCCGGAATCGGGCCGGGCACCTGCACCTCATCGATGTAGACTCCCGGGGCTGTGATAGACAGGTCTAATGGCATATGGCTCCTCCTTGCCGAAGTGCTCCGCTTAGAGCGGGGTTAAGGTGATGTCGTAATCCTCCGGTTGCCCGGGTCGCCCGGGCACAACCAAAGGCTGTGTCTGTGGCTCAAACCCGAGAGCGACCACGCGAATGGTGTGCGGCCCAACCGGCACACGCGGAAATGAATAACGTCCCTCAGTATCTGTCCTGGTCCGTAGCTCGGCATCCACGATGTCCACGAGCGCACTGACAATCCCCCCGGCGATAGTCACGGGATCGGCGGCGGCTACCATCGTGTAAGTCTTAGTGATCCCCTCCGCCAGGGCAATGAAATTGTTTATTCGGTCTACTGATTGCACGACCGCTGATTCCGTCGTCGGACCCTGCCTGAGACTGATGTGTGTGCCAGGCTCAATGCCGATTGTGCCGGTGAGGCGAAACGTACGCTGCGCAGCGATGAGGTCGGCGATCCGAATAGGATCGCCGCTCGTGTAAGCAGTGCTAGCCAGTTTCCCCTGAAACGTGATTGTCGCGCCACTGATGCTATCAATCACGGCCCGCTCGTTCGTCTTGCCATGCTCAAGCAAGACAGTGTCACCAGGCCGGAACTGTGCGGCCTCATTGGGATCGACGGTTACGGCGTCCTGTTTGGGCAAGATGATCACAGCTAATATTGTGGCTTCCACTCGCACCGCGTTAACCTGGGGACTGAGCACCTGCCCACCGATTTGGACCAAGGTCTCCTCCACCACGCCAGCGCCGACACCGAAACCAGTGAACCTGGTCGTCACCAAGTCTCCGGTCACCTCAGCAAACACCGGCACGCTGACGGTCACCGTCACCGTGAACGAAGGGCGCAGCTTGTTGCCCACGGCCGCCCAGAATTCCGACAAGTTCTTCTGCGGATCCACCAGCGCTGTGACCATCGGCAAGGGCGGCTCTTGCCCGACGAGGCTGCCTCGCAAGAACTCCGCGGGGATCGTCGGATAACGTGAGAGCACTTGCAGCACCTGGCTCAGCAATCGGTGCTCTTGCAACGCCAATTCCAGCCCGTCAGCGGCCCAGGCCGTCACCAGATACGAACACGCTACACGCAGCGGCGGGCGACGAATGATGGCTTGCCCATTGTTCCGCGTGATGATCGGCTCGTTGCTCCGCAACTCCACGTTCTCGCGAACGTCATACAAGAATAGATTCACCGTCAGCCTCTGCCCCGGCGGGAACGGCTCGGTTGGCCGGTCGAAAACGATCTGCGCCCCCGCCAACTCCGTCGGCAGTCCCGACTGAGTCAAGATCGCTAGTAATGTCTGGCTCAGGTCACGAATCATGTAGGTTGACCTCTACGGAGTCTGAGTTCTGAAATAACTTCTCTGACTCTGGGCTGACGATTTTGTTTTCAAAGTCCGTCCCAAACGGCATGTCATTGACGCAACTTCCCGGCCATATATGCACCCGCAGAACAATATTTGCGCCGCAGCAAATCGGTCCATACAGTTATGGAAGACGCTTTCCATGGGGCTTGTACTGTGGCTTGCCATCAGAGGCTCATAAAGCTATTCCTTCAATTGGAAGTGGTGAAGATCGACTTTAGTAGTAAATATAACCCCCCACACAAAGCCGTTGGAATGAAACTGTTCTACAAGAGCCCAGTCTAGAGTGAAGAAGCCGCCTACCCATTTCTTGAGCTCTGTGTGATCGCCGAGCACAATGTCAATCGGCTCGCGCTTTCGTTTTCCTTTCCCCTTAGATTTAGGGTCAGTCTCTGCTTGATTGGCAGCAGCATTCTCAGACTTAATCCGCTCAACCTCCTCAGCTACCTTTGCGACAAAGAGGTCATTTAGCTCCTTGACGTCCTTCCAGAGCGCCTCTGGATCCTTTTCCCAACGGGAAGGCGCACGATTCACAGTTTTCCCTACCAACTTCTGTATGAACTTCCAGTCTTCAATCGTTAGAATGGGATTGCGCTTATCTTCGACATCAACTGCATTACCAAAGGCGTGCTCGCTGATAGTACCCAGTTCGAGTTCATACTTCGCCGTCTTCTTGGGGCGTGGATTGAAGCCACCAAACTTAAAATCCTTGCCATAGCCTTTTTTTACTTTCACCAGGGCATCGCGTAGCTCCTTAGAACTCCCTCGCTTGATCAGACCAGGTACATCTGTGATACCCTCATTATGATAGGCCTTGCGGACCCAGCGGTAAAAAACCTTCTCTCTTTCCCCCTCATAATCTACTAGCTTGTGCAGCACTTCGTTATCCTCAAGCTCCTTGTCCGATTTGGCTGCGAACTCCTGATAGGCTTCGGTAGAGCCGAAGAACTCAGCTCGATGCTTGACATATGCGGCCGCATCAGCGTCCGTGATCCTGTTCTCAAGCAGCTTAAATTCAGCCAGGTCAGCCTCACTCACTTCTTTCGATGCCCCTTTGCCGGATTTTTCTCCCAGCACCTGCTGGCGACAAAGATCCCTATTTTTCTGCCCCATAATTCGAATACACTCTCCTAACTCTGTCGCCTCTCGATATGGCAAAGGCAATCCAGGCTGCCTGGCGGCAAGGGCCGGGGAGCGGGAGTGTGTTTTATCAAATTGATGACTCAGGCGAACCTCCGTGGACACGCTCGGCCTCGAAATTAGCTGCCCGCTTATCACGCGATTCGCTGTGCGTTCAGCTTCGTGTTCGTGAGTTCCTTCCGTTGCTTCAATTCTGGACACTGGAACAGATGAGTCTGTAATCTGATTCTGCTGCACGACATGCGTTAACTCATGCGCCAGCAGCCGCTTTCCCTCTACTGTCTGTGGGCGGTATTGCCCACGACTGAGGAAGATGTCTCGCCCTACCGTGTAGGCGATGGCGTTCAACTGCTGTGCAGTCTGCGTGGCGTGTGCGTCGGTGTGGATGCGGACGCCACTGAAATCTTGCCCAAACCTTGATTCCATGAAGGCACGCACATCAGGTTCTAACGGCTGCCCACCTCCTTTGCGCTGCAAGATGTGTTGAATGATGTCTTGCCCCTGGTGAGTATTTTTCGACTGGCAGTGGGTGCAGGTGCCGCCGCGCGCACACTTACGCTGAATCACCGCCCCACTCAATAACTGCTGCACGTACTGGTTGCCATACGTGCGCTGGAGGTTGCGCAGCGGAGAGACCAGGCCAGCAACCAGCCTGGTTTGCGGGGAAACCTGTATCCTTCTAACACTTCCTTTGCTTTCTTGTTGAGATATTTTCAATCGCATCACAGGATGTTCGTTCGCGCAACGCATCTACAACTCAGCGCCTGCGTTTTGACTCGACTGGAAGTTTTTTCCTGGATTTTGCCTTGGACTCCGCCAGGTCTCGTATCAATGCTGCATAGGAGTCAGCATTGGAGGAAGCGGAATTAGGATTAATGGGATAGCCGCCTCTCCCCTCGTATGAGGGATCTCCCATGTCTTCCCAACTATGCATCATTTCATGGATTATGGCCCTGGCTTGTTGCACCTTTGACATAGTAAAGAATGCTTTAGTGAACTGATAGCAGTTTGTACGATTCCAGCCTATTGGGGAAGCAGCCGCTAGAATTTTGTTGTCCTGCCCTTTTTCTTCGGAAGGCGTCTTTGGACAATCAGCAAAAAACGGCTTACTGATGTTAATAAACAAGCGTTCAATAACTCCTGCAACCTTTCCAGGAATGTCAAGAGGCCCATCATCTTCAGTCCAAGCGAAGTGCGTTTTGAGGGCGTCGGCGGTATTTTTATTGCTTTGATCGGAAGGGTTACTGATGTAGGCCTCTATTTTGTACTTGGCTTCCGGCAACCAATGTGCGGCCTTTTTGAATGCCTCATGAACTGGTTTTATATTAGGGCATGGATACTGGATATCGCAAGCGGCAGGCCGTATCGGTTTATCCTGCTTGCTCCCGGATGAATCATTCTGTCCCCCCCTTTTGGCTGCAAGTGCCGTGGATCGGGAATGTGTTTCATCAAATTGAAAACCCAGGCGAATGCCTGAGTACGCGTTCGACGTCGTAACTGGCAGCCCCCTCATCACACTAATTGCCGTATGCTCAGCTTCACGTTCGCTAGCATCCTCTATTGCTTCAATTCCTATCGCCTGGATAGACGGCTTCATAACCTGGCTCTGCTGGACGACATGCGTCAACTCATGCGCCAGCAATCGCCTCCCTGCAACCGTTCGGGGTGCGTATTGCCCCGCCCCAAACACGATACTACCTCCTACGGTGTAAGCCAGCGCATTCATCATCCGTGCTGACTCCGCTGCACGCACATCGGTATGCACGCGCACTGGCCCGAAATCATGCCCAAAGCGCGGTTCCATGAAGGCACGAGTCTCAGCGTCGAGCGGCTGGCCGGACGACCGCAGCACTTCACGCACCAGCGGTGGTACCGTAGCAGTTTTAGACTGATCTGCCGAGCGGCGCTGTAGGGCCAGCCGCTTGTTGCTGCATGCAGCACACTCCCCCGTCGGACCCGATGATCCGTCGCAGGCACACTTACGTTGAATTGCCGTTCCATTCAGCAGCCGCTGCACGAAGAGGTTGCCATGCCTACGCTGGAGGTTAAGCAGCGATGCAGCCCTGCTTTGCAATCCCGCGTTATGAGCAGCAGGCGAGGGTTGCGGTCGAGCCTGCGCCCTTGCTGCGTCTTCTTTGGCCTCGTGTTGCGCTACCTTCAGTCGCATAGCCATTCTTCTGTCAGGAGACGAGCGTCCGTTTCGTGCTCCACTCTACCTCATTCCATGTCCGCCCCAACTTCTGATACTCCCGCCGCGCCGCCTGCATAAGATGCGGCATTCGGATGACCCTGCCATCTTCGGCAGCGTAGAACGCCGCCGCCAGCGCGATGTTCTTGATGTTTCCACCTGCCAACCTGACCTCGCGAGCAAGCGCGCCGAAGTCCACGTCATCACCCAGCGGCGCTTCGCGTGGAAAGATAACTTCCCAGATCCGCCGCCGATATTCCTCATCCGGGAACGGGAACTCGACAATGACCTGCATCCGCCGCACGAACGCCTCATCCAGGTGTTGCCGCAGGTTCGTCGCCAGCATCGCGATCCCGTCGTATTCTTCCATCTTCTGCAGCAGGTAGCCGATCTCGATATTGGCGTAGCGGTCGTGCGCATCCTTAACTTCAGAGCGTTTGCCGAAGAGCGCATCGGCTTCATCAAAGAAGAGAATCGCGTTGCTCGATTGCGCCTCGCTGAAAATCCGGTGCAGGTTCTTCTCGGTCTCGCCGATGTATTTGCTGACGACCTGCGAGAGGTCGATCTGATAGAGGTCAAGCTGGAGTTCGTTGGCGATCACTTCGGCGGCCATCGTCTTGCCGGTGCCCGGCGGGCCGGAGAAGAGCGCGTTGAGGCCTTTGCCGAGCGAGAGCTTGCGGTCAAAGCCCCACTCGCCGTAGACGATGTGCCGGTATTTGGCTTGATTGCAGAGTTCTCGCAGTTGAGCCAGTGGATCCGTCGGCAGCACGATGTCGGCCCAGGTGTACTTAGGCTCGATCTGGCGCGCGAGGGCGCTGAGCTTCGGGGTTGATTGAGCGCGACAGGCGGCGTAGAGATCGGACATTGTGATCTGACTGTCGTCGGGCGAGCGCCAGCGCGCTAGATTCTCGGCCGCCACCAGGGCGTCTCGAATCTGTCCTGGCCTGAATCGAAACTTACTGGCCAAGGTGCCCCAGTCCACGTCACTGGCGAATTGATCATGACCATTGAGGTGGCTCTCCCAGAGATGCTTTCCGGTTCTCGCATCGGGGAGCGGAAACTTCAGCTCGATGAAGAGGTGCTCGTTCAGCAGCCCCTGCGGCTTCCACGTTTGACTGCCGAGGAGAAAGGTTAAGCGAGAAAAGGTCTGGGTGGCTTCAAGCAGCGACTTCAACTGGGGCCGGTGTTTGTCAGGCTCGGCGAGCAGGCAATCACAATTCTCCAGGCACAGCGCCGCCGGTTGCAGCAAAGTTTCTCGACCGAGTAACCAGCTCAGCTCTTCAAAGGGCGACTGCCCGCCGAGCATTCTCTCCAGGTCGCCGATGATCAAGGGGAGCCCGAGGTCGTGGCAGACCACCTCGGCCAGGGCCCGTTTGCCTGAGCCATAGGGCCCGTAAAAGTAGAAGACTACGTTGGGTCTGGCTGACTTCGCCTGACTGAAATGCGAGTCAACAAAGCTTCGCATCCGGCTTTGGATCTCTTCCGGCAGCATTGCTTGATTCAACTCAGCCTGTGGGGAGACCAGGCGGGCGATGGGCTCGAGTCGCGCGTCCATCTGTCTGAAGCCGAGCAGGAAATTCACGATCCGATCATCTAGCTTGAGCGCGCGCGCGAGCAGGGGCAGCGGGCCGTCCGGTGAGCTTTCGGTGATTTGCCAGAGCCGGTATTTCAGCAGCGGGGCCTGCGGGTCGAAGGCCAATCGCGCGGCTAGCCTTTCTTGCCCGGTCTGGCAGAGCAGGTTGAGCACCAACTCGACGCTCGGTTTTTTGCGCGTGATGTCATCTTGCAAGTAGGCATAGAGTTTCTCGTACTTGCGCTCCAACTCCGGGGCGAGACAAATGACTAAGCACTGCTCTTCAAAAGGGGTGAGTTGGAAAAGCTGAGCGAGGTGCGGCAGCGACAAATAGACTCCCGCTCTGAGGCTGGCGGCACGCCGCTCCTCAATCTGGGTTTCGAGCTGGCTTAAGGCCTCGACCAAGGTTTGATGCTCCGCCTCATCGGCGCCTGAGGGCTGCTCACCGGCTGATGGGCTGGCGCTACTCGCAAGCAATCCGGCGATCTCTTCTTCGGAGAGCACCAGCCCTTTGAATGGCGCCAACGGATTCGCCGGTTGATAGCTCCGCTGGGTGAGCACCTGCGAGTGGAGGCGCAGGTCCAGGCGCCTCAGCTCATCCGCGAGATGCTCCTGGCTCGTCGTGTAGGCTCCTTCTTTCTCGTTCGCCCTTTGGCTATTCGAAACCATCTCTAGCATGGCTTGTTCCCCGGTTGGCCAAAAGATGCACTTCGGCGGCGGGCACAACTGCCAGTTCATTTACCCCGGCAGCTCAGGGCTGGCATTGGCTGGGTTTGGCCATCGCTTGCTCGTGCCTAAACGGGACAGTGGCTTCTCGGCAGCAACCAACACTCTCCGGCGGGCCGCAACTCAAGGCCCACCAGGCTTGATGTCAAGAGGCTGGTTCTGATCGCTCTAGGGTGCTGATACTAGAGTGTTAGACTGGCTTCGTGTAAGACAAGTACTGCAACTGCCTGGCAACCTATGCTGCCGACCCAGAATTGGACAATCTCTCCGAACTACAATACCCTTGGCTCGTTCGGTATCTATGACGGGGAAGGTGCTACAACGAAGTAGTCCCAACCGCGATAGGAAAAGGAAATGAAAAAGACGGCACACACTCTACGATAAGCAGCCGCGTCTGTCAATCTTTTCTCGGTCACGACGAGCTTTCTCTCAGGTCGCGCCAGGCCGCGTTGATAACTGGAAAGTAGCGGGGGTAAAATGCTCCCGCGAGCCGAACCGTCGGTCCAGAGAAGATGCCGGCAGAGGAAGCCCGCCGCCGGTCGCGGGAAGTGGGATTGCATCACCACTTGGTCAAGCCCGTGGACCTGGATGCGCTCGAAGCGCGGCTGGCTTTCATTCGTTCACCCTTGCCGAGGAGTCGTTCAGGTCGTGCGGCGACGATGCCCTGAAACCATGAAAACGCGGGGCGCTGTCCAGCAAACTTTCCGGTTTGCTGCTGACTTCGTGAAGGGTTGATGGTGAGGGCACCAGCAAACTTTCCAGTTTGCTGGACATTTTCTGATGGAGACTGTACCTATGAAGCGTCGAGAATTCTTGCAAGCCAGCGCCGGTTTGGTCTTATCTGCCGCCGGGGCCTACGCCGTTGAGTTCCAGGACCGGAAGCCGCGCGTCGGATTGATCGGCTGCGGCTGGTACGGGAAGGCCGATCTGTTCCGGCTGATCCAGGTCGCGCCGGTTGAAGTCGTCTCGCTCTGCGACGTCGACAAGCGGATGCTCTCTGACGCCGCCGAGATGGTGGCGCAGCGGCAGGCGTCGAAGAAGAAGCCGCGGACCTACGCCGACTACCGCGCGATGCTCAAGGAGAAGGACCTCGACATCGTGCTCATCGCCACGCCGGACCATTGGCACGCGCTGCCGATGATTGCCGCTGTCGAGGCCGGGGCCGACGTCTACGTCCAGAAGCCGATCAGCGTGGACGTCGTCGAAGGACAGGCGATGGTCGCCGCCGCCCGCAAGCACAAGCGCGTCGTGCAGGTCGGCACCCAGCGGCGCAGCACGCCGCACCTCGTCGAGGCCCGCGACCAGATCGTCCGCGAAGGCAAGCTCGGCAAGGTCGGCCTGGTCGAGGTCTACTGCTACTACCACATGCGTACCCGCGAGAATCCGCCGGACACCACGCCCCCCGAATACCTGGACTACGAGATGTGGACCGGCCCGGCCCCGATGCGGCCGTACAACAAACTGGTCCACCCGCGGAGCTGGCGGGCGTTTATGGAGTACGGCAACGGGATCATGGGCGACATGTGCATCCACATGCTCGATATGGTCCGCTGGACGCTGGGCCTGAGCTGGCCGAAGCGGATCTCGTCTTCAGGCGGCATCCTGGTCGAGAAGAACAGCAAGGCCAACATCCCCGACACCCAGACCGCCACCTTCGACTTCGGCGACCTGGCCGTAGTCTGGCAGCACCGCACCTACGGCCACCCGGACGACCCGAAGTACCCATGGGGCGCGACGCTCTACGGCGACAAGGGCACGCTCAAACTGAGCGTGATGAGCTACGACTTCACCCCGCTTGGCGAGGGCCAGCCGGTGCATAAGGATGTGACCTACGAGCTGGAGCAGTACCCGGAGGACAAGACCGAGAAGGATTTGGAGAAGCACGTTGCCCCCGCCATCCGCCACCACATGCAAGACCTCCTGCGGGCCATCGCGTCACGCGGCCGCCCCGTAGCCGACATCGAAGAAGGCTACATCTCGACCGCGAGCTGCATCCTAGCCAACAACGCGCTGCGGCTCGGCCGGACGCTCGCCTGGGATGCGGAGAAGCAGCGGGTCGTGGGTGACGAGGAAGCGAATAAGCTGCTGCGCCGGCCGTACCGCAGCCCGTGGGTCCATCCCGAACCTAAAGCGATTTGATCGGTGACTGAGCAAAAAATTGAGGTGGATGACATTTTCCATTTTCCATTTACCGTTTTCCATTTGCCATTGCACTCGGAGCGGTCTTCAATCAATGACAAATGGTGAATGATAAATGGAAAATGGAAAATGAAATAGGCATTACCCACTACCTTCCGCCTTCTTCAGTCAGGGTATGGTCACGGAGTTTTCCGGTTAACGAACACCACCTCAGTAACGCCGGAGCCGATAGTCGCGTTGATGCTCCTGGTGGTCAGATTGCGGCTGCCAGGCACGGCGCGACCGTCCGAGACCTGGATGTCCGAGACCTCGAAGCCGGCCCGCGCCATCTCCGTGACATTGACTACCGTGCCGACCGGGAAGGTCCCATCAATGAAGCACGCATTGACCGGGATGCTCACCATCGAACTTGAGCCGCCCATCGGGCCGAAGCTGAAGCCGAAGCTGCCGGTGACGGCCATGGAGGCGCCGAGCTTGCAGATCTTCAGCGTCCCCCGCTCCGTCGTCACTATCCGGTTAGTGAAGATGGCGACGGTCTCGTTTGAGGTCCCGCCCCCCTCAATCCTCACGGTTGCCGTCCCCGCCCCGAGGTTGGCGCTGACCAGACGGTTCACCCCTGGCAGGGGGAAGGTGCTGGCAAAGACGTCAGCCAAGGCGAAGCCGGCGCGGGCCGCTTCGGTGATGGTGACATTGCCGACCGGCAATTCAATGGCCGGAGTACAGAAGCCGGGGAGAACGGAAAAAGTCTGACCCGCCACACTGAAGGTGAAGGGGCCGGATGAGGTCGAAATCGTCCCGTTCTTGCAGACCTGTAGGAAGCCCGTTGCTGCCGTGACCGCCCGGTTGACGAAAACAACTTCAGTGACGCCGGAGCCGATCGTCACGCTGATGCTTCTCGCCGTCAGGTTGCGGCTGCCGGGCACCGCCCGGTTGTCCGAGACCAGGATGTCTGAGACCTCGAAGCCGGCCCGCGCCGTCTCTGTGAGGTTGATGACTGTGCCGACCGGGAAGGTGCCGTCGATGAAGCATTCATTGACTGGGATGCTCACGGTCGAGGTCGAGCCGCCCATCGGGCCGAAGCTGAAGCTGAAGCTGCCGGTGACGGCCGAAGAGGCGCCGAGCTTGCAAATCTTCAGCGTCCCCCGCTCCGCCTCCACCTTGCGGTTGGTGAAGACTGCAATCGTCTCGTTAGAGACGCCGCCGGGGGCGACAGTGACCGTTGCCGTGCCCGCCGCGAGGTTGGTGCTGACCAGGCGATTCTCCCCGGGTAAGGGGAATGTCCCGGCCATGACGTTGGCCAGAGTGAAGCCATCGCGCGCGGTTTCGGTGATCGTGACATTGCCGACCGGCAATTCAATGGCCGGAGTACAGAAGCCGGGGAGAACGGAAAAAGTCTGACCCGCCACACTGAAGGTGAAGGGGCCGGAGTCAGCCGAAATCGTCCCGTTCTTGCAGACCTGCAGGAAGCCTGTGGACGGTGTTACAGGGCGGTTGACGAAAATGACTTCGGTGACACCGGAGCCGATGGTCGCGCTGATGCTCCTGGCGGAGAGGTTGCGGCTGCCGGGCACGGCGCGGTTGTCTGAGACCAGGATGTCCGAGACCTCGAAGCCGGCCCGTGCTGTCTCTGTGAGGTTGACGACTGTGCCGACCGGGAAGGTGCCGTCGATGAAGCATTCGTTGACCGGGATGCTCACGGTCGAGGTCGAGCCGCCCATCGGGCCGAAGCTGAAGCTGAAGCTGCCGGTGACGGCCGTGGAGGCGCCGAGCTTGCAAATCTTCAGCGTCCCCCGCTCCTCCACCTTGCGGTTGGTGAAGGTGACGACGGTCTCGTTGGAGATGTTGCCCATGACAACCGTGACCGTTGCGAGGCCGGCCGCGAGATTGGTGCCGACCAGACGATTTTGCCCTGGCGCCGGTAAGGTATTGGCAGTGACGCTGACCGGTCTGAAGCCGCCGAGCAGCTCCTCGTGGATGGTGATGTTACCCGCTGGCACCAAGATGGGAAAGCTGCAGAAGCCGGGAGTCACTCTGGCGATCACTTGACTGCCGCAGGTGAAGACGAAGGTGCCGGTGACCTCACCGCCCGACGAATCAGCCGCCTTGCAAATCTGCAAGAAGCCCGCCGGGACGATGATAATCACGCGGGACATCATAACCTTGCCTTCGAGGGCGAGCACTCTCCCGGTCAACCTTCCCCCCGGCTGCATGGTGACGGAGTCACGAGCCAGGAGGTTGCCGTTGAATTCGCTATTCGCCCCTAGGTCAGCCGACTCGCTCACCTGAAAGAAGACGTTGCTCGCTTGGGCGCCATTGATCAGCGCAATGTTGGAGCCCTCTTCGGTCGTGAGTGTGCCCTCTACTTTAAAGATAAAGAGGGCACTGGGATCGTCCTGGGCGTCGAGGGTGAGCTGTGCCGTCAGTTGCGCCCCGGACGGGACGGAATAAACGCCTGGGGTGAGGGTTCGGCCGCTCAGCTCCGCGCTGTCCAACTCGGTGGACGGCAGCGCCGCGATGGCCTTATAGGCGCTGGCTAAATCATGCCTGGCTTGGGCGAGCACATCCGGATCGTTTGTTTCCAGTTGATTGCTTGTTCCCGGGCTTTGAGCCTCGCTCTCACTCGCTCTCTGCCCTTGGGCTACGGCATCGCCCGCCCAGATCTTCCCGCGCACGGCCTCGGGTGGAAGTCCTGTGACCGTCGCCCCCGAACTCACGCCGACGTCTCCGGTCACCTGGGTGTCGCCAGTATTGGTGAGTCCGGCCTGAGATAGAACCGCGAAATGGATGGCTGCCCCAAGGTCAGGCGTGCTGGGCTGAGTGCTGCCCTGATCTTGGGCGGCCGCGGGTTTGGTGATGCTGGTAAAACCCGGCCAGGTTAAGATCGCCATCGCGGCCAGCGCGAGCGCGGCGATGAGTATTCGGCGAACCAAGTTCCTCGTGCTGACCGAAGGCAGAAGGAACCGCGGGGCTCTCTGATTCATACGATGACCCTTCCTTTCTGAGCTGTTGCGCCCGTTCAAGACGGCGCAGTCTGCGATTGTTTCTCGTGTAATCTTGGTCAATCTTGGTCCAGATGACGTTTGATGAAAGGACCTCGGAATTGCACAGTTGCCTGCCAAACTCCGCGTCCCGGTTGGTTGCTTGTTATTCCCCTAGAAGCGCCGCCGCATTGCGCATAAGATGCATGTGTAGGCTACGCATCCTCTCTGCGCAGACAGGCAGCGGAGGTTGACCTTGCCAACAAGCCCCGTCACCACCGGCCAGTGGTGACGGGGCTCAACTCTTTAACCGGAGCGAGCGAAGCGGTCGGCAACAAGCGCCACCGCTGCCGCTCCGACACGCGATGAGAGGGACGAAGCTGCTGCTTTGCTGAATGGATCTGCTGGATGGCCAATCGCTGACCGTTCAAGGCTCCCTCCCGCAGTCTAAGTCCGCGGCCACGCAGATAGTCGGGTGCAGGCGATTGACATTGTGACCCTGCCGGTCTGCACCATTACACGGCAAGGCCCAACCGCTGCTTCCCACTGCTGGCTGACGACGGACACTGCGTCGGGGGGTTGACTGAGCTAGTCTCGGTGGCCGGCTTGATGGACGACTTCGGCACCCGTCACCTGGCGTGCAAAAGCGTGCTGAGCGCGACGCCTGCGCATCAAGCATCACGCAGGTGGGTCTACTCCAACTTATCAAAGCCTACCTTTGGGGGACCACCTCTGCTAGCTCATACCAGTGAACCGGTCACCTCACCCTGACCGAGCGATTTGCAGTGGCTGAGTTGAGTTTTAGTTTAATATCACGATGATTACGGCGACCACGATAATTAACAGAATAGCGTAAAGCAAGTTCCTTAATATTAAAGTCATCGAGAGAAGGGTTAATCCATGATGAAACAAGCGCTACGACCCTCTCCGCCGGCCGCCCCCTGACCCAGGTAATGTTGACATTTCAAGGCCGGAAAACTTAAGGTGGATCACTAGACAGGCGTCACGGGGACAGCGGCGAAGCTATCGAATCCGGTCAGAGAAAAAATTGTCATGCCACGCATAGCCACGGTCGTACTCACCTGCTGGGCTCTCCTGACGGGCCCGGCTTTGCCTCAGCAAGGCAACCAGCCGACGGAAACCGATCAGCACTTGCGTCGGGCTCGCGCGCTGTTCGATCAACGAAGGTTTGCCGAAGCCGCCGTTGAGGCGCGGCTCGCGAGGGAATCTCACCCCGACCAGGCCGCCGCCTGGAAATTGGGCGGGCTGTCTCTCCAACTCGCGCACCAACTGTCAGCCGCGGAAGAAGAGTTCACGGCGGCGCTGAAAAGGTTCCCGGCCGACGCCGACCTCTGGTTCTACCTGGCCCGCGTCCAGTATCTGCAGTCCGAGTTGAAGCCCGCCGAACAGGCGGCCCGCCAAGCCCTTCAGTTGCGGCCGGACCATGCGGACGCCTACACTCAGCTCGCCATGATTGTCGAGGCCGCATTGGAGTATGCGGACGCGCTGAAATATTACCGGCGTGCCATCGAGCTGAATCGGCAGCAGGCGCGGGAGCAGACCCTGCCGCTGATTTATGCCGGCCAATTACTGGGTAAGCTCGGTCGCTTCACGGAAGCGCTAGAGTACCTGACGAAGGCCGAGGCACTCGACCCTCGTGCGAGCGAAATCCGATTGGCCCGCGGTCGCGCACTGGAAAAGTTGGGCCGCCTGGCTGAGGCCGAGAAAGAATATCAGCAAGCTTTAGCCCTTGATGGCAACCAGCAGGCACGGGGCGCGCTGGAGCGGCTCAAGTCCGGAGCGCGAGCGGGCGCATCCGCTTCTGACCCTCAAACGACCTCGGCTGCCGGCCACCATCAGGGCTCTAAAAATTCGGGCCCGCCGCCAGACGCCGCCGCACCGCGGCCCGTTGAACCGATCCGGTTCCGTAATGTCGCGCAGCAGGCCCAGGTGAATTTCATCCTGCGGAACGGGGCCACCCCGAGGAAATATCAGGTCGAGACGATGACCGGCGGCGTGGCCGCCCTGGACTACAACAATGACGGCTACCCGGACATCTATTTTGTTAACGGGGCGGAACTCCCGGCCATGCGGAAAACCTCGCCGCAATTCTGGAACCGGCTGTTCCGTAACAACCGGGACGGCACCTTCACCGACGTGACCGAGGAGGCGAAGGTGGCAGGTGAGGGCTACTCGATGGGCGTGGCCGTGGGTGATTACGACAACGACGGCTACCCGGATCTTTTCGTCGCCGGGGTCAACCGGAACACCCTGTTTCACAACAACGGGGACGGCACCTTTAGCGACGTGACGGCGAAGGCGGGCCTCACCGGCATTGATCCGGCGCGTGGGAAGATGTGGTCGGTGGCGGCGGCGTGGCTCGATTACGACAATGACGGGAAACTCGACCTGTTTGTGGTGAACTACTGCAAGTGGGACCCTACTCTCGACCCGTATTGCGGAGACGCCCGTCCCGGCTATCGCACCTACTGTTTCCCCGACCGGTACGAGGGCCTCCCCAATCAGCTTTTCCATAACAACGGCGACGGCACTTTCACGGACGTCTCGGCCTCAAGCGGCATCTCCCGGCACGTCGGCAAAGGCATGGGCGTCGCCGTGGCTGATTACAATGACGACGGGTTGATCGACGTCTTCGTAGCCAATGACACGCTGCCCAACTTCCTGTTCCGGAACAACGGGCGGGGCGGGTTTGATGAGGTGGCCCTCACGGCGGGCGTGGCGGTCAATGACAGCGGGCGCCCGGTCTCCGGGATGGGCGTTGACTTTCGGGATTATGACAACGACGGGCGGCCCGACCTGATCGTCTCGGCCCTCGAAGGCGAAACCTTCCCGCTCTTTCGCAACCTCGGCCAGGGCTACTTTACCGATGAGACCTACCCCAGCCGTCTGGGATTGGAGACCGTCAAGCGCAGCGGTTGGGGGTTGGGCCTCTTCGATTTCAACAACGACGGCTTCAAGGACCTGTTCACGGTCAACGCCCACGTCAACGACAACATCGAGCTCTTCAACCAACAGACTTACCGCCAGCCCGACAGCATCTTTGCCAACCTTGGGAACGGCAACTTTCAGGACGTGTCGCGGACGGCCGGCCCCGACTTTCAGGCCCGGGGCGCACACCGGGGGTGCGCCTTCGCCGACTTCAACAACGACGGAAGAATTGATGTCGTGACCACTTCGTTGAATGAGCCGGCCGAACTGTTGCTCAATGATTCCGCGGACAAACACCACTGGCTCATGCTCCAACTGGTCGGCACCCGCAGCAACCGGGACGGGCTCGGCGCTAAGATCAAGCTCGTGACCGCTGCGGGCGCGACACAGTTCAATCAGGCGACGACCAGTGTTGGTTACGCTTCCTCCAGCGATAAGCGCGTCCACTTTGGTTTGGGGAAAGAGAGGCTGGTGCGGAGTCTGGAAGTGCGGTGGCCGAGCGGGACGATTCAGGTGCTGCGTGGGGTGGAGGTTGACCGCATCCTAACGATCAAAGAGGGAAGCGCCAATTAAGCCGGTCGCGCGCTGCCTGGAATTGGTCGGCGCTTACCCGCTGGCTCGGGTAAAATGAAAGAGGTCGCGCCAGCGCCAGCAACTTTACCGAAAGAAGTTTCAGACAAAGGAGAGGGAAGATGAGTTTACCGCAGACACAGCTTTTATTCACCCCGGATGAGTATCTGGCCTTCGAGCGCGAGGCAACCGAGCGTCACGAGTGGCTTGACGGCTTGATCTACGCGATGGCCGGAGAGAGCCCGCAGCATAGCATCATCAGCGCGAACGTCATCGCGATCCTCAACCTTCAACTCCGAGGAAGACCTTGCCGCGTCTTTTCGCCCAATATGAAGGTCTATTCACGCTTGCCGACCGACACGACGATGAAGGGTTTGTTCTCTTACACCGACACGCTAGTCGTCTGGGGCCAGCCGCGCTTTCACGATCAGCACGGCGATGTCATCATCAATCCGACGGTGATCGTCGAAGTCCTCTCCAAATCCACCGAGGCTTATGACCGCGGGGAGAAGTTCGAGCGCTATAGCCAGAATGCCTCATTGACCGACTACCTCCTGGTGTCGCAGTACAGGCCCAAAATCGAGCACTTTGCGCGGGGCGAGAATGGGCGCTGGCATTACTCGCGGGAGACCTCATTGGCCGGGAGCCTCGACCTCGCTTCGATTGATTGCCGGCTGCCACTGGCCGAGGCCTACGACGGTATCGAATTTCCTGAGCCGTCAGAGCCGGTCAATCCGCTGGAGACTTCCGGCCGGAGTGCTGACTGAGGCGCGAGCGCGAACGACACCGGCGCGTGCAGCCGCGCACGAAAACAAAAGGGCACGAAAGACCCGTGAGAGTCTTTCGTGCCCGGCGAGTTTCTGGCGACCGCAAGCGCTAGAAGATGAACTTCGCCGCCAACTGAATGTGGCGCGGGTAGGCGACTTCGGTGTCACCCGCCAGGCGCGGGAAGAGGCTGCCGAAGTTGCGATCATCCGAGTAGATGGCAGACAAACGAATTGCTCAGCTCTCCTTGATCCGGTCTGGCTCATCGGGCGGCGCTGCCGGAACTGAACCGAGCACCGTCTCGAAATCCTCTCGCCGGCCGCGCGCGGCCTCCTGTTTGAGGTAACTCGCCGTGAGCAATGCTGCTGCCTTCTCAGCGGCCGCCGTGGCCAGGAATTGGTCCACCGAGATCCCGCCAGCCTCCGCCAACTCTTTAATCTTGGCGTAGAGCGATGAGGGCAAATGCAGTGTCAGCGTATTCATCATAAACAGATGCCCCGGGATTCAGACGACCTTCAATGCGCGCAGCACTTCCAAAGCCGGAGGCAACGGCGTTTGCCACAGCCAATCGACCCGCAGCCAAAAACCTGGAATGACTTTTGAGTGGTAGACTCCGCCGTCTTCCAGCGCGGCGAGGCGATAACGTCCGTCACTCGCCAGCTCGTAGAATTGGGCGCTTCGGCGATCCGGGTCAATTAGCCAATACTCCCTGACGCCGGCGCTCTCGTACTCCCCGAATTTATCCTCGCGGTCGCGGTCGATGCTTTCCGGTGAGATAATCTCCACCACCATCTCCGCCGCGCCATCCAAGAAGGTTTTACCGATCAGGTGCACCCGTTCGCGCCGCACGAAGAACAAATCCGGCTCGCGCCCCCGCGCCTGCCCGGGCAGCCGCATGACGAACGGGGCGCGCATGACCTTGCCCAGGTCGTGAACTTCAACGAAGATGCCTAAGACTTTCTCCAGAAAACTACCAACGTCTTGATGGTCCTTCGATGCTGGTGAAGTCATAATCACCTCTCCGTCCACCCATTCCGCCCAGGTGTCTTCGTCGCACCAATCAAGGAACTCCTCGAAGGTGACTTTCCCTGCCGGGGGAACGCGCTGAGTCAGCTCGGTTGTCTCTGTGGCCATGTCGATCGCTCCCTTCTGACTTCAAACCTATTCTAGGCCAAGTCACGGCCAAAGTTAAGCCGGCATTCCCGTCACCTGCCGGGCAAAAACAACCCGCGTGGCCATAGCTGTTCGTCGGCGCAAAATAAGGGCGGAACCATGTCGCTTTGTGAGCCGCATGATTCCGCCTCATCAACTACACCAGCCCTCCGCTGGTGTCCAGCGTTGATCGCTAGAAGATGAACTTCGCCGCCAACTGAATGTGGCGCGGGTAAGCGACTTCGGTGTCGCCCGCCAGGCGCGGGAAGATGCTGCCGAAGTTGCGGTCATCCGGGTTGTTGGTGAACTGGCGGACGCGGTACGAGTAGGTGTTCGTGAAGTTGAACATCTCGACGCGGAGCTGCAAGCTCAGCCGCTCGGTGAACTTCGTCAGCTTGTTGAACGAGAGGTCGGCGATCGGCGGCGAGTGCAGCCGGACGGTCGAACTGCGGAACGAGGTGAAGCGCGGCACAAAGCCCGAGGCGTTGCGGCGAATGATGTCCACATTCGCCAGCGTGCAACCGTCCAGGGTGGCGCTGTAGGACTGAAGCGACAGCGTGCCGTCGTTATTCACTCGCGCGGCGCAAACCGAACGGACGGCCGGGTTGTTCTTATCCGGGTAAGTGCGGAAAGCCCACACCTGATCCGTCCCCTTCCATTGGATGTTCTTGAGATAAGCATCCGGGTTGATCCACTGGATTTCGCCACTCAGGTCCCACGGGCGGCCCGACTGCCATTGCAGAATCAGGTTCGACTCCCAGCCGCTGATGACCTTGCTCAGAAAACGGTTCGAGGTGTTGAAGAGCTTCTTGCCTTCGCCGAACGGCAACTGGTAGACCATGCCGGCCGTGAAGCGATGCGGGCGGTCGGCGAAGTAGAGGCCGCGCTGTTTGATATTCTTCTGCACGTCGTTAAAGCCCCACTCCTCGATCTGCCTTGAGAAGGTGTAGGTCGCGACGAGGTTCAGCCCGCTCCGGGCGCGCTTCTCGAAGGTGACCTGGAGCGCGTTATAGTCGATGCGGCCGTCGTTGCGCGTCAGTTGGTCGAAGCCGACGAATTGCGGGTACGGGCGCGACAGTTCCCACCGCGAGAGCGTATTGGCGGTGAAGCGAGCTGAGCCCCGGAACGGTTCCAGCCCCTTGAACGGGTTGGGTAACTGTTCGTTGCAGAAAGCCGGGCTGCCGCCTTCGAGTGGGTTGCACTTCTGCCGCATCGCCAAATCAGGCTCGTTGAAGGCGCGCGACGTTTGCAGCTTCAGCGTGCGGTTGCCGACGTAGGAGACTTCCAACTTCGACTCCCAGGGCAGTTGGTACTGGAAGCCGAGCGAGAACTGGTGTACGTACGGGACCTTGAAGTCCGGGTTGACGAAGCTGGGGGCTTGGCCGAGGAAGGTCTGTAAGCCGAGCGCGCTCCCCGCCGGGACGACGATGCCGTTCGGGAACGGGTTGTTGATCAGGTTCGGGATGGGCGTCCTGCCGCCGTCGAGCGAGTTGACGACATCCGTCGTATAGCTGAAGCCCCGGAACTGGAGGTAGTCGTTGCTGGGGTTGATGTAATACAGGCCCCAGCCGCCGCGCACCACCAGCTTCTCTTTGAGCAGGTAGGCGAAGCCGAGGCGCGGCTGGACGTTGTTCCAGTCAATGTTCGCCGGGATGCGGTCATTGCCGTTGACGCCCGCAAACAATAATCCGCCCTTCAACTGCGGCACGTAGGGGAACTGGGTGCGGTCAATCAGCTTGTCCACGGGATTGATGGCGTTCGCATCGAAGCCGCGGTTGAGTCGGTTGTAACGCTCGTTCGGCGCGACGTTGATGTCCCAGCGCACGCCGAGGTTGAGCGTCAGCCGGCGGTTGACCTTCCAGTCGTTCTGGAACCAGGGCGCATAGTACTTGCCGAGCGTGGTCGGGAAGAGGTTGTAGTCGACGTTGCCCCCCACGTAGCCCAAGAGGAAGGTGGCAATGCCGTTGCCGCTCTGCGGGTCGCCCTGATCCCACCGCTGCTGCGTGAAGCCGCGACTCGCGGTCAGGCGGAACGGGTTGCCCTCGTTGCGCGTGATGTACTGCGTCCAGCGCATGTCCACGCCCGCGCGCCACGTCTGCGCGCCGCGAATCCAGGTGAAGTTCGGGTGCGCGGCGATGGTGTTCGTGAGGTTGTTGTCGGGATACTGGCCCAGCGGGATGTAGCCGTCGCCAGGCTCGTACCGCCCGAAGGCTTTGGTGCCCGGCAGCGCATTGATGAGGCTCGCCGCAAAGCCGAGCGTCGTCTGGTCAAAGCCGAGATTGCCAACGCGTGCTCCCTTCTCTTCGAAGCGGTTGAAGGAGAGGCGGAAGTTGAAGATGAAGGTCGGCTTGAAAGTCGCCAGGTGGTCGGCCACGAACGCATCGTTGAGGCGCTTGAACGGGTGCTGGCCGGACTGCCCGGTGCCGGTCGGGATGCCGTTGGTGTTGCGGTTCTCCCGGCGGTCGTTCTTCGCAAAGCGCAGGTACATCCGGTGGTTCGCATTGAACTGCTGGTCAACCTTGGCGACCCAGTTGTAGAAGCCGTCGGTCGCGATGTTGGGTGAGACGAAGAGGTTGTTTTTCGAGTAGCCCGCCAACGGATCGCTCGAGTTGGGGGCCGGCGAGTAGCTGAGAATCTTCTTCGCAATCGGGTTGATGCGATTGGCCGGGATGATGTTGCCGGGGAACGGCGTGCGCGTGTAGTTGTTCGCCGCCGTGCCCGTCAGCGGGTCGTAGATGATGATCGGCTTGCCCGCGCCGTCCACGAGCTTGCTGAAGTCGCCGTTGAGCATCTCCGGCGTCGGCACCGAGAGCGTGAGCGGCTGCGGCACGCCTTCGCGGTAGCCCTCGTAGTTGAACATGAAGAAGGTCTTGTCGCGCCCGTTGTAGAGCTTCGGGATCCAGACCGGGCCTTCGACCTGCCAACCGTACTGGTCGAGGTAGTGATCGGCCTTCGGCGCATTTCTGGCTTTCAAGCGGAAATCGGTCGCGTCAAGCTGGGCGCGGCGCATGAATTCGTAAACGTCGCCGTGAAACTGGTTGGTGCCGCTGCGCAGGTTGACGTTGATGATGCCGCCGGTGGTCTTGCCGTACTGGGCATCATACGTGTTGGTCATGATCTTGAAGTCTTGCACCGAGTCCACCGGAGGGACGTAGGCGATGTTGTTGCCGCCCGCCTGCCCATTGTTCGGGGCGCCGTCCAAGAGGAATTCGTTGCCGCGCGACTGGCTGCCGTTGATCGTCCATTCGGCAATCGCGCCATTGTCGAAGGGCCGCTGCCAGATCGAAGCGCCGTTGAAATTGACGCCGGCCGTCAGGATGCCGAGCATAAACGGGTTGCGCGCGTTGAGCGGCAACTCGATCACGCGCTGGCGGTCAATCACGCCCCCGCGGTCGGCGTTGGCCGATTCCAGCAGCGGCGCTTCGCCCACCACGCTCACCTGCTCGCTGATGTTGCCGGGCTCCAGGGACATATCAATGGTGGCCACCTGACTGATGACCAGCTCGATGTTTTCCCGGGTCGCCTTCTTGAATCCTGAAACTTCGACGGTGAGGGAGTAGGTGCCGGGTCGCAGGAAGGGGGTTTTATAGTTGCCCTCGTGATCGGTGACCGCGGTGGTGACCTCGTTCGTCCCGATGTTTCTCACTTGCACTTGAGCGTTCGGGATGGCCGCCTTCGACTGGTCCGTGACGCGACCGGTGATGGTGGCGCGGAAATCCTGGGCCGTGGCCGTGGCCGCGAGCAGCAGTAGGCCGACTGCCAGCAGTAAGACGTGATGGATTGTTCTAGCCATGGGTATCCTCCGTGTCCCCGAGGGACAGTTTTCAATCAAGTGTCATTTACACGCAGCCATCGCCCGCGATTGGCTGCGCTAAAGAGATTCGGAACTGGAAAGGAATGCGCAACAGGAAAACCGTACTAGCCCAATAGCACGCGCACTATTATTTGCCTATATCCACTAAATTCCAGGTAAGCAGTTAATCCCAGCAAGGCCAACCGAGGAGCCGTGGTCGGCTGGTAGATCGTGAAGTAGTCGTCCTCGACGGCCGGTTGGATTATCCAACTAGCTACATGACCTGTCAAGCAAATCTAACTCAGCCGGTCGGGTTTTTATGATTGGCGACAGCCTCGTCGTTCAGGAAAAACCTGGGGGCACCGGGCTCAGCGGAGGCCTTGGCCTTCAGCACCTGCGCACTGACAAACCGGCCGCGGCGTGAGAGCGCGGTGCGGGGGTAGGCCTTGTGCGTGAAGACGTCGTGCCGGCCCTTCTCGAAAAGGCGCAGGCGGATTACACCGGCGTCGGCTCTTCGGTCTCGACCTCTTTCTCCAGCGGGCTGCCAGGGACCGGCGGCGCCACTCCTTCCGCATCCGGCGCCTCCTCGCGGCTGACGTCGCCCTTGCCGAAGAAGTAGCGAGTCGGGTGCTCCCGCATGATCTTATCCTGCAGCCGCATCAGGCCATACATCAAGGCTTCAGGCCGCGGCGGGCAGCCGGGCACGTAGACGTCGACGGGGATGACGCGGTCCACCCCTTGGAGCGTCGAGTAGGTATTGAACGGGCCGCCGACGTTCGCGCACGAGCCCATCGAGAGGACCCACTTCGGCTCCGGCATCTGGTCGTAGACGCGCTTGACGACGGTGGCCATCTTGAGCGTCACCGTCCCGGCGATGATGATCAAATCGGACTGGCGGGGGCTCGGGCGGAAGACGCCCGCCCCGAAGCGGTCGAGGTCGAAGCGCGAGGCCCCGGTCGCCATCATCTCAATCGCGCAGCAGGCGAGGCCGAAGGTCATCGGCCAGAGGGCTGAGCTGCGGCCCCAGTTGATCAGCCAGTCAATTTTGGTGGTGATGAAACCCGCGCCGCCGCCTTCGTTATATCCGACTGCCATTATTCCTCCGAAAGAATCAGTACCGCGAGCGGTAGCGAGCGTGGCTGCTCCAAGCGGCTCGCGGTGGGAGCCACGCTCGCTACCGCTCGCGGTACTGATTCGGTTAGACCCAATTCAGCGCGCCTTTGCGCCAGGCGTAGTAGTAGCCGACGACGAGGATGCCGATGAAGACCAGCATCTCGATCAAACCGAAGAGGGCGAGCGAATCATAGATGATCGCCCAGGGCAGCAAAAAAACCGTCTCCACGTCGAAGATGAGGAAGAGCATGGCGATGATGTAGAAGCGCACCGAGAAGCGCTCCCGCGCGTCCTTGATCGGGTCGACCCCGCACTCGTAGGGCATCATCTTCTTCGAGTCGTAGACGCGCGGCCGGACCACGCGCAGCACCAGCAGCGCGACGCCGGGGAAGGCCGCCGCCACGACCAGGAAGAGCATGATCGGCAAATAGGAGAAGACCGGCGCCTGGGCGGTGGGCGGAGCGCTTTGCAGTATGAGCAGCAGGGTATTCATCATCTAGCCCCAATCTGGTCGGAAGTGGTTAGCGAAGCACTGTAAGATAGAGACACCATTGATGGAAGCACCATCTTAAATAATCACGCCGCATAGTGTCAACGGGCGGGTTTGGAGCTCAGCGCTCGGGGTTGAGGGTGGGCAGCCGGCCCCCGAACCCTGAACTTTCAATCCCGTCATTTCGGACTTCCGAACTCTATTTGATTTTTATGGGCGCTCCAACGTATCATACGGCTTCGCCGATGCAAGCCTCTAGGCGACCGAACCACTCATGACACGAGATGATAAGACCAACTTGATCCACCCTTCGCTTTGGCAGCCGGCGCCAAACGGCGGCTTGGCCGTGGCTCGCCGCTTGGGACCCGCCCCGTCCGATGATTCGTCCCACTCCTGGCGCTGCTGGGCCGTGTGGTCATGGTAATCTGCCCCAGTCCGCTCAGCCGAATAAACCTGATTCATCCGAAGAGAGAGGCTAACTGCTTAGCACTATGAAAATCCTGATCAGCGACAATCTTTCAGCCCGCGGGGTCGAGGCCCTCAGACGGCGTGAGAAATTCCAGGTAGACCTCAACGTCGGGCTACCGCCCGAGGAGTTGAAACAGATCATCGGCGGCTACCACGCCCTGATCGTGCGTAGCGAGACCAGGGTGACCGCCGACATCCTTGGCGCGGCCGAGAACCTCAAAGTGATCGGCCGGGCGGGCACCGGCGTGGATAACATCGACGTCCCGGCGGCGACGCAGCGCGGCATCGTGGTGATGAACGCGGCGGCCGGCAATAGCGTGACAACCGCTGAGCATACCATCGCCCTCTTGATGTCGCTCGCGCGGAAGGTCCCGCAGGCCAACGCCACGCTCAGGGCTGGGAAGTGGGACAAGAAGCGGTTTATGGGGACCGAACTGTGCGGGAAGACGCTCGGCGTCGTGGGTCTCGGGAACATCGGCAAGATCGTGGCTTCCCGCGCGGTGGGGCTGGCCATGAAGGTCGTGGCCTACGACCCGTTCCTCCCGAAAGAGGTCGCGGCGAAGGCCGGCATCGAGATGGTCACGCTCGACGAACTGTGCCAGCGCTCCGATTTCGTCACCGTCCACACGCCGCTGACGGACGAGACGCGCGGGATCATCGGCGAAGCGGCCTTCGCCAAGATGCGCGACGGGGTGCGGGTCATCAACTGCGCGCGCGGCGGGCTGGTGGATGAAGAGGCGCTCTACCAGGCCATCAAGTCGGGACGCGTGGCCGGGGCGGCGCTCGACGTCTTCGTCCAGGAGCCCCCGCCGAAAGACCACCCGTTGCTCGCGCTCGAAGAGGTCATCGTCACGCCCCACCTCGGCGCTTCGACCGCCGAGGCGCAGGACCAAGTGGCGCTGACCATCGCCGAGCAGGTGGCCGACTTCCTGGAGAGCGGGGCCGTGGCCGGGGCGGTCAATGTGCCGGCCGTCAGCCCGGAGGCGTTGGAGGCGATGCGGCCCTACCTGATGCTGGGCGAGAAGCTGGGCAGCTTCCAGACGCAGTTCTTCGGGCATGCCTTCGCCGACGTGCACATCTCCTACAGCGGCGAGGTCGCGAGTCTCGACGTCCACCCGATCACGCGGGCGATCCTCACCGGGCTGCTGTCACCGGTCAGCGCCCGCGTCAACCAGGTGAATGCCGCGCTGATCGCCGAGGAGCGCGGCATCCGCGTCACCGAATCGCTCGCCCACACGGCCCACGACTTCACGAGCTTGATCCAACTGACCGTGCGCCACGACGGGCAGGAGAGTCAGATTGCCGGGACGCTCTTCGGCCGCCGCGACCTGCGGATCGTGAGCATCAACTCGCACCGGCTCGAAGCCGTTCCGCAAGGGCATATGCTCGTCATCCGTAACGACGACCAGCCAGGCGTGGTCGGCCGGATCGGGACCTTCCTCGGCGACCACCAGATCAACATCGCCCAGCTCTACCTCAGCCGCAAGCAGGTGGGCGGCGTGGCGATGTCGGTCTATCAGGTGGATGAGGAGCTAGATGCCGCGACGCTTGTAGCGCTTTCACGCGTGCCGCATGTCTTGTCGGTCAAGCAGATCAGTTTGTAACTGTTGGCTTATTGGCTGAGCTCAGTTTTCTGTAAAGGGAGGGTGAAAGTATGAGAAATCTGAAGCTGATGCTATTGCTGCTCCTCGGCCTGCCCCTGACAGCTTTGGCTCAAACGACAACGCTGCAAAGCCGGATCATTGATCTGTCAGGCAATGGCATTCCTGGAGTTGAGATCACGGAAACGGCCACTTGTGCTACTTTCTCCGGGACTGCATCCTCGACGACAACCAAATTCACGGATGCCAACGGTTCGTTTAATTGGCCGTCACCAAATTTGCCCGGAGGCGGGTCGCAGTGTGCAGTGACCGTCGAGTACACCTTTGCGATTAAAAAGGAGGGCTACTTTTTCACTCGCAGCACCTTTATCTACCGGCCGCCTCCTGGCCTCCCCTTCGGTTCCCCGCCGGTGGATCAGCGTCTGCCTTTGATCCACGGGACGACGTTGCCACCTTGGACCAGCGTTTCGGCCGCCAGCTTCAATCTTGATCGGGTCGTGACGAGCGAAATGATTACGGCGGCTTTCGGCGTGAATCTGGCGGCGACGACTGAGACGGCTACATCGTCGCCACTGCCAACAGCGCTGGCCGGTAGAAGGGTGATCGTCCTGGACTCGCAGGGAGTAGAAAGGGCCGCGCCCCTGCTCTTCGTCTCGCCCGCGCAGGTCAACTACGTCACACCTCCCGACCTGGCCGCAGGGTCAGCCGCGATCAAACTGGTGGACGAAAACAATAACGTCATCAAGGCCGGGTTCGTCGAGATCAGAAAGATCGCTCCGGCGATCTTTACGGCTAATGCTGACGGAAGAGGGGTGCCGGCAGCGGTGATCCTGCACGTCCGGCCGGATGGTGAGTGGAATTACGAACTCGTCGCGCAATTTGATGAGGCGCAGAAAAGGTTCGTCCCCGCGCCGCTGGACCTCGGCCCGGAGAGCGAATTCGTGGTGCTCGCGCTGTTCGGCACCGGCTGGCGGCAAGTCACTGACGTCTCGCAAGTGAACGTCTCTATCGGCACGCCCGGAGCGCAGGTCAGTGGTTCAATAGAGTATGTCGGCAAGCAGCCGACCTTTGAGGGGCTTGATCAAATCAACGTCCGCTTGCCGCGCACGCTGATTGGCAGGGGCGAGGTCTCCGTGAGTGTCTTCATCAATTATGTTGGGGCCAACGTCGTGCAACTCAAGTTTCAGTAACTGAAATCTGGGCATCCTGCCGACCATGCTAGCGAAACGGATCATTCCATGCCTCGACGTTGACCGCGGTCGCGTGGTCAAAGGGATGAGTTTCGTCAATCTGGTGGACGCGGGCGATCCCGTCGAGCAGGGCGAGCGTTATGATCGCGAGGGCGCCGATGAGTTGGTCTTTCTCGACATCACCGCTTCGTCGGACCGCCGCGAGATCGTCGCCGATATGGTCCGGCGGGTCGCCGACCGGGTCTTCATCCCGTTCACGGTCGGCGGTGGGATTCGCACCGTCGAGGATATTCGCGGGATCCTGCTGGCGGGCGCGGATAAGGTCTCGGTCAACACCGCGGCCGTCGAGCATCCGCAACTCATTCGTGAGGGCGCCGAGCGCTTCGGCGCTCAATGCATCGTCGTCGCGGTAGATGCCAAGAGGCGGCAGACCAAGCCGCCGTCGTGGGAAGTCTACCTGCATGGCGGGCGCACTCCGACGGGGATCGATGCGGTTGAATGGGCGCAACAGGCCGCCGAATTGGGCGCGGGCGAAATCTTGCTGACGAGCATGGATTGCGACGGTCAGCGGGACGGTTATGATTTAGCCTTGACGCGGGCGGTCTCCGCAGCCGTCAACATCCCGGTCATCGCTTCGGGCGGGGCCGGCACGCTGGAGCACCTTTATCAAGCCTTCACCGAGGGCAAGGCGAGCGCCGTGCTGGCCGCCTCCATCTTCCATTTCGGGGAGTTCACCATCGGGGAGGCAAAGCAGTATTTGCGAGAGCGGGGGATCCTGATGCGCTGAGGGGGAAAACGCTGAACGATGAATGATGAGTTGAGCAGCGCAATGCAATGCTCATCGTTCAGAGGTGGAGTTTGTGACTATGAGGTTGATAACTGTAGTATTCAAGAAAATGAATCTCGGCGGCGCGCTGTCCCGCGACCTGTTAGGTTGCGGTGGTTGCCGCAACGAGTTCTGTGACCGCTGCCGGACCTGTTGGCGAACGCACCCGCAACCTCACAGGTCGCGGGACATGCTTTCTCTTGAACTCTATAGAATTTCGGCAGCCGTCTTCATTCTCCTGAGCTTGACCTCGATTGGCTCGGCGCAGCAGGTCGAGAGCGGGAGCTTCAAATTCTTCGTGGGCAAGCAGCAGATCGGCAGCGAGCGCTATCGCCGCGAGCGGGGCGATAACGGCACGTTGATAGTTTCCGGTGAGAATGAGCTGAAGGCGGGCGGCGGGCTGGTCAAGCAAACCTTCAAGCTCAAATTCGATGACCGCCTGGAGTGGCGTGAAACCGCGATTGAGGCCGAAGCGGCCGGCACGGTGCAGAAAGCCGAAGTCACCGTCGTAGGGGGCAAGGTCAAGATTCGCGCCGCCACCGGAGACGGCACACCGGTCGAGCAAGAGCGGCCACACACTCCTGGGGTGATCATCTGGGGCTCCAACATCTTCACCCCGGTCGCCCTGCTCGCGCAGAAGTACGACGCTCAGCGCGGCGGCTCGCAGTTGCTCGGGGCCATGCTTCCCAACTATCCCATCGAGGTCGAGAGCAAGGGGAAGACCGAAGTCGAGGTGGCGGGAAAGAAGCGGACGGTGACCAAATACGTTGCCCTCATCGCCAAAACCCAAGAGAATATCTTCTGGGTCGATGAGGGCGGGGCACTGGTCAAGCTCGAACTGCCCGCGCAGAATTTCATGGTCATCCGCGACGGGGCCGAGCCTCTAGTCGCGGCGCTCGATGCCCTGGAGAAGCCGAAGTCCGTTGCCCATGCCCTGCCCCCTGGGGTGCGGACTGAAGAGGTGAAATTCCAAGGCGAAGGGCTGACGCTCGCCGGGACGCTCTTCCTCCCGAAGCTCGAAGCCGGGAAGCGCGCCCCGGCCATGCTCATCATCGCCGGCTCCGGCCCGACGCCGCGTGACGGGGTCGCCCTCGGCAAGGTAGTGCACTACACCTACCGCGACATCGCCGAGCACCTGGCCGCGCGCGGGTTCGCCGTCTTAAGCTATGATAAGCGCTGTGTCGGGGCGAGCGAGTGCCGTCAACAAAGTTCGCTTGACGACTTCGTCTCCGACGCGCAGAAAGCGCTGGCCTTCCTGCGCGGGCGCGCTGAAGTGGACCCGGCGCGAGTGGCGGTCTTTGGTCATAGCGAAGGCGGCTACATTGCCGCCACCCTCGGCTCCTATGACGAGAAGCTGGCCGCCGTGGTCTTGGCCTCGACTGCCGGGCGGACGTTGGGGAAATTGCTCCGCGAGCAAGTGCAGAATCGCATGACCGAAGCGGGCCGGCCCGAAGCCGAGATCAAGGCCTATCTCGGTAAACTGGACCGGGTGCTGTCGGCGATCCAGAACGGGAGGCACGATTTCACCGCCGAGCAGATCGACCCGAATGACACTTTACTGGTCGGCCTGACCAAGAATCCCGAGTTCGTCATGAGCCTGTTGATCAACGACCCGCTGCAGATCGTCGCCGCCGTCCACGCGCCGATCTTGGTCTTGCAAGGTGAGAAGGACATCCAGGTGAGCGTCCGTGACGCGCAGTACATTGAAGAAGCGCTCAAGCGCACCAATCACCCGGACTTCACCCTGCGCCTGTTGCCCGACGTCGACCACCTGCTCAAGACCAACAAGGGCGCCGCCACGCTTCAGTCCTACTCCGACGCCTCCCGGCCGGTGGACCCTGGGATGCTGACGATGTTGACGGAGTGGTTGCAAAAGAAATTACGCTGAGTGCTAGGCAGAGTGATGAGTGATGAGTAGAAAGTAGAAAGTAGAAAGTAGAAAGTAGAAAGTAGAAAGTAGAAAGTGGAAGGCACCCGCACTTTCTCCTCTTTACTTTTCACTTTTCACTTTTCACTTTTCACTTTCTACTTTCTACTCATCACTCATCACTCATCACTAACCATGTCCGAAGCGCTGATTCACAACATCAAATTCGACGAGCATGAGTTGATCCCGGCCATCGTGCAGGATGACCAGACGGGCGAGGTCTTGATGCTCGCCTACATGAACGCCGAGAGCCTGGGCAAAACTTTGCAGACGGGCGAGACCTGGTTCTGGAGCCGGTCGCGGCAGGAGTTGTGGCACAAGGGCGAGACCTCGGGCCATACGCAGCGCGTAGTTGACCTGCGGTTCGACTGCGACGGCGACGCGCTGATCGTGCGCGTCAACCCCCAAGGGCCGGCCTGCCACACGGGGGCGCGTTCCTGTTTCTTTCGCGGCCCGGAAGAGGTCGAGCAGAGTGAGTTCCAACCGGGCGCTGACGCGCCGCCGCCTCGCCCGATCCCGACGGGGGCACAGATCGAGCGGGCCGAAGCCCAACTCTCGGTCGTTGACGTGTCCTCGATGGAGTTGGGGATTCTGCTCCAGGACCTCTATCGGCTCATCCAGGAGCGCAAAGACCAGCGGCCCGAGAATTCTTACACGAGCTACCTCTTCAACAGCGGGCTCGACAAGATCCTCAAGAAGGTCGGCGAGGAGGCCGCCGAGACGATCATCGCCGCCAAGAACGAGGCGAAAAAAGAGCTCTCGGGTGAGATCACCGACCTGCTCTATCACCTGCTGGTCTTGATGGTCGAGTGTGATGTGAGCCTGCGCGACATTATGACTGAACTCGGCCACCGTGCGGGAAGGCCGGCGGACCCGAAGTACAACAAATAGTTGTTGGGCCACACATGGCTGCATCTGGTCGCAAACGGTGGGTTCGAGCGGTAATACTCTTAGGTGTGGTGTATTCTGTCGTCGGCATCGCATTCGGTGCGTTCGCCGGTTGGTCCGCGTCCAATCAGATGCGCATCGCCTGGCGGCTGGGTGCGTGGATAATCAGCGCCATCGCGTTCGCTGCTCACGTCGGGTACGAGCGCCTTCGGCTCCGCAACTCGGCTCTGACAACAGCGCTGCACACGTCCCTGGCGGCGGCCCTCGGCGCCTTCGCTCTGGCGGTCGCGGCGAACGTTCATGCGCAGAGGGTCACCTCAAGCCACCAGCGCTTACTGGCCTTCTCGCTCGTGGCGTGGCCGGTGCTGACCGCAGTCCCGGCGTTTGTGGTCGCACTAATTGCGGCAGCCGGACTAGGCCTAAGACGACGGAGCACCTAACCCGACACTGAGCACCCAACGAAAATGGCGATTGAGAGACTCGACCATGTTGCCTTGCAGACGCCCGACGCCCAGCGTGCGGCACGCTTTTACTGCGACTGGGCCGGGATGCGCGTCGTCCACGAGCGGCGTGACCCAGGCTCGGAGCACCGCGTCTCGTGGGTCCGGTTGGCGCACGACCCGTCGGGGCTGATCCTCGTCTTCTTCGAGGGCGAGGAGGTCCCGACGCGCGGCCCGATGGATCACTTCGGCTTCCACGTCTCCGATCGCGCCGACGTGGATGCGATCGCCGAGCGGGCCCGGGCCGCGGGGGTTCTCGCGGATGGGCCGGCCTACCTCGGCCCGGTCGTCGGCTACGTCTGCCTGCTCCGAGACCCGGATGGCAATCTTCTCGAATTTTCGTGCGAGCAGTTGAAAGCTTAGAAGCAGGGGCTAGGGATTAGGGACTAGGGGCTAGGATGCTGTCCTCCCCTAGCCCCTAACCCCTAACCCCTAACCCCTGTTTTACTATGTCCCAAATGACACCTGCCACCTTTGAAGACTTCCTCGTGCTGGCCGCGCGCGGCACGGTCGTCCCGGTCGTCAAGACGGTGATGGCCGATCTGCTCACGCCGGTCTCCGCTTACCTGAAGATCGAGGCCCAGGCATCGCATGCCTTCTTGCTCGAATCCATCGAGGGCGGCGAGAAGATCGCCCGCTACTCTTTCCTCGGCTGCGCGCCGCACACGATCGTGCGGGCGCGGGGGAGGGAAGTGATCATCGAACGGGCGGGCGGGGAGCACGAGACGCGTGAGGCGCCGATGCTCGAGGTCTTGCGCGAGCTGATGCGCGAGCACCGGCCGGTCAAAGTCCCAGACCTGCCGCCGTTCTCCAGCGGGGCCGTGGGCTACTTCGGCTACGACGCGGTGCAGTGGTTCGAGCGCGTGCCGCACCAGGCGCCCGATGACCTGAAGATCGATACGGCTGTGGTCATGTTCTTCTCGAGCCTGCTGGCCTTCGATCACGTCAAGCACCAGATTCAGATCATCGCCAACGTCTTCACCGACGGGCCGCGTGAAGGCTGGCGCGAGAAGTATGAGGCAGCCTGCGCCGAGATCGCCCGTCTGGAAGCCGCGCTCGCGGCACCCGTCGAGCCGCCGCCGCCCGCGCGACGCACTGAGCCCGCGCACCTGCGCTCGAATATGGCGAAGGACGAATACGAGGCGGCGATCAACGTCGTCAAGGAATACATCCGCGCCGGCGACGCCTTCCAGGTCGTCTTTTCGCAGCGCTTTGAGATCAACATCGCCACCCACCCGTTCCAGATCTATCGCGCCCTGCGCGTGATCAACCCGTCGCCCTACATGTTCTTCCTCAAACTCGGCGCGGAGGAGACCTTGCTCGGCGCTTCGCCCGAGATGCTGGTGCGCTGCACAGGGCGGCGTCTCGAATACCGTCCGATTGCCGGGACCTACCCGCGGGGCGCGACCGAGACCGAAGACATGATCCTCGGCGAGCAGCTCCGCGCTGACGAGAAGGAGCAGGCCGAGCACGTCATGCTCGTCGACCTCGGGCGCAACGACCTCGGGCGTGTCGCCGATTACGGCTCGGTCGAAGTCGCTGAGTTGATGGTGGTCGAACGCTTCTCGCACGTCATGCACCTGGTCTCGGTGCTCAAGGCCAGGCTCAAAGAGGACCTCGATTGCTTTGACGCGCTCGCGGCGGTCTTCCCGGCCGGGACCGTCTCCGGAGCGCCGAAGGTCCGCGCGATGGAGATCATCGATGAGCTGGAGCCGACGCGGCGCGGAGCTTATGCCGGCGCCGTGTTGTACCTCGACTACTCGGGCAACCTCGATTCCTGCATCACGCTCCGCACGATGTATGTGCGCGGCAGCCAAGCCTACGTTCAGGCGGGCGGGGGTATCGTGGCCGATTCCGTGCCCGAGAAGGAGTACGTCGAGACGGTCAATAAATCGCGGGCGCTGATCAGGGCGATTGAGATGGCGGAGAAGGAACTGTGATGAGATTGCGGAATGCGGAATGCGGAATGCGGATTGTCGTGTGCGGCGCTCTGGTTTGGGGCTTAGTGATGATATTGGGAAGCACGGCGCCCGTCTCTGCTCAACCTCCTCGCAAGAAGAACGCGCCGCCGCCGGCTGACGCCGCTGCGCCTGTGACGCCTGAGGAAGCGGCGAAGCTCGAAGCCGTGATCACGACCGAGGCGGGTGTGATTCGCTTTGAATTTTTTCCGGATAAGGCGCCGAAGCACGTCCAGCAGTTCATCAAGCTCGCTCGGTCCGGCTTCTATGACGGCTCGGCTTTCCACCGCGTGATCCCGCGGGGGCTCATCCAAGGCGGCGACCCGCTGCTCAAGGACGCGAAAACGCCCCGCACGCGCTGGGGCACCGGGGCCTTGAGTCAAATCGCCGACGAGTTTAGTGATCTGAAACACGTGCGCGGGACCGTCTCGACCGTTCGCATCCCTGGCAAGGCCAACAGCGGCGGGGCGCAATTCTTCCTCTGCTCTTCGCCGCAGCCGCCGCTCGACGGCCAGTTCTCGGCCTTCGGCCAGGTGACCGAAGGGATCGAGGTGGTTGACCAAATCTCGCTCACGCCGGCCGACGCCGAGCAGAAGACCGTCACGCCCGTCAAAATCATCAGTGTCAAGATCGAGCCGAAGAAGACCGAGCCGTTCAAGGAGGCGACCGTGGAGGAGATGCGCAAAGAGGTGCTGCTCAAGACGAGCCTCGGCGACATCACCCTCGCGCTCGAACCCGACCTCGCGCCGGAGCACGTCCGCAACTTCCTGAAGCTGGTCGAGACGGGCTGGTACGACCACACCATCTTCCACCGCCTCGTGCCCGGCTTCGTCGTGCAAGGGGGCTTGGGCCACATGCGCACTACCAATTTCTCGAAGACGCACTACGCCGACAAGTGGGTGCGCAAGCTCAAGCCCGAATTCAGCCAGAAGAAGCACATCCGCGGCGTGCTCTCGATGGCGCGGGCGGATGACCCGAACTCGGCCGAGACTTCGTTTTTCATCGTCCTGGCCCCCGCGCCGAACCTCGACGGCAAGTACACCGTCTTCGGCAAGGTGGTGGATGGCTTCGACACGCTGGAAAAGATCGAAAAGGTCCCGGTCGACGGGCAGACCCCGCGCGAGCGGATCGAATTGATCGAAGCGGTCATCAAGCCTTAATTTGAGATTTGTGATCTGAGATTTGAGATTCAACTTATGATCCTCGTCATCGACAACTACGACTCTTTCACCTACAACCTGGTGCAGTACCTCGGCGAGCTCGGCGCTGAGCCGATTGCGGCCCGCAACGATGAGATCACGGTCGAGGACATCGAGAACCTCGCGCCGCAGCGGATCGTCATCTCGCCGGGGCCGGGCACGCCCGACTCGGCGGGGATCACGCTGGAGACGATCCTGGCCTTTGCCGGGCGGATCCCGATTCTCGGCGTCTGCCTCGGCCATCAGGCCATCGGCCAGGCTTTCGGCGGGAAGGTGGTCCGCGCTCCTTACCTGATGCATGGCAAGACGAGCGAGATCTGCCACGACGGGCAAACGGTCTTCGCCGGCCTCGATTATCGTTTCCCGGCGACGCGGTATCATTCGTTGATCGTGGACCGCGACACCGTGCCGCCCGTGCTGGAGATCTCGGCGACTACCGCCGACGGTTTGATTATGGGCCTGCGCCACCGCGACTTCATCTGCGAAGGCGTGCAGTTCCATCCTGAATCGATCATGACCGGCGCGGGCAAGCAACTGCTCGCCAACTTTCTCAAGCTGAGGAGGAAAGAGTAGGCAGTAGGCAGTAGGCAGTGGACCGTTGGAACTCTTGGCGCCCACTGCTTACTGCTTACTGCCTACTGCCTACTGCCTACTAATGATCACCCCGCTACTCAACAAACTGATCTCGCGCCAGGACCTGACGCAGGCTGAGGCCGCCGCGCTGCTGGAGCTAATCATGGCCGAGGGCGCTGGCGATGCGCAGATCGCCGCGGTGCTCATCGCCCTGGCGGCGAAAGGCGAGACTGAAGAGGAGTTGGCGGGGTTTGCCGAAACCATGCGCGCTCGCTGTGCGCGGATCAATTCCACGCGACACACAAACTATATCGATACCTGCGGGACGGGTGGGAGCCGGGCCAAGACTTTCAACGTCTCGACAGCCGCGGCTTTCGTCGTCTCGGCCGCCGGGGTGCCGGTGGCCAAGCACGGCAATGTCGGCGTGACGACCAAGGCCGGGAGTGCCGACGTGCTGCGTGAGCTGGGAGTGAAGATTGACCTCGTGCCCGACCGGGTAGCGGGGTGCTTTGACGAGATCGGCCTTTGTTTTATGTTCGCTCCGCTCCACCACGCGGCGACCAGGCGGGTGGCACAAGTGCGTCGCGAACTGGGAGTGCGGACGATCTTCAACCTGCTCGGCCCGCTCACTAACCCGGCCGGGGCGCCGTTTCAGATCGCCGGCGTGTCGGACGCCGCCGCGTGTGAGAAGGTCGCCCGGGCGCTCGCGCGACTCGGCACGCGACGGGCGTGGGTGGTGCGTGGGGCTGATGGCTTGGACGAGATTACGCTCACTGACAAAACGGTGATTCACGAAGCCGGGCCGGGCGGGGTGCGCCGCTTCGAGCTCGCCCCGGAAGATTTCGGGCTGCGGCGTGCGTCGGTCGAGACTCTACGCGGCGGTTCGGCCGAAGAGAATGCCCACATCATTCGCGCCGTCCTCACGGGGCAGCGGCGGGATGCGGCGCGAGACCTGGTAGTCATCAACGCGGCGGCGGCGCTCTACGTCGCGGGCGCCAGCGCGGCCCTCAGCAGCGCGGCCGAGATGGCGGCGCAAATAATCGAGACCGGCGCGGCGCTTCAGAAGCTCGAAGCCTTGCGAATGGTCAGCCATCGCCCCGACAGAGAAGGGGCCGACTTGTAGTTTGATCAATACAACGATATAGTTGTATTGATGATCCCGCCCCTGACTCGTCAAGGCTGGCTTCCTCCGGGTATTCACTGGACGACCTGGGAAGAGTTTGCCGCCCGCTTTGGCGGGACGCCGCACCGCGACAAGTTGCTCGCCGGGCTTAAGGCGGCGGTGGAAAATTTGCGGCGGGCAGGATGTCAGGCCGTTTACATTGACGGCAGTTTTGTCACTGCGCGGCGGAAGCCGAATGACTTTGATGCTTGCTGGGAGGCGGCTGGGGCGGATGAGACGTTACTGGACCCAGCCCGGCTCGATTTCAGCCAACGCCGCGCGCGGATGAAAGAGAAATTTGGCGGTGAGCTATTCCCTGCCGAGGCGCTCCCCTGACTGGGAGAGCGGGAAGCGATTCCCGGACTACTTTCAGCGCGATCAGCGGAGCGGCCGGCCGAAAGGGATCCTGGGCATCAGGCTCAGCCGGCCAAGGGAGTGAGACCGATGATCAGAAACGAAAAGCAATATCGGATCACGAAAGCTGAGGCCCGGAAATTCAAGGAGGCGCTGGAGAGCTTTGATGAGCGGCCAGAGGCGCATCCCGGCGTGATGCCGCGCGTCATTCGGGCGATGAAAGAGAGCCTCGCCAGCGAGCTGGCCGTCCTGCAATCGCAGCTCAAGGAATACGAAAGGCTGCGGCGGCGAGGGCAAATTAAGTTGAAGCTGGAAGAGTTGAATGCGTTACCCACAGAGTTAATTCGAGCCCGCATCGCAGCCGGCTTGACGCAAACCGAACTCGCGCGCCGGCTCGGATTGAAGCCGCAGCAGATTCAGAAGTACGAGCAGCATAACTTTGCCATGACCAGTTTCTCGCGGCTGCTGGAAATCGCGCAGGTGATTGACCAGGCAGCCCGAGAAAACCAGTAACCTGCACGCCGCCCATATCGGGATCACTAGCGGCAGCCTGGGGGATTAGGCTTATAGACTGTGGCTATCTCCCCATCAGATCGCACGAGTCCCAGAGACTCGGATGGCGATTCGCTCGCGCTCTCATCCCTGTTTCAGGTTGTTACTCACTTCTTGCTGCGGGCCAGGGCCGCCTCTTACTACTTCTTCAGCAGTACCACGTCACGCCTCTTTCGAGAGAAATCAAACAAGGCCGGTCACTGGGTCTGGTCTTCCGCTATTGCCGGCTAGCCCGTGTTGCCTACCGGCCTGCCCTGAATCAGCAACTGCGCTGAAAAGGAAGCCGCGACCTCAGAAGTACAATTTAACCGCAAGCTGAATAATGCGTGGGTCACGGGCACTGCTGTACTCGCCGAAGAATCTGCCCAGCGCCTGTTTTGAGGGATTAACAGACTTTGGATCAAAAGGCGGCCCCTTCTCACAGTCGAAACCTTTACTGAGATCGAACTGAATGAGAGTGACCCCGCCGCTGAGGAAATTGCAATATGCACCTCCCTGGCGCGTCGTAAAATAGACGTATGGGTCGTTTGTGCGAAAGCTCTGGTCGAAAGACTTAGCGTTGATGCTGCTGAATTGGGTATGATTGAAGGCATTGAACATTTCGAGGCGCAATTGGATGAATCTACCCTCTCCGCCAAGCGGGATGTTCTTAAAGATCGAGAGGTCGTGATTGTTGATGCCTGGGTTGCGCAAGAAATTGCGCGGCCAGGGGGCAGTTTGCCCCGGTCTCGGAAGCTGGAAGGCGTTCGGATTGATGTGCAACCCGTTCGGCCCGCGCTGCGGATCGATGCCTCCGACCAGGTAAAGACGGGTGAGTTCTGTGGCAGAACCCGTGGTGCGTTTGTTATCTCCAAAGCTGAGATTCAATATTTCAAACGGCGACCCGCTGCTGAACTGGGTAATGCCGGAGACCTGCCAGCCATCAAAGATTGCTTTCGCCAGCCGATGGCGGCCGAAATGTTGACTGAGCTTCGGCAGCGTGTAGACGTAGCTGGCCGCGAAGACGTGCGTGCGGTCAAAAGCCGAGAGGCGGTAGTCATAGCGCCTAGGGTTGAAGGGATTGGTCAACTCCATATCATCGTTGGCCGTGTCGAAGGCTTTCGACCAGGTGTAAGCGAGACTCAAAGTCAGGCTGCGTGAGAACCGGCGGCGGGCTGAGATCTGCAACGAGTGATAATTGGACGAGCCGCCGAATTCGTAGTAGCGGATGTCACCATAGCCGGGGAAGGGCCGCAGGAAGTCAAAGGTTTTAGCATACTCCCCGGTGAAATTGAGACCGGCATCCTTATAAGGTTGGTACAGAATCTTCCCTGGGTCATCACTTTCCTTGACAGGAACGATGCCATCTTTAAATCGCGTCTCATCCTGATTCTTGTACTCAAAGGTCTCGCCATAGGGAACCGCATTCAAGTTGCGCACCTGAACGAGGTGGCGTCCTAGCGTTCCGACGTAGGCTACGTCTGCCACTGTGCCGAAACCGATGTCGCGCTGGAAATTCAAACTGAAGCTGTAGACGGTCGGAATCTTGCCATCCCTGGCAATGCCATACACAACCGGCGGTGCAATCAGAGCGTTCGATGGATCAAGCTTGTCCAAGCTGCCCGTGGGCAATTGGCGCGACACACCGCTGGATGGTGGGTTTCTGAGCATATCGGCGATCACCCCGCCCTGCACGCGGTCATAGAAGATGCCGAAGCCGCCGCGCAGCACAGTGCGCCCGTTTCCGAATAGATCGTAGGCGAAACCAAAGCGCGGCCCCCATTGCGCGCCACGACTTTCGATGCCGCCACGCGGGTAGCCTTGGCTGGCAAGGCCAAAGCCGTTGTTGAGGTTTGCCAGGTTGTCTGGAGTGGGCACAATTTTCCCGATGAAGGCATTCGAACGGACGTCATTCTGATTGAGCGGATTGACTGCCATCCTTTGCCCCCCGACCAACTTCGGTTCGTACAAGCGCACTGCCTTACTGCGGTCAAACAACGTCGGATCGAAGAAACTCGCTTGCAGCCGCGTGTCGAACTGCGGTTGATACCAAGAGACGCGTAGGCCCAAATCAAGCACCAATCGCTCATTCACTCGCCACAAATCCTGAAGGTAACCTTCGACGTTCCTGTAACGATAGGAGCCTGTTAGGAACTGGTTGGTTTGCTCGTAGCTATTGTAGATGCCGAGAAGCGCGTCGGCGAATGGGTGTCCTGTGTTTGAGCCAGAGAAAGTAATGTCGGCATTGTTCGGTCCGGGAATGGTTTGAGTTCTTCGACTCTGCTGGAGAAAGAGGCCGGCTTTGATGAGATGTGCATTCCAGACTTTGGTCAGGTTGTTGGCGAAGTTGAGCGTCTGGTTGACACCCTTGAATGGCAAGCCATTGAAAGTCGTAGCTGGGCTATAGGTGTTGATTGGTCCTGACACAATGATGCCGAAGTCGAAATTCGGGATGAAATCGCCGGGGTTGGCGTCCGGGAAGAGGAGCGAGACGTTGAGGTTGTTCGCCGCCCTCGTCGCTTTGCTAGCGTCAGGCGCAAACGTGCTGCGGTTGCGACTTAAGCCGAAGATCAGTTCACCAGAGAGGGTTTGATTGAATGAATGGGTGAGGGTGAGAGCCAGATTGACGCCTGGTCTTGGGAAGATGACATTCCACTTGTCGAAGTTTTGAGCGTTCGGAGTCGTCTCCGTACGGCGAATGCGGGCGGTGTTATCAAGATTGAGATCGCCTGGAAGGCCGAAGGGGAGAGACTGTTCGTCGCTGTTGTTGATGACACGACCGAAGAGATCTGTTTGCTGGCCGAGCTTGTAGTCAACGCGGGCGACGGTCTCACTCCTTGGGTATTTGGTCGAGGCTTGTGAGACATAGTTGGCAAAGTTGTTCGCGGCGCTCGGCTCAGTGTTCGGGAGTGGGTAGAGATTGAGGATCGCTTGTCCGTACCGATACCAAAGATTTTGGGGGATCTTGTTCCCATTAGCTCCTGGATAATTGATTACGGCGGGACGCGGCTTGCCCGTCGTCGTATTAACCTCACCAAAGACGCTTTCAGAGAAATCGCCTGCGCGCTCCTTTTCGGTCGGCACACGGATGAAGCGCAGAGGGTTGGGCACCAATTGGCGATAGAATTCCTGGTTGACGAAGAAAAAGAGATTGTTGACCTTCTTCGCGCCAAGGCCGCCTTCGAAACGTGGCAGATAGACCGGGCCGCCGATGTCAAAACCAACAGTGTTATACCGGTAGAGCGAACGTGGCCTGTTATTCGTGTTGTTGAAAAAGCTATTGGCATTCAAGCCTTCGTGCCGGTGAAAGAGGTGCGCCCCGCCGTGAAATTCCGTGGTGCCGGATTTGGTCACGATCTGAATGAAACCGCCAGCGGCTTTACCATATTCCGCTTGATAGTTCGCTGTCAGTACCTTGATTTCAGCCACTGCATCCGGATTGATCGTGACGTGCCGCGAGCCGTTGCTTCCGGTATCAACGTTTGACACGCCGTCAATCGCCAACTCATGTTGATTGCCGCGCGTGCCATTGATGAAAAACTTGTTGAGACCGTCCGGGTTGGAGATCTGGCCGTTGAAGTCGCTGACGATGCCGGGCATCAGCTTCAGAAACTCGATGATGTCACGGCCATTGAGCGCCAGGTTTTTGACCTGATTGTTGATGACTAAATCGGAACGCTCGCCCGATACGGATTGGACTTGAAGCAGGCCAGCATCGGCCTCGACGCTCACTGTTTGAGTCTGAGGTTGGCTTGGGGATTGGCCACCATCAGCTACGTCGCGCCCGGCGTCAACTACTGCGTCGCGTTCAAGCACGGGGCTATCTGTGTCCAGGCCGTCTGCCTCACTTAGAATAATCTCGATTTGGACTCGATCCTGGTTAGCACCGGTCCCGGAGTTCGCCGTACCAGTGGCCGGATTGACCTCAAGTCTGATTGGGTTTGCGTTGAGATAGCTCGCTGTACTCAAAATGACGTTTTTTTTCTCGAACTTATTGAATCTTTCCTTCTCAACCGTGATGGTGTATGTACCGGGCGGGAGTGTGGGAAAAACGAAAAGGCCATCATCACTGGTCGTCGCTTTCTTTGAGGCGTTATTGGTTAGATTAGTCACCTTAACCGCCGCTTCGGGGATTCGTCCCCCCCTTTTATCCTTGACGGTCCCCATAATTACGCCAGTGGTGGTTTGCCCGAATACCGCGGCCGTAAGCAGGAGCATCAACACGATCAGTGAGGTTAGCGGTTTTGCAAAAAGGTAGGTGCTCATGGTTTCCTCCCCGGGCCTGACGGACATACGGTCAGCTGGAAATGAATCGAGTCAATGAACTCGGCGGCCCATCTCATATACCAGCCGACCATGCGCTGAAGGGAAAACTTAATTATCGTTCTTAGCTTTGACTGGCTCCGTTGCAGCGATACTCGATATGAGTGGTACTCTCAATGATCTACTATTTCCGGGTTAGCAATGTGAGTAATCCCACCGCTGCCCGCGTGCGCGCTGTCTCACTGAGGTATCTACCTGACAATAGCAAGATGATAATCTTTATACCGCGAGCCGCCTGCTAATCTCCTGACTTACCCGCCCCACTATATCCGGCAAATGGACTTGCCTGCCTCGATACTGACTCCTTCTGATTACCTGGTTTAGTCCGAGTTTGCACGCCAGAGCTTTACTGTGCCATCCCGACTTCCTGTAGCCAGGGTCTTATTGTCACGGGAAAACGCAACGGAAAGGATCCCGCCCCCTTGTTCATTGAGAGTGATCATTTCCTGACTGGTGGCCACATTCCAGAGCTTAATGGTTTTGTCCTTACTTCCTGTCGCCAAGGTCTTCCCATCTGGGGCGAAGGCTACTGCCCAGACTGCCTCCGTGTGTCCCTTCAGTGTGGCCAAC
>Ga0070707_100000153_pt1 | contig 66620 bp, 101 predicted proteins | sample KBSK5502metaG_FD_65468 | JGI IMG/M metagenome (GOLD analysis project Ga0070707, IMG submission 65468) | Corn, switchgrass and miscanthus rhizosphere microbial communities from Kellogg Biological Station, Michigan, USA - KBS K5-50-2 metaG | ecosystem: Host-associated > Plants > Roots >... | reverse complement strand
CGCCGCTCCGTTCGGCTCCTAAGCGGGGAACAGTTACTCAGTATTTTACGCCGGTCGCTGCTTGTCCTCCCGGCCAGTACTGGGACCAGCGCGTCAACCGCTGTATGTCGTACGTGTATTGATGGACTTCGCCTTCCTCGCCCAAGAGCAGACCTGCCCGCCCGAGGCTCCGCTGCGCGAGGGCGAGTGCAAGTGCATCGATCCGGCGCTCGTCTTCGACCTCAGCAAGCGCGAGTGCGTCGAGCCGAGACCGAGCGCGCTCACGACGCGTCCGTCGGGTACTAAATCGCGTACGGGCCTGTTCATCGGCATCCTGCTCGCGGCCGCCGCCGGCGCGGCGCTGCTCGCGTACATGGAGCCCGAGCTCGTAGAAGGCCTGGTGAAGTCGTGAGGGTGCAGTGGCTCGGTGCGCCGGGACGACTCGGACAGTCATGTCTCGACATCGTGGACCTGTTCGTCCAGACGGCCGCGGGCACTCAGGGACTCTGCCGGATCTGCGTCACGGCGGCCGTGAACTGGGCGGGGATCTGCGAGCAGGTCGTGAACACCAGTTCGAATCCGCTGGTGCTTCGGGCGAGCAGCTGTATCTCGGGATACACGCGCGTCGACCTCATCCGACCCGTCACCTCGGATACGGTCTGCACGCTGTGCGTTCAGGGGGACAACCTCTACGTGACCGGAGGAGCGCTGCAGGATCTATGCGACAAGATCGTCTCGCTCCTGCCGACGGGGTCTTACCGCATGTCGACGATCCCTACGGCGCCCGCTCCCGCACCGGCTCCGTCTTCCTCGACGACCACGACTCCCGTACCGGCCGGCAGCATCACGCTCCGGCAGAATCACATCTACCGGACGCGCCTGCTCATCGGTCACGATCCGAGCTCGAGCAGCTGCGACCAGGTCGCCGACTTCCTGAACACCGCGATTGCTCAGGGCGAGCAGAGCTCAGGCTGGCCCTGGGTCGCCGAGCGCGCCACCGCGAATCCCGACGACGCCTTCCTGAATGCGCAGGGCAGCTGGCCTGCCAATCGCCGCGGCGAGCCCTACCAGACGGCGAACGCTTGCCTCCTGTACGAGCAGGGCCAGTGGTCGGCACCGAATCGGACCTTCCTGCCCGACGACTACGTCAAGCTTCTCGGACCGAACACCCAGATGGTCGACCTCTGGGACCATACCGACGATCCGTCCGGGACCAATCCGCTCATCGATCGCACCGGAGCGTGCGCCTCGGGCGTGATGACCTTCGGGCTCTCGACCGGAGCGTTCACGTGCGTTCCGGCAGCCACACAGCCTGCGGCGACAACTACGACGACTACGACGACTCCGCCGCCAGCGACAACTACTCCACCAGCGACAACAACCACTACAACAACGCCGCCGGCAACAACGACTCCGCCGCCAGCGACAACTACTCCACCAGCGACAACAACCACTACAACAACGCCGCCGGCAACAACGACACCGCCGGCTACGAACACACCTCCGGCAGCTACGACGGTTCCGCCACTCCCGCAGACTGCAACCTGTCCGCCGAACGCCTACGCCGATCCGGCCTCGCCGACTGGCTGCTTCTGCGACGCCGGCTATCAGAGCGACGGGGCCGGGCACTGCGCTCCGATTCCTGCCCCGACGACGACGACGCCGACGATTCCGGCGAAGAAGCCGAGCAGCAATGCGGCGCTCTACGTCGGTCTAGGTGCGGTCGTGATCACTGCGCTGTTTCTCGCCGGAAAGGCGGCATCGTGAATCTTCGATGGCTCGGAGCTCCGACTTGTCCGCAGGACGCGGTCTGCGCGGTCGGCTACTGGGACGGCACCAAGTGCGCTGTGCAGAATGCCACGATCAAGGTGTGCGCCCCCCTGTTCCAGCGGAATCCGGCGACCGGCTGCTGCGAGGCGGTCGGCAGGGTCAGACTCGAGAACCGGCACTTCTACCGCGGTCGGTTCCTGGTCGGCTACGATCCGGCGAAGACCAAGTGCGAAGACATCGCGACGTACCTGAACGCGGCGTTCGCGAACGCCGAGTCGAATCCGGGTTGGCCGTGGAAGTCCCTGAAGGTCTTCCTCGCGCCGTTCCAGACGTGGCCGTCGACTCGGACTGGTATGCCGTATTCGACCACCAATTACTGCCTCGTGTACATGCAGGGGCAGTGGGTGCAGTCCGCCGCCGATCGCACCGCCCTAGATATGGCGGCTCTGATTGCTCCGAGCGCTCGCCCAGTCGACTTCTGGGATGATACCGCCGATCCGCTCGCGCAGAAGCTCCTCTACGACTTGAGCCTGCCGGGCTGGGGTTGCGATCCCGGCCGATCTCTGACCTACGACACCGCGACCGGAGAGTCGAAGTGCGTTGGCGTCCCCGGCGCGCAGCCGATTCCCGGGACGACGATCACGACGCCCACATCGGCTAAGAAGTCGTCGAACGCGCCGCTGTACGCGGCCCTGGGGGCACTCGCGATCGGTGCGGTCTACGTCGTGAGTAAAGGCATCTCATGATTGGTCAAACGAAGTTTCAGTGGCTCGGTGCGGAGGTCGCGCTCAGAGGCGGCCAACTCTACCGCGGACGCTACGCGATCGCGTCACCCTTCGGGTGCGGACAGATCCCGCTGTCCGCATTCCGCAGCGCGTTCCTGCAGGCGTTCGCCAGCGCCCTCGGCGGAGCCCCGACGTTTCCGGCCGACCTCTTCGTGTACACGAGCGCGAGCTCGCTGCCCGACGGCTGGCCCGACGACCGGAAGGCGTTCGCGACGAGCTCCGGCGAGTGCCCGATCTGGTGGGAAGCTCGCGCGTCGACTGACGTCGTGCTCGACGACACCGCGTTCTCGATCCCCGGCGTGCGGCTCGTCGACTACTGGGAGCAGCCCGCCGGCGGACTCACGCCTGGCATCCCGCAGCCCCCCTGCCAGTCGGGGCAGGTCTTCGATCCCGCTCAGAACCGCTGCGTCACCGCACCGCGGCCAACGTGCCCGGCCGGGACGGTGTGGAACGAGGACTTCGGCGTCTGCATTCCCGAGCCGCCGGCGCAGGGATGTGGACCCGGACGGATCTGGTGGTTCTACGAGGCGTTCGTCGACCAGCCGGGCGGTGGGGGGAAGTGCGTACCCGAGACGTGCCCGGGCGGCACGGAGCGCAATCCGAGCACTGGAGAATGCGTCACCCCGACCGCGGCGGGGAATTGCCCAGCGGGCTTCGACTACGACGAGGCGACCGAGCTCTGCATCGAGCGCGAGGTGCCGGTTCCCGTGCCGACTCCGACGCCCACGCCGACTCCGTCACCCGCACCGACTCCCGCACCGACTGCGCCGACCTCGAAGAAGAGCAACGCGCCGATCGTGGTTGCCCTGGCAGCGGCCGCCGCGGCCGCGCTCTACGCGCTCGGGAGAATCGCGTGATATACGATTTCTTGAGCCAGGCACCAGCAGCGACCACGCCCTCGCCCCCATCCCGCACGTCGACTCTGGTGCCTGCGCTCTTAATCCTCGGGAGACTGGGTTGATCTACGACTTCTTGGGCGAAGCGCGCGTTGGTGTCGGCGAATTCGTGCCGTCATCTTCTATCCGATTCGAGTGGGAGAAACGCAACGCCACGTGGCGCAGCCCGGCGTATAAGTACCCATTCTGGTTCTGGCCCGGAGCTCCGGAGTCCGAATGGATGAACTGCTTGATCAACAGCGGGCAGACGTTCCAAGCCTGTCAGGTCTGGCTAGCCACGAAGAGCCCCGGCGTGCTCGACGAGACGCCGCCCTTCATGGAGGACTACGGTGCTACGGAGCCGAAACCCCCGAGCGTTCCTGCGCCACAGATCCCCGCGGTGCCCGCGACTACGGCGCCTCCTTCAACGCCAGCGACGGTTCCCGCAACGACAACTAAGGCACGCGCCTCGAGCCTTCTCCCAGCACTCTTGATCCTCGGCATCGGCGTCGCGATCTTCGCGGCGACGGTGACCGGGGCGGGGATCCGCCGTTGAGTACCCACCTGCGTTGGTTAGGCGGCCGTGTGACGGGCTGGCTCGGTTGAGGGGGCAAACCGAGGCGGCAGGTCCTGCTGCGAGATCACGGTCACCAGGTCGTCATGGAGGTGAACGGCCACGAGCGGAGCTTCGCCGTCGTATCAGCTCCGCCAGAGGCGCGCGCGATCCTCGGCGAGCTCTGCCGGGTGACGGGCCTCTCCGAGCCGAAGCTCGTCTGGTGCGACGAGCTCGGCGGAGCCGGAGGTCTCAGCGGCAACGGCAGCATCGTGATCGGCGACCTCGACCAGATGAAGAATGCCGAACGTGTTGCGAAGGACCTTGGTTGCTCGGTCGAGCGTGCTCGGTTAGCGGCGCTCGAGGTCGCCATTGCTCACGAGCTCGGTCACGCCGCGATGCACGAATCGGGACACCCCGACCACTCCGAGGACGAGGTCGACGACTGGGCGCTCGGCATGTGCGACCGGCTCGGGTGGCGAACGAACCTGCACGATGCGATCGTCGGCATCGTGCGCGAGAACCGCGCGCGGAACCTCGAGAAGCGTCACCCGTACGTGCTCGAGGGGTGCGGCGGCTTCCTAGGTGCACTCTCGCACGCGCAGGCGCGAGCGGACCTCGAGGCAGCGTTCCAGCAAGACTTCGGCCGACCGGGATCGATGCGGGCGCTGCAGTTCGCGCAGGCCGTCGCGCTCGGCGAGGGCGGACAGTACGGCAGCGGCTGCTACGTGAACCAGGAGACCGGCGAGCAGAGCTGCAGCACGAACAACTGGGGAGCGGCCCAGTGCCGGGCGACCCCGCCCTGTCCGTCCGGGTGTATCGAGGCGACCGACCACCATGCCGACGGGTCGGCGTACCAGGCGTGCTTCCACAGCTACGCGACTCCGGAGGCCGGCGCCGCGGCGTACCTCCGCACGCTCTACAAGAACTTCGGTCCCGGAGTGCTCGCGAGCGCCGAGGCGGGAGACTACATGGGAGCCGTCGAGGAGATGAAGAGCCACGGCTACTTCGAGGCCCCGCTCGCGACCTACCAGGCTCACGTCAACCACAACGTCGACGTCGTCGCGAATGCGCTCGGTGAGCCGCGAGGCGACTTCGTAAGGACCAATCCCCGCGGCCCCGGAATCATGGTTCCGCTGCTGTTGGCCGCCGGCGCGCTGGGCGTGGGAATTGCAACGTTCCCGCGGTGGCGAGCGGTGGTAGGATTGTAGGAGCCGATGCAAGCAGCGTGCACACCGAATACGGGATTCCCCGGTGGACCTGCGGGGACTGCTCGATGGATCGGTGAGGTCTCGTTCGGGATCGTTCCGGATCCAGCCCTCCCGGACCCGTGCTTCGGCGCGATTCCGTTCACCGTCTCGTCGACTTCGGGCCAGGGACCGACCGAATTCATCGGACTAGGACTCGAGCGGGTAGCACTGAACCCGGTCTCGACGTCGAACTTCACCGAGCCGATTCCCGGCATGCTCCAATACAATGGACCTTCGGCGACCTTCGTCGTGAGCTACTCCATCACGCTGCAGCTCCTCACGACGGACTCGCCGACAGGCTACGCGAACATGGTGGCGCTGATCTGCTTGAATCACCAGCCGATCCAGTCGAGTGGTGCCCAGGAGGCGCTCCTTCCGGTCGTAACCGATCCCGACGACGCCGTTCTGTCGTTCGACACGTTCAACGGTCAGGCAGCCGTCAGGCTCCAGGCCGGCGATCAGCTCAGCATCTGCCTCACGGATCTGATCGCTCAGGAAGTTCCCCCACCCATCACGATCACCGATTCGATCTGCGTCAATCGAGTGTCGCTGATCGCGCAACAAGTCTAGGAGTCGACATGGCCTGCGGAAGTTGTGGAAAGAAGACGAACATCGCCGTCAAGAGCGCCTCGACGCTTCGAGCGAATCCGTCACCGCCAGTCAAGGCGGCACCGCGTACGAACACCGTGATGAATCGCTTCGCCTGGCCTGCTCGCCGGCGACGCAGTCGATAAGGAGAAGAGAAGATGCAAGCATGTACACCAGCAGCACCGGTCGGATTCCCAGGCGGAGGGATCGGAGCGATCCGATCGGCCGGAGAACTGATATTCGCGACGCTCCCAGATCCAGCCGCCCTGGATTGCCTCGGAGGCATCCCGTTCACGATGACGACGGTGCCGGGCGGCACCACGAACGCCTTCGTCGGTCCGGCGCTCGATGGACGAGTCCTGCTCAATCCGACATCGGCGAACTTCACCTCGCCGGAACCGGGAGTCCTGCAGTACAACGGCCCCTCGGGCGTCTTCGCGCTGAGCTCGGCCATCACGGTCGAGCTGGCAGCTACTGACTCCCCGACCGGCGTCGCTATCATCAGCAGTCAGATCTGCCTGAGGGGTGCACCCATCACGAGCAGCGCGGCGCAGGCCATCATGTCGCCGCTGTTCGCTGCAGTAACCGGATCCGTCGTCATCGCCACCTTGAACGGGCAGGCGATCGTTCAACTCAATAAGGGCGATCTGCTCAGCATCTGCCTCGCTGACGTCGGAGTCTCCATCACCGGCGTGCCGGCGACGGACTCGCTCTGCATCTTTCAGGTGTCGCTGCTCGCGCAGCAGGTCTGATCGGGAGAACGAAATGAAGTCATGCAATACGACTACCACCGGATTTCCGGATGGACCCGTACCGCCTGCGGCGGATCCGCAAGCGGGGGCGAGCGTCGAGTTCTTCGAGACGCCGGGAGACCCATCGACGCTCCTGGTAGCTACGCTGCCCACGAGCCCGGACCCGTTGATCTTCGCGCCGACGGTTCCGATCTCGTCATTCGCGGGTGCTTCAGGAGTGATGTCGGGACCGGACAACTCGCTCTTCACCTACCTGGGATCGGGTCGGCTCCTGTACACGGGTCCGATCGGATTGTTCCTGATCCAGGGAGGAGTAACGGTCGAGGCCACCGACGCTGCAGCCCTCGACATCGTCATCAAAGACGTTGCTCTGCCCAGGACCGGAACGGCCACCTTGGGCGATGGAAGTACGGTTGTGCTCGTAGCGGGAGCCGTGCGGAGTCTGAAGTTCGGCGACGTCATCGAGCTCGGCATGTTCAACCTCGGCGTCGCCCCGAACCTCGTGGCGATCGTCAGTCTCGAGATGACGGTCATCGCCGTGGGGCGGCCGTGAAGTCCTGCACCCCTACGCCAGGCACCGGATTCCCGGGAGATCCGCTGCCGCCGCCAGTCGCCTCGACGCTCGACCCGGCCGGAGGCAGCACGCAGTTCTCTTCCGTCGAGAACGGAGGTACCACGATCGACCAGTCGCTTCCGGGAGGGAGTCCCGGAGCGACGATGCCGCTCTCGACGTTCACGAACGCCGCGCTGATCCAGGACGGACTGAACGACGTGCAGTTCACCTACCTCGGTAACGGGCAGCTGCGCTACGACGGACTACCATTCAGGTTCCTGATCACGGGCGCGGTCAGCGTGACCCCGGCGATCGAGCAGGCGTCGTTCGACGCCGAGCTCATGATCGTGATCAACAACGTGGGGCTTCCCGGAACCGGATCCCAGGCGTTCATCGACGGGATCCGTCTGTTGGTGGCATCGGCGGTGCGCCTGCTGCAGACGGGAGACGTCGTCGAGCTCGGGCTGCGCAAGACGTTCGGCGCCGGTCCCGCAGCGGCAACGGTCTTGAGCGTGCAGACTGCATTGAGCGCGCTCGGGACGACTTCATAACAAGGAGATCAAATGGCCAAGCAATGTGGACCCTGTACCTCACCCTGCGCGCCGTGCACGCCAGGGTGTCAACCCGGATTCCCGGTAGGGAGCCCAGGAAACTGCGCGGTAAACGCGCCACTGTTCGCGCAGGGCGTCGTCGAATCGACGATCGCGGCTCAGTTGGTGCCGGTCATCGTGCCCGGCATGCAGACGGCGCCGTTCAGCTCGCTGACGCCCGAGCAGCTGCTCATCGACGCGAGCACCGTGACGAGCTTCCTGACCACTGGCGGCCTCGGCGAGGTGTCCTTCCAGGTGTTCGTCGACGGCGTCGCCGTGACCGGTTCGGACTTCGTGTCGGGGTTCACGACGGACATCGGAGACGTCGAGACGAGCCAGAGCACAACGCTCGTCGTCCCCGTCGCTGCCGGCGCGCACATCGTGGACGTGCGTTGGACGTCGGGCACGAACACCGTCACGCTCGACGCCGGAAACCTGCGAGTCGTCAGACTCGCGTGTGGCTGATACAATCAAGCAAAGGAGAACAATCATGGCATTCCCCTGTCCGTGTTCGAATCCCGGTAGTGGTGGTGGATTCAATGGAGGACCGAATACTCCAGTGTGTCCACCGGCCGACGCCTCGAAGACCATCCCCGATCAGTCCCACATCAACTCGGCGACTCCGCCCATCGTCCCCATCCCGGTGACGCTCAGCGGAGGCGACTTCTTCGTGACCGGACCGGCATCGCTGACAATCAGCTTCGTCGTGAGCCGGACGTCGCTCTGCCCCGCCACCTACCAGGTGACGGTCGACGGAGCACCGGTCGGACTGGCGTTCCCGATCGCCGCCGGGACCAATACCGTTAGCGGCTTCGCGACCGTCGACGTCGGAGCGATCGGATCGCCGCACGACATCGGCTTGTCCGTGACCATCCCCGCCGGGGAGTGCATCGAGCACATCACGAGCGGAGGCATGGCGGTCCACGCCGAGTGCGTCGGAAGTTTCACCCCCGTCTTCGTCGGCGCCTGATACACTAGCCCGGTGCGCGGCAACGGCGCGACCGGCTTCGAGCAGCTCGTGGGAGCCATGCGCGCTCCCACGAGCGTCGACGACGGTCGCCCCGTAGTCCTGTTCCAGACGCCCTGGCGTCGTCCCGACGACGGCTGGTCGATCGCCGCGCGCGCGTACGCTCGAGCGATGGCCGACGGTGGGCTCGACGTGCACTTGGTCGATTGGGTCAAATCGATCGAGCCGCTCCCTCAGCCTCCGCCCGAGGTGCTGTCGGAGGTGCAGGGTCTATTCAAGCTGCCCGACCGCGAGTGGGACTGTCGCATCATGTCGTGCGTCGTCGAGAGTGGCCAGGAGATGGCGCGCATCCTCGGCCGCCAGCAGCTCGGCCGCGGCGCGCAGGGGTTTCACTGCGTGTTCGAGCGCCAGCAGATCGATCCCGAGCTCGTCTCGCTCCTGAACGGTCTCGAGGGCGTGTGGGCGCAGTGCAGCGCCAACCGTGACGTGCTCCGGAAGTGCGGCGTGCGGCGCGTCGAGCTGATCCCTCAACCCTACCGCGACGACGACCCGCACCTCGAGGTCCCGGCGCCTCGCGAGTCGCGCCGGTTCTACTGGATCGGTCGCTTCGAGCCGAGGAAGAACGCCGACACGCTGATCCGCGCGTTCCTCCGCGCCTTCAAGCCGGGCGAGGCGACCCTCACGCTAAAGCTCTCGCCCTACGTGCACCCCGAGTACTGCGGCAGTCCCGAGGAGGTGCTGCTGCACGAGCTCTACGAGCCCGACGTGGTGCGTGCCGGCTGGACGCCGAAGAACGCGTGCATCGCGGTCCGCGTTGTTCGCCGGAAGCTGCCGAAGAGTGACATGCTTGCGCTTCATGCCAATCACGACGTGTACTGCTCGGCCAGCCGCGGCGAGGGGCTCGACCTGCCCGCGTTCGCCGCCAAGCTCGCTGGACGGAAGCTGTGCATGACCGATTCCGGGGGACCTCGAGACTTCGTCGGTGAGGGCGACGAGCTCGTGCCCGCGTGTGGGTCGGTCCCGGCCGATCCGAGCTACCCTTGGGGTCCTGGAGCGACCTACGCCGATTTCCAGCTCGACGACCTCGTCGCGGCCTTTCAGCGTGCTCGGGCGACCCCGCAGACCGGCGAGCGCGTGCCCGAGGCGCACTGCGCTCTGCGCGTTGGCGCGCTATTCCGCGACTGGATCGAGGAGCTCCGCGGCCGGTGAAGTTGACGGATTCCCCCTGAGAGTCGTACCCTATTCGGGTGTCGAAGACGAACACCTGGGAGGGCAAGCTCCTCGACCTGCTGTTCCTGAACACGAATGCGGCCGGCATCGGGGATGCGACGGGACTCCGCGGGTCGACGACGGCGGGGAGCCTGTTCGTTGGCCTCTACACGGCGTACCCGGGGGAAGCCGGCGATCAGACGACGAGCGAGATGAGCTACACGTCCTACGCGCGTCAGGCCATCGCGCGCTCGGGCGCCGGCTTCACGAGGGTCGGCAACACGGTGTCGAACGCGGCAGACATCAACTTCCCGCAGTGCACCGGTTCCGCCGACGACCAGACCGCCAAGTTCTGGGGCATAGGCACCGATCTCACGGGCGCCGGCAACCTGCTCTACACGCGCCACATCGGTCCGAGCGCGAAGTTCTTCAACGCGCTCGCGTCGAACGATACCTTCACGTGCTTCGCGCATGGTCTGGCCGTCGACGACCAGGTCGTGTTCTACGCGCCGGAGCCGAGCTCGCTCGGCGCGCTTCCCGGAGGCGTCACCGAGGGCACGGTGTACTTCGTGAAGACCGCTCCGACCGCGGACACCTTCACGATCAGCGTCACGCAGGGCGGAGCGACGCTCGACGTCACCTCGGACGGCACTGGGCTCGCCGGCAAGATCAGCCCCGTGCGCGTTACGGTCAACATCAAGCCGCAGATCCTCGCGGGTCAGCAAACGATCGCGGAGTCATGAGCGCGAACGATCCTGGCCTCGGCACCTTCCAGGACACGACGACCGTCCTGAATCCCGGTGCCGGAGGCGACATCCTCGACGAATCGCTGCCGTACCGCAAGGACGGGGCGCAGCGGAAGCGCGAGCGCTTCGTCATCGGCGGAGACTCCGACGCCTCGATGGTGCTCGACCTCGAGCTCGTCGATGGCAACTGGTGCCTGCCCTCGTACGACGCGAGCCTGTGCAGCAAGCTCGACCGCGTGATCGGCCTGCTCGAGGCTCAGAACAGGTTGCTCCGGCGCCTCGCGGGCATGCCCTAGGAGAAGCAGATGTCCCTCGACTCCGACGTCAAGATGCACGGCGAGGTCCACCGGCTCCAGCCGATCCCGATCGCGGAGAACACCGACGGTCCGGCGCGCCTGTCGCGCTACGGAGCGGTTGTAGTCGAGTCGATGTACGGAGGCGCGAAGCATCCGCTCGTCGAAGAGGGTTCCTACCTGGTCGCGATCAATCCGACCATCAGCACCGGCATGACTCAGGTCGCCGCGCAGACCGCGTTCAGCGACACGGCTCCGAACCTCTACATCTTCAACGCTGAGAATCCCGGAAACCCGAACGCGAAGTCCATCTACATGGACTACGTGAAGATGATCGCGACCGCCGCGGCGACCGCGGCGACGTCCATCCAGTACGCCTTCGTGCTCGATTCGGCCCAGCGCGCTCCGACGACGGACAACACGCAGGCGCTCACGATCGTCAACCCCAACGGCAACGCGCCGAACCTGATCTCGCCGGTAGTCCGGTGGCAGAACAGCGCGACGGCGAGCGTGATCCCCGCCTCGAGCGCCGCGAAGCGCGTCGTCGGGCGCGGCTGCCTCGGCGGACTGAACGTTGCCGGGGACGTGATGCGCATCGTGTTCGGATCGACCGACGTTGGCTCGCACGCGGGCCTGACGGCCGTTCAGGCGGCCGCGCTCCGCAACTGCGCCGACCACTCGCCGGCCATCATCGTTCCGCCGGGCTGGAGCCTGGTCGGCCACCTGTGGGCGCCGGCCTCGACGGCGAGCTGGAACCCCGAGGTCGAAGTGGCATTCTGGGCGCGATGATGTGCCGAGCGTCCAGCGGATCAACCTAAACCTTCAGTTCACGCGCTTCTCCGTCGCGGACGCGGGACAGGCGGCCGAGAAGGTACCGGGTACCGCGGCGGGGGAGGCGAAGGTCGCGGACGCCGGCGCGGCGGCAGCGGTCGCGCGACTCGCGGCGTTCGGATCGGCGGTCGTATCCGATGCCGGGGCGGCGTCGGAGGTCTCGCGCCTGATCGCCTCGGGCGGCGCGCAGGTGCGAGACGCGGGGCAGGCGGCCGAGCAGGCGACGCTCGGGGCGATGGGCGAGGCGACGGTCGCCGACGCCGGCTCCGCGGCCGAGGCCGCCACGCTGTCGGCTCGGGCGGAGGTCTCCGTCTCCGACGCGGGAGCCGCGGCGGAGGTCGCCAGGCTCTCCGGGGTCGGGGTCCTGCAGGCTCGAGACGTTGGGCAAGCGTCCGAGGCGCCTCGACTCGCGGCGATCGGAGTCGCCCGCGTAGCAGATGCGGGTCAGGCCGCGGAGTCCGCGAGGATGCTCGGGCTCTCGCCGCTGACCGCGCGGGACGCCGGATCGGCGGCGGAGGCCATCTCGCTCTTCGGCGTCGGAGTCACGCAGGCCCGAGACGCCGGACAGTCCGCCGAGGCGGCGACGACGACGGGCATCGGAGTCGCTCAGGCGAGTGACGCGGGGTCCGCCGCCGAGCGGGCCGCGCTCGCGGCGACGGGGTCAACCAGCATCTCTGATGCCGGACTGGGAGCGGAGGCGGTATCCCTGGCGGGGGCGAGCTCCGTCATCGTCCGCGACGCGGGGTCGGCTGCGGAAACCGTTCCGCTCGCCGGAATCGCCGTGGTCGTCGCCGCCGACGCCGGGCAGGCCGGAGAAGTCACCGTCGCCTCCGCGATCGGAGCGGCGAGCGTCGCCGACGCGGCTGGATCCTCCGAGCGGGCCGCGCTGACCGGGTTCATCAGCATCTCGATTGCCGACTTCGCCGCCGCGAGCGAGCGGATCCAGGCCGCCGCCGGATTCGAGTTCTCGGTCGCCGACTCCGGTTCGACGGGCGAGCAGGTCTCGCCTGCGGGAGCCGTGGCCTTCTCGGTGAGCGAGTTCGGGATCGCGCTCGAGCAGGACTCGTCGATCGGAACGGTCGACGTGGTGATCTCTGACGTCAGTGCCGCCGCTCCAGAGGTTCCGGTAGGCGGCGTCGCGTCGGTGTCGGTGAGCGACTGCGCCGCCGGATCCCCGGAAACGCAGTGCTCCGGGATCGGATCGGCGAGCGTCGAGGACACCGGTTTCGGATCGGAATCGGCAGATCTGACCGGCATCGCGGGCTTCTCCGTCACCGACTCCGGATCGGCCGAGGAGGCGTGCTCGGCAGCCGGGACCGTATCGGCGAGCGTCGCCGACGCCGGTGCGGCGGCCGAGGCCATCTCTGCGCTCGGTGCCGGTCCCACGACCATCCGCGTCGCCGACGCCGGAGGAAGCGCGCCGACGGTGCAGGCGGTCGCGTTCGGGCAGCTCCTCGTCGAGGACGCCGGAGGAAGCGCCCCGTCGACGCAGATCGTCGGTCGCTTCGAGTTCGAGGTGCGCGAGTTCGGCCACTCCTCGGTCGAGGCGAGGGCGCGGACGGCGCCGATACCTCCACCTCCACCACCCCCGCCTCCTCCACCATTTCCGCCAACGCCGATCTCATCTCCGATTCCGATGGGACCGCCTCCCTCCGCGGGTCCGCGGACGATCACGCAGCAGGGCGGGGGAGGAGGCGGCGGATTCTGGCCGAGCGGAGCGGAGGCGATCGTCCCCTGGCGCCGGATCGTCGAGGAGGACGGGGCCGAGGTCGAAGATCAGAGCCTCCCCGTCCCCGAGCGACCCGCGGTCGTCTGGATGCACAAGGATGAGCACCATCACCTCCACGAGCACGAACACAAACACGAGGAGCATCATCATCACACGCACATCCACGTCACTCCGCCCGCTCTGCCGAAGGGACCCGGACTCGGCTTCATTCTCGCCGTCGGCGTGGCCGCGATCGCGATGGCCGTGATACTGTCTGGCCCCAGTGCCCCGCCGCCACCTAGACGACCGCCGAATCCTCCGCCGCGACGCTCGCCGCCGAAGCGTCGCCAGAGGAAGAAGCGAAGGCGCTGACCCTTGCGCCGCTGCGTGATCGTCGCCGGTCCGGGGCACTCGGGGACGAGCGTGCTCTCCCGGGCCCTGCAGGCGCTCGGCGTCGCGCTCGGCGAGGGACTCATGGGGGGAAATTCAGGCAACCCCAAGGGCCACTACGAGCATCAGGCGATCGTCGAGCTCAACGACGCGCTCCTCGCCGACTGCCGGCTCGACTGGTCGAGCATCCTGCACCCGACCGAGGAGCAGTGCTCCGAACTCGTCCTGCTTCGCGCCCTGGAGGGTAGGAAGGTCATCCTCGACGGATTCGGACAGGCGGAGGTATTCGGCCTCAAGGATCCCCGGGCGGTAAAGCTCCTCTGTTACTGGCAGGCGGTCCTCGCGCAGCTCAACGTCGCCGATTCGTACATCATCCCCGTTCGAAATCCGCTGTCCGTCGCCGGGGCGCTCGCGACGGAGCACGGGTTCTCCATCAACCGAGGCCTCTGCTACTGGGTGAGCAACATCGTCGCGGCGCTTCGCGCGACCGATATGCGTCCTCGCGTCGCGATCGAGTACGACGCGATGGTCGACGACAGCGCTGGGCAGCTGCTCCGGATCGCCGACGAGCTCTCGCTCGACAAGCCGAGCATCGGGGCGCTGAAGCGGTTCTACTCCTTCATCGACCCGGCGCTCCGACACCACCGCTCGACGGCGAGCGATCTCGCTCGAGGTCCCGGACCCGTACTCGACCTCTATGGAGAAATGTGGAGGATGGCTTTAGGCGGTGCGGAACCGGAAGAGGAGACCATCAGCGCCGCGGAGCGGTGGCTCGAGGAGTGACTAGAGCGCTCGCTCCCACATTCCCACCGGCAAGAGCCCGAGCAGCTCGTGTTTGTGCGCGACGAAGTCCCCCCACTGGAGATCCTCCCAGGGCTTGGATAGTGCGGATCGCGGCCAGGACTGGCGACTGATGATTCCCACGCCCCAGTCGGTCTCGATGACGTGAGCCTTCACTTCTCCGGTACGGCGCAAACCGGCGACCGCGCGCCAAACGTCGCCGGTCCAGACGACGACCTCGCGAGGAACGCGCTGCGTGAGCTCTGCATCCGGCAGGCAGTCGTGCATGATCACGTAGCCTCCGCGCCGCAGGTGATTCAGGCAGTTGACCGCGTCCCGCCACGCCTGATCGGCATGGTGCAGTCCGTCGACTAGACACAAGTCGAGATCGAGACTCTTTGTTTGTTCGGAAAAGAAGTCATCCGAGGTCATCTCGTGAAACTCGGTGCACGCCGCTATTGCGCCCGACGTCTTCGTCGGGTCGACTCCGATGCGGTGCGGGATGTCGATCCGATTCGCGCAGTGGCCGTCCTCGACGCCGATCTCCAGGTAGCGTCGAGCTCCGATCCTCGCCGCGATCGAGTTGATGATCTGCCAGCGCAGCATTCACCTGATCCTGAGTGGCAACACGTCTCGGAATTGGTCGTACAGCGCCCTGGCGCTCTGGATGTGGACCTGTCGTTCTCCGCCAGCATCTCGCAGGAGGCGAGCACCCTCCTCGTTGTTCGCGGTGAATCCAGACACGTGGTCGCTCTCGATGGGAAGATACCACGCCTGCAGGCCCGCTCGAGCTACCTGACAACCGAGAGCGGTGTCGTAGTTGTGGTGAGGGAACGGCCACCAGCGCCAGCCTCCGATCGAATCGAGTAGCTCGCGGCGAACGAACATCGAGGCGCCGTCGGTCACTACGATCCGCTCGGGGGACAGTCCACGTCGGCCGTGACGCTCGGCGCCGCCACCGAAGCCCCCGGATCGCAGGTTCGACACGAAGTCGAGCCTGAGTAGCAGCGTGATGTCGTAGGGGACGTGGTAGAGCGCTTCGAGTCCGAGTCCACGCGCACCTGAGACGCCCGCGAGTCCGACGTTCGGATCTGAGAACACCGAACGAATGCTCTCGTCCCAGCCTCTGCCGTAGAGGAAGCAGTCGTCGTGCAGGTAGCAGACGACGTCGACGCCTGATGTACAGGACATCTCCCAGAGAGCGTGCAGCGCCTCGGGAACTCCGAGGTTTTCCGGGATCGACCGCACCGAGCAGTCGCCCCATCCCTCGAGCAGTCCGCCGGTGTGATCGCGGAGAGCCCTCACAGTGATCCCCGAACCGAGTACGAACAGCTCGACGTCTCTAGGATTCGTCGCACTAGTTCGCGCTTCGCGAAGGCACCTGCAGACCCCGAAGCGCTCACTATCCGGTGCGAGCCGAGCCACAGCGACAGCCAGGGCGATCCTCACAGCCAGCGCTCCATGAGCACAATTTCATTCGTCTGTCTGAATGGATGAAACCCGCAGATTTCGTAGATCTTGATCGCTCGGGCGTTGTCTCTCTTCACGCTCAGCCACAACTTCCGCACGTTGAGCAGTCTCGCCATCACGACCGCGCCGAGCAGGGTGTAGATGCCGAGCCCCCTCCTCCTCAGTTCGGGAGCGACGAGGAGTCGACCGAATTGCGCCGATCCGTTGCCGATCTGGTAGATCGACACCTGCGACGCGATCGTTCCGTCTTCGAGCTCCCCGACCCACACGAAGTCGTCGTCGCGGAGCAGGTACTCCGAGAACCATCGAGAGTGGGTAGACGGAGCGATCTCTTCCGTGGATGCGAACTGCTCGCGGGAACGATTCCGCCAGCGCAGCGTTTCGACGAGATCCCCTTCACGCAGGGGGCGGAGACGGATCGGACCGACGTCGATCTCGATCTCGCGCTTCACCGCGCTACCGCCTCCGCGACGGCGCGACAGACTCGGTCGACGTCGGCAGCGCTCATCCGCACGTGAAGGGGCAGGGTGACGATGCGGCGAGAGAGTTCCGCAGCACGAGGACACGGAAGTTGATCGAGGTACATCCGGTAGTCCGAGTTGTTCCGGTAGTGCACGCCGCAGTCGATGCCTACGGAATTCAGGTACATCATCACCTGGTCGCGGTCCGACCCGCGCGTGCCGATGCCGTGCTCTTCCGCGCCCCGCAGCACCTCGATCTGAGCTAGGTGTCGGCTCGACTCGCACGCTGGTGAATGATCGATGAAGCGTACGCAGCCGCTGAGCCGGTCGGCGTATCGGCGCGAAAGGAACCTCCGATAAGCGTTGTCTCGGTCGACGAGCGGTAACTGAGCGAGGGCGAGCGAGGCGGCGAGTGAATTGCCGTTGAACTTGTGACCGACGAACTCGACGTCGTACTCCCAGCGGTACGTGCCGGGTTCGCGCGTTCGCTCGAAGGTGCCTCGGCTGATCCCGCACCACGACCGCTTGCGCGCCTGTTCCACGAGCGCAACGTCCTGCATGACGAGCAGTCCGGCGTCGGAGGTCGGCAGGTTCTTCACAGCCTGGAAGCTGAAGCAGATAGCGTCGATGCCCTTTCCGACGTGTTCTCCGTCTGCTGCCCAGCGCGTGCCGCACATGTGTGCCGCATCGAGCACGAGTCGCAGGTTCCTCCTAGCGCAGATCTCGCGAACCTCGTTCAGTCTTCCGACGTTGCCACCGATGCCAACGAACATCACCGCTCGCGTCCTGTTCGTTATCCGCTTCTCCACGCTCACCGGATCGAGGCAGAGATCGTCGCCCACGTCGGCGAACACGGGTCGCAGTCCGGCTCGGATCACGGCATGGTTGGTAGAGACGAACGTAATCGGCGTCGTCACGACCTCGTCCTGATCGTTCCACCCGTCTCCTGCTTTCAGGCACTCAAGAGCGAGCTCGAGGGCCGCCGTGCACGAGCTCAGGAAGACACCTCGGGGCAGCTTCGACCAATCGGCGAAACGCTCCTCGAACTCGGCGGTCTTGTATCCCATCCCGGTCCACCCGCGCTCGAGGCAATCGCGTACGTGCGCGAGGCAGTCATTGACCACGAAGGTCGGCACGAACAGCTGCACGCGATCCGAGGACATCAGATCGCCGGTACGCTTCGCGTCTCGTGTCCCGGCAGTCCTCCCCACTTCCGAGCGTACAGGCTTCGGTTGCGCTCGAACGCGGCGTCGTGAGCTCGCCTCTCTTCGGGCGAGTACTGCTTGAGCGTCGCCGACATGTGATGGAAGTACCGACTAGGTACTGTGTGCCGCGAGATCTCAGCGAGGTGCATTCGGTAACCGAAATCGTTGTCTTCGTAGTACGCTGGCACGAATCTTTCGTCGAACCATCCGATCCGATCGAAGAGCTTCTTTCGTGCCAGGAAGACGGTGAACGCCGAACCGACGTTAGACTCCGGAAGCACGAAGAGGCGTTCCGGATCGGTGAGTGCTGCTTGCTCAAGCAGAGCGAGCGTCTCTCGCTCGAAGCGGACGTCGTCGTTCGTCCAGATGGTGAGGTCGCCGTTCTGCCGAAAGACGATATTCACTGCAGGGGCGACGCCGATGTTCTTGCCGGGTCGAAAGATCGAGGTGTGCGCTGGCAGCGAACGCGCATCGGCTCGTCCACCATTGTCGACGAGGAAGTAGCGATCGGGCGGACGCTCTCCGGCTTCAGCGCTCGCGATCATTTCAGCGAGCAGGTCGTATCTCCGGTAGCACGCAGTGCCGAGAGTGAGCACCGGACCTCCTACTCGAGATCAGCTCCGTTCTTGCCGCGAGTCAATCCCTAATCGGAGCAGCAGTCGAGCACCATCGAGTGACCATTCCACGCTTCGGGATCGTAAACCGTCAAGAGGCGATCGCCGCACGCGAAGCTGATGGTCAGGTCCTTGTAGCAACCGAACGCCGGGTCGTATCCGGGATCGATCGCGTTGTTGATCACGTACTGGCAGTACTCGAGCCCGTTGCAGAGTGCCGCCACGCTCGGTAGGTTCGTCGATGCTCCGCAGCTCGCGGCGTAGATGGCCTGCACGACGCGGATTGTTCCGCAGCTAGCCTCGCCGTCAACGCTTCTCCCGGCGTCGCCAGTTTCTTCCGCGTTAGCGTCTGGCGTCGCCTGTGCGTCTGCTTGCGTATCCGGAACCAGACCGGCATCGCCAGCTTCGTTCCTCTTCACATCCGGCGTCGCGTCCTCCTCGATGACAATCTCCTCGCCGGCGTCGGCTCGCTCGGCGAAGCTGAAGGAACCCGCGGAACACGCTGCGGCGGCCGCTACGAGCAGAATGAGTGAGAGCTTATGGCCTAATTTTGTTATGTTGTTCATGATCTCGGGCTCCCTGTACAGCTCGGGGTCTGCCCCGTCCGGCCCACAACGCCGGGCGGGGTTTTACCTACATACGCCGACACTAGGTTTCCTCTTCCTTGACCAATACGGATTCAATCCGTACAGTAGCAGCGGCAAATGGCGAGGCAACTCCGACCGGAATCGGGACGCTACGACATCCGAGCGACTCCCGGCGACATCCGCGCCTGGGCGAGGGCGGCGAAACGGGATCGGCTGCCCCTGGCTGCTTGGATCCGTCGCGTGCTCGCCGAGGCGTCCGGTCGAAAGACCGGTACGGGAAACGGACCATGATCCGGTCGTATCGCTATCCGTTGCTGCCGAATGCAACACAGACCGCGACGCTGGAACGATGGCGCGTGGCTTGTCAGCAGCTGTACAACGGCGCACTCGAAGAGCGGCGCAACGGATGGCGAACGTTCGGGAAAACTCAAAAGTTCAATTACTTTACACAGGCAGCCGAATTAACCGAGCTGCGCGCTACCGACGAAACCTGGAAAGATATCCCGGTTAGAGTTACGCGTTCCGCGCTGCGTCGATTAGAACGATCCTTTCAAGCATTCTTTCGCCGCGTGAAGGCAAAGCAGACACCGGGCTTCCCGCGTTTCCGAGCGCGTGACAGATACGACAGCTTCGGAGTCGGTCGTGTAAGTGTAAAAATTGATCGCGTCCATCTTCCGAAGATTGGCTGGGTAAGATTCAAGCTCTACCGACCGCTGAAGGGGATGATCCGTAACGTAGAACTCCGCAAGGATGCACGCGGTCGGTGGTTCGTCTGTTTCAGCTGCGATCTGGGTGAGGCACCGTTGAAGGTTGCCGTGCGAAACGTCGTCGGCATCGACGTAGGCCTGAAGAGCTTCGCTACGCTCTCAAATGGCGGCGTGGTCGAAAATCCTCGATTCTTTGCTGCTGGATCCGCTCTACTTACACGCCGACAGCAATCGCTCGAACGTAAGCGCCGTGGCAGTCGAAGCCGCCAACGTGCGAAGCGGCTTGTCGCCCGTGCATACGAACGCATCCGGAACCGGCGACTCGACTTCGCACGGAAGCTGAGCGCGAAGCTCTGCCGCGATTATGATCTGATCGCGCACGAAGATTTGAACATCAAGGGGCTTGCGAGCAGTGTTCTCTCGAAATCGATTCACGATGCGGCCTGGGGACAATTTCTAAGGTGCCTGGCTTTCAAAGCGGAAGAAGCTGGAAAGCACGTCATTGCGGTAGATCCCCGGGGCACGACGCAGCGCTGTAGCCGTTGCGATGCAGATGTACCTAAGGATCTCTCAGTCCGTACGCACATTTGCGACCAATGCGGCTACACCGCCGATCGTGACCTGAACGCCGCTGAAAACATTCTGGCGCTCGGTAGGAGCGCGGTGGCCCAGGTCAACTTGGGCGCCGAAGACCTAGGAAACTAGGACACTACCCCTCGCCTTCCCTGGTCGATTCCGGTAGGATAGGGAGACAAAATGACAGTAGGCGCCAACTCGTTTCCCAGGCGCCCGCCGGCAAGGGCGGGACAGGTACAGGCTTCCAGTGATGCTGCCCCCGTCGAGGGCTTCCGGAAGCTCCCCCAAGACGTGGCGAACAAGCTCGTCGGGTGGTCGGATCAGGAGCTCTTCGACTTCACGAAGCCGTTACGAATGACGGCGCGCTACCGGCGCGCGCAGCAGTGGACACCCACGCTCGCGACGTTCGCGATCGGCGTCGCCGCCGGCGTCGGTGCCGGACACTGGCTGCCGCCGTGGACGTGGGGCGTGATCGCGGCGTGGCTCGGAGCGTCGTTCGTGATCGCTCAGCTCATCACGATGCGGCGCAAACTGGATATGATCGAAGCGACGCGCGAGGGCGAACGCGGCATCGTCGACCTCGGACCACAGGCGACGACTCCCGAGAAGGGCATCGAGCTCGCCGCGCGGCGCGTGAATCCGGAGAAGGCCGACGAGTTCGCGGCGCGAGTCGCCGCCGAGCGGAAGGATCAGGTAGCCTGATGACTCAATTCGCACCCTCAGACAACGAAGCGTGGGGCGTGGGCTGGGCGCTCGGTCAGGCACTCTCTGAAACAGATAAATCCAAAATCAGCGGGTTCCTGTCTCAGCTCTTCCTCATACCAACGACGTCATCCGTTCCTGGAGCGCAGGCATTCGTCGCAGAAGCCGCTCCCGCGGGCTCGGCTCCTCCGGTCGCGAATGCGCTCGATACGCTCGCAGCAACCAAGAGCGCGCATCCTGAAGCGCGATTCTTCGTCAACCCCGCGACCGCATCGATGACGCACGTCGACGTGCTCGTCTCACTCGACCCGAATGTATCGGCCACGGTAGCGGCACCGGGCTCCGCATGGGGCGAGTTCCCTCTAGGTGCAGCGCCGGCGGCGGCACCGACGAAGAAGAACCAGAACGCTTCGATCCTCGTCGGCGCTCTCGTCGGCGGTGCGCTCGGAGCCGCGCTCGGCGGACCCGTCGGAGCGATCGGCGGCGGCGTCGTCGGCGGGATCGTCGGCAACGCGGTCAGCAAGAAGGCGTGACGTGGAGCTCGGCTTCGTCCCGCACGCGCTCGGCGCAGTGACGCCGGGCGGAGCCGCCGTCCTGCAGCAGGTTTCCTGCTACTCGCAGGACCTCGAGGACTGCATCAAGCGGATCAATGCGAACCAGCCGCCCGGCACTCCGCAGTGCTCCCAGTGGAGGGAGCTGAAGGAGGCGGATCTGACCGCGTGGAACAACGCGATCGACAACATGCCCTACTGCCCCGAACCGTCGGAGGCGAGGACGACAGCGATCGGCGTCGCCGGACTCGCGCTCGGAGCCGTCGGAGTCCTCGTCGGCTACCTGGCAGCGAGGATGCTCTGAGATGTATTTCTGGCAAAATCCGGTCGCGTCGTTGGGAGAGAATCGACGCTCGAGTCGCGTCGACGAGGCGATCGAGCGCAGCATCTCGCACAACGAGATCGTGACCATCACTGCTGGTCCCGAAGCGATCGACGAGTTGAGTGTTCGCGCCGACGACATCGTGCGCGTCGAGCCGATGTTCTGGGAGTTCTGGGGCACGGAGAACGGCGAGCCGTGGCGCGTCCACGTGCGAGTGAAGAGGTGAATCGATGGCGTACTTTTGGCAGAACCCGGTCGCTTCGCTGAGAGAGAATGCCGATAACGATTGGATCGTTTCGGTCGCGGGGCTGAAGGACCGAAGATTCCGCAGCGCGAGTCGAGCCTACGACTACGTGATCCGGCAGCAGGACATCCACGGTAGGTCACTCGTTCACGTAGAGCGCAACGGTTACGAAGCGGGAAGAGAGTTAGCAGACACTGCTTACGCTGAAGATGAAAAGCGAGCGAGGTAGTCCATGTTCGATTTCCTAGTCGAGGAACAGCAACAGGGCAACGTCGGGCAGCACCGGACGTTCGTCGCGAGTCGATCGTTCTTCGTACCGACGCGCTTTCCCATCTTCTTTCCTCGCCAGTTCCCCTTCCCGTTCTTCCAGTTTCAGTATCCTCAGCCGTACCCGCCCTACCCGTACCCCGTCGCAGGCTCGATCACGACGGAGCTCCGCTACGACACCTCGACGAGCGGTCCGATCCAGACGAGCAACCCGGCGCTCTTGAACGCCCTCGCGATCCTCAACGCGTCGACCGGCCCCGTGCAGGTGACGCTGATCGCCAACGGCCAGACCGTGTTCTCGGGCTCCGTCGCCGTCGCGGCGCCGACGAGCGTGATCCAGGCGCTTCGCAACGCGGCGCCCTCGCCCGTGGCTCCGCAGTACCCCTTCCCGTACCCATACGCTCCCTATCCGCCATACGGCGGGGTGTTCCCGTACTTCCGCGGCGGCTTCGTACTCGGTACCGAGGATCAGCAACCATCGCCGCCGACGCAGCCGTAAGAGGATCCGATGTTGAAGCAAGCAGTCCAGTGGCTCGGCGTCGGACAGGCAACGTGCCCGGTTAGCCATTTCCACGTAAACGACGTCACCTGTCACAAGGGACCGCCGCCGCCCGGCGCGCAGAGCGGTCCGCACGTACACGTAAATAACGCGAACTGCTACCCGCTGCAGGCAGGCGTCGCGCTGCCGCCCGGCGCGTGCGAGACGCCGCATTGGCACAGTGGAGACCCAACCTTCCGTCCCGCCACGAAGCAGGGAGGCTGCTCGAACTGCGGACAGAAGACGGCGCCGACGGGTTACTGATGAAGTCCGGCGATCGCGTTCAGTCCTCGATCTCTCTGCGCCGCACCGGCGTCGACGTCGGTCAGGTAGAACACGGCACGATCGTCGAGTACAGAAAGGGACGCAGCTACTCCGTCAAGACCGGATTCGGCAGGGAGAAGCACAGGACCCCCGATCGCGCGCTCGTCCACTGGGACAAGGGTCCGGAGGGTTGGGTCGACGCCGAATTCGTAGAAGAGGAGACCGACATGCTCTACGACAATCCCCGCAGGCCCCCGAAGAAGTGGTTCCGCGACTGCGTGCGCGGGGTACGCGCCGGAGCTCGCCGCTCGGGCCGGAGCATTCGCGATCCCGCCGCTGTCTGCGGCGCGCAGTGGCAGCGCCTGTCCGCGAGCAGGAAGCGGGCGGCGGTGCGCCGGAGCGAGCGTCGCCGGAACCCGTACGACTACATCCCCAATCCCTGGTAAGTGAAAGACTGCGGAAACAGGCCCGCGCGATGCGTTCGCCGGCCGGCGGTCGACATGCGCAAGGAAGATCCGGCGCCGATGGGCGCTGATCCGGCGAGATGCTGCGACCGACCCGCTAGGAGGCCCCAGCGCCCGGCTCCGGCCTGGACGAGGCGCCGCCGGAGGCAGTAGAATTGCGTTCAATGCGCTCGAGCGGCCAGCGACTGAGGCACATCACCAAACCCGTCCAGCCCGTCGCGACGCAGCCTAGGCTCACCGGATTCGCTCCTCGAGCGAAGAGGGATCCGGCTGCGAGAGCCGAGATCGGAGCGGTCGAGCCTCCGTCGTCTTCTCCCAGGCCGGTGAGTCGGATCACCCAAGGCCAGAAGCGTCGGAAGAGGTAACGATGAGCTGCTCGAAGTGCGGATGCTCGACCTGCGGCTGTCCGCCCGGACCCCAAGGGCCACAGGGTCCGCGAGGTCCCCAGGGACCTCCAGGATCGTCGGGCGGTTCGACCGGGCCGACGGGACCAACCGGACCGACAGGGCCCGGAGGAACCGGTCCTACGGGCCCGACGGGACCCACCGGTCCTACCGGTCCAACAGGCGCATCGGCCGTCGGAACGACCGCGAGCGGCTCCGTCGATCCGGTGCCGCAGTCGGTCGCTGCCGGAACCACCGCCGCGATCACGACGACCCCGATCACGATCGACGGCGGACTCGCCGGCGTGAACGCCTTCGTCGTCGTGGCGTTGAACCGATTCGACGCAACCGAGAGCGGATTCGGCACGTACCAGCTACTCCTCGATACGGTTCCCGTCGGGCAACCGTTCGTTCAGTCGGGAGCGGGCGTCGACACGCTCGCCTTCAACCAGCTCCTCGCGATCCCCGCTGGCGCGGGACACACCATCGGCATCCAGTGCACCGCCTCGAACAACGTCGGCGACCAGGAGACGATCGGTGAGGGTCAGATCGACGTCCTCGTGTTCACATGACGCGACTGCGCGAGGCCCTGAAGCAGAATCGGCGGATCGTGTTCGCGCCCGACGTCATCTTCGGAGCCAACCTGAAGCAGTGGGTGAGAGCAGATGACTTGGCCCCTGGCGCCGTAGCCGCGTGGAACGATCGCACGGCCAATGCGAACAACTTCGCACAGGCAACGGCCGGCAAGCAGCCGATCGCGAGCGCCACCGGCGGACCGCTCGGCAAGCCGGAGGTCACCTTCGACGGCGTCGACGACGGGCTCGACAACACGACGCTCGACCTGCCGGTGCCCCCCTTCTACGTATCGCTCGTCGTCAAGCAGATCACCTGGGTCGTCGGCAAGCGCTTGTGGGCAGTACCGGACTTCGTACAACCCGTCGCCGTCACCATGGACGTCGCTACGCCGGCGATCTCCATGGAAGACGGTACCGTAGTCAACAACAACGGCGGCTGCACCGTCGGACAGTACAAGCTCGTCGAGGCGCAATTCACGAATTCGGTAACCGACTACCTGCGAGCCGGAGGGACGACCGTCACCGGTGCGAACGCCGGCAACCACGATCCGGCAATTGGCATCAACTTAGGGTACGGATTGCTCGGCAGCAATTCGAGCAACATCTCCGTACCGGAATTCCTCGTCGTCTTCGGCACGCCAACGGTTACAGAGCGCGCACTGTACTCCGCCTACATCTCCAACCGCTACGGCTTGGGGGTCCTGAGCTGATGGCCCTCGTGACCGGCAACATCGTGCGATTCGCTACCGACAAGGGGATGACTCCGGATCCGCCGCTGTTCGGCGAGGTCGACTCCATCGGCGGCGCGTTTCCGGACGTCGTGCGCGTCACCTGGGAGAACGGCATCCACTCCTTCTTGAGCGCGAATCCGTCGCCGGACGTCGTGGTGGTCAGCGGCGACATCAACCGTCCGTCCTTCCTCGATCTGGTCTACACGTCGACGGCCATCCCCACGGGCGAACTGCTTCGGGTCATCGACACGTGGTTCGACGATCCCGACGGCGCGAACACTCAGATGGCCCTCGTCGCGGTGGAGGGTCGGAGTGGATCCTCCCTCTTCGGTTCGGCGAATCCCGGACCCGCACTCGTTCCGCCGTACTACGCGATCCTTCCGGTCAGCACGATGACTCTAGTCTAGGAGTACCCATGGCCCTCGCAGCTGGAGACGAAGTCCGATTCACGACCGACGACGGGATGAGTCCCGACGTTCCCCTCTTCGGGTTCGTCGACTTCATCGGCGGATCCTCCCCCGACGTCGTGCGCGTCACCTGGGAGAACGGCATCCAGTCGGGACTCAGCACGAATCCCTCCCCGACCGTCATCATCATCGGTCCCGATGCCGGTCGAAGCACCATCATCGACCGAACCTTCACGTCGACCGTGATCCCCACGGGTGAGGTCGTCCGAGTGATCAACTCCTGGTTCGACGATCCCGCCGGTGCGAACACGCGCATGGTGCTCGCCGCCGTCGAGGGCCGGAGCGGCGCACTCGCCGGAGCGACCAACATCGGGCCCGCGATCGTCCCGTCGCGCTACGCGGTCCTGCCCTTCAGCTCGCTCACCGCTTTCCCATGAGAGCCGCGCTCACCGGTCAGTTCACGCACCTCCTGAGTCCCCGCTACTTCCTGCCGGGACTCCAGCTGTGGCTCAAGTCGAGCACGGGCGTGACGACCGTGGCGGGCAAGGTGACGCTCTGGCAGGACCTCAGCGGCGTCGGCAACGACGCGGCCTTCATCGGCGATCCGGTCCGACCCGACGTCGACAACCCAACGCTCACGGGTGCGGGTGGTCCCAACGGCGAGCCTAGCGTGCTGTTCGACGGCATCAACGACAGCCTGTCGAACAACACGCTGACCTACACGCTGCCCTTCTACTACTGGGCAGTCGTCCGACAGAAGACGTGGGTAGACGGCGGTACGTTCTGGATCTCGATGAGCGAACCGTCTCTAGTCGGTCGAATCGGGCAGGACGGCGTGACTCCGAACATCGCTCAGAGCAACCGAGTCGACGGCGCTCCGCGCAACTCGAATTCGGCGATGACGCTCGACACCTACTTCATCGTGCAGGCGCTCTACTCCGACGCGACGACCGACTTCCTGCGAGTCGGCACGACCACCTCGACCGGTCAGGACGCGGGCAACGACGTCACCGACCACGACGGCTACCGGCTCGGAGCCAACCAGGATCCCGGAGCGTACGCCAACATCGAGCTCGTCGAGCTCTGCCTCGCCAACTGCCGACCCAATCCGCTGCAGATGGAGCAGATGCACCAGTACGGTCTCGCGTTCTATCCGACCCTCGTGAGCTGACATGAAGCACTGCCCGGAACAGTCGACGGGATTCGCGGGGTCCTTCCCGATCTCGCTGCGGCAGCTCTCCGAGCCGGTCTTTCCGAGCTTATCCCCCGCTCCGCCTCCGGCTCCGAGTCCGCTGACGATCCTGGGACCGGGAGTCGACCTGTGGCTGAGGTCGGACCTGCGAATCAGGACGAGTCAGGGGAAGGTCACCTACTGGGGCGACTCGAGCGGCAGGAACAACGACCTCGCGTTCAGAGCAGCCGGACCGCTGCAGGACCTCGACAGCCCCTCGTACTCGCCGAGCGGCGGACCGAACGGAACACCCGCCGTCGTCTTCGACGGGATCGACGACAGCCTCCTGAACATCACGCTCACCTTCGCGCTGCCGTTCTACTACTGGGCGGTGATCGAGCAGGTGAGCTGGACGGACGGACGCATCTGCTGGATCGCTCTGGACTTCGCGCTCGTGATCGGACAGATCGCTCAGCTCGGCCTGGGGTTCGGATCGCCGAACCTGGTGCAGGGCAACGGCACGGCCAACCTGTTCAACCTCAACTCGAATCAGGCCGGAACGATCGGATCGTTCTTCCGACTCGAAGCTTCGTTCACCAACTCGGTCGCCGACTACTTCAAGATCCACGCAACGAACGCGACGGGTAAGAATTCCGGAGGGAACCAGGACGGCCAGCGGGGCTTCAGGTTGGCAGCCAGCCAGTCGTCGAGCGCGCACGCGAACATCGCCGTCGTCGAACTCGTGAAGTTCCGCGGCACTCCGACGCCGGCCCAGCGCGCCGCACTCGACGCGTACGGGTCGGCGCGATACGGTGTGGGAGTCCTCTAAGATGACGTGCTCGAAGTGTTCCTGCTCCCCGTGCTGCTGCACCGTCGTGGGTCCAACCGGTCCGCAGGGACCGCGCGGACCGCAGGGCGTTCCCGGGATCCGCGGGCCGACCGGACCGACCGGTCCGACGGGACCCTCGGAAGAGGGTCCGACCGGACCGACCGGACCGACCGGACCATCGGGATCCGGTACCGGACCGACGGGGCCGACGGGGCCGACGGGGCCAACGGGGCCGTCTGGAGCTACCGGAGCCGGACCGACGGGGCCGACGGGGCCGACAGGTCCGACAGGGCCGTCTGGAGCTACCGGACCCACCGGGGCTACCGGAGCCGGACCAACGGGGCCCACCGGACCGACTGGGTCCACTGGTCCCACGGGACCGACAGGCGTGGCGGCGGCGTGCGCCCCGCTCTCCACCACCGTCTTCGTCGATGGCGGCACCGCGACACCGCTGATCGATCAGGACGGCGCGATCTGCACGCCGTTCGCCACGATCCAGCAGGGAATCGACGCGACGACCGCCGGCACCGACTGGACCGTCGCCGTCACGAGCGGCAGCTACGACGAGAACCTCGTCGTTCCGGCCGACCGCCAGATCACGCTCGCCTCGATGGGCCAGGTGTCACTCGGCGGCGTCGCGCCCGGGAACATCACCTGGACGACGGGAGGAACGGACGAGAACTACCTGCAGCTCACCGCCTGGAGCGGCGGCCTCGGCAATCCCGGATTCGGAGCCGGAGTCGACGAAGCAACGGCCGGATGGATCGTCGGCGGCACGATCACGGTCGCCGGCACGACGACCGCCACGCTCTGCCTAGAACACGTGAACCTGGTGTCGGCCGGTCCGGCATCGATCGACACCTCGGGCATGGTGGCCGCAGTCGCGTGGCTGATCAGCCGGTGGAGCAACATCCAGGGTGCGGTCACCGACGGCGGAACGACCGTCCTCGGTTCAGGCAACATGCGGATCGCTTCGCCGCTAGCAACGACGTTCCTCAGCACGGTCAACGCGGTCGACATCACGAACGCGAACGTCTGCGAGTTCGACGGGAACGTCACGCTGAGCGGTGGGGACTCGGGCGTGTTCACGGGATGCATCTTCGGCGGCGGCGTCGTCTGCGCGGGAAGCGTCTTCGAATTCGACGGGGTCACGTACGACGTCTTCGTGCTGCTCGGAAACAGCTTCGGCGTCGGCGGGGCACTGGGACGAAGCGACCTACCCTACGAAGGGAGCCAGAACACCGCGGGTCCGATCACGGTCGATCCGGCGAATCCGGTGGTGTTCGTCGACACGAGCGGCGGACCGCTCACGATCAGCCTGCCGCCCACGCCATTCGTCAACGACGAGTGCAAGGTGATGGACGATACCGGAGACTCGGCGACCAACCCGATCACGATCGACGGCAATGGCAACACCATCGACGGAACACCTGCGGACACGATCGCGACACCATACGGAGTTCGACACTACAAGTTCGCCGGCAGCGTTCCAGAGTGGAAGGTGATCGGTTGCTGCAGCGGAGTGCTTCCTCCGGATCGCATATTCGGAGCGGATCTCAAGCAGTGGGTGCGAGCGGACGACCTGGCGGCGGGTGCGGTGGCCGCCTGGAACGACCGCACCGCGAACGCGAACAACTTCGCTCAGGGCACCGGAGCGAACCAGCCCGTCGCTAGCACCTCTGGCGGTCCGAACAGCACTGCCGAAGTCACCTTCGACGGCGTGAACGACGGGCTCGACAACACCACTCTGAATCTGCCGGTCCCGCCATTCTACGTCGCCATGGTGGTCAAGCAGATCACGTGGACGATCGGCGATCGCTTGTGGGCCGTGCCCGATTTCGGCACAGCAGTCGGACTCGCTTGCGACGTAGCTACGCCACAGATCGCTATGTTCGATACCAACGTGGTCAACAACAACTCAGGTGCACTGGTCGGGCAGTACAAACTCGTTGAGGCGCAGTTCACTAACTCGGCCTCCGACTTTCTGCGCGCGGGCGGCTCGACCATCTCGGGAGCGAACGCCGGCAACCACGATCCGGCAGTCGGGATCAACCTCGGTTACGGTCTGCTCGGCGGAAATGCCGGAAACATCTCCGTCCCAGAGTTCCTAGTCGTATTCGGAACACCAACCGCACTGCAACGAGCATTGTTTCAAGCGTACATCGGTTCCCGTTACGGATCTTCCGTCATCGGCTAAGTGATCTCATGAGTTGCTCTAAATGCGGATGCACCGTCTGCTGCTGCACCGTGCAGGGTGAACGCGGTGTGCAGGGTCCGCGTGGTCCGCAGGGGGTTCCCGGCATTCCCGGACCGACCGGACCGACCGGGCCGACGGGACCCATAGGAAGGGGACCGACCGGTCCAACCGGCCCGACCGGTCCCGCCGGAATCGCGATCGAGGCGTTTGGGGGCCTCATCTCGAGCGGCACGGCGAGTTTCGTCGACGCCAACGGCGTCTCGTTCATCGTCAACGGCCAGAGCATCTCCGCCTCGATCACTCCAGTGACAGCGGGGATCGGCGAGATCAGTGCGGGTACCGAATTTGCCTCGAGCGGGACCGTCGTCTTCGCGGACTCGAACGGCGTGGCGTTCGGGATGAGCAATTCCACGATCACGGCGTCGTTCTCGGAGACTGGTACGGGAAACTTAGGAGGGCTGGCGGCCGGCACGCAGACGGGAACATCGGGAACGATCGTCTTCTCCAACTCGAACGGCCTCGCGTTCGGGATGTCGGGATCGACACAGATCACCGGAAGTTACTCGCAGTCGACTGCGCCGGCAGCACTGGCCGCTGGATCGCAGACCGGGACATCGGGAACCATCGCCTTTGTCGACTCGAACGGCGTTTCTTTCGGCATGTCGGGTTCGACGCGGATCACCGCGACGGTGGCTGCGGGCGCTACCGCCACCGGAAATCTGGGAGCATTAGCGGCAGGCACGCAGACCGCAACGTCAGGAACCGTCGCCTTCGTTGATTCAAATGGCCTCGCATTCGGAATGTCCGGGTCGACGCGAATAACGGGAAGCTATACACAATCGACGGCACCGGCAGGAATCGCCGCGGGCGGATCGACCGCGACGAACGGCACTGTCGTCTTCTCCGACTCGAATGGTGTTTCCTTCGGCTTCAACGGATCGACCATCACCGCGAGCGTCTCTCCTGGCGCGACGGGGAACATCGGAGCCGTAGCCGCCGGTACGCAAACGGGAACGTCCGGGACCATAGACTTCGTCAACTCGAATGGCGTCGCATTCGGGATGAGCGGATCGTCCCAGATCACCGCCTCGTACACGCAGTCCACGGCTCCTGCCGGCATTGCGGCCGGCGGGTCGACAGAGACCAACGGGACGGTGGTCTTCTCGAACAGCAACGGCGTGTCGTTCGGATTCAACGGTTCCACCATCACGGCCAGCGTCGGATCGGGAGCAACTGCCACAGGAAACCTCGGAGCGGTAGCTGCCGGATCTCAGACGGCGACGAGCGGTACGGTTGCCTTCGCCAATTCGAACAACATCACCTTTGGAATGAGCGGATCGTCGCAGATCACGGCGTCGTTCTCCGAGACCGGTACGGGCAACATCGGTGGGATCGCGGCAGGCACTCAGACCGCGACCAGTGGAACGATCGCATTCGTCGACTCGAATGGCCTTGCATTCGGCATGTCGGGATCAACGCGGATCACGGGGAGTTACTCACAGTCGACCGCGCCGGCGGCCATCGCTGCCGGAACTCAGACGGCGACGAGTGGTACGGTCTCCTTCGTCGACTCGAACGGTGTCTCGTTCGGAATGAGCGGTTCGACGCGGATCACCGCAACGGTGGCCGCCGGTGCGACCGCGACCGGCAACATCGGGGCTCTGGCAGCCGGCACGCAGACGGCGACATCAGGCACGATCGCGTTCGTCAACAGCAATGGTCTCGCCTTCGGGATGAGCGGGTCGAGCCAGATCACCGGCAGCTACACGCAGTCGACGGCGCCCGCAGGAATCGCCGCCGGCGCGTCCACGGAAACGAACGGCACCGTCGTCTTCTCGAATAGCAACGGCGTTTCATTCGGATTCAGCGGGTCGACGATCACGGGAAGCGTGGCAGCAGGCGCTACGGCAACTGGAAACTTCGGGGGCATCGCCGCCGGCACGCAGACGGCGACGTCGGGGACGGTCGTGTTCAGCGATTCGGGCGGGATCAGCTACGGCCTATCGGGCTCGACGCAGTTCACGGCCGACGTCGGTGCCGTGCGCACGGTTTCTGCGGGCGGAGTGAGCCTAGGCAACGTGAAGGAGCTCGTGTTCGTCGACTCGAACGGCATCACGTGGGGATTGTCAACGAGCGGGTCGACCGCGACGGTCACGGCGAGCGCAGGCGCGGGAGGAGCCAGCGCCAGCTTCTTCGACAACATGACCGCGATGCAGACGCATTCTAACGCTACTGCTAACGGCTTAGGAGGATTCGGAAGCTACAATAACTATGGGAATCAAGCCGCAAACGCTCAATTCTTTCCACTCCTACCTAACGCCGCGATGCCATTCAACATCACAGCCAATACTCTGTTTCTGCAGCTTCTTCAGAGTATGTCGCTTACCACCAATACCTCTCAAACGAGCGGTGCTGCCACAAATAGCAACGCACCCTTTACAAGCTCCTTCTTCGTTGGCGTGTACACCTCTACCGGGAGGACTCTGTCTCTCTTGAACAGCGTATCGGGCTCCTATGGCAGCGGAGCGAGCAACGCCAGCCTCTCGGCCATCCGGGACGGAGTGCGCTTCTTCTCCATGAGCAACTGGTCGAGTACTCCAGCATTCTCGGCGGGAGTTCCTTACTACTTCTGCGTCATACTCTCCACTAGCAGCATCTTGGCTAATACGGTAAGCCTGGTAGGGATGAACTGGGGAAATGCTGGTGGCGCCTCAAATAGCGCAAATTCTGGTACCTGCGGCATCTCTGCGACGACCGCAGACGGCCGCGGACACTACCCCTTCTTCGGAGTGTACGCATCGACCACCAGTGCGGTTCCGGCGTCGGTTGTGGCGAGCGAGTTACATAAGGTGACTCCTGGATTCCCCTATTTCGTACCCCACGTGGTTCTGCTGAACGACACTGCAGTATCGTCTTACTGAATCATGAAAAACGTCGATCAAGCCATAAACGACCTGAAAATGCTCGGCTTCGAGCGCATTGAGAAGCTCGACGGCGCGACCTTCAAGGACTGCTCGACCGTGATCGTGTGCCCGACGCGCGGTCAGATAGACTCGCGCGTGGTCGCGGCGTGGCAGAACCTGATCGCACCGATGAATCAGAAGCGCGCGTTCCTCTTCGCGCGCGGTCATGAGGTCGGCCGGGCCTACAACGAGCTCGTTCAGTTCATCCTCGCGCATCCCGGATTCCAGGACTGGAAGTACCTCCTGACGGTCGAGGACGACAACCTCCAGCCTCCCGACGCGCACATTCGGCTGCTCGAGAGCATCGAGCTCGGACCGTTCGACGGAGTGAGCGGACTCTACTTCACCAAGGGCGACATCAACATGCCGATGGCGTACGGCGACCCGAACAAGTTCGCCTCGACGGGCGTGCTCGAGTTCACGCCGCGCGACGTCGCTGACTGCGTGCGCGCCGGTCGCGTCATGGAGGTCAACGGGATCGCGATGGGATGCTCGCTGTACCGCATGAGCCTGTTCCGAGAGATCCCGCCGCCGTGGTTCGTTACGGTCGCGGACATCGTTCCCGGCAAGGGAGCGATGGGCTTCACTCAAGACCTCAATTTTTGCTCTCAAGCAAAGAGAATCGGCAAGCGCTTCGCGGTAGACTGCCGCGTGCGCGTGGGGCACCTAGATGTGAACACGGGGACGGTGTATTGATGAGCCGAAAATCAGCGAAGATCACCCCGATCGCGGCGAGCGTCCTGAAGCCGGAGCTCTATGAGGCGCCGAAGGAGCTGCGGCTTGACCTCGGCGCCGGACAGTCGCCCCGCGAGGGATTCGAGTCTGTCGATCTGCACGCGCCCGACGCCAAGCACCGCGTGGACTTGTTCAAGTTCCCATTCCCGTGGGCGGACAACTCAGTGACGGAGATAAACTGCTCCCACTTCGTCGAACACCTACCGGCGCGCGAGGTCGAATCGCGAGATTTATCTGACGACAATTCCAAGACTCTCTTTCAATTCTGCGGCCAGGACTTCTTCTTCGCCTTCTTCGATGAATGCTGGCGCATCCTGAAGCCGAACGGGATCATCACCATCATCGTGCCGGCCGCGACGAGCACGCGCGCGTTCCAGGACCCGACGCACCGCCGGTTCATCCCCGCCGAGGCGTTCCTCTACCTGAACCGCGAGTGGAGGAAGGCGAACCGCCTCGACCACTACCGCGTACGCTGCCACTTCGAGGGCGGCGACCCGAACTCGAACCCGATCCAGCCCGCGATCCTTCCCGAGCTCGCCACGCGCCACGAAGAGGTCCAGGCGACCGCCGTGCGGCACTGGTGGAACGCCGTGCTCGACTGGCGCGCGATCCTCAGGGCCGTGAAGTGAAGATCGCCGTCTACGCCATCTGCAAGAACGAGGAGAAGCATGTCGCGCGCTTCCTCGACTCCTGCGCCGAGGCCGATCGCATTCTCGTATGCGACACCGGATCCACGGACGGCACCTGGGCGGCGCTTTGCCGGAGCCAGCTCACCAATCTAGCGAAGGTAGGGATTCACGTCGAGCCCTGGCGCTTCGACGACGCGCGCAACGCCGCGCTCGCCCTGCTGCCGGCGAACATCGACGTCTGCGTCGTGCTCGATCTCGACGAGGTGCTCGTTCCGGGCTGGCGCGAGGTCATCGAGGCCGCCTGGCGTCCAGAGACCACGCGCCTGAGCTACCGCTACGTCTGGTCGTGGTCGGCTCCGGGAGAGCCCGCGGTGCAGTTCGTGCAGAACAACATCCACGCGCGGCACGGCTACCGCTGGCGCCTGCCAGTGCACGAGGTCCTGTCGTTCGATCCGCGGCGCACGGAGGTCGTGACAACGGTCGACACTCGGATCGTCGAGCACCACGCGGACCCGACGAAGAGCCGGTCGCAGTACCTCGACCTGCTCGCCCTCGCCGCCGCGGAGGCCCCGAACGACGACCGCGTCGCGCACTACTACGGTCGCGAGCTCATGTTCCGCGGTGAGCACGAAGCGGCGATCACGCAGCTGTCTCGCCACCTGCGCCTGCCGGGGGCGACGTGGAAGCCCGAGCGCGCGACATCGATGCGGTTCATCGCGCGCTGCCTCCGATCGCTCGGAAAGAACGAGGAGGCCCGCTTCTGGCTCCTTCAAGCGAGTGGCGAGGACCCGACAGCGCGTGAACCCTGGGTAGACCTCGCGCAGCTGAATCACGACGATTCAGAAAGCAAGCAGCGCTGGGCCAGATGCTTCTGGGCAGCGCAGAAGGCCCTCGAGATCACCGTTCGACCGAGCCACTACCTCGTCGATCCAGACGCGTGGGGCTCGCGACCGCACGATCTCCTATCGATCGCATGCTGGAACCTTGGGCAAGTCGAGCGAGCGCTCGAGCACGCTCGGATCGCCGCCGAGCTCGACCCACGCGACGCTCGGCTGGCCTCAAACGTGCGGATCATCAGCGAATTGACCCCTGCTTCGGAATCGCCGCAACTCGTGTTATGACCGAACGTTGTGACGCCCTGCGAGCTCGCCCTCCTCGCCGCCCTGAATGGACTCCCCAATCGCCCCGCGGCCTTCGACGAGCATTCCCCGCAGATCGCGGCCGCGCTCGCTGGTGCGACACGCGGTGCGCGCGATGCAGCGACGCTCTTCGCGGTCGGCTACTACGAGAGCGGGTTCCTGCCGCGGATTCAGGAGGGCGAGTGTCGGCCCCACGAGTGCGACCACGGTAAGGCGCACTCCTTCTGGCAGCTCCACGACTGGGTGAGCGGCTGGAACGAATTGGTCGGGATGGATCGCGTTAACGTCGCGGCCGACGTCGCCGCGCGCATCCTGCGCCGGGGTAGGCGGGTGTGCCACACGGAGGCCGGAGCGATCTCGTTCTTCGCGGTCGGAACGTGCTTCGGGTGGAGGGGCGCCGACCAGCGGGCCGCGTTCTCCCTGAAAATAGAGCAAAAACTCGCAGCCTGCGGCCACCGGCACGACGATGCGTCGAATCCCCCGATGAAGTAAGCTAACGGCACCGGCGACGGTCAGGCTAGCCGGGGACCCCGAATGCCCGATGATCCTGATCTGCTGAGAGACGCCGAGCAGGCGGTCATCGAGGCCGCCGAGGCCTGGGAGGTGGAACAGCGGCGGGCCACCCGAGCCCCCGCGTCCGGGACCAGCCAGCAGCTCCGGATCGCGGTGTACATGCTCCGAAAGGCGCGCCACGTGACGGGGAACATCAAGCTCTCCGACGTGCGTGCCGCCATCGCCGAGCGCGACGAGAAGGGACAGAAGTGACCCACGAGGAGGCCGTGGCGATCATCGCTGCGCACGCCCGCGTGGTGCTCGGCAAGCTCCCCGCGGCGCAGTGGCGGGCGACCGCCATGGCCGCGTCAGCGGAGCTGATGAAGCTGTCGAACATGCCGAAGCGCGAGAGCGGCGGCTGGAAGGTCGAGGAACCCGAGGAGCCTGATACCGTTCGACCGCCGAACCGGGCATCCGTGCCGACGCTGCCGGAGATCACCAAGGAGAAGGACAAGTGACGACCGACGACCTGCACCGATCCGCTCGACCCTTCGTGCTGAGCGCCCTCGCCGCGGACAACATCGCCGCTCAGCTCTCCGTCGTTCAATCCGTTCAAGCCGTGGGATACCTCGAGACGGGGTATGGAAAATTTTGGAAAGGCGCGGGCGTAGGCTCGAAAAATTGGGGCGCAACGCAGCGCGGACGACCCCCGTGTGATCCCGCAAACTCCTTTTTGTACACCGATACGCACCCGACGGATACGGGCGGCAGCGTTACCTATTCGGTGTGCTTCAACAAGTTCGCGACCGACGATCTCGGTGCAAAGAACCTCGTGGACGAAGTATATGAGAAGCGACCGAAGGTGCTCGATGCCGCACGCTCGGGAAGCCTACCTAACGTCAGCAAGGAGCTGTTCCTCGCAAGGTATTATGAGGGCTTCGGCTCGACTCCCGCCGAGCGCATCGCGCACCACTACAAGGCGCTGTTCTCATCCGCGGTCGCGATCGCCCACGCGCTCGGCGAGCCCGCACCGCCTCCGCAGGGGCTCGTCACCGAGCCGTGGCACCACGATCCGCTGGATCCGTACCCGATCATCAAGCGCGGCAGCAACCAGCACGCGATCGTCGAGACGCTCCAGATGGAGCTCGACGAGGAGATCCGAGCGGGACGGCTGCACGAGGACATGCTCGCGGTGGACGGTCAGTTCGGACCACACACCGAGCACGCCGTCGCCGCGTTCCAGGCCGTGCAGCACCTCAAGATCGACGGCATCGTCGGCGAGGCCACTTGGAGCAAGCTATTCGAACTCGGACCGTGAGGAAGTTCCCGAGCAAGCGACCGCCGATCGGCGCGAAGATCCCCTCGACGGGCACGCTCGAGTACGTTCGATGCGACGTGTGCCAGAAGCGAGACGTCGCCACGATCTACGAAGTGCGAGGCGCACGCTGGTACACGCCGCCGATCGGCTGGATCGTGAGGCCGGGATTCATCTCGCGGACGCTCGAGATGGTGTGCTCGCCCGAGTGCGCGCTCGAGGCGATGGGAGTGAACCTATGAGCTGGCCGGAGATGATGCAGGGACTCGAGCGGCTCGGGTCGCTCGGCCTGCTCGGCGTCGTGATCTGGCTCGGCTTCCGATTCTTAGATAAACATGGCACCAACTTTTCGAACACCCTCACGAGGATCCAGGAGGCGCTCGTCAAGCACGCGGAGGAGGACGCCGAGCGGCACCAGAAGCTGATCGAGGCGCTCAGCGCGACCGAGAAGGTCAGCACCGACGACGTGAAGAAGGAGATCGAGAACTTCCGCACCGAGATGCGTGCGGCGATGAACGCGCTCCGCGACGCGCGGGCCTTCATCAGCCGAATGAGTCCGCCGGCGATGCCGGCCGTGAAGGACTCGCGGCGCGAGCGGTGATAGGATGGCGGACATGCCTCGAGGCACCACCCTGGCCCTCGGCGCCGCCGCGGCCGTCGGCGGCATCTACCTCCTGACTCGCCGAAAGCCGCACCGAGCGGCGCCGGCACCGGCCCCCTCCGCCCCGTCGACGAAGCCGGCGACGGCGATCGTTACGGTTCCGTCAGCGACGCTACCACCCATCCCCGTGCCGACACCCGCGCCTGCTCCCGCCGCTCCGACGATCGTCACGATCCCTGAGTTCTCAATCCCCGAATTCACTCCCCCTTCGATCATCACCTTCCCAACGCCGACATCGACTCCGGCGACGTTCACCCCACCCCCGGCGCCGACGTCGCCGACGCCATCAACAAACTTCACGCAGACCGTCGTCAAGACGACGACCACCGCGACGCAGGCCCCCACCGGACCGCCGGCGCTGAAGACCGCTCCTAGGAAGACCACGTCGACGACCCCAGCGCCGAGCGGATCGTACGAAAGCCTCCGAGCGCTGAACCTCCAGATCGTCAACCAGTACCGCGCTAGGGTCGGCGCTCCGGCGCTCACGCGGCGCACCTCGAGCGAGTCTTGCGTCGACAATCAGATCAAGCTCGACGCCGTCGCGAACACCTTCCACAAGAACTTCCAGCTGTGTTCCGAGCACGGTCAGAACGAGGGCAACGAGGGCGGCTCTCAGCCGTTCGAGAGCCGGCTCCGCGACATGCTCGCCGGCATGTGGGCCGAGGGACCCGGCGGCGGGCACTACAACAACATCGTGAGCAAACGGTACAAAGAGCTCGCGGTGGGGATCTACGTCGATCCGGGCGGCAAGCTCTGGTTCGCGAACGACTTCTACTGATCCTCAGAGGATCGAAGCCCCGTACCGAGTAGCCCCGTACGCGTCGAGCGCGGCGCGCTGTTCGGGCGTCGGCACGGCGCTGCACTTGAGGAGCTCGACGACGGCGATGTTGCTCCACGCCCCGGGATCCTGGTTCGCCCCGAGGCGCAGGCCCGGCGTGCCTCCCTGGTCTCCGCCGGAGTTCTTCCCGGTCGAGACCGTCGAGTGGATGTTCAGGAAGTCGTCCGTCGAGTTCGTGTAGGCGGCCTCGAGTCGAAAGAACGATCCGAGCACGCCGGCGCTGTTCGAATTGACGTCGAACAGGTTCACGTTCGCGTTCTGCTGCAGGATGTTGGGGCTGCCGACTCCGAGACCGGCCTGCGAGAGGTTGCTGATGACGGTGGCCTCATTCATCGAGATCCACAGCCTGCCACCTTCGTACCAGCTGACCTGCTCGATGACCGCCCACCAGTACCACGGCAGGTCGAAGCGGAGCGTGTTGTTGAGCAGCGAGTCGTCGACGCCGTCGAAGACGATCTCCGGCACGCCGTTCGGACCGCCAGCGGCGGCGAACAACGGCGCATCGAAGTCTGGTCGGGCGTCGTGCGGCAGGAACGCCAGGTCGTTGCCGTTCCCGCTCAAGTCTCCCCAACACTTCACCTTGCCGCCCGCGACGGCGACCCTCCGATCGGATCGCACCCAGAAATCCAAGATGCTCCCGAGGATCGACTGTGGGTTCGGCGACTTGATCGGTGGCATCGGTTCAGGAGGACACACCGGGCTCGAGCACCCGAAGAGCAGGCAGGCGATCGGAAGAACGCGGATGCTACTTCGCCTCGGGCGGAGGCGGCTCCGTCACGCTCTCACCGTCGAGCACCGTGCCGCCGAAGGTTGCCAGCCGGCGCCGGTGCGAGCGCGCGGCGGGATGGTTCCTCGTGAGCTCGCGGCGCCACCGCGCGTTGTTCTCGGCGAAGATCTCGCTCACGGTACCCTCCTTGAGCACGATCGCGTAGCCGCCCGCGTCGAGCGTGAACGGCTTCGTCAGCGCACCGAGCTGGTCGTACGGTCCGGTTGCGTCACGCGAGTCGAAGAACGAGGGAAAGACAAAGTTCGAGACCCAGCCGCCGCCCGCGTAGCTCGGCACGGCGTAGCCGCGCGCCTCGACGGGATCGCCGACCTCAAGCGCCCACGCGGTCTGCCCGTCGTCATCGGCCCAAAGCTGCACGTTCGGATCGATGAAGGACTCGAGCGCCTCATGGCTCGTCGTGACCGAGACCGACAGGTCGCCCGTCACGACGCCGCCGCCGGCGTCGAGGATCGGCTGCACGAACACGCGCGCATACGGTCGACCGTCGGGAGTCTCGTCATGGTAACCTAGGACCCCAGCTTGATCCGCGTGATCGAAGAGAACGACAGGCATCGTCACCGACGGATCGACGTCCGTCAGCAGCACGCGCCATGGCAAGCGTTCCCAGGCGGGTCCGGCGTGGTGGCGCATCTGCCAATCGCAAGCGCGCGCGATCAGCTTGGTCTCGTCGGCGGTGACGAGCGTCGAGAGATTCTGCAGGAAGATCTGACGGATCATCACTCAGAGCATACCTCAAAATCGCGCTGCCTGTAGCGTACTGGACCGAGAACCAGCAGAAGAGGTAGAGTTGAAGCGCCATGTACGCTCAGAACCTGTTCGCTTCTCGCTCGCAGCACACGGCTCGCGAACTCGAGAGCATCGGCCGGAAGTTGACCGACCTCTACAACGCGCAACCTGAGGGGCCAGTCAGGGACATGCTGTATACCCTGGTGCGCGAGTACTACGACTCCGTAGAGGAGATTCTTCCGCGGTTGAAAGCGTCGCGACGCCGCTAAGCTCGCGCGATCAGTAGAATCTACCGACGGTAAGCAGGTCGCGAATCGCGGCCTTACACTGCCGAAATGACCATCTCCATGATCCCGCTGCTGTTCGCCGTCGTGGGCCTGGTGCTGTGGCGCTGGAGGAGAACGGCATCGGTCGCCGAAGTCGGCAAGATCCTCTTCGCCTGGGGCGCGCTCGCGTTCATCTACGCGACGACGAACGACTGGGTGATGCGCGTGCTCAAGTGATCCGCTCCCAGACTCCGACCGCGATCAACGCCGCCGCGGCGCCCGCCGCGATCCAGTTGTAGGGGTCTCGGATCAGGGCTGCCAACAGCATCGTCACGGCACCGAGAACGATGTAGCGCGGGGTCATTGGTAGAACAGTCGCCACCAGACCAGGGCGAACAGCGCCCACGCGCGACACCGCAGACACCTCTGACACTCCACGAGCGCACGCCGGTAGCGCTCGGAGTCCGCGAACTCGCCCGGTCGGAGCTCGTGCTTGCTGCACTTTCGCGGCGTCACGCGCGTCTCGCATACGCCCGAAGGAGCGCCGCGCAGAAAGCGGCCCACAGCAGCAGGACCCAGGCAGCGGCGAAGATGCGAACGATCATCGTCATATCGGCCTCGCTCCCGTGTGGCATCCGGCCGCGCTCCAGCCGATTTGCCTCCACTGGCCACCAGGCTCCAGCCGCCATGTGTCCACGATCATCGCCTCGTCCGTGAAGCCGGCGTAGTACGAAAGGTCCGGACCGTAGCGCTGCCCCGCATCATCGCTCATCCACTCGGGACCGCGCACGTACGCGGGTTCCCAATGAGGGGGAGGCGCGCAGCGATACACGAAGAAATAGAACCAGGCGTCACCGGAGGGAGAACCGAGCCACTGCATCACGCCCCAGCCTTCTGCACGTGCACGCCGGCCAGGTGCTGCAGCTCCGGATCGTCGCGGAGCGTGACCAGCACGGCCGTTACGAACGACTGACCCACGAAGCCGCCGTTGCGCTGACGGAGCTGCTCGACCCAGTCGGTGAGCAGCGCCTCGTCGCGGCACGGGATCGACCACTGCGTGCCGTCCTTCGTGCGGAAGTAGATGCTCACGAACATCACGACCTTCGTCGAAGAGCGTCCTCGATCGCTCGGATTGCGTCGTCCCTATTCCGAGCGGTCTTCTCGGGGTACCAGAGCGTGTAGTGGTTGATGTTTCCACTCGCTCCGACGGGCCGCGCGCTCCACCAGGTCAGACTCGACGGTCTCCGGGCATAATACTTCCGCACCTCGATGAGGCCGTCGTAGCCGGGGATCCTCACGTACTCCCGGCGCTTGTCTTCGCTGAAGCTGATGACAGGGTACTCAGTGCTCACGTATGGCATTCAATCACCTCGACACGATCGCCGCGATCCCGAGCCCGAGGATCAGCAGGCCCGCGAACACGACCGCTCCCGAGACGCCGGCGCTCGCCTTGGCGGCGCTCGGAGCCCGCGTCGTCGCAACCGGCGGAGACGTAGAAGTCGGCGGCGCGGGCGCGGGACCGGGAGCGGGCGCCGACGGCTGCGCGATCGCGTTCCGATCGTAGAGCAGCTCCCCGCTCGAGGCGTCCCACATGTCGACGAGCGGCACGAGCCCGACGCCCGGCAGCTTCGCGAGCGACGGATCGACCGCGGTGTCGGGAGCGGACCACGTGGCCTCGGTGTAGACCACGCACGCGTTGAACGAGGATGGTCCCATCCCGTTCGTGTGCCCCGCCGGTGGGTTCCAGCCCGGCAGCGGCGACGTATCAGCGCGCACCGTCGACCAAGCCTGCGACCGACCGAACTGCGACCCGAACTGCTGCAGCATGGCCGAGAGCAGCGACGACACGGTCGGCGCGCTGCCGAGCACCGCGCACGGCACGGGCGCGAGCCAACGAGCCTGATACACATGATCCTGCCGGAGCAGCAGCGTCGACGAGCCGGGGCGGGGCGCCTGACCGATCATCGCAGCAGCAATAGTACAGCGATCGCGAGCGCGCAGCACGTGATCAGCAGGGTGCCGCAGATCGCGAGGGCGATCGCCAGTTCCCGCACGTCAGAAGCACATCGGGCAGAGCGGGAGCGGCCTGAACTCACGCTTCCGGTCCCGGTGGAGCTCAATCACCTCGCTCGGCAATCCCCTACCGGCGATCGTCAGGGCGTGCTTGAGTGTCGCCCCGCACGCGGCCTCGGGGCTGCCACCCCTTAGGAGGTGCCAGACCGATCCGTCGCGCGAGCGAACGAGCTGGAGCCAGGGCTTCGTCAATTCGCCTCCCCAGCCTCGAATCGGTCGAGTGCGAAGTCGCAGGGCCGGTCGGGATCGTACTCGCCGGGCGGCTTCTGCGACGAGCACCGGTACATCACCCAACCACCGATCCCGAGATTCGAGCGGGGCGGAAACCCGACCGTGGCCCGCACCCTGGCCGTCTCGGCGGCTCCGTAGCGGACGAGGGCTCGACCGCATTCAGGGCACCTGCCCCGCGCGATCGCGGAGTCGTAGCGATACACCGACCGCACGCACCGCTCGATCAGCTCCTCGTCTGCTCCCGTGTCGCGCAGCGCTTCAATGTACTTCTGGTAGCGCCTGCGGAGCACGCGACCGATCGGGCGAGCGTCTTTCACGCCGAACCTCCCGGCTGCAGCACGTGAGCTTGCACAACGCTCGAGCTCCAGGTCTCGCCGCGCTTGATGAGCACGAACGCTGAGAGTCCCGCACCGAGCTGCTGATGACGACGGAAGCACCAGACCACGTGGTCCCAGATGATCCGCTCCTCGTCGTCGCTGCACTGCGCACGAAGCTCTTCGGCCTGCTGATGCACCTCGCGCGTAATCGCGTAGACGTCGGTGCGCTGCTCAGTGTCCATCACGACCACGAACGGCGTCGCTCGCCAAAAGGGGATCACCTGGTCGCTGATGCGCTCCATGATCTGCTCGACGATCCGCTTGTCCGCGGCCGTCATCGGCTCGGTGCGCAGCTTCTTCCTCTTGCGTGCGGCCATCACTTCCCGAGCAGGCGACTCTGCGCCGCGGCTTCCTGGAGCTCTTGGATCACCCGGAGCACGATCGTCCCCTGCTCGGGCGGCAGCTGCGGCAGCGCTTGGAGCAGGTAGTCCGCGAACGCGTCGGCGACCTCGGCCGGGACGGTGACGTCGAGGCGGGCGCGGACGCCTTCCGGCACGGGGTCGATCGAGTAGGTCATCTCCGCCTCCCCTGCGCGTAGAGCGCCTCGCGCAGCTTGACGAGCAGCCTGCACTCGCCCGCGAGCTCGGCCGAGTGCCAGCTCACGTGCTTCACGAGCGCTTCGCGGCGGCTCACGGTCTCGATGATCCCGCGTCCCAAGCTGCGCGCGAACACGCGGTCGACAACGCGGTCGAAGTCGTCCTCGTCGCCGGTCGGTCGCCCGACGAGGTGCCAGTGCACCGTTCGCGAGCACTCGATCGATGATAGCTGCAGGCGCCAGCCCGGGACCTCGACGCGCGCGGCGTGCGTGCCCCGGATCAAGTCGTGAGCGTCGAACAGTTCCTCGCCGCGGTGGTAGGGCTGCTTCTTGTCGACGCACGCCACCACGAGCGACGCGGCCTCGTCGTCGAGCGTGCGGCGGTCCATCCTGCGGGCGAGCGAGCGGGCGAGGGACACAGGGGAATTGTACATCACGAGCGACGCTCCGCGAAGAGCGCGAGCGTGCGCGGGAACTTCTCCGCGAGCATCCCCTGCAGCGCCTCGGCGTAGGCGCGGATCTCGTACTGCGCGTTCGGCGCGTTGCGGAGCTTCAGGAACGCGAGCCAGCCGCGCAGGTTACCCGTCGCACGCATGCGGGAGTAGCGGGCCACGGGGAGCACGATGCGCGCGAGTTCTTTGGGGACTCCAAACTGAAGCCCGAGCTCGTAGACGCGTTGGACCTGAACGTAAGCGAGCTCGAGCTCCCCGAGCCACTGCTCCGCTCTGTCGCTCGAGCACTCTCCCGATAACGACGACGCTTGCTTGTTCCTCGTCGCCCTCGACCCCTCAACGATGCGCTCGACCGTCGGCGAATAGTTCTCGTCCGGAAGCGGTGTAAATCTTGCGCTCTGCTCGTTGTATCCGAACGGCACGCGGTGCCGGTGCCACTCCCGGAACACGAAGATTGGCGCCTTGACCTCGAACGTCGCGCCGGCCATCTCAAACGGCGTCGCGTGGTCATGCTCCCAGAGGTAACGGAGCAGTTTTTCGTCGCCGGGTTTCTCGATTCTCCCACAGCCGTTATGACAGAGTGCGCCAGACACTTCCTTGATCGATCCACAACCTCCGCACATCGGTCCCCACCCGAGGAACCCCTTCGCTGTGCTCATGCGAGCGGCCTCGATGATGCGCTCGTCGCTGCCCCAGGTCTCAACAAGATCGAGGTAGCCATGGTCGAGCAGATTGATCATCAGTGCAGCCGCCCCATCAGGAACAACACCAAGAGGATCACCAGGATGATGCCGAGCGGGCTCCAGCCCACATAGCCCCATCGCGGTTGTCCGACTTGACCACCCACCAACGCCAGCACCAACAGCACGATCAGAATCAATATCAGCATGTGAACCTTCTCCTTTTATGGTTTCGCTCGTCGAAGCACGTCTCGTTGGGCAAATCTCAACGCCCGAACGATGTGTGCGTGTTGAACTTCCATAGCTACGAGCTGCCGCAGCAACTGACCGAGCAGCGTTGTGCGTTGAATAGCGACGCTAGCTTCTTCGCCGCCTTTGAGCCCTGCTCTTTTGTCTTCGACCTCGACGACGAGGCTCGCGAGATAGATCGCTCGAGTGCTAACCACGATGTAGTGTTCGGGACCGCTGCGTACGGCGCGCTCTAAATACCAAATCGCCTTGGCGTGGTCCTCCTCCGCATCATCCTTCAATCCAGCACGCCACACGTACTTGATCGCGTTCCCGACGTTGAACGGCAACCACTCGACGATCTCGATGCACTCAACGCCGCTCGGGTGAGCGGTATAATGAACAGGATGATCGACCGCGTCGTTCATGGTTTTTTCCTCCGCTCGATCGAATCGAGGGCTCTGGTTAGCAGCATGCGCACCGCGTCGGCGCGGCTGATGTTGAGTCCCGGCTGCGCGCGCCGCAGCTGCTCGACGTGAGCATCGAGACGCTTCAGCAAAACTTTCGGCAATCGGAATGCAGTCTGTTGCGTCTCCACGTCACCTGTTGTATACCAGTCGATACAGGACGTCAATACCATGAAAAACAGCTGGTTCGCGGTCGATAAAAACGGGCTCGCAAAGATCCTGGAGCGTCGGGGTAAGGAGTTCGCCCTGTTCGAGCTCTGGCAGAACGCTGCGGATACGGACGCCACCCGGTGCGACGTGCGCATCTCGGCCGTCGACGGACAGCCACTCGCAGTGCTCGAGGTCGAGGACGACTCGCCGAACGGATTCTCCGACCTAGCGCACGCGCACACGCTCTTCGCCGAGAGCGAGAAGAAGAAGGATCCAACCAAGCGCGGCTTCATGAACCAGGGCGAGAAGCTCGTGCTTGCTCTCTGCTTCGAGGCGGAGGTTTCGACGACGACGGGCACGACGCGCTTCGAGCGCACCGGCGAGCGGATAGCGTCCAAGAAGAGGCGCGAACTCGGATCGATCTTCCGCGGCACTCTCAGACTCACGCGCGAGGAACAAACCGCGATGCTCGCCGCGGCAAGGCAACTGATCTTGCCAAGCGGCTTCGTGACCACGATCAACGGCGAGTCTCTGCCCGAGCGACCGCCCATCCACTCGTTCGAGGCCACACTACCGACGGTCATCGCGGACGCCGACGGTTACCTGCGCCGGAGCGCGAGGAAGACGACGGTGACGGTGCACGAGGTCCACGACGGCGAAGTGCCGAGCATCTACGAGATGGGGATCCCGGTCGTAGCGCTCGACGGCGGCGAGCGGCACCACTGGAACGTACAGCAGAAGATCCCGCTCACGAGCGATCGCGACAACGTGACGCCGAGCTTCCTGCAGACGCTGCGCGTGCTGATCGCGAACGAGTTCCGCTCGCGTCTCACCGAGGAAGACGCGAAGGCCGCGTGGGTCACCAAAGCCCTCGAAGACGAACGAGTAGACTCCAAGACGGTCGAGACCGTGATCACGCACCGCTATGGAGACAAGCGCGTGATCGCTGACCCCTCGGACGCGGAGGGCACGAAGCTCGCCATGTCGAAGGGCTACACCGTGATCCCCGGCGGCGCGCTGTCGAAGCGCGCGTGGGAGAACGTCAAGCGCTCCGGATCAGCTCTACCGGCCGGCAAAGTTACGCCGAGCCCGCGCTTGCTCGTACAGACCGCGCTCGGCGACTCGGACGCACTGCCCGAAGAGAAGCTCTCGGCGCCGATGCGCCAGGTGCGAGCGTTCTCAATAGCGTTAGCGCAGGCCCTCATCAGTCGACTCGTATCGGTCGAGTTCGTCGTGCCGCGGAGCCTCGCGGTATCGAACAAATTCGTGGCGGCTTACGGCAACGGCCAGCTGCTCTTCAACGTGAGGGCTCTGGGCTACGACTGGTTCAGCCGCGAACTCACGGACGGCATCCTCGACACGCTGCTCCATGAGCTCGCGCACGACAGCGCCGACGACCACCTATCGAGCGAGTACCACGACGAGCTCACCCGCATCGCGGAGAGGGCCGTACGCGTCGCGCTCGCAACGCCCAGCGTCTTCTCGCGCGATTCGTACTGATGCGACCGAAGCTTTCCCCAGGGTCGGCGATAGCGATCCCTCAGCTTTGGGAAAAAATTGGGAAAAAGTTGGAACACCAAAACATTAATGGAAACGCGATCTTAGAAACCGTCACCACAGTTTGCTGACAGTTACTTGAGATTGCTGATGGTTCGCTCCGGAGGATTTGTACAAGGTCTCCGATTCTGCGGGGCCGAGATCGAGCGCTGTGTGCGACCGAAGTCTCCCGCTACACTCCGTGTAGTTGATGTAGTTGAACCAAAACCAAGCATTATCAAGTGTCCTCCCCAGTCTCCCCGGCGAACAGTTCGTGACGGTTCGGACGGTTCGAAAACCACTCGAACCGTCACGAAACCGGTCCTTCCGACCCTGGACAATGGACGGGTTCACTTCTCCTTCGCGAGCTTCACGAGTCCCGACCGAACGACGACGTCGGAGCTCCGGATCAGCTGACGCACCACGTCGCTCATCGTGATCCCGAGCTCGCGGGCCGCGAGCTGCAGGATCCGAAACTCTTCATCGTCGAGGCGAACGCGTACGGATCGGGTTCGCTTCACTGTGAAACATCGGTACTACATTCGGCCTACAGACGCAAGCCTTGTAACGAACGACCCCGCACGTTAAGCTTTCTTCGACGTGCCGAGGACTCGAAAACGGCGAGTTTTGCAAGGCAATCCCCAGATCGCGGTGGGCTACACGCGCGTCTCGACCGACGAACAGAAGCTCGGCCCAGAAGCGCAACGATCGGCGATCGCGGCCTGGGCAGCGAGAGAAACGATTCAAGTTTCTCGCTATTGCGACGATGAAAACGTGAGCGGATCGGTAGATCCTCGCTTGCGACCTGGCTTCAACGCGGCGATGGCCGCCGTCACCGAGCTCAAAGCAGGAGTCATCGTCGTTGCGCGACGCGATCGACTCGCACGAGACGCTTATCTGGCTGCGTTAATCGAACGGAAAGTCTCAGAATTAGGCGCCCGAATCCTCTCGGCCGACGGCAGCGGAAATTCGGCTGGTCCCGAGGGAGAGCTCATGCGTGGTGTGCTCGACCACATCGCCCAGTACGAGCGCCAAATCATTCGTGGACGCATCCGAGCGGCGATCGACGTCAAGCGCAGGCGCGGGGAACGCATCGGCTCCGTGCCGTTCGGCTTCAAACTCGAGCAAAAACCGGAAGATCAACCAGACATCATCGTGCCCGACGACGAAGAGCAGGCGACGATAGCCAGGATCCTGCAGCTCCGGGCCAAGGGAGGCACGTACCGCTCGATCGCGGCAGAACTCAACCGAATCGGCGAAAGGTGCCGGGGCCGGACGTGGTACGCGATGACCGTGCAGCGCATCGTGAACCGCAATAATCCACAGGAAATCCCTAGCCTGGGGACGTGACGTCGCGCCTTGGACACGTCGGCCTCGTGTGCCCGCGCTCGCCGCAGACCCCGCACGCGTACGTTCCGAGCGGACCACCCTCGCGGTCGCGGCGGTACCGGAGCGACCTCCGGTAAAGGCCCAGAACCTTCGCCTTTTCTCGCTCCGAATTGGACTCCCGCGGCCGCCCGCCCGACTCGATCCTGCGCGTCCGAGGCGTCGAACGCGACGGCGCTCGCTGGGCGAGGTACCAGACGCCTCCGTGCTCGAGCGCCAGCGGGTGCGCGGCGGCCAGAGTGTGCCGGGCCCGGTCCGTGCTCCAGTGATTCCGCAGGCAGATCTGCCGCAGGAGCTCCGGCGTCGGCGTCGATCCGAGCTCCTCGAGCAGCTCGAGCACCTTCCGAACCCGGAGGCGCCAAATCTTCGCCTTCAACGGCTCGATGCGGCTGCCGCCCGCAGCGCGTCCAGACGCCCCGTTCCGAGCCTCCTCGCAGCCTGGTAGGCCCGCAGCCTCCTCCGGGAGGCCCGGCTCAGATCGCGCGACAACGCTCGAAAAAAGAGCCTCCAGAACCGAAGGGGACCCGTCATGCGGCACGCGACCTCCGGGCAACGCGCGGCGCCGCGGCGTTCCCGCTGCCGTGCACGTAGTTGGTCTCGCGGACCGCGATCTCCTCCGGCCCGTCGTACGGGAGATCGACCTCGTCGGCGTGGCGATACCCCCACGAGCGCTGATCGCCCATGTAGAGCGGCGCCTTGCCGATGGACAGCCGGATCGCGTCGACGAAGTACCTGGATTTCTTCCAGTTCGGGAAGCGGTCGAGCGCGCCGTTCAGCACGGCGCGAAGCAGCTGCTCATGAGCCTCAGCCATCGCTCCCCGGGCGGAACGCCTCGTCGAGGAAGTCGATCAGGCTGTAAGCGAGCGCAGACAGCGCCCCCGTGGCGCAGCCGAAGCCGAGGACCATCATCGCGCGAAACGGCGACCAAGTGCCCGAAACGCCGTAAGTAATCAGAACGCAGGCGAGACCAACCCACGTGCCCGCGCAGAGCGGGCAGCTGGCCCAGTCCCGGAAGAGTCGAACCGGCTTCGATTCGGCGCCGCGCGCGCGGTACTCGCCACCGCGCAGCGGTAAGAATATCGATCCTCGCGTAAACACGAGGGTAATCGAGACCGAATAGAGCAGGAGTTCAGCGAGACCCATCAGCGCTCGGTCTTCCAGTAGCGGTCGAAGCTGCAGCTCACATCACGCCACTTCCCCCGCTCGACGCAACCCCGGAGGAAGAAATCCGTGTGCAGATGCGAGCGGTAGTAACGCATCGCCTCCGCGCGGGTCTTACCGCGGAAAACGTGCTGGACCACGGGGTAGTTCCCCCACGTCTCCTTCTCATAGATGTCGATGTAAAGTGCGTGAATCGCCATCCGAGACCCGCTCGGAGTGCCTAGCACGATCCACCCGCCGCGTGCAAGCCCCTCTTACCCGCATTCTACCCCACGAATCTGGAGCCTAAATTCCGCTATTTCTAGGCTTCTGAGAGGGTTGATTCCCGCGCATTAAGCGCAGCATGCTCCAATAAAGCCCTGAAAAGAGTGCTTGCTGGGTCCCCCGGAGGAGCTACGATTTTTGGATGATCGTGACCCTGATCGTGCCAATTGCCCTGATCGTAGGCTTCGTCATCGGCTCGTACTGGCAATCCGAGCGCACCGCGAGGGCGGTGATGCTGCTCGCCCAGCACCTGGCGAGGGACCGAGGTCGAGTCAGCTCACCGAACACGCGACCCATGAGCCAGACCGAGATCCGCGAGGCGCTCAGTCAGCCCGACGAAGACGGCGCCCGGACGCTGAGGATCCGAATGCGGAGAGCCTAACAGGCGCGCTTAGCGGACAGCTCCCTGCACTGCTCCCACAGCAAATCAACATGAGAAAATTCCCGTAAAGCTACGTCAAAAGCATCATTCAGTTTTTCTCGAATTACTGGATCTGTGCAAGCTTCGATACGCTGCTCTAAACGCTCGATTTCCTCTGCAATCTCATCCAGCTGTGCGTTGAGCTCGGCCTCGTAGAACCACTGTAGCGTTTTCATACTCGAAAAGACGTCGCTCGAGGCGTTCCTTCTGACACCTACCGATTGACTTAGTGTGGCCGACGAGCCACACTGAGGGCATGAGGCGACCGGTAACGGTAGTGCAGCGACGATTGGCCGACCGACTGCGGGAGTCGGACCCGATCGCGATAAATTGGCTAAGAGTAGCTCTGATTTCCTGCCACGGCTCGGTCAGAGCGGCCGCCCAAATGCTCGGACTCGACCGGGGAACGATCTATCGGATCGGGAGATCCACTCCAGAAGTTTCAACGACACTTAAATCTCACGCCAGTCACAAACGCGGGCGTCTCCCTAAATCAGTGAATTGATTGAAGATAAAAAATGCTTGACAATTAGTTGCTCCGGAGCCACAATAACCGGGCCGCTGAAGAACGGCACTACGAGGAGACGCAGATGAAAACGATCAGGCTGAAGGGAACGAAGACGAGCTACATCGAACTCCTGGCGTGCGCGTACTGGTCCGCACCCGCCGACTCGAAGGAAGAGGAGCTCCTGGAGCGCGCCCTGAAGCTGGCGTGCAAGCGCGAGGGCGTCGAAATCGGGGACGGGTTCGATTGCGACTTGCTGCTCGATCCGATGCGCGAAGTCGGCTGACACCCGGCCGTTCAGCGCCGCCCCCGCGGGCGACGCTGCGGGCTGCGAAGTCAGCAGCACTACGAGGAGACGCACATGGAACAGTACAGGGTTCACGCCAACGGAGAGCACCGCGACGCCACGACCACCACGCTCGACGCGATCTGCGCCGAACTCGCGCTGAAGCACGGCAAGATCGACCGCGTCGAGCCGCTGCCCGCGGCCAAGCCGAACTCGACCTGGACGAACACGGTCTCGGACGCCGAGGCGAAGGCTCGCATCAACGAGCAGCAGGCGACGATACGCGATGCCGGCCTGCGCACGGGCGGCGAACGCTTCGCGGTCGGGACGCGCATGGCCGACGTCGGCTACGCGAACCAGCGCGCCCGCTACGAGGAGCACCTGCAGGCGGCGCTCGCGACCGACGCGTGCGCGGCGCTCTCCAAGCGCGTGCTCGACGAGAAGCGCGAGGACGTCGACGTCAGCGCCGGCGAGCTCGGCCGCTCGATCACGACGAACGGCAGGGTGCGCACGATGGGCCTAGCGCTCCGCGAGCAGGCGATCCGCGGGCTCTTCAGCCGGCTCGAGGACGAGTCCGGCGGGAAGTCCCCGGCGCTCGGCTACGTGCTCGGCCTCCGCGACCGGATCGCGGCCGAGGTCGGCAAGCCCGAGGCCGAGCGCGACCAGCGCGCGCTGCAGGCCGACAAGGCCAAGCTCGCCGAGGTGCTCGCGCACGAGTGCGCGCGCTACCCGAGCGCGAAGCTCAGGCTCCGCGCCCGCCGCTCGCTCGGGGACTGCTTCGCGATCGTCTCGCCGAGCTACGGCGTGGCCGACGCGCCGGAGGTGCTCGGCGAGCTCCTCGACGCGCTCCCCCGCGACGCGCGCGCGACCTGGTCGTACGACCCGGCAAGCACGCAGTGGGAGGTGCGCGCCGAGGTCTGGTCCCCGACTCCGGTCGACGAGCAGGCCGTCGGCGAGGCGTTCCAGGGCTACGCCAGCATCCGCTCGCGCGACAACGGAACGAGCTCGCTCGAGGGCGGCGGCGGGATCATCCTGCTCGCGTGCCTGAACGCGACGACCTACGTGTCCGAGAGCGCCAGCGCCCGCCGTCGGCACCAGGGCCACGTCGTGCGCGACATGGAGAAATTCATCGCCGAGGCGACCAAGGCGGTCGGAGTGCTCTGCGAGGCGTGGGGCGTCGCGCGCGGGCAGGAGATCGAGGTGCCCGAGGGCGTGAAGCTCCAGGACGCGATCCCCGACTTCTGGACGAGCATGCTCACGCAGCGCGAGTACGCGTTCGCGGGCGTGCTGCGCGGTCGCTCCAAGGACCACGCGCAGAAGCTAGCCGAGCGCTACTTCGACCAGCGCCGCGACCCGAACCGCCTGGTCAAGTCGGACCTGGCTCAGGCGTGGACCCGGTACGTGCAGGGCTTCCCGGCCGACACCCGCCGCGAGGCGGAGGCGGCCGCGGGGGCGTGGCTGGTGAGCGGCGGCCGCGTGCCGCCGATCGCCCGCGTCTCCTCGTAACAGCGCAGAGCCAGCGCCCCCATCGATCGGGTGACCTCGGTCACCCGATCCCTTGGAGGCACCGGAAGAATCATGGACGAAGACATCGAAGTGTTGCTGCCCGACGAAATCCGAGCCGAACGGACGACGGAACCCTACGGCTACCGCTGGGAAGAAGTGTACGATCCATCATCCAATCGCGTCGGGTACCAACTTGTACGCGAAGAACAAGAAGGAAGTGAGTCATGATCAAACAGACAATCGCCGCGGCGCTCGTGCTCGGCGCCGCCTCCCTCGCCGCGTGCGGCGGAGCGCCCGAAGAAAATGTCGGGTCCGTCGAACAGGCCATCACCTGCCCGGCCTACCTCAGCTGCCCGTACGAGCCGGGGTACACGTTCCAGTTCAGCGTCAACACGGCGACGTCCACGATCAGCTGCTCGTACAAGCAGACGTTCGGCTCGCAGTACATCAGCGCGAACCTCACGAAGCCGGCGGAGTGCCCGCACTGCTGCGCGTCCGGCTACTGCCCCGACGAGCGCATCAACCAGATCACTGGTTCGGGTGCGTGGACCTGCAGCGCCTAGCACCGCGATCGGGCGCGCGAGTCGACAGGGACTCGCGCTCCCCATTCGCGGCACGAGGAACCGCGGCAAGGAGGACGTGATGGAAGAGTACAGGAAGCGCGATCGTGCACTCAGGCTCATGGAGATGCTGAGTTGCGCGGAATCGCTGCCGAACGATCTGCCGCTCAGGGCGCAGCTGATCGCGTGCGTCGAGGACGCCATCGAGCGCCAGATGGACGACGACGAGGACGGGGCTAGCGAGGCCCTGCTGCCCGCCCTCGTACTCCTGAATCAGCACTTCCTCGAGCTCGAGGGCGCCGGAGACCGGTCGTGATCGTGGCGCAGCTCCAGGACTGGCTCCGCGCGCGCAAGTGCTCGTTCGCCTGCCGACCGGACGGCGACGAATTCCGAGTCACGCTGCTGGGTAAGGACGGAGAGCTCGTCTCGGGCACCGCGTCGACCCTCGGCGAGGCGATCCGGCTCGCGCAGCTCGACTACGACGCCCTGCATTACGTCAGGCAGGTGGCGCGATGAACACAGAAGATTCCGAAGCAGGAATCACCGAACTCGATGTCGAAGATGCACTGCCAAACGAACTCGAAGAACTCGCAAACACGATAGCCGGAGATTGGGGTGGAAGCATCATGGACTCGCGAACGATCGTGTTGACCGCGTACAAGCTCGGACGCAGACACGAATGGTTCAAGAACAAGACAGGAAGGGAACCATGAGCGAACTCAAGAAATGGCTCGAGGAGCGCCGAGCAAACATGCGCCTGTTCGTGAGCGGCGGCGAGGCCTACTGCATCGTCATCGACCGCCACGGCCAAGAGTTCATCGCGAACTCCGCCGAGGACATCGAGCAGGCGATCAAACTCGCTCAGCAGAGATACGAAGCCCGGCAAGCCGCGCGCGAACGGGCCGAACGAAGGACTAGACCATGAAGAAATCAGAGATCCCCGAAGCAGAACCCGTCGAAGACTTCGTTGATCGATTCATCGACGAATACGAGAACGTTTCACCTCCACTCGGACTACGCCATCGACTGCTTGAAGCCGTGCGTGCTCGCGACGCCATCGTATTCCGTGATGGTTTGGAAGCTGGTCGTGCAGCTGCTCATGCAGACCGCGACTATGACGATGGTCTTACGGACGACTAAATCCCATGACTCCCACGAAGTTCCTGCACTGCACGTACAACGGTCGCACAGCGATCTGCGACGCTCGGGTGCTCGTAGACCGCGACGCGATGACCACCGACGACTGGCGCCTGCCGGCGTGCCCGCAGTGCGTCCGGCTCAACGACCACTTCATGCGGGAGAGGCGTCGGCAACGGCGCGTCCAGGTGTCAAAATGAGCTGCTTCTTCTCCCGCTGCTCCGTACTGTTCACCGAGGAGGCGTGGATCTACTTCGTAATCATCCAACACTGGGTGCGCAACGACAATGGTCTCAGCTTCGAGCACGAGCAGTGGCTGCGCGCGCGGAGGTCTCATCCATGACAATCATCTTCGCACCGGTCCTGGCGCTGATCGCACTGCTCTGCGCCATCGTCGCGCTCACGTTGGTGCTGTGCGCGCCAATGTTCCTGGCTGCCTGGCAGCACGAGAGAAAGCAGAAGCGCATTCGGGAGCAGCCCTTCGGGCCGAAGGTGCCCCGATGATCCCCGCCCGCGACTGCGAACCAGGCCGACTCTACCGGTGCTCGCGCACCGAGCCCGGCCCGCAGATCTTCTATGAATTCCTCTATAACAAGCAGGTGCGCCGACTCGTCCGGCGCCTCGAGCAGAACATCATCGCGATCACGACCGACGAGCTGTCCGTCCTGCGCGGCGTGAGAGCGGGGCACCGCGTCGCCGTGCGGCTCGTGCGCGGAGTCGCCGGAGGGCAGCGCTACGAGCACCGGTCGTACTGCGCGATCCCGCCGGACTACGAGCTAAGAGAGATCAAGCGCCCGCCCGCGTACAAGCGAGCGGCGAAGACGGAGAGTGCGACGTGATCAAAGACATTCTAGAAGATCCCATTTACGAAATCAGATTAAACCCCGATGTGCCGGAGGATATGCGATTCGCTGACTACCGCTGCAACATCTGCGAACACGATCAGATCAAACACAACAACCATCAGGGATTCTGCAGTGAGTGTCCAGTAGAGCGCCGCTGTCTCGCATTCTCGTTGAAAAAGGAAACACGGCTAATCATACAAAAACGAGTGCAGTTCCATTCAGAAGATCGCAAACGATGACCAAGAAAAAGAAGCCCAGGAAGAAATCCACCGCGATCGTCTCCATCGACGCCGAGGCCCTGCGCGCCCGCGTGGCCGAGCTCGAGCGCCTGCAGCCGACCCGGCAGGAGCTCGCGATCCGCGTGCTCCGCCGCCGGCACGCTAGCCAAACGCTCTACGTGATCTTCCGAAGCGACGGAGCGATCGCGCTCGTCAACGGCCGGCCGCTGCCGATCGCCGACCAGGTCGCGCTGAACGAGATGATCGTGCGCTCGGGCGTGTCGAAGCTCCACGATGTGATCGCGACCGAACTCGGGAGGATCCGGGAAGCGTGGGAGTCGAGGCGATGAAAAGTCAATACCTAATCGAGCTCGAAAAATGGCTCACTCCCGAACAGCAGGATGTGCTCGACGCAATCAGGCGTGATTCCATACGCGGTACCCTCGCTCGCGCCCGCGACATCTGGGGTCCCAAGAAGCTCGACGCTCAGGGCGTGCTCGTGCGCCTCATGGTCGACGTCGGCAAGCTCGCGCGCTACGTGCGCGGAGCGACGAAGGACACGCACGCCTGCCCCGAGTGCAACGGAGAAGGGTTCGAGGGAAGTGCGTTCGAACCCGACGAGTGTGATAACTGCGACGGCACTGGCCGCGTCTCGACGCTCGATCTGCGCCTGATCATGGGCAACATGATCTTCAGTCTCATCCGCTGGTGCGACGACCTCGGGCTCGACCCGGCCGAGTGCGTGCGCCTGGCCGAAGAGCAACAGCGGCGGTTCGCCGCGGAGAATCCGGAGCGATGACCGATATAGATAAGGACTCGGATCCGCCGGACATCGACGAACTCTTCGAACAGTACAGCGAGGCAGCCGAAGAGGTGATGCAACGCCGACTCAAGAAGGACGTCGTCGCGGCGCTGATCAACGCACGTCTGGACGGTCGAGAGGATGCGAAGATGACCAACGCCAACAAACGCAGAACCGATCGCATGTACTCGTTCCATCGCTGCCCGAACACCGGAGTCGTGCTCGTCACCTCGTTCGAGGATGATAAGGTGCTCTGCCGCTGCGGCGCGACGAACCCGAGCGTGCCGCGCGAGGAGCCGGGCGTGCACGTGAAGAACTTCCTCGAACCGGCGACGATCGAGGAGTTCCTGGAGCAGGAGCGAAGCAAATGATCTGGAGCCAACACGACGTCGAACAACTCCTAGAAAAAACGGACCAAATCGGAGACGGAAAAGGAGAACCTTCTCACGAATTGACTTGGGATCTCGCTGACGCCCTTCGCGACAGGACGAATACACTACTAGCCGTAAAAGACGAACTCGAACGGCTAAGTTCCCTGATCGAGATCTCACCTCCGCTGGCGAAGCAGACCGAGCTCCTGAACGAGCGCGACAAACTACGAAAAAACAATGAGCGGCTGACGGAGGCGTTGAAAGCGTTCGCCGAATACCACGGAAGCGCCGCTAACCATCATCATGATGACTGCCTCGACGTGAACGGGTGTGAAGCGTGTCTTCTCGACGATGAGGTCATCGCCGCCCTCGCAGAAAGCGAAAAACCATACCCGAACGCGCCCGGCTCCAAATTGCAAATCGCCTTCGACGGTCCAGTGCTCCTTCCCGGCGGCAAGATCATCGACGCCCGGGCAGGAGACGTCATCGAGCTGAGGAGCGGACGGATCTTCATCAACGGCGTCGAATTGCCCGAGGATGGTAAAACATGAACCCCCGCGAGTGCCCGAACGCGCCCGAGGACAGCTTCCTCCGCGGCCACGTCATGCGCCTCGAAGAGGTGCTCGACGAGGACCGCGAGCTCTGGGTCTGCGCGCGCTGCGGCTGGCCCGACGTCGCGCACCGGAGCGCGAAGTGCGGGTGCGGCGAGCTCCTGAGCAATCCCGCTCCGAGCTGGTGTGGGCGGCGAGAGAATCACGGGAGTTGAAGATGAAGAAAGAATTGAGCGAAACCGAGAAGATCGTTCGAAGCAACTATCGCATCGCAACCACATATATTGTCTTAGGGATCATCGTAGGAGCGGCGACGCTCGTCCAATTGATCGCAAACTTCTGGACTAGATGAACCGACGACCAAGCGGCGAGAGAATCACAGGAGCGAGAGAATGAGCGTGATTTGGATCAGCTATAACAATAGCCACGGGCGGCGTAATCACCGCACGCTGAGGAATGCGATCCGGTCAGCTGGAGACGGCGGTGACGTCGCACGTCTGGATCGAGCAGGTGGCCGAAAAGTCTGGGAGGTCGTGCGGTCAACCAAAAACCGACTAGTCCGCGGTCGGCAACACCCCGAATTTCCTAGGTGAAAGAATCACGGGAGTTGAGGATTAATGGAGAGAAAAGAAATTATACCCAATCAATTTTGGGAATTTACTGGAGACAATCCCTCAAATCCGTTTCGTCCCGAGCCGTTCACCGTAACTATCTTGGAAGTGTGTAACGGCTGGGTGAAATACCAACTCGGACACCGAGAATGGTCGCTCGAAGAAAATAGCTTCAGAAGCGTTTACCGTAAGAAGGTCACGTGAACCCCTCCGACCGCGAGCTCCTCGAGCACCTGCTCGACTTCGACGAAGAGGACGAACGGCTGCTCCATCACGACGCCGATCCGGAGTGCCCGCGGCTGTCGCCGCGCGAGCGCGACGCGTTCCGGGACATGCTCGAGCGCGACTTCCCGCTCAGCCAGAAGCAGCGCGAGTGGGTCCACGAGGCGGCGCTGCGGCTCGGAGTGAAGGATGAACCGACCGAGAACACGTTCTCGGGCTGGTCCGCGGACAAGCAACGCCGAGAGCGGGAGCAGGCGAAGAGGCAGCCGTACGAACAGATGCCGAGGCCGGCGAAGCCGCCCGGCAGAAAGTAGACGAAGAAAATGAGGAGATGGATCGCCCAGCAACTCCGCCGAATGGGACTCGTCCGACTCAGCCTCTGGGTCCACAGAGAGCAGTACGACCGCTACCGCGTGAGGATCCGATTCCGCTCGCGCCTCTACGGCGGAATGCCGAAGGACTTGAGGCTCGGGTGCGGACTGTCCCCGCTCAACACGTCAGCAACAACAGTACAGGAGAAATGCAAATGACCACGAACGGCAAGAAACCCATCCGCGACCCCCGCTTCGACCCCACCGGCCTCTACGACCGCTACCGCGTGAAGATCAAGATCCGCGACCGCATCTGCGGCGGCATGCCGAAGAACGAGGAACTCATCAGGGCCTGGGTGGTCGCTACGACCGGCCACGACGACGAGCAGACCGAGGAGCAGGTCAAGGAGAACATCGAGACCATCGTCGACAAGAAGGCCGAGAAGAGCTGGAACGGATTCCCGGGCGACGAGCGCGGGCTGTTCGTCCCGGCGCGCAACGTCAAGGCGTGCTTCAAGCAGTCCGCGAGCGTGCTCGGCATCGTGAAGGACCGCCGGGGAAGCAAGCAGATCCTCGCCGAGGGCATGGAGGTGAAGGCGCTCGACGGCGGAGACCGGATCCACCTCGGCAGGACGGAACCCGACGGCTTCGACGAGAGCGCGATCCACGTGATGACGGCGCAGGGCCCGCGCTCGGCCCTCCGGCGCATGGACTACGTCGAGGGCGTCGAGATCGAGTTCGAGGTCTGGGTGCTCCAGACCCACGCGGCCGAGTCGCGCCACATCGGCGAGGACGAGCTCGTGGACATCCTGCGGCACGCGCAGGAGAACGGGCTCGGCGCGTCGAGGAGCCAGGGCGAGGGCAAGTTCGACGTGCTCGAGTTCGAGAAGCTGCCGGCGTCGGTCTCGAGCGCGCCGCGCAAGCGGCCGCCGCCGAAGGAGGAGAAGCCGAAGAAGGGCAAGCCGGCCGAGGACTGAGCGACGTACCTCGCCTTCGACGATCCGGTCCTGCCACGACCTACCAAACCTGGCCAGCGCGACATTCCGTGCCCGGAACATTCCGTGCCCGATCAGCGCGACTCATCCAAGCCGCATCACATCCGGAAACCGATGAAGAATCACGAAACAAGTAGCGAATGGGAAATCATCTGCCCCGACGGCCGCGTGCGGCATCTGCCATACGGAAACTTTGATGACGCCACGCACGACGCCGCCTACTGCACCGAGCGACGATCGTGCGGAGAGGCTGTCTTCTACGCGGCGGGCATGCCTCCGTGCCCGCAGGGGCAGCATAAAGCGTATCGCAGGTTTCAGTCTGTCAATCCTAATACTCCCCTCCCTAAGTGACGAGCCGTTCCAGACCACACCTGACCAGAGCGACGAACCAGCTCCTTCCCAGCCCGCGCGACGAATCGGCCCCGATCGACTCGATCCGCACCTGAGCGACTGTCCGCGACAAGCCTGTCCGCGCCCACGCGACCCACCTGGCCGAGCCTAATCCGCGCGACGTACCTGGCCCCGAACTCGCCGATGCGACCCGCAGCGACATACCTGGCCCTCCCGAGCCAGAGCGACTTACCCAGCCACGCCGCTCCGACGCGACGAACCATGCCGAGCCAACCCTATGCGACAGTCCGTCCCCGAACGTGCCTTCGCGACGAGCCCTGAACGCACCAGTTCCATCCAACGCGACGAGCCCAGCTCAGCCTGAATCAACCATTCCCGAGCGACGAACCCAAACTGCATCGAACCAGTCCTGCGCGACGAACCGAACCAATCCCTTGCGAAGCGAAGCGACGTGCCGCTCCGAACCAGGCCTAGGCGACTCACCTGGCCGCGACGAACCAAAGCGACGAGCCGGGATAGTACTCTCCCGCAACGATGCGACGATCCGAGCCGCATCCCCTCTGCGCGACAAGCCATACCCAGCCGCGCCGGCGCGACGATCCAAGCCCGCACCGACCAGAGCGACGAGCCCAGCCCAGCCGAGCCTAGGCGACACACCGCGCCCGCACCGAACTATGCGACGAGCCTGGCCACGTCCAGGACTGCCCAACGCGACACACCGCTTCCGGCCCGCCCCATCCGCAGCGACAATCCCAGCCGGCCCTAGCCTACGCGACACTCCTGGCCCCGACTCGCCGTGCCGCTTCCAACCGCAGCGACGAGCCGATTCGAATCGACCCCGCACTTCCCGAGCCAGAGCGACGAACCGAACCAAGCCATTCCTACGCGACGAGCCGTGCCGAGACCGGACCACGCTCTCCAACCCAGATCCCCCCGATCTACTCAGTATATGGGGGCTGCAGCCAATATTGAATTTAATCCACCCGGCCAGTTTTACTCTCAACAGAAAATAATTATTTCTTGATATTATTGGTCAAGAAACGATCCAGCATCAAAAAGGCTCTGCAACAAGCGTCTCATCACGATTTCTCTCTGAACATTTTTGCAAAAATCTGAAATCATTGAGATCTCACCACAGCGTCTCACCAAAATGACCTGCGTCTCACAGACCCGTGAGACGCTTCGATTTTTTCAAAAATGCGTAATCATTATTCTATTTACATAGTGTCTCATATGTCTCACTATTTGTCATGATATGGTGGGTAGGGGGAAATGATCGATCAGAGTATACCCCCTACAAAATACGTGACGAGATCACGAAAAACCGATCTTTTGGTTTGCTAACTGTCGGTCTGGCCTATGAAATGTCAGTCTCAGACCTCCGTGAGACGCACCTAATAAAACGACACGCAAGTATATGAAACAATTCACAAACAAGAGTCTCACAAAAACGGTGAGACACCCGTGAGACTCTGAGACTCTTTTCACGCCCGCAAATTACGAGATATCAAGTACTTACAGAGCGATTTGGAACACCGCGTCATACACGATCTTGTCGCGTAAGCGTCCACTTCCGGTGGGTACCCCACCGGCGAAGAACGTTCGCGCTGGCTCGAAAGCGGGCGATTTCCTCGGCTAAGACCCCTTGACAGCCCGTGGCCACTCGGCGCAGGATGCAAACCTTCGGCTAGACCCCCACAAAAGCGAATCGCCGCGGGATCCAACCGCGGCGATTCAGGGAGAGCATGGGTGCTGCTTGCTCGAACCCACCGCAAACCTAACACTTTCGAGAAATTCTCGCAATACCCCGTCTCAGACGTCACCTGACGGGGTCAAGTCGTGAGAATCTCTCTGTTTTCGGGGGCCAAGAACGAGGAGCCGATCCTCTGGGAGGGGACCTGGGACGAGTTCTGCGCTGAGATCGGCCCGCATCGCTTCGACATCGCTGACAAAGAGTCGACTCCGGCCTTCTCGCCGGCTGAGTACTCTGCCGACTGCAAGCGGCGCTCGGACGGCGCCGTGCTGGCGGTGCACCTGTTCGCCATCGACCTCGACCACTCGACCGAGGAGCGCGTGCTCGAGCTCCTCGGGCAGGTGCAGGACCGCGGCCTCGCCGCGCTCGTGTACACGACCTGGACGCACGCTTCCGACCCCTGGCGGGTTCGGGTCGTCCTACCCCTCTCGCGGCCCGTGCCGGGCCCGCAGTGGCGCGCGTTCTGGTCCCGCGCGGCGGGCCTGTTCGGCGGTGATCTCGATCCCAAGTGCAAGAACCCCTCCCGGATCTACTTCGGCCCGTACGCTCCGGCCGGAACCGAGGACCAGAACTTCTTCTTCACCCTGGACGGAAATCCGCTGGACGTGGATGCCGTCAGCGATCTGCCCGTCCTGCATCGCGTGGTGGCCCCGGAGGGTGAGTTCTCCCTGCGCCTCGAGCAGCTCGAGAAGTTCGCCAAGCAGTTGTCCAAGAAGGCGAACGAGCGGCAGGCCGAGCTCGGTGAGGCACTCTTGAGGGTCTGCCGCGGCGAGACCTTCGCCCAGCCGGGCCAGCGCGACTCGACCATCTTCCAGCTCGCGGGGGTCCTGGCGCGCCGGTTTTCGGACTGCCGCGTCGAGTCGATCGCGGATCACTTTAGGCCGAGCCTCTCGCGTATGGCTCACGAGGCGCCCGAATGCCCGACCGTCGAGGACGTCGCCTACAAGTTGCGACGCGCCCGCGACGAGGTGCAGGCCGAGCTTGACCAGCGCGAGGCCGCGCACGGCTCTCGCATTCGCGAGGCCTTCCGGAACGGCCGGTCGCACCCGTACTCGGCGGAGGAGCTGGCGGCGCTCGGCAAGGATGCCGACCACAGATGGATCATCCAGTGTGCCAAGAGCTACTACTACCGCGTGCTCGCGACGTACGCGGGCCCGTACCCGGAATCGTCCGCGCTCGCGGGGGCCGTGATCGAGCTCTCGCCAGCGGCCACGGCGGGTGTGGATCTGTTTCGGCTGAACAAGACGGGAGAGATCACGCAGAAGAACCTGGTGCAGCTCGTGCGCGAGTACGGAACCGTCGCGCTCAAGACCGAGATCCACCTGGCCGCGCAGGTCGCGAGCTACGACTACAAGACGCGCACGATCATCGAGGCGCCGTGTCCGATCAGACCCATCGAGCCGAAGTTTCATCCCGAAATCGATCGTTGGCTCCAGCTCATGGCGGGCGACAAGTACCAGAAGCTCCTCGACTGGCTGTCGTTCGTGACCCGGCTGTGCGACCCGCTCGTCGGCCTTCTGCTCACGGGAGCGAAGGGTACGGGAAAGAGCTTGCTAGCTTCCGGCGTCGCGCGGATCTGGACGACGACTCGTCCGACAGCCCTAGAAGAAGTTTTCAGCGATTTCAACGAGAGCCTCGTGCGCTGCCCACTTGCGTTCGCCGACGAGCAGTTGCCGAAGGATCACAGGGGCTACTCGAAGCACGCCGAGCTCAAGCTCCACATCCAGTCGACGACGCGCCCGCTCCGGAGGAAGTTCCAGCCGACCGCGGACGTGATCGGCGCGATGCGCACGATCGTGGCTGCGAACAACGACGACATCCTCGCGACTCCCGAGAACCTGAGCTCGAACGACATCGAGGCCATCGTCGAGCGCTACCTGCACATCGAGACGCGGCCCGAAGCCGCCGCATACCTCGAGCAGATCGACACGACCGACTGGGTGAGCGGCGACGAGATCGCCGAGCACGTGCTCTGGCTAGTGCAGAACCACCCGAGCAAGGCCGAGGGCAGGTTCCTGATCAAGGTCGGCGACGACTCGCTCGGCCGCGAGCAGCTCGTCAAGAGCGGGCCCCGAGGCGCCGTCTGCCAGTGGCTCGTCGGCTATCTGCTCAATCCCGGAAAGTTCGACCACGATTCTCGGTCGCAGAAGCTCGTGCGCGTGCACAAGTACCAGCTCCTCGCGAATACGCAGGCGCTCGTGCGCTGCTGGGACCACTACGTGCAGAACGAGCGCTGCCCGTCGACGGGAAACCTCGCCACGGCCCTGATCGCCATCTCGCACCCGAAGAGGCTGAGGCTGCTCGGCGCCAACGGCGAGCGCGTCAACTACCGCGTGGTCATCCTCGAGAATCTGTACAGCTGGGCCAAGAGAACGGGATTCACCGACCAAGAGCAGATCGACGACGCGATCATCGCGCTGTCCGAGAAGTCGCCAGAGAGCGAAGAGATCCTCGATGAGGCGGCAGAATGAAACTTGACGAACGAAGAAGACTAGTATAAAAGAAGTTTCTCAAATAAATTCCAATCAGCAATTGTGTACAATCTCACGCTGCACCACGATCTGAGCTACGTCCAGATCGACACGTTCGAGCGCTGCCCGCGCAAGTGGGGCTGGGAGTGGCTCGAGGGCTTGATAGCGCCGAAGAACAAGTTTTCGGCGTTCGGGATCTATGGGCACGGAGTAGTGGCGGGTTGGTTGAAGAATCGCGAATTCAACTGGTCGCCGCCGGTCTCGCTCGAGCATCAGCAGCTCGGAATCGAGCCCAAGAAGATCGCGGACGTCGCGGCGGCCATCGTGAAGGAGCTGCCGCCGCCGCAGGACGTGAACCCCGACGACGTCGAGATCCAGCAGGGCATGGTGATCGGCGGCGTCTCGTTCGTGGGCGCGATCGACCTCTGGCACCGGCCCACGCGGACCATCTACGATCACAAGTTCGTCACGAGCTTCCGGTACTGCCTGACGCCCGAGGCGATGGCTGACGACGTCCAAGCGACGCTCTACGCGGCATGGGTGATGATCAGCGTTCCAGAGGCGCCGAGCGTTAGAGTCCAATGGACCTACGGCAAGCGTGAGGGTAAGCCCGAGTCGCACGTCGTTCGCGCGGAGCTCACGGGGCGAGACATTCAGGGGCGCGTGTCGCGCACGGTCGAGACCGGAAGGATCATCCTTCAGGTCCTGAAGGCGCGAATGCGTGCGCTGGACCTCCCGATCAACCCGTCCGAGTGCGAGGCATTCGGCGGTTGCCCGTACAAAGGGAATTGCAATCTGACACCAAAGCAAGTCATGGAGGCGATCATGAGTCAGTCAGTGGCAAGGGACAATCTGATGGAGAAGCTCAAGGCTAGGAAGAACGGCGAAGCGATCCAGCAGCCGATCGTGCCGGATCCGCCGGCACCGGTGCCGGTGATCGCCGCGCAGGTGGTCGCGCCCACTGTGACGGCGCCCGCGACTGGACTCGCGGCGCGGATCGCGGCCAAGCGCGCGGAGCAGGCTGCTCCGGTTCCGGTAGCGGAGCCCGCTGCGGTATCCGCTACCGCGGTCGAAGCACCTGCGGAGCCCGCAGCGGAGGAAACTCATCGCGGACCGGGTAGGCCTCCGAAGACGAAGGCTGACTCGAAGCAGGTGATCTGGAATGGTTATGCAGCCGAGGCCATGTCCGCTCTGATTCCTCCGACGCTCGGTGTGGCGGAGCCCGCCGAGGTAGCGGAGCTCGCGGCGCAGTACGCCGACGCGATGCAGGTGCAGTTCGCGGCTAGGTTCGGGGGATGATCGATCAGGAAAAATGGAAGCTTCTCGAGCGCATCAAGGAGCTCGAGGATGCTTTGCGACCGTTTGCAGAATTCTCTCGGCGTTTTGATTACGCGGAAAAAGACGACGACGCTCTGGAGTACTTCTATTCTTCTCGTATGGATGGCGACAAACCATTGTTACCAATCCGCGCTTTTTGGAATGCACGCGACACGCTCGAAGATGGGGATGATTTTTGAACAAGATCCTCGTCTTTGACCTCGAGACCACGGGTCTCGACCCAGCCGACTCCGAGATCATCGAAGTCGGCTGGGCGATCTGGTCGCTCGAGTGGCGCGCGCTGATCTCGTGCCACTCGTTCCTGGTCGGAGCGGAGTCGAACGCAGCCGAGCCGTTCAATGGGATCTCGGTGGAGCTCCTTGTGACCTGCGGGGGAGGTTCCGAAGTCGGCTGGGCGCTGCTCGCGGCCGAGCTCGACGACGTCTCGGTCGTCGTCGGCCATTACTGCGACTTCGATAGGAGGTTCATCGTTCACCGGGCGCCGTCGGACATAGCTTCGCTCATGGTCAGCAAGCAGTGGGTCTGCACGCGCGAGGATTTCGAGTGGCCGCGCATGACGCGCGATTCGCTCGTCGCGCTCGCGCTCGAGAACAACGTGTCGGCCGTCGCGGCGCACCGGTCGATCCACGATGTGCTCCTGATCACTCGCCTGCTCGAGGCCGTGCCCGACTCGGTCGCGCGCTTCTGGGAAGCGTGGCGGCGCGCGTCGCGGCCGAAGGATACCTTCGTTTCGCTCGAGCCCTACGAGATGAAGGACATCGTCAAGGCGAATGGATTCAAGTGGGATGGAAGTTCGTGGAAGCGTCGGATGGCGATCGAGGACGCCGAGAAGCTACCGTTCAGAGTCGCTCGGCTCTCGGAGTGTTTACCGTGAACTGGTGGCACAAGAGGCCTAGCGATGCCTGACATCTTCGCCCTCGACAAGAAGATGCGGGTCCGCCTCTCGGAGGATCTGATCCGTGTCGCGAAGCTGCCCCGGCGAGTGTGGACCGATGACGAGGCGCAGAAGCTCGCCGATGAGCTCACGGTGCTACTGAAGACGCCGTACGGTCAGATGCGCTTGAGGCCGAAGCAGGCCGTCGCGCTGCTCGAGATCGGTACCGTCGGCGGCATCGTCGGGCCGCTGCCCTGCGGTTGCGGGAAGACCCTGATCTCGCTGCTCGCGCCCGTCGTCGCGTTCGCCGATCGGCCGCTGCTCATCGTTCCCGCGAAGTTGATCGACAAGACGCGGCGCGACGCGCGAGAGCTCGCGAGGCACTGGGTTATTCCCGAGTACTACCCGATCTGGAGTTACGAGTGGCTCGGTCGCGCGCAGGCGGCCGATGCGCTCGACAAGCAGCTTCCCGATCTGATCTTCTTTGACGAGGCGCACAAGATCAGGAATTCCAGAG
>Ga0070707_100000148_pt1 | contig 67271 bp, 63 predicted proteins | sample KBSK5502metaG_FD_65468 | JGI IMG/M metagenome (GOLD analysis project Ga0070707, IMG submission 65468) | Corn, switchgrass and miscanthus rhizosphere microbial communities from Kellogg Biological Station, Michigan, USA - KBS K5-50-2 metaG | ecosystem: Host-associated > Plants > Roots >... | reverse complement strand
CGTCCAGCGCCAGGTCGCGCGAGATGGCCGCCGGCGCGGGCGTGAGCCAGAACCACGATTCCAGGCCGACCAACCCGGGGGGCGCCGGGCTGACCCCGATCGCGGGGGCGGGCGGCGGGCTGGGCATCGGCGGCGGCGGCAGCACCTGGGCGCAGGCCTGCTGCTCGGGCGTCGCGTTCTGCAGCTTGTCGTAGGCGATCACGTGCACGCACGCCGACTGGCCCGCGCCCAGGCCGCCGGCGGTGAGGCGGCGCGGGTCGTCGGTGTCCGCGGCCTGCTGGGCCGGGCCCCCGCCCACGGTCAGCCAGGACCGGTAGTGGCCCATGCCGATCGCGAAGTAGTCCCCGCCGGCGCCGTCGCCGCGGTCACTGACCGGATCCCAGCCGAAGGTCACCGAGCCGGGCGTCAGCGACAGCACACGCGGCACCGGGGGGTTGGGCGGCACCGAGTCGACATAGAAGTCGACCACCGGGTTGCCGTAGACGTCCGCCATGTAAGGCGGGGGGTTGGGGCCCCACCACCAACCGAAGCCGCACTGGCCGGTGAAGGTCCAGTTGTAGTACGCGATGTACTGCTTGACGTGTGAGTAGCTGGAACCGCAATTTCTCGGACTCGATGCCGAGCAAGGCCAAGCCGACCGCAACAGTCAGCGGCGGCGTAGGACGTTGGCGAGCACCGAGGACGGCATCCGGTTCTATCTCTATGAGACCGGTGCGGGCTAGACCGTCCTCCCCATCCACGAATTCGCCGTCACCCGCCAGGAAGACGTGGGTGATCAGCTCCTCGTAACCTAGCGCGGCGATCCGGAAGTGGACGTGGGCCGGCCGCTACCGATGCCACCCCTGCGCCTCTGGCATTCGCCCGACCGGGCCGTCAGCCTGGATCCGGAAGCTGGAGGGGAGCAGCGACCAGAAGGAGAAGCGGCCGGTCGGGTCCGGTCTGGAAGGGCGCCGCAGGGCCTGCTCTCCGCCCAGCTGCACGTGAGCGGCTTGGCTGCCGGAATGAACGCTCGATAGCGGCGGGGCCCCGCGCCGGCCAAGCGCAGCGGCGGCTGCCGGGCCAGGGGTGGGCCGCTCGGGATGCTTGATCGAGTGTGTCGCCATACCCATTGACATCTTCTGCTCAAGTGCTACAGTCTCGCTATCAATTTTGGCTACAGAGCACGGGAGGGAAATATGAGAGCGCTGCGTCATTGTTGGGCATGGATAAAGGATCACGACGCAACCCTGTGGTCGATCTGCCTGCTGGTCGGGATAGTCGTCTACGTCAAGGTGGGCAGTCCATATCCCGAACACATCCTGAGTCCGGCGCCGGAGTCAGCCGTCTCGTCCACCCTGACAGCAGGCCCGGCTCCGATTGCCGCCTCGCCGACGTACCGACCTGTCCCGGTCGTCACGCGGCCTCCAGTCGTCATCTACATTCCATATCACCGACCGACACCACTGCCCGTAGTGCCCGCGAACATGGCTGGGGCCACCGCGACGTGTGCGGATGGCACCGTTTCGTACTCTGCAAACCACCGCGGCACTTGCTCTCACCACGGGGGAGTGATCGCGTGGTACCGGTAGCCGACGGCTAGTCGCGCTCGTTCCAAGGACTATTCTTCCCGCCGCTACGAGTTGGCGATCGCTCCTGGCCATCGCGAGTTGTCTTCTGGCCACCATCGCCTGCTCGGGCTCCGACACCGGCACCAACGGTGCAGCGGCGACGCCGACGCCGTCAGCCCGCCTCGACCCGGACGCGGGTACCGACGGCCCGACGCCCATGACGACCGCCTCCCTCCCACCGGCCTCGGGCCCGACTTGTGGTGATCCCCACGCGCACGTCTATAGCCCGGACCGCCTTGAGCTGCTGGCCGGCTGCGCCACCGTGACCGGGACGGTGGAGGTGATCCGCTCCCAGGCGGACGGAGACCTCCATGTCCTGCTCAAGCTCGACCCCGGCCAGGACAAGTACATCAACTCGAAGAACGTCTCGGCTGAGCTGGGCGACCTAGTCCTGGAGCCCGTCTGCGTCCACGCGCCGACCCAGACCGACGCCGTCCCAGCCTGCACCGGCTACCAGAACCCGCTCACGATCCCCGCCGTCGGCACTCACGTCTCCGTGACCGGAGCCTGGGTCTTGGACCTCGACCACGGCTGGCAGGAGCTGCACCCGGTCTTCGCATTCAACGGCGTCGGCACGCCATCGCCATCGACTCCGACGGCCACGAACGCGCCAGCTCCGGCTCCGCCACCGGTTCAGCTCTCCGTCACCATCACGGCGGCCAGCTACGGCTACGTCGCGGCGCAGACCCTTCCTGGGGCGGTCTGTTTTGCCCGGGCACGGCTGCCCTCAGGGAACTACAGCCAGGCGCAGGGGCTTCAGGTGAAGCCCACGGCCGGTGCCGACGGCAACGTGAGCTGGACCTACGGGACGACCAGCAGGACGACGCCAGGGACGGGCACCTACACGGTGACGTGTTCGCTCAACGGCCAATCGGCGACGGCGACCGCGCCGTTCACCGTCTAGGTCACCCTCGATGGAATCGAATGCGATCCAAGCACTCCAGGATGGCCGACTCTTCCGCTTCGCCGACTGGCCAATTCCTGAGGTTCCCGGACGACCGGCAATGACATCCCTTAGACGCAGCAGGGCAGCTAGGTCGTCGCCCGAGAGCGGCTCGAGCTGTTTGAGCTCTCATTTCGCTCGACCACTACGAACGAAATGGACCAATGAAGCGGGTCCGCACACTGGCAGACGGTGGCGCCTTTCGCTAGGCTCCGCCGGCTGACGCGAAAGGAGGCGGAGGGTCGGGAAGAGAGAGGCTGAGTCAGGAGAAACCAGCTCCTCTCATCCAGACTATGCGCAGCGCTTTCGGTCGTCTTTGGCAGGCGCGCCAATCGCTTCGCTGAGATTGCTCGATAATCCACAGTCCCCTTGATACGGCGAAAGATTGGCGAGCCGGCGGCGGTTGACATCCGATGACGAACTCCCATAATGCCGGGATCGATCTCGTGATGGTTTTCGCGAGAGAGGAACAATGCTGAACCGACGTCACCTAGTTAGCAGCTCCGCCGTTCTGGTCATGCTGCTGGTCGCCTGTGGCGGAGAAGCGTCCCCTCAAGCTGGCCAGACAGCGGCGCCGGCCGCGTTGCAGTCCCCAACACCTAGAGCTACTCCCGCCGCACCAGACCCTCTGGGGTTAACCGGCATTGGCGCATTGCAAAGCACCTGGAACAAAGAACACACCCTCGACAAGAGTAAGAGCTGCAGCTGCGCGTACGATCCGCGCCCTAATGGGGACGGGGATCAATTTGCTTCGGTATCGTTTTCGTCGTCGTCGCCGATTCGCATCACCGGCTACACATACCAGCCCCCGCAACCGTTGACCGCTAAAGTCGCTAAGGAGCAGTTTCTCCATCAGCAACTGCCGCATGATGCCAACATCATTGGCGATAAGATCAATCCGGGAGCGCTCAGCAGTCAGCAGTGCGAGATTGTTGAGTACCAAAGCGCCACCCTTGGCACTGCTTTCAGCCCCTCCGACATTGGCGACCCGCAAGGGTACATGGAGGCGGTGTTGAGTTCGCCAACTGACACTTACAACTCCGATCTGGTCGACGTAGTCTCAGTGAGTTTGGGCGCGGGGCAGGCCGATTTGTCCGGTAGCTGTTGATACCCCCGAGTCGCTCTCAATTGCGCACCGATGAGCCGACTCCTGCCTTGGACATGTTGTCACGAGAAGCGAGACCGGGTTGCCGCTCTTGTCCTTGAGCTTGCCGTCGCTGCCTGTGGTGTAGCCAGCCTGCGTGAGCACCTGCTGGGCCTTGACGATGTTGTAGGTGGGCGCCAGGTTCTTGGTCGCGGAGTCGAAACACTGGCCGTCCGGCGTGAGCCAGCTGGTGCTGATGGTGCCGAAACCGCCGTACGCCGCCTGATTCCAGGCGGTCGGATCGACCACCATCCCGACCGCTTGGCGCAGCGCGATGTCGGTCATGGGATGGCCGGGCGTCTGCTGGTAGATCATCGGATAGGTCGAGTAGCTGTGCGACTGCCTGTGCCTGAGCGACTTGCCTGCTGTGGGTCGGGCGAGGCTGATGGCCGATGAAGAGCCGAGACAAGGCCGCGATCCCTGAGACAGCGGTGAGACTTATCAGTACAGCGTCCAAGATCAAATGAGAGTGATGGGAGTGGCGCTCGATAGCCGATCGCTGAGTGAAGAAGCGGGTGGCCGCCGCCACGATCAGCAGACAGCCGGCTGCAGCAACTGGCAGGCCGACCCTGGGTGCGCGGAGACTCGCAATCGCCTCCAACCTGTCAATCACGATGCCGACGCCAGTCAGGACAACCCCTACTCGGACGAAAGACAAGAATGTGCGAACGTTGGCGAGGTGGTCTCTGATCCGGGCGCCCTCGCCGCCATTGCGCCCCGCCGTTTCTCGTTCCGGCTGACTCAGGTGTCACCTCCACTCAAGCTTGGCTCACCTCGGGGTGGGACGCCGCCCAATTCGAATCACAAATCATCTCCAGTCAGTCGGGCATTGACATGCGTTCTCGGTTCTCGGCAGCGCGGCGCTCGGCACTGTCCGGCGCCAGCTCTCCGGCGTCATAACGCACCCAGCGCAGGTTTCCGTTGAACGGGAACGGACCACGCCGCTCGCGGAGTTCCCATGACACCGGTCCCCGCCTGTCGATCCCGACGTCGATCCCGCTCCACGGGAGGAAGTAGCTCAGCCTGGGCAGACCACTGGCCGCAGCCACCGCACGGCCGTCGACGGACAACCTAGCGTCACAGACCACACCCTCCGCCGGTGTCAGTTCAGCGACGATCTGGTGCTCTCCAGCCCCGAGGCGCCCCCCGCTCAGCACGCGGTCCGAGCCGACGCGGTAGTACCAGAACAGTGCGCCCCGCTCTAGATAGATGAGATACCCGCCCGCCGCGTCACCGTGAGAAACGAGGACGCCTTCGGCCTCCTCACTCGTGCCGAGCTGCACAGTGATCTTCAGCGACCGGCCTTGCACGAGCGCCCTCGACGTGTGCGGCTCGAGGGTTGGAGTCCCGGGCGTGATCGTCACCGATCGCTCCCGCGCCGTGGGGGGGCCGACCATCGCTTGTTGAATGTTGTCGCGGAGCGGATAGACATGGTTCGCCCAGGCAGCCGCGTCAAACCCGCGGGCCAGTTCGGCACGGCGATTCGGGTCTTCGTCGGACAGGTCGTCGAGCTCGGTCGGATCATCGTCGACGTGGTAGAGATGCCACTCCTCGTCGGTAAACGGTTCGCCTCGCACGTGGAGAGTTACCGTCTCCCAACCCTCCCGGTAGAAGGCCCGGTGTCCCCAGATCTCGTAGTACTGCTCGGTGCGAGTCGGCCCGTTGTCGTTTTCGAGGCTGGACACAAAGCTGGCACCCGATCTTGGCCGAGCCGGCATGCCGTTGCGATGCTCTGGCGGCGTCACTCCGGTGAGCTCGATGAGGGTCGGAAGCACATCAGAGACGTGCGCGTACTGGTTGCGGATGCTGCCGGGGCTCTGGACCCATTGCGGCCAGGAGAGAATGAACGGGACCTGGTGGCCGCCCGCATAGGCCGTTGCCTTCTGGAGCCGGAAGGGGGTGTTGCCGAGCATCGCCCATCCCCTCGGATAGTGGGCCTGCAGTCGAGGCCCGCCGATCAGGTTGAGATAGTCCAGCTCAGCGCCGGCCGACGGGAAAGCGATCGGGCCCAGGCGGTTGTTGAGTGTGCCTCGGAGCCGGGGCCCGGTTGCCCCGTTGTCGGAAGTGAATATCACGATCGTGTTCTCCCACTCGCCGAGCTCGTCCAGGGCCTCCCGAAGGCGGCTCAGGTTCTGATCGACATTGTCGACCATGGCTGCGTACACCTCCATGTGCCGAGCGAACAGACGGCGGTCGTCTGCGCTCAGCGATGTCCACTCGGGCACCTCGAAGCCCGGTTCGGTGGGACGCGGAGACAGTCGCGTCGCGGGTGGGATGACACCCAAGTCCAGTTGGCGGGCAAACCGCCGCTCACGAAGGACGTCCCAGCCCGCGTCGTAGCGTCCTTGGTACTTAAGCATGTCTTCGGACTTGGCCTGCATCGGGCTGTGCGGGGCGGCGTGCGCGAAGTGGAGGAAGAAAGGACAGGCTGGATCCGCCGCCTTGACCGCACGCATCATGCGAATCGCCTGATTCGTGAGGTCGTCAGTCAGGTAGTAGCCGTCGGGGTAAACATCCACGTCCACCGGGTGGTTGTCCTCTATCAACCGGTGCGGGAAGTGGTAGTCGGATTGACCGATCGGCTCGTTGAACCCATAGAAGCGATCGAAGCCGCGCTGCAGCGGCCATGAGTCCTTACCGCCGCCATCCGCCTGGTCGGATCTGGGGCTGAGATGCCACTTCCCGACCATCAGGGTCGCGTATCCGTTGGCTCGGAAGATCTCGGCGGCGCTCAAGACGTCGTCCGCAATCCGGCCCCGGTAACCGGGAAACCCCGCGTCATCGAGATCAACGGCTCCGGCACCTGCAGCATGCGGGTTCATCCCCGTCAGCAGCGCGGCGCGAGTCGGCGTGCACATGGGCGTCGAGTGGAAACGGGCATAGCGGACGCCCTCCGCGGCCAGCTGGTCGAGCTCCGGTGTATCGATCTCCGATCCGTAGCAGCTGACATCAGAGAACCCGAGGTCGTCGGCCAGGACGACGACAACATTGGGACCGCGACGTGATTTGGCTCGCGGCTGCCACCAAGGTCTCGACGTCTCCAGGGTCCGGCCGACAATGCCTTCAAAACCGTGGTACCGCCCAGAGCCCGCTGACCGCGCGTTCACGCGATTACGTCCGTGGACGCCCCCGCCTCGAAAGGGGCAGGCGGTGACTGATTCACTCGCAGGACCCGGGCAGCAGCGGGAAGGCCCGCACAGCATTCGCGCAGCACCGCGTGGGGCATGGTGGCCCCCGCCCAGCGCAGGCTGAGGACGAGGACGAGCGCGTTATCCAGCTTGCCAATCACCGGGATGGCATCGGGGATAATCCCGATCGGCGACAAGGCGTAGGCCATGCCCGCGCCGACGATCGCGCGTGTCGACGCCGGCGTGCTGCGATGTTGTAGGACCCGTGCTGCGAACCTCAGCAAGTCCGGCAGCATGCGGGCGAGGCCGGAAGCCGGGAGCCGGCTGCCGAGCAGCGAAATGACGACCGCGAGCCCGAGCCAGCTGGCAACGCTCAGCAGGCCGAGTCCGAGCAGCGCCTGGCTCACGACGTCAACCGCCAATCACACAGCGGAACCCGAGGTGGCAACTCGACGTGTCCGGGGATTGCGGTGACCGCGCCGCCGGCCGGTAGCGCTCACAGTGGCTTGGCGCGCAGAGATAGGAACCGCCCTTCACAACCAAGAGGCCAACCGCGCTGGCTGGCTTCGATCCAGTCGCTGTCGCGGTCGGTGCGTCGCCGCCGATTGTCGGACAGCAACCCGACGGTGAATGAACTGCGAGGTACGGGTCTCGGGTCCACTCCCAGACGTTCCCGATCATGTCGTGGAGCCCCCACCCGTTGGCAGGGAAGCTGCCGACGGGTGAAGTCCCCGCCCAGCCGTCCAGCGCCGAATCCTCGTACGGGAAATTGCCCTGCCAGGTGTTCGCCATGAATCGACCCTCGGGCGTCAGCTCGTCGCCCCAGGCGTACGTCGCAGCGTCGACGCCTCCTCTAGCGGCGTACTCCCACTGGGCCTCGGTCGGCAGCGTCTTGCCGGCCCAGCGGGCATACGCCTGCGCATCTTCGTGGGCGACATGAACGACTGGGTGGTCGGCCAGCTCACGCATCTCGGAGCCCGGACCATCCCGGTCGCGCCAGTCCGCATCCGGCACGTATGACCACCAGGCTCTGGGGTTGGTCAAGTCGACCGGCTCTGACGGGGGCCGGAAAACAAGGGAGCCGGGTACGAGGAGGTCGGGCTCGACGGCAGGAAAGGCAGCGGGGTCGGGCAACCGCTCGGCGACCGTGATGTAGCCGGTGGAGGCGACGAACGCCCCGAATTCGGCATTCGTGACCGTATGCTCATCGATTGCGAAGGGCTCAACATGCACGGTTCGCACCGGACCCTCCTCCGGGTAGTGCCGGTCGGAGCCCATCCGGAACGTGCCGCCGGGAAGCTGGCGCATGCCGCGCGCAGACCACCCCGCAAAGTGATCCCGCAAGCGGCTCCCGGGCTGCGGCGGTGCAGTTCGCAAGGGCAAGTGAAGGGCTAGCTCAGGAGCCGGAAGGTCCACGGCTCGATGAAGGTGGTCTAGGGCACGAAGTCGACCTTGGTCTCGGTCGGTGCAGGCTGTAACTGGGACGGCGAGACACAACTCTGCATGTTCCGAGGGACAGCCAATCGTGTCAATCGGTCAAATGCGATGCTACGATCGGAATTACCGATGACTGGGGCCGCGAAGCTGCTCGACGTCCCGCTCCGCTACCTGGATTGGTTCCTGGTACTTGCCCAAGAGCTCCACTTCACCAAGGCCGCCGATCACCTCGGTGTTTCGCAGTCCCACTTGAGCGAACGCATCCGGCTGCTCGAAGCCCAGGTCGGCGTTGAGCTCTTCGAGCGGACTCAACGCAAGGTCGTGTTAACGCCCGCAGGCCGAACCTTCTCTCACGACGCCGAGGCGCTGCTCACCCACGCCAAAGATGCGGTGACTCGCGCACGGCAGACCGCGCACGGCCAGGCCGGACTCCTTCGCGTCGGCCTCCTGAACAGTGCGGTCGTGGCCGTCATGCGCCAGCATGTCGAACGCTTTCGAGCCGAACATCCGAGCGTCGAGGTCGCCTTCCGGGCAGTCATCCCGGGATACGGGCCCGAGCGTGCGCTGATCCAGGGCGATATCGACATCGCCTACAGCATGTCTCCCGACCGGGGCTCCGAGTTGCGACGTGAGGTCGCCGTCCAAGAGGAGTATCTCGTCGCACTGCCAATGGGTCACCCACTGGCAGAGCACGATGTCATCTCAGGCGACATGCTGACGGGACGACGGATGGTCTGGTTCCCAAGAGCCAGCGCGCCAGCCCTCTTCGACAGCCTCGTGCATCAACTGAATGCGGCCGGTGCCTATCCCGACATCGAGGAGGTGGGGGCTGGCGGTTGGTGGCTCATGAACCTGGTGGCCATGGGCGCAGGAATCACGCTCACGATCAGTTCTCACGCCGCCCAGCCGCCGGCGAATGTCGCCTGTCGGCCGCTCGTGAAACCAACATTGCGGAGTCCGATGTACGTGATGGCGCGCGCGGGCGAAACCAATCGCATCGTTCTTGACTATCTCGATTTGGTGTAAGGCGCGCGTCTGGCCGCCTGAGCTGCGCCAGTCCGCACCGCGCGGTGGTTGCGCTTCACGAGCATATCTGCCACTAGATCAGAACGGGAAGTCGTCGTCCGGATCCCCTTGGTCGACGGGGTTGAGCGGTACCGACGCTTGGACCACCACAGCCTTGATCAAGGAGCGTGCCTCTCGCAGCAGCTTCACTTCCTCTGGGTTAGAAGTCGCTTCAAGGGCCGAATCCAATTGGCGGATCGAGTTGGCTAAAGCCCGGTCCCGAGAGGGTTCAGATATCGCGCCGGATACGCGCGACGGCGCTTGGGCATCTTGGCCCTCGACTACGATGCCGTCCTCGGTGAAGGCGAGTTGGGGCCAGTCGTACTCAGGGTCCAAGGGCTGGCCGGGTGTATCAGCCATGCGCTCCCGAATGGTAACACCGCCGTCAGCGACCTAGATCCGCAGTGAGCGTCGCTGTTCGATGCAAATATCCGAAAGCGGCTTTCGACAATGGCCTTAGGTCTCTGGGCTTTGGCGGCACTGCTAAGATCCCTCTGGATTCGGAACATGAGCACCTGCGTGAAGCCTGACTCACCGTGGTTCAGCAGCCCGGGCATCATGGTAGCGATATCGATCGTCGGCACGCGCGTTCATATCCTGGCGGCTGGTCCGGCCTCATGCGCCCGCACGCGCAGGCAGTTGCCCGCATGATCGTCCCCAGGCCCCTAGATGGCGTGCTGATCCTCGACCTCACCCATTTCGCGGCTGGACCGTACTGCACCATGCTCCTGGCCGACGCCGGCGCGCGCGTCATCAAAGTTGAACCGCCAGCAGGCGAAATCTATCGATCGGAAGGGCCGTCTCTAGTAGCGAGGGACGGCACCGTCGCCGGCTCATACCAATTGCGGTTCAACCGGCATAAAGAAAGCGTTGTCCTCGACCTTAAGACGCCAAGCGGTCGCAACAGTCTCAAGGCGTTGTCCAGGCGTGCCGACGTTCTAGTCGATAACTTTCGGCCGCATACACTCGATCGCCTTGGGGTGGGTTATCTCGAACTGCGAGAGCTCAACTCACGTCTGATCTACGCCACCATCACGGGATTTGGGTCGGGCGACACCGACCAGAGCCCGTTCATGCATTGGCCGGCACTCGCAATCGTGGCCGAGGCGATGGGCGGCGTGATGGATCGGATCGGAGACAAGGCATGCGGGCCACATTGGACTGGAGTCAGCGCGGGCGACCTGTACGCGGGCGCGCTCGCAACCTCGGGAATTCTGATGGCGCTCCTGCACCGGGATCGTACGGGGGTCGGCCAGCACGTCGACATCTCGATGGTGGACGCAATGGTGTCGCTCAACGAACGCGCGGTGATGAGCTATGGCGTCACCGGTCATGCGGAAAGGGCTGGCGAGGAGTCACACCTGGCGCCCTTCGGACCGTTCCGGGCCCGAGATGGACACGTCGTCATCGGAGTGATCGGCGATGGGCTGTGGCGCCGGTTTTGCGTTGCGATCTCTCGCCCGGATCTGGCCGACGATCCCAGATTGGCGGACGGCGTCCGGCGGGCCGCCCACCTGGAGCGCGTATTGCGGCCCGCCATCGACGCCTGGCTGGCAGGCCGGGACAAGGAATCCGCTGCGCAGACTCTCGCCGACGCGGGCGTCCCGGCCGCGCCCGTGTACGACGCTGGGGAGGTCGCGGAGTCTGCTCACGTCAAAGCGCGTCGCATGCTCGTCGATGTCGAGCTATCGGGCTTCGGCGCCTTCCCGGTCGTCGCCTCGCCAATCAAGCTCAGCGGGGATCCCTCACCAGAGACCGCGCGCGCGCCACGTCTCGGCGAGCACACCGAGTCCGTACTGTCCGAACTCGGCGAATAGCGGCCCTTGGCGTCGCGGGGTATTACCTGGCCTGGACGGCGGCCTCGGGCCGGAACGCCGCCTCGGCGCGGAACGCACGCCCAAAAGACGACCTGATGACCGGCCAGACGACGGCCGGGTTGGAGATCACATTCCCGTGCGCGGGCCCGATCACGGCGGGTGGGTACCGCTCCATCAGGTCGTCCACCTCGCGCAGCACCGCAGTGGCGTCGATGAACCGAGACCACACCAGGGCCTGCCGGGTGACATGCTCGGTGAGCTCAACGCTGGGCGGGGCGGGCAGCTCATCCGACACCAGCCAGCACTCTCCCGGACCATGAACAGGAAGATCCTGGTCGGCCTCGGGTGACCCGCGGTGAACGAAGCCGAACCCGTCGCCGACGAACATGACCCGGCGCCCTGTCTCATAGCCCCAGACCGAGCTCGGGAGGTCGCGGATGGGCGCCGGGAGCAGGATGAAGGACCTGCCGCCGCCGAGGTCGACCGCTTGCCCCACCGCAAGCGGGCGGAAGCGCGCCGCCAGCCCTGGAAAATAGAGGTGGTAGTCGCGCACGTCGCCGACCAGCTCGGCTGCGGGGTACTTCTCGAGCAGCTGGGCCAGGTTCCCGGCGTGCGCCACCTCGGGATGCGTCGGCGTGACCAGGTCGAGCCGGCGGTCGCCGAGCACCGCTTCCAACTGCGCTTCCAGGACAGGCCAGAACCCGGGGCTGCTGGTATCCACCAGGAGCGTCTTGGAGGCGCCCCGGATGAGATAGGCCGAGTGGTGGTTGTGGACCGGCTGCCCGTCGACCACCATCCGCCGGCAGGCGCCCATCCAGAACACCGAGTCGGCGATCTCGCGCGGGGCGGTCACTCCCATCGGCGAGACTCGAAGCCGCGGATCGCGGCCAGCACCGCGGCCACGTGGGCCGCCACCGCCCTCGAACCGTGGATCACGGCGCCGTTGCTGGGCGCGATCGTGTCCACGTCATGGGTGTCGAAGAGCCGCTCGACGGCGTCCCCGACGTGGCGGCTGCGCAAGTGGCGAAGCCACCAGAACTTGGCCAGCAGCGATGCGGCCACCGCCTCGGCTGGCGGAGCCTGGGGACTGCGCTCGACCCGGGCCAAGGCGGGCGTGCTGCCGTAGACGTGGGTGAACGAATCGGCCGTGAATAGCGAGTGCGTGGCCTCGTCATACAACCAGTGGGTCAGCAGCATGCGCAGGGCGGGCGGCACCGCCAGCACCCGCCGCTGGGGTCCGAGATCGATTGCCACGCCCGGCTCGAGCTGGCCGCTCCGGGAGGCGAAGCGCAGGTTGGAGAGGCCGACGCGCGTGAAGTCGTAGGCGCCCGCCCCAGAAAGCTCGTAGCGCCGCGACAGCTCGGCCACGCTGCCGCTGCAGTCGAACTCGGGCCGCGACACGATCACCATCAGCGGCGACCCCAGCGGCAGCAGCGCCTCCAGCTGCCGCAGCAGGGCCGGGCCGACAGCTGCGACGCCCGTTTCGACCAGCAGGGCGCGCCCTTCCTCGAGAAGGAGATGGGCGTTGCTGGCCTGATAGCCGCGCACCTCTGGCGGCACCCAGCTGATGCGGCCGTCCAGCTCCACGGCGGCGCCGAGCGTGTAGAGCCGCCCGGGCACCAGCTCGACGGCTACCGCGAGCTCCAGCTCAGCGGTGGCGGGGGTCACGCCACCTCGACCACGGCCGCCGTGGGCCCGCTTAGCCCTTCGATGTAGACCGCTCCCTCGACGATCGCGACGTCGTAGGCCTTTACCCGGTCGCACTCGGGGTCGTGGAGCGAGCGCCCGGTGTGGATGTCGAACTCCCAGGCGTGCCACGGACAGCGCAAGACCTCGCCGACCCTGGCCAGGTGATACTCGCCAAACCCGGAGGGGAGCATGGTGCCGGTGAGGCGGCCGCCGCTGAGCGGGGCGCCCTGGTGCGGGCAGGCGTCGCGAAGCACCGCGAAGGTGCCACCAGCGTGGATGGCGACCACGCGGATGCGCCCCACGAGGAAGCTCTTCATGGTCCCGTCGGGCAGCTCATCGGCCCGGCAGAGGTACTGCATCACGTCTCGGCGTCGGGTTCGCTGAGGCCGTAGAAGGCGGCCGCGTTGCTCCAGAAAAGCTTCCGCCGTAGCTCGTCACCCAGCGTCGGCGGCAGCGCCCGGCGGGGATCGTCGAAGTCCCAGTGCGGGTAGTCGCTGGCGAACATCAGCAGCTCGTCGCTGCCGAGCATGTCGATCAGCTGGTTCAGGAAGCGCGGCTCTGGCGGCTCCTCCATGGGCTGGGTGGTGAAGCGCACCTGCTCGCGGACGTACTCGCTCGGTCGCCGGCGCAGCCAGGGCACCTCGCTTCGCACGGACTTCCAGCTCGAGTCCATCCGCCACATGGCGCCCGGCACCCAGGCGAAGCCACCCTCTACCAGCACCACCTTGAGGTCGGCGAACTTCTCGAAGACGCCGTTGCAGACCAGGCTGATCAGCTGCGTCTCGAAGATCGTCGTGAAGACGCTGCGCAGCTCCAGGTAGCTGCCCGGCCAGCCCCACGCCGTAGGCGCGCCCTGCACCCCGGTCGGAGGCTGGACGTGGAAACCGACTCTGAGATGGTTGCGCACCGCCGCCTCCCAGATCGGGTCGTTGCGCTCGTCACCCCAGGGCGCGCCCGACGGCGCGATCGAGAGGCCGACCTGGACCATCTGCGGGTGGCCGCCGACCCGATCGATCTCGCGGGCGGCCAGCTGTGGCACCTGCGGGGCCACGGAGACCGAGCCCAGCAAGCGCTGGTCCTTCTCCAGCCAGCCTTCGATCAGCCAGTCGTTGTAGGCGCTCGCCAGGCCGGCCGCAAAGCGGGCCTGTGGCATGGCGCCGAAGGCCCAGTTGCCCATCAGGACGCCGTACGTGATGCCGTAGGTGTCGAGGTGCTGCCACTGCACCTGGTCCAGGTGGTTCCCGCCGGTGGTGCCGTCGCTGCGCTGGGCGTCGTGGCGGACCCCGCCCTGCGTGAGGACGTACGGGTGGATCGGGGGCACTCGCGGCTTGCTGTCCTGGCCGAACCAGAGGCGCCACTCCGGCGCCAGGTAGGGGACCAGCTCGGCGATGCTCGACATCGACTCGTGGATGTCGCAGTCCACGATCAGCGTCCGGGCGCGCGCAGCCTTGGGCGCAGTGACTGTCATGGCCTCACCGTACTGGGCGCGCGGGAGTTCGTCCAATCTATTTCTGCGACTAGACTCATCGGTGCCAACGATGAGTCCCATCGAGCTCCGGCACCTTCGATATTTCCTGGCGGTGGCCGACGAGCTGCACTTCACCCGCGCCGCCGCCCGCCTGGGTTTGGCCCAGCCGAACTTGAGCGAGCAGATCCGCCAGCTCGAGGCACGGGTCGGCACGCCTCTGTTCGAGCGAACCAAGCGTCACGTCGAGCTGACCCCGGCCGGCGACGCCTTTGCGGTGGAGGCACGGCGAACCCTCGCCCAGGCCGGACGGGCGGTGGAAGCCGCGCGGCTGGCCGGCGCCGGCCGCGCCGGGGTGGTCCGAGTCGCCTTCGTGGAGGCGGCCGCAGTCAGGCACCTGCCCCGCGTAATAGGCGCCTTCAGCGCCAGCCATCCCGCGGTCGAGCTCACGCTCCACCAGCTCAACACAGCCGCGCAGCTGGACGGTCTCGAGCGCCGCGAGCTCGACGTGGGATTCATGACCCGAGTCATACGGGCCGGGCTGGCTTTCCGAGCCATCGCCCGCGAGCGGCTGAACGTGGCGCTGCCCGCCGCGCACCGGCTGGCCGCGAGGGCGCGGGTGCCGCTGCGGGCGCTCGCCGGCGAGACGTTCCTCTTGCGGACCCGAGAAGTGGCGCCCAGCGCCTTCGACCACGTGATGGCGGCGCTCCTGGAGGCACGGATCGCGCCGCGGCTGCTGCTGCACCCGGTCGGCACCTCGATGCTCCAGGGCCTGGTCGCGGCGGGCACCGGGATCACGCTGGTCTCCGAATCGCATAGCACCCGCTCCGATCTGCCGATCGTCTACCGGCCGCTCGTGGAGCCCGAGCTGCACTTCGACCTCTACGTGGTCTGGCGAACGGACGAGTCGGCGCCCGCCGTCCGGGCGTTCCTGGGGACGGCCACGGGCGGCGCTGCCGCAGACTGCTGAGGTGGCTGCCTGGGACGCCGAGGCGGACGTGGTCGTGGTCGGATTCGGCGCGGCCGGCGCCGCAGCGGCGGTATCGGCGGCGGAGAAGGGCTCGACCGTGCTGATACTCGAGAAGCAGGACGAGGCGACCCACCTGCCGACCACGGCCCTATCCGGCGGCTTCGCGATGATCGTAACCGAGGTCGAGCCCGCCACCACCTACCTCGAACGCTGCTCGGCAGGCCTGGTCCCCCGCCCGGTCCTTCGCGCCTGGGCGGAGCGTGCAGCCGAGCTGGAAGGCTGGTTGGAAGCGGCCGGCGTCGGGCTCCGCGGCCGCCCGCTGGAGCCGGAGTTCCTCCGCGGCGCCGCCCAGCCCGACTTCGAGGGCGCGGGGGCGGTGGCCAATCGCCAGTTCGCCAACACGCCCAACGGGATGGGCTTGATGGCCGGGTTGAAGGCGTGGGTCGGGCGCTGCCCGCAGGTCAGCGTCCGCTGGAGTCTCGCGGTGGAGCGGCTGGTGCGGGAGCCGGGCGGGCGGGTGACCGGCGTCCGTGCCATGGGGCCTGGCGGCGAGGTCCGGGTCGGCGCCCGGCGCGGCGTCGTGCTCAGCTGCGGCGGTTTCGAGCACGACGAGCGCATGAAGGCCGACTACCTGCGCGCCCACCCCGTCCACTTCTCCAGCGGCCTCGCCAACACCGGCGACGGCGTCCGGATGGCGCTGGCGGCGGGCGCCGACCTCTGGCACATGAACGGCATGATCGGGCGCCAGGTCGGCCGCTTCCCGCTCGCCGACGGCTCCCACTTCACCGTGCAGATGCAAATCGGGCCGCCCGGCTACGTGGTGCTCGACCGTTTCGGACGCCGCTTCTCCAATGAACACGCGTACACGCGCGTGCGAACCGTCTGGTACGAGATGTTCGCCTTCGACCCGGTCTCGCAGAGCTACTCCCGGATCCCCTCCTACTGGTTCTTCGACCAGCGGCGGCTGGCGGCCGGACCCCTGGCGGCGCCGGCGGGGCAGGCGCTCACCGGCGCCTATTCGTGGAGCCCGGACAACCGGCCCGAGATCGACCGGGGCTGGGTGCTGGAGGGCCGGACCGTGGGTCAGGTCGCAACCCGGGCCGGCCTTGCGGACCCGGAGGCCGCGGAGCGATCGGTGCGCCTCTACAACGAGGCCTGCGCGCGCGGCGAGGATGAGTTCGGGCGCCCGCCGGCGACGCTGGTCCCCCTCGACTCGCCGCCGTTCTTCTGCGTGCCGCTCTACCCAGGCGCGTCCAACACCTCCGGCGGGCCGCGCCGGAACGAGCGCGCCGAGATCCTCGACCCATTCGGGGAGCCCATACCCGGCCTCTACGGCGCCGGCGAGCTGGGCCAGGCGATCGCTCACCTCTACCCTTCGCCCGGCGCCAGCCTGTCCGACGCGCTCTGCTTCGGCCGCATCGCCGGCGAGTCGGCCGCTTTTGCGAATCCTGGCGCGGGCATTTAAGTGCGCACCACCGGTTTTTTCATGTAATTTGACCTCTGAGCCCCAGAGTGTCGAATGACAACACCGCTATTACGAAGAAAGAACCCAGCCGACACGGCGCCGCGCTGACCGGCTGTCGCGTCGTCGACCTGACGCAGTTCGAATCGGGGACGTCCAGCACCGAGGCCCTGGCCTGGTTGGGGGCGGATGTGATCAAGATCGAAGCGCCGGGCCGGGGCGAGCAGGGACGGCACTCGTCGACCGAGCGGCCCGGCCTCGACTCGATGTACTTCATCAGCCTCAACGCCAACAAGCGGTCCCTCACCCTCGACCTCAAGACCGAGGACGGCAAGCGGCTGCTGAGGGAGCTGCTCAAGTTCAGCGACGTCTTCGTGGAGAACTTCGGGCCGGGCGTGATCGAGCGGCTTGGCTTCGACTACGAGAGTGTCCGCGCGGTCAACCCGCGGGTCATCTACGCCAGCATCAAGGGCTTCGATCCCGAAGGCCCTTACGGCTCCTTCCTGGCCTTCGACTCGATCGCCCAGGCCACGGGCGGGGTCCTCAGCCTGACGGGCGAGCCGGACGGGCCCCCGCTCAAGCCGGGACCGTCATTCGGCGACACCGGGGCGGGCCTCCACCTTGCGATCGGGATCCTCGGCGCCCTCCTGCAGCGACAGGTGACAGGCGAGGGGCAGATGGTTCGCGTCTCCATGCAGGAGGCGATGGTCAACTTCTGCCGCCAGAACCTTTCGCGCGTCAAGCCCGACGGCGCGCCGATCCCGCGCTACGGCAACCACAGCCCGCTCGGATCCGGGCCGGCCGACCTCTTCCCCTGCCACCCCGGCGGATCGAACGACTACGTCTTCCTCTATACGTCCCGTGCCGGCAGCCAGCACTGGGAGCGGCTGCTCGAAGTCATCGGCCGCACTGACCTTCTGGGCGACCCACGGTTCGCCACGCCCGAGCTGCGAGGGTCGCACCCCCAGGAGATCATCGACCTCGTCTCCGTGTGGACGCGGCAGCACACCAAGTTCGAGGTCATGGAGACGGTCGGGCGGGCGGGCGTGCCGGTCGGCGCGGTGATGGACTCGCGCGACCTCCTGGACGACGAGCACCTTCGCCGCAACGGCACCTTCATCACCGTGGATCACGGGCAGCGCGGCCCCGTGACCATCCCCGGCTGGCCGGTCAAGATGTCGGCGTCGCACGTGCCGCCGGTGGCCGCGCCGCTGCTCGGGCAGGACACCGAAGCCGTTCTCGTCGACGTGCTCGGGATGAGCGCGGCGGACGTGGCCGACCTTCGGGCTCGGCGCGTCGTCTGATCCCATGCGTGGCCTGGTGCTCGGCACCTTCGGGCGCCAGGCGCTGTCCGGGAAGACCTGCATCGTCACCGGCGCCGGATCGGGCATGGGCCGGGCGGTCGCTCGGCGTTTCGCGGAAGCGGGCGCCGAGGTCGTGATGGCCGATATCAACGGCGACGCGGTCGAGGAGACGGGGCGGACAATCCGGGACGACGGCGCCGGCCGGGAACCGGTGGCGGTCACCGTCGACCTGGGCGACGTCGACGCCTGTGCTGCGCTGATCGAACGCGCCGTCGCCGCTTCCGGCCAGCTGGACGTGGTCGTCAATTGCGCCGGGATCGGTGGCCTGATCGGCACGGTCGAGACCCATCCGCTCGACGCCTGGAAGCAGGTGCTGGACACCAACCTGGGCTCCGTCTTCGGCGTCTGCCGGGCGGCCGTCCCGCACCTGCGGGCGGCCGGCGGCGGCACGATCGTCAACTTCGCGTCGGCCGCCGCCTACCAGGGATCGGCCGCCGTTCCCAGCCATGCCTACGCCGCCAGCAAGGGCGGCGTTCTGGCGCTCACGCGGGTCATGGCGGCCTCCTACGGGCGAGATCGGATCCGCGTCAACACGATCGTCCCCGGACTGGTCCGCACCGCGATGACCGAGGCCATGATGGAGCAGGCCCAACGCCAGATCGACGCCGGCGGCGGCGCGCCGATCGGGCGCATCGGCGAGCCGGACGACGCCGCCGGCTGCGCGCTCTTCCTGGCCTCCGATGCGGCGACCTATGTGACCGGGATCACCCTGTTCATGGACGGCGGCGCGGCGGTCAGCCGATAGGCCGCGACGGGATGGGCAAGCCGGGCACTCTGACCGGAAGCCTGTGTAGAGCGTGGTTGGTCACGAAGAAGAGCATCCGCCAGTCGTCGCCTCCAAAGCAGAGATTGGGTGCCGACAGCCCGCCGGTGTCGATCTGGCCAAGGAGCCGCCCTTCGGCGGAGATCACCCAGACGCCCTTGCGGCCGCCGATGTAGACGTTGCCCCGGACGTCCATCTTCATGCCGTCGGGCGCCACCGAGCCGTGCTCGCCGGCCCGCCAGAACCACCGGCGCGACCCGCTGTCGAGGCGCCCAGGACCGAAGTTGGAATCGTCGGCACGCACGTCAAAGGCGAGAATCCCCTCTCTCTGTCCAATCAAAAGCACCTTCTCGTCGAGCGAGAACAGCAGCTTGTGCGGCGCTTCCAGGTCGTGCAGGAGGAGGGTCCGCGTGCCCAGGTCGGGCGAGACCAGGTAGACCCCCTCGAAGTCGACGTCCCAGTCCTCGGCGGGGTCGGCGCGGAACCGCAGGTCGGTCCAGTAGATGCGGCCGTCCGAGCGCACGACCACGGTGTTGGGCCGGTTCAGCCGCTGCCCTCGATAGCTGCGCATGACCACCGTGAGGCTGCCGTCAGGCTCCAGCCGGCTGACCTGGCGACCGGAGTGCTCGCACATCAGCAGGCGGCCCTGCGGATCGCGCCAGAGGCCGTTGGCATGGCCGGACGGCTGCCTGAGAACCTCGACGCCGGCGCCGGGGCTCCATCTCAGGATCCGATCCTGGGGGATGTCGCTGACGAGCAGGCAGCCCTTCTCCGGCCACCAGAAGGGCGACTCCAGCGAAGCGCCGTAGTCGAAGGCGCCTGCCGGCACCACACCGAGATCGCCGCCCTGAGCCAGCGTCTCGACCTGGGCGTCGCGAGCTATCAGCTCGTGAAACTCAGGGTCGAAGGCCATGAGCCGCATGGCCGGCTCGGATGAGTTCTTGACCATCATCACTGCAAATGATAGGTTTCGAACGCCAATTTCCGACGAGCAATTCGGCTTCTTGGCTATAATTCGACAATTCTTTCGGATTAGGAGGTAGCTCATGGATCTTCGGTGGAAGCGGACCGTGCGGTTGACGATGGTGTTGAGCCTTTTGGTCCAGATTGCCGTCGCCTGCGGGGGTCCGTCCGGAACCACGACGGGGCCCAGCTACCGCAGCGGCGGCACCCTGACCATGAGACTGAACGGAGACTGGACGAGCAGCTCGGGCGCGCCCTGGGATATCGGGTCCTTCCCGAGCACCAACGCGCAGTTCATCTCGCAGCTCTTCTACGACCGCCTGGTCGCGGTCGGCCCCAAGAACACCGTCGCCCCCTACCTCGCCAAGTCCTGGACCATCACGCCCGCGACCATCGTCTTCACATTGCGCAAGGACGCCGTCTGCCAGGACGGCACGCCCATCACCCCCACGGTGGTGGCCAAGTCGCTGCACCGGTTCACCGATCCGGGCACCAAGTCGAGCCAGGCCGCCCGGCTGCTGACGGCCGGCCCCTTCACGATCACCCCCGATGACGCGGCGGCCACGGTGACCTTCACGACCGCGATCCCCTCGAACGAGCTGATCTGGGGCTTCACCAATCCCCAGACGGGGATCATCTGCCCGGCGGGCATCTCCAACCCCACGACGATGAAGAGCAAGCCAGCGGGCAGCGGGCCCTACACGCTGGAGACCAACAATCAGGGCGATTCCCTGACCGCCGCCCTGCGCCCGGACTGGAGCTGGGGACCGCAGGGAGTGACCTCCAAGACGGCCGGCCTGCCGGCCAAGGTCACCTTCAAGCTGGTCGCCAGCGAGACCACAGCGGCCAACCTTTTGACCACCGGTGGCGTCGACATGGCGCTCATCACAAGCAATGACGTCGTGCGGCTGCTGGCCGATCCCTCGTTGAGCCACAAGGATGCGCACTCCTTCTACGCCTTCCCACTCGTGGTCAACCAGGCCGCCGGGCATCCGGGCGCGGATCCCGTGCTGCGGGAGGCGCTCTTCCAGGCCATCGATCCCAAGGGCTACAACCAGGGCGCCAACGGCGGCCGCGGCATCCTCAGCAGCAGCTTTCTGACACCGGACGCCAACTGCTACGACGCGAGCACCAAGCCGCTGGCTCCGACCTACAACGTCGACAAGGCCAAGGCGACGCTGACCGCCGGCGGCTACTCGGTGGGCAGCGGCGGCATCACAAAAGACGGCAAGCCGGTCAACCTCATGGTGGTCGGGCGCACCGACTTCAACCAGGGTCCCGACTACCTGATCAGCCAGCTCAACAACCTCGGCTTCAAGACCGACGGCAGCCGGCCCACGCTCGACAACGTGCCTTACGGGCAGGCTTTCCAGGCCGGCAACTGGGATATCACCGTCGAGTTCATTCCCACCGCCACCCCCGAGCCGGGCGTGAACATCACCTTCTTCACCGGCGAGCCACCGCCCAAGGGCACGAACTTCGCGCGCATGCTGGACTCCAAGATCACAGGTGAGGTTCAGGCCGCGCTCCAGGCGCCGCTCGCGGACCGCTGCAAGCAGTGGGCCACGGTCCAGGAGGACCTGCTCAAGAACCACGACCTCCTACCCACCGCGGCGCCGTTGAGCACCTGGTTCGGGAAGAAGGTCGACTTCCAGCCGGCCACCACCTTCATCGAGCCTTACACACTGCGGGTCCTCAGCTAGAAGCACTCGCCCGCCCGGCGACCTACCGCCGGGCGGGCCCCGTTCCCCCCAGCTCGGCCGCGCGCTCGGCCGCGACCAGCCCGTAGTTGACCGCCTGCGACCAGCCGCCCGCGTAGCCGTGGCGCCGCCCACCCTGCAGCCCGCCCATGACGCCGCCAGCAGCCAGCAACCCGAGGATCGGCCGGCCTTCCCGATCCAGCACCTGTGCGCGGCCGTCCACCAGGACGCCTCCCATTCCGAACGTCACCCCCACCACGATCGGCAGCGCGTAGGTCGCGGAGCCTCGGAACCTGATCCTGGCGGGCAGCGGATGCGGCACGCCTTCGGCGAGCGGCGGCGGTGCGGCGGGCCGCGCAGCGTCGGCGTTGAACCGCTCGATCTCCTCTCGCAGTCGCCTGGGCCGGACCCCGATGGCCGCGGCCAGCTCCTCCGGCCGGCCGGCTTCGACCACCCGCGCGCCGAGCTCCATGAAAGTCGGATTGGGGGGCAGCTCGCCTTGCCGGCCCAGCCCGTGCCAGGCCGCGCCGTCCATCACCAGCCAGCACCCCTCGGGCGATTCCGAGCGGATGATCTCGTGCGCCAGGTGCATGAACGACGGGTCTTGGGCGCCCAGGCGGCGTCCGGCGGCGGTCAGCACGAGGCAGGCCTCGCAGAGCAGGTCGACCGAAAGCCGAGGCCAGAGGCGGTCGTCGTGGAGCGAGTCGCGATGGTGCAGGTGGGCATAGACAGCGTCCAGCTCGTGGGTGGCAGCGCCCAGGGCGACGGCCATGCGCAGGCAATCGCCCTGGTTGTCGCCGGACGCCCGGAGCAGGAACCGATCGCTGCCGAAATGCGTGCGCGCCAGCTCACGGTTGGAGTGGAACCCGCCGTCGGCCAGCAGGACAGCCCTTCCGCGGACCCGGCGGGTGCCACTCCCCCCGCTGACGGCCACGCCGGTCACGGCGCCGCCGTCCACCAGCAGGTCCGTGGCGGGGGCGCCGGGCTGGAAGTCGCCGCCCGCCGCCACGAACGCCCGCCACATCGCCGTCAGCAGGAGGTCGGGACCCGCGCCCCGCCAGCGCTCAACGATCCCCGGTTCCGGCCGGCTGTCGTAGTACGGCTGCAGCACGTTGCCCAGCCATTCCGGCTCGGCGAGCGGTGCGAAGCGCGCGCCCTCCGACTCCAGGAATGCCATGCCCGCCGCCGAATGCTCGGCCCAGCTGCGCGCCACCTCCGGCCGCGCAAAGCCGTCGGTGGCGGACGTGATCGCGCGTTCGAGCTCAAGGGCCGGCCGGCGGGGATCCAGGTAGGCCGCGTGCAGGTATCCGCCCGAGATGCGGCCGTTGCCGCCGCCCGGACCCTCCGGACGCCGCTCCAGCACCGCGACCCGAAGCCGCAGCTGCTGCGCGCGCCGGGCCGCCGTCCAGCCGGCGACCCCGGCGCCCACCACCACCAGGTCGAAAGCCTCCCGCGGCTCGTTCACGTCCCGCCGCACCACCTGCCCCGGGGTCCAGCGGCGGTCATCTCAGCGGCCGGAAGAACTCCCGGATGTCGCGGACCAGCAGCTCCGGCTCCTCACGAGCAGGAAAATGGCCGCCCGAGGGCATCTCCGTCCAGTGCTCCACCCGGTAGGCGCGCTCCGCCCACTCCCGCGGCGGCTGCGCGGCGCGCCCCAGCTCGCGCGGGAAGATGGCGAAGCCGCAGGGCACCTCGACCCGCTCGCCGGGCTGCAGCGGCTGGGCGGAGACGCGGCCGTCCAGGTACATCCGGATCGAGGACGGGATCGTGCCTGTGAGCCAGTACAGGCTGCCGGTCGCGAGCAGGTAGTCGCGGCCGAACTTGCCGACCACGTCGCCCTTGCAGTCCGACCACCGGCGGTACTTTTCGAGAATCCAGGCCGCCCAGCCCACGGGCGAGTCGTGGAGCCCGTACATGAGCGACTGCGGCCGGGTGCCCTGCTGGTGCCGGTACGCTCCCTCCTCGTCCTCCCAGCGGCGCTGCGCCTTCCGATAGCTCGCCTCCGCGTCGGTCAGGACGTCCTCAGGGCCCACCGGGGGGTCGAAAACGCTCGTGGTGTGGATGCCGACGAGGTCGGCTGGGAAGAAGCGCCCGAGGTTGATCGTGACCCCGGCGCCGATGTCCACGCCGTGGGCGGCGAACCGCCGGTAGCCGAGCCGGTCGACCATCAGCTCACGCCACAGGGCGGGGATGCGCGCGCGCACCAGCCCGGCCGGCCGTTCCGAATAACCGAATCCGGGCAGCGAGGGCACCACCACGTCGAAAGCGTCGGCCGCGTCACCGCCGTGGCCGGCCGGGTCCGCCAGCGGTCCGATGATCTCGGCCATCTCCAGGAACGAGCTCGGCCAGCCGTGGGTCAGGATGATCGGCAGCGGCCGCGGCCCGCGGCCGGGGACGTGCTGGAAGTGGATGCCCAGGCCGCCCACCGCGGCCCGGAAGTGAGGAAAGCGAGCCAGCTCGGCCTGGTACCGGGTCCAGTCGAAACCGTCCGCCCAGTACGCGACCAGGTCGCGCAGCGTTTCGGCCTCGGTGCCCATGCCCCACTCCGGGTCCGGCCAGGCGTCCGCCCAGCGGGTGCGGCGCAGGCGCTCGCCGAGGTCCGCGACCGCCGCCGGGTCGAGTGCGGGATGGAACGGCGAAACCTCATTCAAATCGTTCACTATTTAAGCTGATCCATGCCCGACCCTGACCAAGCCCGCGACCTCAACCGCGGCCTCGAGGCTGGCAGCTCCGCCCTCGTGCACCGGGGGCTCGACCTGGCACGGCCGACCGAGATCACGCCCGACGAGATCCAGGCCTTCAAGGACCACTACGCCGCCCAGTTCGGGGTCGAGCATGAGGGCCTCGACTGGTGGCTCGACAAGAGCCCGGAGGTGCTGAAGCGCTACCGGCTCTTCGCCAGCCTCTCGCTGCGGGTCGAACCGGCGCTGATGGGACACGGGTACATCGCCTACTACGCCCTCCTCGGTTTCGAGACCGGCGTCCTCTACTGTGTCCGCTCGCTGCAGCGCTCCGGCCTCTCGAAGGCGCAGACGCTTGAGGCGATCGCCCTCGCCTTCGTCCTCTGCGGGCCGCGGGGGATGGACACCATCGCCCGGGCGCTGGCCGGTTACCAGCTCGAAGACAGACCCGCGGCGGAGCCGGTGTTCCCCGCTGGTTGGGCTCCCGACACCGAGGCATTCCAGTCCGGCATCGACTTCTCAGATCCCCGGCTGACGCCCTCTGAGCTGGACCGGGTCGTCGCCTGGTACCAGTCCACGCTGGGCGAAGTTCCTCCCTACGTGACCTTCCTCGGGCGCCACCGGCCAGAGCTCCTGAAGGCGTACCGCAACCGCTTCGAGAACACCCTGCGGACGCTCCCCAAGCAAATGTGGCCGACGACGATGCTCTTCTTTCATTGTCTAACGCGCGCGCGCGAGGGGATGCGCGAGAACGTCCTCCTCTGCCGCGCCTTCGGCGTCTCCCGGGAAGACACCCTCACGATCATCGGCAACTCCCTCGTGTACGGCGACATGCAGGCGGCCGGGCTCGCCGAGCAGGCGGCCGGAGACGTCTTCGCTGGCTGGTAGCCGGAACGGGATACGGCGGCCGGAAGGCGGGGCCAAGGTCACGGGCGAGATGCTCTTCGCGCAGGACCTCAAGCCGAACCGCCTGCTCCACGCCAAGCTGGTGCTGAGCCCTTTCGCGAGCGCTCGAGTACGCTCGATCACGGACGCGGCCGCCCTCCAGGTGCCGGGCGTGGTCGCCGTCGTTGTGGCGGCCGACCTCCCCAGCCTCCAGGTGGCCGGCCCGGACCTGCCGCTGGCGGGGGAGCGCGTCTACTACGCCGGCCAGCCGCTGGCTGCTGTGCTGGCCGAGTCCGAGGGGGCGGCGGCGGACGGCGCCGCCGCGCTGGAGGTCGACCTCGAGCCGCTACCCGCCGTGACGGATCCCGGGGCGGCCATGCGGGCGGAGGCGCCCCTGGTCCTCGACGAGCAGGCGGAAGGCTTCGATGACGCCACCGTCCACGGCGGAGCCGAGGGCGGCCAAGCCGACACCGAGCCGCGACCACGCAACGTGTCGACCGTCCGCCGCGCCGGCTGGGGCGACGTGGCGGCTGGGCTCGCCGAGGCTGATGAGGTCATCGCGGCGAGCTACGAGATGGCCGGGGTCCACCAGGGCTTCCTGGAGCCGCACGTGGTGGTGGCCGCGCCCGAAGGCGGCGGGGTCGCTATCTGGACCCCGACCCAGGGCCCATTCAAGGTGCGCGACGATGTGGCCCGCCTCCTCGGCCTGCCCGCCTCCGCGGTCCGGGTCACGCCTATGCAGGTCGGCGGCGGGTTCGGCGGCAAGATCATCCTGCTGGAGCCGCTGGCCGCCGTGCTCGCCCTGCGGGCCCGGCGCCCGGTGCGGATCGCACTCTCGCGCTCCGAGGAGTTCCTGGTCGGACGCCCGGCACCTGCCAGCCGGACCGATGTACGGCTCGGCGCCCGGCGGGACGGGACCCTGACGGCCCTCGAGGTGGCCATGGTCTGGGACAACGGCGCTGCCTCCGGCTGGCACAGCGCGGTGTCTGCGACCCTGCTCGGCCAGGCCTACCGGCTGCCCAACTTTGCTTTCAAGGCCTTGGAGGTGTCGACCCACAAGACCCCGGTCGAGGCCTACCGCGGTCCCGGCGGGACACAGGCCTACTTCGCCCTGGAGTCGGCGCTGGACGAGCTGGCCGGCCGCCTCGGCATGGATCCGATCGAGCTCCGGCTGCGCAACGCGCCGGTCAGCGACGGCGCCCCGCGACCGGGCGTGGTCGAGTGCCTGCAGGCGGCTCGGGCGCACCCCGCCTACACCGAGCCGGCCAGACCGGGCGAGGGTGTGGGGGTCGCCCTCGGGGCCTGGATCGGGCCCTCCAACCCGGCGGCGGCCTACTGTCGGGTGGAGGCTGACGGCAGCCTCAACCTGCAGCTCGGGTCCGCTGACATCAGCGGCTCCGCCACCGCGCTGGCAATCGTGGCGGCGGAGACTTTTGGCGTCCCCGTAGACCGGGTCACCGTGCGCCAGGCCGACACCACGATCGCGCCCGAAGCGCCGGTCGCGGGTGGCAGCCAGACCGTCTACAGCGGCAGCCCGGCGGTCGCCCAGGCTGCTGCCGAGGCCCGCCGCCAAGTGCTCGAGCTGGCGTCCGAGCATCTGGAAGCCGCGCCCGAGGACCTCCGGATCGAGGCCGGCGAGGTGCTCGTGCGCGGGGTCCCCGGCCGGCGCGTCACTCTGGCCGAGGTGCTGGGGTCGCGTCCCCATGCCCCCGTGTTGGGGGTCGGCCGGACGCGGCTCGAGGGCCGCGGGCCCGCCTTCACGGTCCACGTTTGCCGGGTCGTCGCCGACGCCGAGACCGGCGCCTGGCGGGTCGCGCGCTACGCCGCCTTCCAGGATGTCGGCCGCGCCATCAACCCACCCGAGATCGAGGGCCAGGTCCACGGCGGCGCGCTGCAGGGGATGGGCCGGGTCCTGGGCGAGCAGCTCGTTTACGACAACGAGGGCCAGCTGCGCACGGGGACGTTCATCGACTACGAGCTCCCCGCCATCGACCAGGCGCCTGACTTCGAGGTCACGCTGCTGGAGGTGCCCTCGGAGCACCCGCTCGGCGTGCGCGGTGTCGGCGAGCCGCCCGCCATCCCGGGCCCGGCGGCGATCGTCAACGCGCTCTCCGCGGCCGCCGGCGTGCGGGTGCGGCGGCTGCCGGTCGACTGGACGGACCTGGTCGCAGCGAGGCCGGCATGAGCTCGCCCCGCTGGGACTGGATCGTGGTCGGCGCCGGAGCGGCCGGAGCCGTGCTCGCGGAGCGCCTCACTGCCGGCGGCGATGCCCGCCTGCTCTTGCTGGAGGCCGGGCCCGACTTCCGGACGCGCGATACGCCGCCCGACTTCCTCCATCGCGACACCCACAACGCCACCCCGGTCGAGCGCAACCCCGACTTCTGGTGGCCGCACCTCGAGGCCCGACGGACTCCCACCCAGCCGCGGCGGTTCTACGCCCGGGGCCGGGGCGCCGGCGGCTCTTCGACGGTCAATGGCCTGATCTCGATCCGCGGAATTGCCGAGGACTTCGACGGCTGGGCGGCCGCCGGCGCGGGGGGCTGGTCGTTCGCGGACGTGCTGCCCAGCTTCTGCCGGCTCGAGGACGAGCTCGACTTCCCGGGCGCGCCCTATCACGGCCGCGGCGGCCCGATCCCGATCTACCGCGAGCCACCGGCCGGCTGGGGCGGCATGGACCAGGCGCTGGGCGAGGCTGCCCTCGCGCTCGGTTACGGCTGGGCCGACGACCACAATGCGCCCGCTGCGACCGGCGCTTCGCCGCTGGCCATGAACATCCGCCACGGGCGGCGGGTGTCGACCAACGACGCCTACCTCGAACCCGCCCGCGAGCGAGCCAATATCGAGGTGCGCGGCTCGACCCTGGTCGACCGGGTGCTGATCGACCGTGCCGGGCGGGCGAGCGGGGTGCTCACCGCTGCTGGTGAACGGTTCGAGCTGGAGAGGGGCGGCGAGGTGGCCGTCTGCGCCGGGGCCGTGCATTCGCCGGCGATCCTGATGCGGTCGGGGATCGGGCCGCCGGCCGACCTGCGCCGGCTCGGCATTGACGTCGTCGCCGACCTGCCGGTGGGCGAAGGGTTCCAGGATCACCCGGCCGTCTGGTTCGATGTGCCGATCCGGTCCGACCGGATGCAGAGCCTCGGCGGGCGGCACACCAACCTGGCCATCAGGTACTCCTCGGGACTCGCCGGCGGGGGACCCAACGACATGATGGTGCTGGCCATGAACCACGTCCTCGCGGCGCCCAACGCGGGGTTCTCGATATGGGTGAACCGGTGCTTTTCCCGCGGGCGCGTCCGGCTGGTCTCGCGCGATCCGGAGGTCGATCCGGAGGTGGACATCGGGATGTTGGAGGACGAGCGCGACCGGCTGCGGCTGGAGGACGGCGTCGAACGAGCGCGGGAGATCATCGAGTCGCCCCCGCTGGCGTCGATACGGACGGGGCCGCCCGGAGTCCCCGCGAAGTCGCGGCTGGCCGAGCTCGCGAGCGACGCCAAGCATTCGAGCGGAGGGTGCCGGATGGGCCGGCGAGGCGACCCGGCGACAGTGGTCGACCCCGACTGCCGCGTCCTCAACGTCGAGGGCCTGCGGGTGGCCGACAACTCGATCACGCCCGAGATCGTGCGCGGCAACACCTTTCTGACCGCCGTCATGATCGGCGAGCACGCGGTGACGCGCATCCGCAGCGCCGCTGTGCGTCAGTAGTCGATCGATTCGAAGAAGGCGCGGATCTCGGAGGCCAGCAACTCAGGCTCCTCCAGCGCTGGGAAGTGCCCGCCGCTCGGCATCTCGGTGCGGTAAACGATGTTGAACGGAGACGGCGGTGAGTCCGCCAGCCAGGGCCGGGGCGGATGCGGAAAGAGCGAGATGCCGGTGGGAACCGTGACGCGGTCGCCGGCGGCCAGCCGCGGCGGATCGAGCCGATTTTCGAAGTAGAGGCGCGCCGCGCTCCCGAAGGTCTGGCTCAGCCAGTAGATACTGACGGTCGTCAGGAGCTCGCCGCGCGTGAACCGGGATTCGATCTCGCCACCGCAGTCGCTCCAGTCCCGCCAGCGCTCGAGGATCCAGGCGGCCATGCCCATCGGCGAGTCGTTCATGGCATAGGTCAGCGTCTGCGGCCGCGTCGACTGCAGCAGGTAATAGGCCATGTGGTCGGGGGTGGCCCGGGCCCGCCTCCAGAGCGTGTCCTGCTCCTCGAACCCGGACGGCTGCGCACAAAGATGCAGGCCGGCCACTTGGTCCGGGTACTCGTGCGCCATGGCCGCCGCCACCCGGGCGCCGAAGTCGGTCGCGTGGACGCCGAACCGCCGATGGCCGAGCCCGGTCATGGCTTCGACGATGGCGCCCGCCATGGCGCGGGCGGACATGCCCGGGCGTCGCGGGCGCTCCGAGAAGCCGAACCCGGGCAGCGAGCAGCAGACCGTTCGGAAAGCATCGCCCGCAGTCAGCAGCGGCACCACGCGGTGATGCTCGAAGAACGTCGATGGCCAGCCGGACAGCAGAAGCAGCGGCCGAGCCGAGACGTCTCCGGCCACTGAGGCGTGCACGCGCACCTCCGCGGTCTCGACCAGGTACTGCGGTGTGGCATTGATGAGCGCCTCCTGCTCCCGCCAGCCGAAGCCATCGCTCCAGGATTGCGCCAGCCGCTGCAGGTAGCCGCGGTCGAATCCGTACGTCCAGGGTGCGGCCTCGATCGCGTCGGGCCAACGCGTGGCCCGGATCCGGGCGCGCATCTGCTCGAGGTCGGCCTCGGGCACAGCGACCTCGAACGGTGTCACGCGGCCCCGGGCCTCAGGCACGCAGATAGCCGCCGTCTACCGTGAACGTCTGGCCGGTGATGAAGCCGGCGCCCTCCGAGACCAGGAAGCCGATCGTGCTGGCGACATCGCTGGGGCGGCCCGGGCGGCCGAGCGGGATCGTCTCCAGAAACTGACGCATGCCCTTCTCGGTGTCGCCGCCGCCAGCGCGGGTGGCTCCACTCCGGAGCCGGCCGGTCAGGATCAGGCCGGGGCAGATCGCGTTGACCGTGATGCCGGAAGGCGCGACATCCACCGCAAGCGATTTCGTGAGACCGAGCACACCCGCCTTGGAGGCGCTCTAGGTGCCGTTGCCCTTGCCGCCGGTGCGCCCCGCAGTCGAGGACATGTTCACAATCCGGCCCCAGCCCTGGCGCCGCATGTGCGGCACCGCGGCCCTGCAGGTCAGAAAGGGACCCCTCAGATTGACGGCTATGACGCGGTCCCAGTCCGCCAAGGCGATCGCCTCGATGTCGCCATGGCCGATGCCGAAGGGAGCCGCCGCGTTGTTGACGAGCACGTCGATCCGGCCATGGCGCCGGACGGTCTCGGCGACCATGCGCTCCGCGGCGGCCTCCTGCGCCACGTCGCCAAGCACGGCCGAGGCGCTGCCGCCCGCGTCGGCGATCTGGGCGACGACCGCCTCGAGGTCGCCTGCCGGTTCAATGTCTGTGATGACGACCGCGAAGCCGAGCCGCGCCAGTGTGCGCGCCACCTCAGCGCCGATCCCGTCCAGCTTCCCGCAGCCGGTGACCAGCGCGGAGCGCTCAGTAGGACCCACGGTTCTCCAGCCAGCCGCGGACGTTGTCCGTAAGCAGAGTCTCGATCGCAGCCGCACCGAGGCCGGCCTCCAGGACCGGGAGCACCTCGTCGACCAGGAAGGAGAGGTGCCAGTCGTGGCGCTGGTCGTCCATCTCCGGCTGCCGGCGGCGATCCCGGAGTGTGACCGAGTCCTGCGCCACCAACAGGCGCTCTCCGAAGCCTCGCTGCCACAGCTCGACCAGCACCGTGTTCCGGCGATCGGTGGCCAGGTGCTCGGTCATGCCGTAGCGGTCGAGACCGAGGTAGGAGCCGCGCTCCGCAAGCCGTTCCAGGTAGCCGAGGTCGGTGCTGTCGCCGCAGTGGCCGATCACCACCCGGGCGAGGTCGACGCCCTCGTCTTCGAAGATGTCCTGCTGGATGAGCCCACCCTCGCTGGCGGCATGGGTGTGGGTCATGATCGGCGCACCGGTCCGCCGGTGGGCCCTGGCGGTCGCTCGCAGCACCTTCTCAACCGCCGGAGTCAGCCCCGGCTTGTCGATTGCGCACTTGAGGAACGCCGCCCGCACGGCACTCCCCTGGACGCCGACCTCGAGGTCGTGGACGAAGGCATCGGCGAGCTCGTCCACCGTCCGGCAGGCAAAGTAGGGCGGCAGCTCGGCGAACGTGAAGAGGCCGGTGGCGGCGATCACGTGGACCCCGGTGGCATGGCTCACCGCGCGCAGCAAGCCGATGTCGCGGCCAAGGCCGGCCACGGTCGGGTCGCAGATGGTGGCGATGCCCTTGGCGCGCACTCCGGCCACGGCGCCGACTATGGTGCCGAGGTCGGCCGGGTCGCTGAGGTGCGGGAACTGCGCCGCGACCAGCTCGTCCCGGAGCAGGATGTGCTCGTGAAACAGGGTGCGGCCCAGGCGCGCCGAGTCGACCGGCCCGAGCACGGTCTGCACGGCCGGCAGGGGAAGGGACACTAGAACCGCATCGTGTAGTAGCCGCCGCCGTTGGCGTGGAGCAGGGTGCCGCTGATCGCCGAGCTGGCGTCTGAGCAGAGAAAGACGATCGCGTTCGCCATTTCCCCAGGGTCGAACATGCGGCCCCCGACCATGGCCGCGGTGATCTCCTCGCGTGGGATCGCGCGCTGATCCGCCGGCCACGACACGCGGGGGACGCGGACTCCGTGCCCACCACCCGAGGTGTTCCCGGGCGAGATGGCGTTGACCCGCACGCCCTTGGGGGCCGCCTCCAGCGCCAGGACCTGCGTCAGGTGCCAGATCGCCCCCTTGCCCGCGGCCTGGATGGCAAAGCCTTCGATCGGGTAGAAGGCGGCGTCGGCCGACATGTTCACGATCGAGCCGGCGCCCTGCTCGTACATGGTGCGCAGGGCCTCCTGGTTGCAGAAGAAGGTCCCGCGCAGGTTGGCGTCGATGACGCGGTCCCACTCCTCCTCGGTCGTGTCCAGCGTCCGGCTGCGATACGAGTAGCCGCCGATGAAGGCGCAGGCGTCGATCCGATCGAAGGCGCTTCGGATGCCGGCGAAGGTCTCACGGATCTGGGCGACGCTGCCGAGGTCGCAGGTGAACGGCTCGACCTGGATGCCCTCGCGCTGCAACCCCGCCGCGGTGTCGTGCACTCCTTCGTGGAGGTCGACCAACGCCAGGCCCCGCGCACCCGCCGCCGCGGCCGCGTGCGCGGTCGCACGGCCGATGCCGCTGGCGGCCCCGGTGACGACGGCGACTTTCCCGGTCAGGTCCATCTCGACAAACCTCCTATCGGCTCATGCCGAGCTCGGCGAGCGCGGCCTCCTGCAGTCGGTGCTTCGCGACCTTGCCGCCGGCCAGCCGCGGCAGCTGCGCCTCGGACCGGAAGAGGATGTGGTGCGGCACCTTGAACGAGGCGGCGCGCTCCTTCACGTAGTCACGCAGTCCGGATTCGCTGAGCGGCGAGCGCGCGACCACGAAGGCCACCACCAGTTCGCCGCGATCCGGGTGCGGCACCCCGACCACGTAGGCGTCGGCCACGTCGGGATGCGCGGCGAGCAGCTGCTCCACCTCGACCGGCGACACGCTGATGCCGCCGCTCTTGATGACCTCCTTGAGCCGGGAATGAAAGACGAACCGCCCTTCGGAGTCGAGGTGGCCGAGGTCGCCGGTGTCGAAGGCGCCGTCGGGGAGGAGCGCTTTCGCGGTCTCGGCCGGGTTGTCGAGGTAGCCGTCGGTGGTATGGCCCCGCAGCAGGACAAGCCCCGTCTCGCCTACCGGCAGCGGCTCGCGCGTCCGGGGGTCGACGATCGAGAGCCGGAACCCCGGCAGCGGCCTGCCGTTGGTGTGCAGCTTGACCTCGAGGGGGTCATCAGGCAGACCGCCGGTGCACTGGCCGTATGACTCCGTCAGCCCGTACGCCGGGGTCGCCAGGCTGATCCCCATCTCCACCAGCGTCAGGCGCTTGTACTCGGCGGCCGTGCCCGCGTTGCCCTTTTCGAGCGTCGCCAGCTTCCGGCGCGAATACGACGGATGATCGAGGATGGCCCGCGCCATGTTGCCCGTGCCGTACCAGACGGTCGCCTGGGAGGCCGCGATCGCCGCGATCGCGAGCCCGGCCTCGAAGTGGTCCTGCAGGACCAGCGCGGCCCCGTGGGTCAGCGCGGCCGGGAGCGCGTTGGTGGCACCCAGCCCATAGAAGAGCGGCGACCCCAGCCAGACGCGGTCTTGAGACGTCAAGAGCCGGCGGGCACCGATCTCGTAGCAGTTCTCGATGACCCCCCGGTGGCGCAGCAGCACCCCCTTGGGCTGGGCCGTGCTGCCCGACGTGTAGAGGACGAAAGCATGGTCCTCGGGGCTGACGGCCGCGGCCGCCGCCGCCAGGACCTCCTCCGAAACGGAGCTGCCGCTCCGGAGCAGGTCCGACCAGGAGAGCGCGCCGGGCGCCGGGGCTCCCACGAAGGCGAGCGCGCGCAGGTCGGGCACCTCGCCCGCGATCCCAGCCAGCAGGGCGCGGTAGTCCTGCCTGAGGTAGGAGGCGGCGGCGACCAGCACCGAGACGCGGGCGTGACGGAGCGTCCAGGCGATCTCGTCGCGCTTGTACCAGGTGTTCAGGGGCACCAGGGTCGCCCCCACGTAGGCGGCCGCGAAGCAGACGACGAGCCACTCGGGCTGGTTACCGAGCAACAAGCCCACCCGGTCGCCGCGCCGCACGCCGAGCGCCAGCAGCGCATTCGCCGCGCGCCTCGCATCAGTGCGCAGCTCGGCGTAGGAGATCTCGGTGCCGCGGTAGAACACCGCCGCCTGCTGCGGCTGGACGGCCGCGACCTCGTCCAGCACGCCGGCCAGGGTGCGGGCGGCGGGAATGCTCACCGGCCGGCCTCCCGCTCGGTCGTGCGCGACTCGATCTCGAGGTAGGGCTGGAGCGGCACCAGTTCCAGGACCTCGCGACGTGCCGCCGCCAGCAGCCCGGGGCTCTGCGCCAGCCGGCCGCCGTCGCGCAGCGCGGCCCAGGTCGCCCGGACGGCCTCGGTCACGGCAGCGATGGTGTTGAACGGGTAGACGGCGAGGGCGAAGCCGGCGGCTTCGATGTCGGCGAGGCTGGGGCCCGGCTCTGCGACACCGCCGATCCACGCCAGGCGGGCGTCGGCCAGCCGCCGGCGCAGCTCGACGGCCGGCTCCAGCTCCAGGTCGAGGACCATCAACATGTCCGCGCCCGCCTCGAGGTATGCCGCGCAGCGGCGCGCCATCTCTTCGAGAGACCCCGTGACGCGCAAGGCGTCGCTGCGGGCGATGAGCAGAAAGTCCGGATCGCGGCGCGCCGCCACCGCCGCCTGCAGCTTCGCGACGACCGCCTCGACCGGCGCCAAGCGACCCTTGCCGACGTGGTAGTGGGCACGCTTGGGGAACGGCTGGTCGTCGATGTGGATCGCGGCCACGCCGGCTCGCTCGAACTCGAGCACCGTGCGCCGGGTGTGGGCGGCATCGCCGAACCCGGCGTCTGCGTCCGCGATCAGCGGGACCTCGATCGCCGACGCCACCCGCCGGGCGCTCTCGACCGCCTCGGTCATGGTCAGCAGGGGCTGACCGGCGGCCAGGTGCAGGCCCATCGAATTGCCGCCGAGGTACACGGCGGGGAACCCGAGGCGCTCGATGATGCGGGCCGTGAACGGCTCCAGGGCCCCGGGGGCGACGACCAGCGAGCCGGCAGCCAGCGCCGCGCCCAGCTGGGCGGCGCCGGAGGGCGCGGTCAAGCTAGCCGGCGACCGGCGCCGGCTGTGGCGACAGCGCGATGTCGAAGCTGATGCTGGTCTGCCGCCTGCCGTCGCCATCCACCGTCACCTGCTTCGGGATCACGAGGTCGGGGGTCACCGCGCCCACCACGTAGTCGCTGGCGAGGTGCGGCGACTCGGCCATGAAGAACTGCGTGGTCAGCCTTTCCTGGCCGGCGACCCGCACCTTGAGGTGGATGTGCGCCGCCCGATAGACCTCCACCCCCATCGCCTCCAGCAGCTCGCCGATGGGATCGTCCTGGTGCTGCGGATAGTCGAACGGGAGCACGGTAGTGACCAGGTAGTGGCCGTCGGGGCCCGTGCGGACAACGCCCCGCAGGTTGAAGCCGGAGTGGTCGTATTCCCCGTTCTCGTCCGCCTGCCAGAGGTCGATCTCGGCGCCGGCGATCGGCTCGCCTGTCTCCACGTCGGTGACTCGGCCCTCGAGCGTGCAGACCTCGGCAGTCGGTCCCGGCGGCCTCTCGAACAGGACGCCGTCCTCGCGCAGCGGCGCACCCGGCTTGTAGAAGGGGCCTTCGAGGTTCGGCCGGGTCCCCGACTGCCGGCGCCCGGCGTCGATGCTGGTCATGGCGAACGCGATGTCGAGGAGGCTCGGGAAGAACCCGGAGGCGCCCAGGCCGTTGAAGAAACCGCCTGCCAGGTGCAGCTCCTTCTCGGTGATCTGCAGCTCGCGCACGACGTCCCGGAGCGCCTCCACCGAGCGCGTGTAGGCGAACTTCAGGCGCTCCTGGTCCTTGGCTTCCATCTTCGAGATCTCCTTGGTCATCGGGGCGTGAGCACGACCCGCCCCACCAGCGAGCCGTCCTCCACCAGGCGGTGGGCTTCTGCGACCTCCTCCAGCGGGAGGGTCCGCGCGATGCGGGGCGTGAGGGTTCCGGCGGCCGCCAGCTCGATCACGTCCTCGAGCTGGGAGCGGCTGACGCTGCCCACGCCGAGCAGCTGCGCGCGCTTGAAGAAGATGCGCGCCGGGTTGATGCCGATTTCCTCGCCGAAGAGCTGGCCGACAAACGCGTAGCGCCCGTGGACGGCGAGGCTGTCGAAGCCGGCGTTGAAGACCCGGCTGCCCACGGTGTCGATCACGACGTCAACGCCCTGCCCGCTGGTCAGGCGCCGCACCTCGGTCGAGAAGTCGGCCCCCTCCGCCGCCACAATGACTTCATCGGCGCCGGACTCGGCCAGCGCGGCGGCCTTCGCTGCCGAGCGGGTGGTGGCGAGTACCCGGGCGCCGGAAAGCTTGGCCAGCTGGATCGCGGGCCAGCCCACGCCCCCCGTGCCACCGGTCACGAGCACCGACTCGCCGATCGTGACACGTGCGACGTCGCGCACGGCGTTGAGCGCCACACCGGCCGCCGGCCCCAAAGTGCACGCCACCGAGAACGGCAGCTCGTCGGGAAAACGAACGAGCGCGTCCCAGGGCAGCGCCACGCACTCCGCATAGCCGCCGCGGACCGGGCGCCGGCGCGCGCAGGTGGTCTCGCGCCCGCCGCGACAGAGCCGGCAGCGGCCGCAGCTCGCGAAGGCCTTGCTGCAGACGTGGTCGCCCGGCTCGAGGTCGGGCACCTGCTCGCCGACGGCGGCCACGACGCCCGCGATCTCCAGGCCGAGGACGGCCGGAAACTCGACATCACGACGGTAGGTACCGTTCCGCTCGACGACGTCACGGTAGGAGACGCCGCACGCCCGCACCTCGACGAGCACCTCCTCGGGGCCGGGGCGGGGTTGCGGCAGCTCCTCGATGCGAAATGCGTCCGGCGGCCCCGGCGCATAGAGCAGCGCGGCCCTCATGGCGTGTCCTCCGCGCCCACGAAGGACGGTACATGCCGGCCCTCCGGCCAGCGCTCGATGATCGTTCGCACCCGCAGGCCGGCCCGCGGTGACGACTGATCGGCCAGGCGGCCGAACAGGCGCGGACCCTCGTCGAGCCCGACCGTCAGGACGCTGTAGGGGACCAGTGGTTCGAAGGCCGGCACGTACGCGCGGTGGTAGCGAACCCAGGCCAGCACGTGCCCGAGCCCGGTCAAGGACCGCCACTCGGCCTCCTCGCCGCCGCAGTAGGGGCAGACCGGTGCGATCGGAAATCGCAGCCGGTCGCAGGCCGAGCACGCCTGGAGCCGAAGCCGGCCCTGGGCGAGCCCTTCCTCGTACGGCCGCGCCTCTGGGATGGGCGCGGGCAGCAGCCCTGGGTCGGCGGCGGCCGGGAAGTCGACGATGGCCAGCCGGTCAGGCAACCTCCTGGCTCCCATAGAGAATGGCGTCGCCGAGCGTGGTCGCCCAGAGCGCGGTCCGGCAGCCCGGCAGCTGGCGGTCGCCCGCCTCGCCCCGCAGCTGGCGCATGATCTCCAGTGTCTGGCCCCAGCCGTTGCTGTGACCCTCCGAGAGGTGGCCGCCGCTCGTGTTCACCGGGAGCTCGCCTCCGATCTCGACCCGCCCGCCCTGGACCCAATCCGCGGCCTCGCCGGGCGCGCAGAATCCAAAGCGCTCGAGCGTCCAGAGAACCTGGGGTGAGAATCCGTCGTAGCAGTGGAGAGTGTCGACGTCCTGGGGCCGGATCCCAGACTTTGAGAACACCGGCTCGGTGGCACCCGCGGGCCGGTAGTCGAAGATCGAGGCCTGGTTGACGCCGAGCCCGGGCTGGCCGAAGACGAACTCCTCGGGACCGGCGCTGATGCCCTGGAAGGCCAATAGATACACGGGCTTGGCGCGCAGGGTCACGGCCCGGTCCTCGCGAGCCAGGATCACGGCCGCCGCCGTGTCCACCGGCACCGAGCAGTCCAGGAGGCGGAGCGGTTCCACGATCGGCGCCGATGCCTGGTAGTCGGCCGCGAGCATGGGGGTCCGCATCACGGCCAGGGGGTTGAGCGCCGCCGCCCGGCGCTGCGCCAACGGGATGGCACCCAGCTTCTCGCGCTCGATGCCGTAGCGCTCGAGGTACCGGCGGGTGGCCATGGCCGCGCCCCCGACCGGCGCCAGCAAGCCGGCGGCGGGCGTCTCGGCGTGCGGACCTCCCCCTTCGCGCAGCGCCTCGTCGAAGTCCGGGAAGCCGGGCGACCCGTGGCGCCCGAACTTGGTGTTGCGAATGACGGCAAGGCACAGGACCGCATCCGCGAGCCCCTCGCGCAGCGCCATCGCCGCGTGCTGGATGACGCTGGCCGCGAAGCGGCCGTGCGCCCAGCTCTGGACGGCGAAGCGGACGTTGAGCGCTAGCAGACGGGCGGCCGCATCGTAGTCGAGGCCGCGCGGCGACCCGATGTGGACGGCCAGGCCATCGATCTCCTTGCGATCGAGGCCGGCGTCATCGAGGGCGGCGCGGACCGCCCGGTTGGCCAGCGCGGCGTTGCTCTGCTCCGGGAACCGACCGAAGCCGACGGTGCCCGACCCCACGATCGCGACCCGCGTCATGCCGACCTGAGACAACCGAAATCCTTGAAGCTGCGAGCTCGAAACCGAGGGGTCAGGGCGGCCAATTCTTGAAAACTCCTCATGGGCAATAGTAAATCCCGAAACAGATTTCGGTTTATCCTTTACTGAGGATCGAATCAGGAGGCGTGGATTGAACGGCAACGAGATATTGGCGAAGGCGCTTCGGGACCAGGGAGTCGAGGATGTCTTCTACCTGACGGCGGGGCCCATGGTCGACGCGACCAATGAGTGCAGCAAGCTCGGCATGCGGATGGTCGACGTGCGCCACGAGCAGGCGGCCGCCATGATGGCGAACGCCTACGCCCGCCTCCGGGCGCGGCCCTCGGTCTGCGTCGGCGGCGCCGGACCGGGCACCACCAACCTGATCACCGGGATCGCGCACGCCTTCACCGACTGCGCCCCGGTCGTCGCCCTGGGCGGGGCGAGTCCGGTGTCCGAATATGGCCTCAACGCCTTCCAGGAGGTCGACCAGGTCGCCATGATGAAGCCGATCACGCGGTGGTCGGAGCGCGTGTACGACGTCCATCGGATCCCCGAGTTGGTGGACATGGCCCTCGCCCACGCCTTCGCCGGCACGCCGGGCCCCGTGTACCTCGACTTCCCGAGCAACGTCATCTACCGGGACGCCGCCGCCGAGGACATCCGCTGGGTCAAGCCCAAGCCGAAGCTCCGGCCGCAAGGCGACCCGGCCGAGATCGAGCGAGCCATCGAGCTGCTGGCCGCGGCCGAACGGCCGCTGATCCTGACCGGCAGCGGGATCATCTGGTCTGAGGCGGTCCCCTATCTGCGGAAGCTCGTCGATGACTTCGGCATCCCCTTCCTGGCTACACCGCAGGGTCGCGGCGCCGTCCCCGAGGACCACGCTCTCAGCTTCATCGCCGCCCGCAGCGTCGCCCTCCGCGAGGCGGATGTCGTCCTGATGATCGGCACCCGGCTCAACTACGTCGTCAGCCACGGGCGCGCCCCCCGCTTCAACCCCGAAGGCAAGCTGATCCAGGTCGACCTCGACGCCGTCGAGATCGGCCGCACCCGGGACGTGGACGCCGGCATCGTCGGCGACGCCCGGGCTGTGATCCGCCAACTGCTGGAGGCCAACCAGGGTCGCGTCCAGCCGGTCCGCTACTCGGCGTGGGTCAAGAAGCTGGCGGCAGCGCACGAAGAGCGGTGGCGCGCCACCGAGGCGCAGATGGGCTCGGACCAGACGCCCATCCATCCGTTGCGCCTCTGCAAGGAGATCCGCGACTGGATCGATCGCGACGCCGTCCTCGTGATCGACGGCCAGGACACCCTGACCTTCGCGCGCCAATCGATCCCTTACTACGAGCCGCACAGCCTCAACTCCGGTCCTTTTGGCACCATGGGCGTCGGCCTGCCGTTCGCCCTCGGCGCCAAGGTCGCCCTGCCCGCCAAGCAGGTCGTCGTGCTCCACGGCGATGGCTCGTTCGGCTTCAACGCCCTCGAGATGGACAGCGCCGCCCGGCAGGGGATCGACGTCATCTGTGTGATCTGCAACAACGGGGGCTGGACCTCCAAGAAGCCCGGCCGGACCAAGGTCGGTCGCGACCTCGCCTTCAGCCCCTACGAGAAGCTGGCCGAGGCCTTCGACTGCTATGGGGAGCGGGTCGAGAAACCCGCCGACATCCGCCCCGCGCTCGAGCGCGCGGCCGCCAGCGGCCGCCCCGCCGTCGTCAACGTGATCGTGGAGGAGGCGGCCCATGGCAGGTCGACCCCCTTCACCGACTACGGCACCTACCGCTGAGCCGCTTCGGCGCCCAATGAGTGAAAGCCTGGTCGGGACCTCGCGGCGGCGGCTCGAAGGCCGGCGCAAGGTGGTGGGCCGCACCGGTTTCACGGCCGACCTGCGCATTCCCGATCTCTGCCACGTGAGGCTGGTCCTGAGTCCCCATGCGGCTGCCCGGATCACCGGCTACGACCTGGACGCGGCGCGGGCGGTGCCGGGCGTGGTCGACGTCGTGACCGGCGCCGACCTGCCGCCCGCACCTGGCGTCGACGGCCCGCATCTGGCGCTGGCCCGGGACCGCGTCTACTACGCCGGCCAGCCCGTGGTCGCGGTGGTGGGTGAGACGGCGGCGGCGGCCGCCGACGGGGCCGCCCTCGCCCAGGTGGACTTCGAGGCCTTGCCGGCGGTAACCGATGTCGAGCAGGCCCTGAGGCCGGACGCGCCGCACGTGCTCGACAAGGGGGACGGCGCCGACGAGATGTCGGACCACGCCGCCGCCGTAGCCGCCAGCCGGAGCGCGGACGACCACCCCAACGTGCTCGGTCACGTGGCCTTGACGCGCGGCGACGTCGACGCCGCATTCGCGGCCGCCGCGCACGTGGTGCGGGGCCGCTGGGTGACGCCGCGCGTCCACCAGGCGCCACTGGAGCCGCACGTGGTTACGGCGATCCCCGACGGCGACGGCGGGGTGACGGTCTCCACGCCGACGCAGGGACCGTACCGCGGGCGGACCGAGCTGGCGCACGCCACCGGGCTGCCGATCGGCGCCGTGCGCCTGGTGCCGATGCCGGTCGGCGGCGGCTTCGGCGGCAAGGCGATCACGCTCGTCGAGCCGCTGGTCGCGCTGCTCGCCCTGCGCCTGGACCGGCCGGTCACCTGCGAGCTGACGCGCACGGAGGAGTTCCTCTACGGGCGCCCCGCCGCCTCTGCGATCGCCGAGGTGGAGGTGGCCGCCAGCGCCACGGGCGACCTGCTCGGGCTGCGGGCGCGGGTCTGGTACGACACCGGCGCCGGCGGCACCCGGGGCATGGCGGGCTCGGCCGCGATCCTGCTCGGCGCCGCCTACCGCTTCCCCGCCTACGACTACCACGGCTTCGACGTGCAGACCAACAAGACGCCGATCGCGCCCTACCGGGCGCCCAGCGCTCCGCCCGTTAACTTCGCCATCGAGGGCGCGATGGACGAGCTCGCGCGCGAGGTGGGTGCCGATCCCGCCGAGTTCAAGCTCCGTCACCTGCCACGGGAGGGCGACGAGCGGACGGACGGGAAGCCCTGGCCGCCGGTCACCATGATCGAGTGCCTCGACCGCGCCCGCCGGCACCGGTTATACACGCGCCCGCGGGAGCGGGGTGAAGGGGTCGGGATCGCGGTCGGGGTGTGGCTTGGCGTCCGCGAGCCGGCTTCCGCCGCCTGCCGGGTGGAGCCGGACGGCTCGCTGGCTTTGCAGGTGGGCTACGTCGACCTGACGGGCACCGACACCACGATGGCGATCCTGGCGGCCGACGCGTTTGGCATCGAGGTGGAGCGGGTGCGCATCGAGGCCGGCGACACCGGGGTGGCGCCGTTCGGCGGCTCCAGCGGCGGCAGCAAGACAACCTACTCCAACGGGCCGGCGGTGATCGCGGCCGCCACCGAAGCGCGCCGCCAGCTCCTAGAGGTCGCGGCTGACCGCCTGGAGGCGGCGCCCGAAGACCTCGTGATCGCCGGCGGCCAGGTCCGGGTGGCGGGCTCACCGTCGCGGGGGATCGGCATCGGCGAGGTCGCGTCGCTGGCCACCACCTACAACAGCCGTTATGCGCCGATCCTGGGGGTCGGCCGTAATGGGATCGACCGCGAGGCACCCATGTGCACCGCGCACGTCTGCCGCGTCCGCACCGACCCCGACACCGGCGAATGGCGGATCACCGGCTATCTCGCGGTCCAGGACGTGGGCCGCGCCATCAACCCTGCCGAGATCGAGGGGCAGATCCACGGCGGCGCCCTCCAGGGCGTCGGGCGCGCGCTCGGCGAGGTCATCGTCCACGACGCCGACGGCACCCCGCGCACGGCCAGCTTCATCGACTACGACCTGCCCACCATCGACCAGGCGCCGCCATTCGAGGTCGTGCTGCTCGAAATACCGTCACCGCTCGGCCCCCTGGGTGCCAAGGGCGTCGGCGAGCCGCCCGCGATTCCCGGCCCGGCGGCGGTGGCCAACGCATTGCGGGACGCCACCGGCATCCGCCTGACCGAGCTGCCCTTCGCCTGGCAGATTCCCGCCAGCCGGCACGTGGAGGTTGCAGGATGAGATTCGACGGTCGCGTGGCCGCGGTCACCGGCGGCGGCCGGGGGATCGGCGAGGCCACTTGCCAGTTGCTCGCCGGCCAGGGGGCGTCGGTCGTAGTCTCCGACCTCGACCAGGCCGTGGCCGAGGCGGTGGCCGCGGGCATCCGCGACGCCGGCGGCAAAGCGGAGGCGGTGGCGACCGACGTCACCAGGGCGGCGGACGCGCAGGGCATGGTTGACCTCGGGCGGGAGAAGTTCGGGCGGCTGGACATCCTCGTCTGCTGCGCCGGCATCACCCGCGACAACCTTCTGTTCAAGATGACCGACGAGGACTGGAACGGCGTCATCACGACCCACCTCACAGGATCGTTCAACTGCGTACGCGCCGCCCAGGCGCCGATGGTCGAGCAGAAGTACGGCAAGATCGTCCTGCTGTCCTCGACGTCGGCGCTCGGGAACCGAGGCCAGACCAACTACTCGACCGCCAAGGCGGGCCTCCAGGGCATGGCCAAGACGCTGGCGGTCGAGCTCGGGCCGTTCAACATCAACGTCAACGTTGTAGCCCCGGGCTTCGTGGAGACGCGGATGACGCAGGCCACCGCCGAGCGGCAAGGGATCGACTGGGAAACGTACAAGGCCGAGCGCGCAAAGGCGATCCCGCTGCGGCGCACCGGGAAGCCCGACGACATCGCCAGCGTGATCGCCTTCCTCGCCTCAGACGAGTCGAGCTACGTCACCGGCCAGGTCATTTACGTGGCGGGCGGCGCCCGAGGCTAGTGCGTCCGATCCCCGACATGTAGCGACACCCACGGGGACCTAGCCAGCCGGATATCCCGGGTTATCCGGGGTCGGCGCCCCGCTCCAGCCACGGATGTTCCGGGTTGTCAGGGGTGGCGCCGCGCAGGGTGCTCCCGGGCCCCGGGCGACCAGCTCGCTCAACACCAGCGTGATCGCGAAGGCTGCGCCCACGACCGCAAAGGCGCCCACCACGCCGCCGTGAACCAGGGCGATGCCGGCGACCGGGGCCGCCGCCGAGCCGCCCGCGGTCTGGCCCATCCGGAAACCGACGAGCGCGCCGCCGTTGCCGGCGCCCAGGACGGCGGCCGCGGCGACCGCGCTCCCCAGGAGCCCGAGCATCGGCCGGCGCCAGCCAAACCGCGCCGCCAGGGCCGCTGCGAGCGGCCCGCCGGCGGTCGCCCCCAACAGAAAGGGCACCAGCGCCAGCCCGCTGACAACGGCCGGCAGCCGCCAGGTCAGCGACGCGAACGGGAGCAGGTAGACGACGGCGACGCCGGCCGCGGTGCACGCAGTCACGAGCAGGGACAGCATCAGCGCGTCCCAGCGCGTCAGGAACCGGAGCACGTTGGCAAGCATCTGCCCCAGCGCCTCCGCACGCCCGAGAACGGGGTTTCGGGCATGGCCAGCGCGAGGCCGAGAGAGATCGGCGTCGTGGCCAGCAGGAGGAACGACCCGCCGCGCCAGCCGAGCGAAGCCGTGACGGCCGCCGCTGCGATCCCCGCCAGCTGGCCGCCGGTGTTGCCGACCTGGTAGATCCCGATCGCTCGGGCCCGCTCGGCCACTGGTAAGGCGTCGGCCACCGCCGACAGGCCGGCCGAGAAGACGAGGGGCCCGGCGGCGCCGTAAAGCGCTTGGGACGCGGCAAACGTGGTCACGTCATGGGCGGTCCCTCGCAGCAGGAGTGCGCCCGCGGTGGTGAGGATCCCGGCCACCATGAACCACCGCCGGCCATAGCGGTCAGAGGCGACCCCCAAGGGCAGCTGGAGGATGAGTGACATCAGCGAGCTGACACTGAAAAGGAGTCCCATGACGTCCGGCGCCACCCGCAGGTCGCGAGCCGCGACGGCGAGCTGGGGGACCAGGACGTAGAAGCCGGCGCTGTTCACGAACACGCCGATCGCCACCGCGGCCAGGACGTGGTGGCGGGCGCGCCCGCTCACGCTCGCGGGCCGGTCGCCGTCGCGCCGATGAAGACGAACCGCCCAGAAGCCTCAACCCGAGGCCGAGGGTCGTCGGGGTATCGGATCGTCGCCGACGCCAGGTAGCCGCGGTCGTCCCGGCGGTCAACCTGGCCCTCGACGAGGACACGCCTGCCGATTGCAATGGGCGCTCGGTAGCGGATCTCGAGGGTGGCGGTCGCGCCGCCGACCCCGGTGATCTGGCCCAGCGCCTCGTCGACCAGCCCCGCCAGGACGCCGCCGTGGATCGTGGTCGGACCACCCTGGAACCGCTCATCGAGGACCAGGTCGATGGTCGAGCGGCCGTCTTCCACGTGCACCCTGACGCCGTGAGCGCACCAGAAGCAGCCTGGGTTGTGTCGCCAGGGCGGGGCGGGCTCGGACATGCCACATGCTCCTTTTCGGAATTCTTATCAGGCGCGGGCACTACGACAGGTTCCCGCGTCAGGCAGGGCCAGATCGGCACGCTCCCTTCGTAATTCTGATCCTCTGGCTCTTCTTCCGCTTAGAAAGTCGAACAATGAGTTATCTTTTTCGACCATGGCAGCGCCGGAGCCGAAACTGGCAGGCACGGTGGCCTTTGTCACCGGCGGGGGCGGGGGCATCGGCGCCGCAGTCGCCGAGGAACTGGCCAGGGACGGCGCCGCGGTGGCAGTCTGTGACATCGATGCCGCCGCGGCGGCCGGAGTGGCCAGGCGGGTCGCTGAGGTCACCGGTGGGCGGGCGATCCCGGTCACCGTCGACGTCGCCAGCGCCGACTCGGTCGCCGCCGCCCGCGCCGAGATCGAGCGCGAGCTGGGCCTCATCGACATCCTGGTCACCGTGGCGGGCCTCAACCTGTCCGAGCGCTTTGCGGAAGCCGATGGCGCGAGCTGGCAGCGCGTCATCGACGTGAACCTGTTCGGGACCTTCCACCCCTGCCGGGAGATGCTGCCCGGCATGGTCGAGCGCGGCCGCGGGCGGATCATCACCTTCGGCTCCGACGCGGGCAAGGTGGGTTCCGCCGGCAACGCGGTCTACGCGGCCACCAAAGGCGGCGTCATCGCTTTCACCAAGACACTCGCCCGCGAGGTCGCGGCCACGGGCATCACGGTGAACTGCGTCTGCCCAGGGCCTACCGACACTCCGATGACGCAGCAGCTCGGAGAAGACAACCCGAAGTTGTACGACGCGCTGGCGCGGGCCATCCCCATGCGCCGGCTCGGCCGGCCGGAGGAGCTGGCCGCCACGGTGGCGTTCCTGGCCGGCGACGGCGCCGCCTTCATCACCGGGCAGGCGATCTCGGTGAGCGGCGGCCTGACGATGAACTGAGTTGACGTACGGCGCGGGCGAGGGTCCGAGCATCCCCGTCACGTCCTACGCGGCGGCCCTCGAAGCGCTGCGCTCGTCCCAGGTCATCCGGCCCTTCGACGAGGCGTCCCTGCCTTTCCGAGGTGCCACCGCGCTCGGTCTCGACGGTCCCGCTCACACCGCGCGCCGGCGCACCCTGAACACCCTGCTGCGCCGCGACGGCCACAGCTGGTTCCGTGAGCGGGTCCTCTTCCCGACGGTGGAAGCGAACCTGGCCCCGGTCCTGGCTCAGGTCCTGGCGGCGCCCGTCGGCGAGCCGGCACGGGTTGACCTAATCGCGTTCGGGATGCGAGTCTTCCTGCAGCTGGCGGCCGCCATGGCGGGCTTGACCGCGGCCCGCACCCCGGAGAGAGCCGCGGAGCTCCTGGAGATCCTCGGGCACGTGCAGGAGGCCCTGGGCGTGCACCTGTACCCACCCGGGGAGCAGGCGGAGCTGACCGCGCGCGGCCTGGTGGCCAAGGAGGCGCTGCGCGACCGCTTCTACGCCCCGGCCTTGGCCGAGCATGGAGAGCTGGTGGCGAGGGTCGAAGCGGGAGAGCTCGACGCCGGCGAGCTCCCGCACGACCTGCTCAGCCTGGTCGCCGCCCATGCCGACCCCGCCTTCGCCGACGTGGACCTGGGCCTGCGGGAAGTGATCCAGACGCTGGTCGCGGGCACGGAGACCAGCGTGACCACCCTGGCTCACGCGGTGCACGACCTGCGGGACTGGTTCGACGTTCATCCCGGGGATTACCCGCTGCGCACGGATCCCGCCTTCCTGGTCGGCGCCGTCAATGAGACCCTCCGGCTGCACCCCGTCACGCCCGTCCTGCCCCGCATTGCGATTGCCGACCTCGAGCTCCCGGGAGGCGAACGAGTGCCCGCCGGGTCGCGGCTGGCCGTCGATCCGGTGGCGGCCAACAGCGACCCGGCCGCCTTCGGCCCGGACGCTCATGTCTACGACCCGCGGCGGCAGGTGCCGAGGGGCGTCTACGCCTATGGCCTGGCCTTCGGGAGCGGCCCGCACATGTGCTGGGGCCTGCAGCTGGTGCTCGGCAACACCGGCACCGATGGCAGCCTGGTCCACGTGCTCGAGCGCCTCTACCGGGCCCGGATGGAGCCCGACCCCGACCTCCTGCCGCGCCGCGAGCGGGGCCTGCGCGACACCTACGCGAGTTACCCGGTCGTCTTTCGAGCGGAGGGCGAACCCTGACCGGTGATTTGACCGCCGACCTCGTCGTCGTCGGCTACGGGGGTGCCGGGGCCGCGGCAGCGATCGCAGCCGCCGACCTCGGCGCGAGCGTCATCATCGTCGAGAAGCAGCCCGCCCGCGCGCACACGCCGAGCACGCGCATGTCCGGCGGCATCGTCTTCGGCATCAACGACGTCGAAGCCGCGACCCGCTACCTGGATCGGTGCGCCGGCGGCATGATCCCGCTCTCAGTGTCGAGGGCCTGGGCGCAGAAGGCCGCCGACCTCGTCAGCTGGCTCGATGCTGTCGGCGCCGATCTTCGCCTCCGCCGCATCGGAGGGGCTGAGCATCCAGACTTCCCGGGCGCCGAGGCGATCGACGTCTACCAGCAGGGTCGGTTCCGAGATGGGACCGAAATGGATCCCCCGACGACCGGCGCGACGGCCCGGCCCGCGTCAGGCTGGAGCACGAGCGAGCGCTCCAACCCCGATTTCCGGACCGGCCACGAGTACTTCCAGGCCCTGGCGGCGTGCGTCGAGGCCCGGCCGGGCATCGAGGTGCTGTGGGAATCGCCGGCGAAGCGGCTGGCGACGGGCGAAGGGGGTCGCGTGACCGGTGTGGAGGCCTCCACGCCCGGCGGGCCGCGACGGATCGCCGCCCGCCGCGGCGTGGTGCTGGCCGCGGGGGGATACGAGTTCGACGAGGAGCTGAAGCTCAACTATCTGAAGGCCTATCCCATCCACTTCTACGGCAACCCCGACAACACCGGGGACGGCGTGCGCCTGGCGCAGGCGGTGGGAGCCGACCTCTGGCACATGAACCAGATGGTGGGGCGCGCGATCGGGCACTTCGAGCTCGACGGCGGGGCACTGAACTTCAACCTTGGTATCGACCCGCCCGGCTACGTGATCACCGACCGCCGGGGCCGGCGCTATGCGAACGAGTACCCGCAAGCGCAGCAGAAGCACAACTTCTACTACGAGATGCTGGCCTTCGACGCCGACCGCGACGCGTACCCGCGGATCCCCAGCTACTGGTTCTTCGATGAGCGCCGGATGCGCGCCCGGACGCTGACGCCGCTCGGGGTGGGCGCCGTGCGCATGGGGATGTACGCCTGGAGCCCGGACAACGAGCGTGAGGTGGAGCTGGGCTGGATTAAGCGGGCGGACACGGTCGCGGAAGTGGCAGCGGCCGCGGGCGTCGACGACCCGGAGCAGGCGGCCCGCACGCTTGCCGAGTACAACCACGCCTGTGCCGAGGGCGCTGATCCCCTGGGCCGGCCCGCCGGCTCACTAGTTCCGCTGGACCGGCCGCCGTTCTACTGCGTCCCTGTCTATCCGGGCGGGTCCAACACCTGCGGCGGCCCGCGGAAGAACGAGCATGCGCAGGTTCTCGATCCCGAGGGCCGGCCCATACCCGGGCTCTATGCCGCCGGGGAGCTGGGCGAGGCCGTCGGCCTGCTCTACCCGGCCGATGGCGCCAACCTGTCCGAGAGCGTGTGTTTCGGCCGCATCGCTGCCGAGCACGCGCTGGCCGGCTGACCTGCGTCCTCCCCCCGCACGGCGGGGGGAGGACGACGCCCGGCTAACGCTGGTACGACACGTCTTCCCGTGAGCGGAGCGGCGGGGCGCCGGTCCCCGGCCTCGAGCGCGGCACGCTGAACGGCAACCAGTTCGACCACTCGTTGACCAGGACCCGGGAAGCGATCCGCCAGCCCGCCGCCCGCCGCTCGAAGCGATCCACGTACCGGCCCGCCCCCTCGATTAGCACCTCTCGCCCGTCTCGCTCGGCGACCATCGACGCCCGCCAGTAGGTCTCGCTGTGGGCGACGTCCCCGTCGACGTCCACGTGCTCGTTGAGGATCCCATGCATGGTCTGGCGGTAGCTCGTCCGCTGCCGCTCGACCAGCGCGCCGGCAATCGACGCGGCGCCCTCCAGCGTGGCGAAGGAGTGGCGGTCGACTGCGTCCTCATGAAAGGCCGATGCCAGCAGCTCGACATCGAGACGGTCGAGGCCGCGGCAGTAGCGCATCAGACACTCGTGGATCTGGTGCCGCGCCTCCACCTCTCGCAGCAGGGCTTCGTCCCGGGTCGCGGCCATAGCGCCTTCTCCTCGACGTGGGGTGGTGCGGCTCAACCAGCTTTGTCACCCGCAGATTCGTGAAGCTAGCCTATCCAAAAGCCGCTGGTGTTGGGTAGAATTTCGAAGTTGAGTCCGCGTTCCTGCATGGATGACTCGGTATCTTTCGGTTTTCTTATGAGTCGAAGTAAGTATGGCTGGCAAAGCGCCGGCTGACGTCGCCATCATCGGCTTCGGCCCGGTGGGTGCGATGCTGGCCGGGCTCCTCGGCCGGCGCGGCCTGGAAGTGATTGTGGTCGAGCGCGAGCTGGATGTCTTCGCCCTGCCCCGCGCGGCGCACATAGACCACACCGGCCTGCGCGCTCTGCAGGAGCTCGGCTGCCTGGATCGCGTGCTGCCCCAAATGATCCCCAACCCTGGCCTCGAGTTCGTGACCGCGGATGGGGAGCTGCTGTTCCAGCTGCCCAGCGACCGGCTCAGCATCTCCGGGCTACCGGCCAGCATGTACTTCCACCAGCCGGGTTTCGACCGAGCCGTCCGGGCGGCCGTCGCCGAGCTCGGCAACGTCGACATCCGCCTCGGCGCCGAAATGACCGAGTTCACCGCCGACGCCGACGGGGTGGAGGTGGCCACTCGCAGCCGCGGCGGCGAGCACGCTCGATTTCGCGCCTCGTGGCTGGTCGGATGCGACGGGGCCTGGAGCCCGGTCCGGGAGGGCGTCGGAATCCCGCTCGAGGACCTCAGCTTCGAGGAGCAATGGCTGGTCGTCGACCTGATACTTCAGGAACCGATGGCGTCGCTCCCCAGCCACGCCATTCATTACTGCGACCCGGCGCGGCCGCACACCGCGATCCCGATGCCGAACCGCCGCTACCGGTTCGAGCTCATGCTGCTGCCCGGCGAGGACCCGGTCGAGGTGCAGCGGCCCGAGCGAGTCTTCGAAATCCTCCGCCACCACCTCCCACCGCGAGCCGCGGAGATCGAGCGCGCGGCCGTCTACACGTTCCATGGCCTGCTCGCGGAGCGCTTCCGGTCGGGCCGGGTCCTGATCGCCGGGGACGCCGCGCACCAGATGCCGCCATTCCTCGGGCAGGGCATGTGCTCGGGGATCCGCGACGCCACCAACCTGGCCTGGAAGCTCGGCCACGTCGTGTCCCGTCGGGCCTCGCCAGCGCTCCTCGACACTTACGGCAGCGAGCGGCGGCCGCACGTCGGCGAGATCATCCGGGCGGCGGTCGACTTCGGACGCGTGATCTGCACCACCGACCCCGCTGAAGCGGCCGAACGCGACCGCCGGATCCTCGCCCACGAGGTGTCGCCGGCGGAGCGTGCGCCGTTCGGGCTCCCCGCGCTCGGGCCCGGACCGCTGGTGAGGGCGGGTGGCGGGGGGCTCTTCCCGCAGCCCGCCGCGCGGGTCCAGGGCGAGTGGCTCGACGACGTCGTCGGGCAGCGCTTTCTCGTCATCGCGCGACGGGCCGGCCACCTGGGTACGTCGTCGGGATGGTGGGCGGACGCCGCCGGCGCGCTGGTGGCGACCGTGGATCAGCTGCCAGCCTTCGAGGCCGACCTCGTCCGCTGGCTGGATCGCCAGGGGGTCGACGTAGCGGTCGTGCGGCCCGACCGCTACGTGCTGGCCGCGGGCGATGGCCTCGACCGCATCACCGCGGAGGTGCGCGACCTCCTCGAACCACAGCCTATGCAGGCTTCGGTCTAGTCACAAGGAGAGACGCAGTGGAACCCGCGATCGACTTCGACGGCTACCAGCACATCCGATTCGAGCGCAGGGGCGAGGTGCTCCTCATGATCCTCAACCGTCCTGAGAAGCTGAACGCGGTCAACGGCGCCATGCACACCGAGCTGGTGCAGGCGTACCGGGATGTGGACCGCGACGAGGAGTCCCGGGTCGTCGTGCTCTCCGGAGCGGGCCGCGCCTTCTGCGCCGGCGGCGATGTGAGCGCGATGTCCAACGCCAAGGGCTCGGACATCAAGCGCGGTGAGTTCACCGTGCACGACGAGGTGCGGCGCATGGTGGACGCCATCCTCTGGGTCGAGAAGCCGATCATCGCCATGGTCCGCGGCGCCGCGTCCGGGCTGGGCGCCACCCTGGCCCTCTTCGCGGACATCGTGATCGCGGGCGAGGATGCCCGCTTCAGCGACAAGCACGTCAACGTGGGGCTGGTCGCCGGCGATGGCGGTGCGGCCATCTGGCCGGCGCTGGTCGGTGTCGCGCGCGCCAAGGAGGCGCTGCTGACGGGCCGGACCTACACCGGCCAGGAGGCGGAGCGGATCGGCCTAGTCAACCACGTGGTGCCCAACGAGGAGCTGGAGAGCTACACGATGGAGCTCGCCGAGACCATCGCCGGCCTGCCCGGCTTCGCGGTGCGCGCCACCAAGGCGGCGATCAATCGCCAGCTCCGGCGGTCGGTCGAGGACGTCCTCGACGCCTCGGTCGCCTGGGAGCGGATGTCGATGGCGCGCGACGACCACCACGAGGCGGTACGCAAGTTCGTGGCGTCCCGCGCCCGGCGCTAGTCGGGGCGGTGGCGCTTGAGGATCTCGCGCGCGATCAGGTTGCGCTGCACCTCGACGCTGCCGCCGGCGATCATCCAGCCTCGAGTCCGCATCAACAGGTAGTCGAGCGGGTATTCGGTGCTGAAGCCGTAGCCGCCGAACAGCTGCAGCGCCTGGTTGGCCACGTTGAACCCGGCCTCGTTGCAGGCCACCTTCGCCATCGACGTGTACAGCGGGTCGGGCGTCCCGTTGACGAGCACGGAGGCGGCGCGGTACAGGAGCAGGCGGGCGGAGTCGAGCTGGAGGCGTGCGTCGGCGAGCTTCCACTGGAGCCCCTGGAGGTCGGCCAGGCGCCGGCCCCCGGTCTGCCGGTCGAGCAGGTGCGTGGTCGCCAGCCGCAGCGCCAGCTCGCCGAAGGCCAGCGATCGCGTCGAGTTGCCGAGCCGCTCGATGTTGAAGATGCTGAGCATCCGGCGCACGCCGTCGCGCTCCAGCAGGATGTAGTCGGCGGGCGCGGTGGCGTCGTTGAAGTGGAGCGCGCAGTGGGCCTCTCCGGAAAGGAACCGCTCGGGCTTGCCGCGGGAGAAGCCAGGGCTGTCGGCGGCGACCACCACAGCGCCGACCTGGTCCTTCTCCTCGCCGAAGCGCGCCCACACCACGTAGTGGGTGGCGTGGGGTCCGTTGGAGTTGAAGACCTTCTGGCCCGTCACGCGCACCGTGTCGCCGTTCTTCTCGGCGCGGGTGGTAAGCGAAGTCACGGCGGAGCCGGCGCCCGGCTCCGACATGGCGATCGTGGCCATCGCCCGGCCGGCCATAATCTCGCCCAGCACCTCCTTGACCACGCGCTCGTTGGCGAAGGCCGCGATCTGGCGAACGGCGCCGAAATTGGTCACCTGGACCGCGTCGGCCAGGTGGGGCGCGGTGCTGCCCACCGCCTCCAGGACGAGCACCGAATCGAGCAGCGTCAGCCCCTGCCCGCCCCGTGCGACAGGGATGTCGATGCCCGTGAGCCCTTGGTCGGACAGCTCGCGGCAGAAGTCCCAGGGAAAGTGCCCTGCCTCGTCCCAGCTGACATGAGGATCCGGCGAGTGGCGCCGAGCCAGGCCGCGGGCCATCTCGACGAGGGCCTGCTGCTCATCATTGAGAGTGAAGTCCATCCGCTGCTCCCGGGATCATACCGCTCGAGGCTCCAAAACGCCGTCTGCGGGAGCATAATTCTTGGGCTGTGACCGCCTGTGAGCGCAAAATCGTGAAAGCGCAATCGGTGAATTCGAGGCCATGATGCAGGATTTCGGAAGAGTCGTATGGGAGCCGACGCCGGAGTACTTCGATGGCAGCCACCTGCAGGCGGTCATGCGCCGGCTCCAGGTCTCCGACTACGACGACCTCTACCGCCTGAGCATCGACTCTCCGGACCGCTTCTGGAAGGCCACGATCGAAGACATCGGCATCGAGTGGATGGAGCCCTACCAGCAGTTCGTCGACCTCACGGCGGGACCGGAATGGGCCCGCTGGTTCGTCGGCGGCAAGCTGAACATCGCCCAGTCGGCCGTGAGCAGGTGGGCACGCTCCGACCCACGACGGGTGGCGGTCGCCTGGGAGGATGAGCGCGGCCGGAGCGCCCGCCTGACATACGGCGAGCTGGAGCGCGAGATGACCCGGCTGGTGGCCGGCTTGCGCGCGCTCGGCGTGCGCAAGGGCGACACCGTGGCCATGTTCGTGCCCATGTGCCCGGAGACGGCCGTGGCCTACATGGCGATCGTCGCCGCGGGTGGCATCTGCGTGCCGATGTTCTCAGGCTATGGCGAAGGCGCCGTCGCCAGCCGGCTGACGGGCAGCGGGGCACAGGTCCTGGTGACCGCCGACGGCTTCCACCGGCGCGGTCGTTGGATTCCGATGAAAGAGATCGCCGACCGCGCGCTCGAGGCCGTGGATGGGGTGCGCGCGGTGATCGTCATCCCGCACGGGGGCATGCCGGACACCCCCATGCGCAGCGGCCGCGACCTCTGGTGGGAGGAGGCGCTGGCCGCCGGCAGCCCCGCCGTCGGCGGGCTGGAGCCCATGGACCCCAACGACCCGCTGATGACGCTCTACACCTCGGGCACCACCGCGCGCCCCAAAGGAACCGTGCACGTCCACGGTGGGATGCCGCTCAAGATGACGCAGGACCTCGCCCACTGTATGAACACCGGCGAGGGCTCGGTCACCGTCTTCACCAGCGACTTCGGCTGGCTGGCCGGACCCGGTGCCCTGGTCTCCAGTCTCAACCTGGGCGCCACCTCCGTCATCTACACCGGCGCACCCGACCACCCTGGCCCGGACCAGGTCTGGAAGCTGGTCGAGAAGTACAGGGCTACGCACGTCTGGCTCCCGCCCACCCTGGTGCGCGCGCTGCGCAACCACGGCGAGGAGCCGATCCGCAAGCACGACCTGAGCTCGCTTAAGGTCCTACCCTCCACTGGCGAGCCCTGGGACACAGACACCTACCTCTGGTACATCGACGTCGTGGGGCAGCGGCGGTTGCCGGTGTCCAACTACATCGGCGGCACCGAGGTCGGCGGCGGCATCCTCGGTTGCGTCCTCAACCGGCCGATCACTGCGGCGGGGTTCAACACCGCCATCCCGGGGGTGGCCGCCGACGTCTTCGACGACACCGGCCGGTCTCTTACCGGCGAGGTCGGCGAGCTGGTCATCACCAAGCCGTATGTCGGCATGACCAAAGCCTTCTGGAACGACCCTGAGCGGTACCTCGAAACCTACTGGCGCCGATTCCAGGGCGTCTGGCTGCACGGCGACTGGGCGGCGCGCTCGGAGGCCGGTCAGTGGCGGATCTACGGGCGCTCGGACGACACCATCAAGGTCGCCGGCAAGCGCTTCGGGCCGGCTGAGATCGAGGAGGTCGTGCTCACGTGCGCGGGCGTCCGCGACGCCGCCGCGATCGGCGTGCCGGACCCCATCAAGGGCTCGGCACTGGTGGTCATGGTGGTGCCGGCGGGGCCGGAGACGGACGCGGCCGAGGTTCGTGCCACGATCGAGAAGGCGCTGGACACCGCCCTCGGCCGCGTGATGAAGCCGAGTGCCATCCACCTGGTGGCCGCCCTCCCCTACACCCGCACGGCCAAGCTGATGCGGCGGGCGATCCGGGCTGCCTACCTGGGCACGGACCCCGGCGACCTGTCGGGGATGGACAACCCGGAGGCGCTGGAGGCGGTAGCGGCCGCGAGGCCCTCGGCGGCGGCCGGGGTCGACTGAGCTACTCGAGGTAACCCGGCAGCAGCAGGTGTCCGGCGTCGACGACCAGCTCTACGCCGGTCACCTGCGCCGCCTGGGGTGACGCCAGCCAGGCCACGGCGTCGGCGATCGCCGAGGCTGGGAGCATGCCCACGCCGCGCAGCGCCGTCCGGTTTCCCGCCTTGCGGTCGTGCTCGGCGGCCGCTTCGGGGTCCCCGCGCAGGCCGGTGACCAGCGGCGTGCGAGTCCGGCCCGGCAGCACCGCGTTGGCGCGGATGCCGTGCGGCCCCAGCTCGAGGGCGACGCTCTTCATGAGCCCCAGGACCCCGTGCTTGGAGGCGGCGTAGGCGGCGCCGCCGGCCACGCCGCGGAGCCCGTTGGTCGACGCCACGAAGATGATGCTGCCCGTCCCGCGCTCGATGAGGTGCGGCACCGCCGACTTGGCAAGGTGCCAGGCACCGGTGAGGTTGATGCCGATGACATCCGCCCACTGGTCGTCGGTGGTCTCCCAGAAGGGCCCGTCGCGGGCGATGCCGGCGGCGGCACAGACCACCTCCAGGCCGCCCAGCTCGGCTACTGCCCGGGTCACCGCCGCCTGCACCGCCGCCTGGTCACGAACGTCGGCGACCAGCGGCAGGCAGTGGCGCCCGAGGGCCTCGATCGAGGCGCAGGCCGCCTCTAGGTCCCCACTGGTAGCGAGCGCATAAGCCGCCCCCGCGACCGGGGCACAGATGTCCAGGATCGCCACGTCGAAGCCGGCCGACGCGAGACTGAGCGCCACCTCACGGCCGATCCCGCGCGCGCCGCCGGAGACGAGCGCTACTCCCACAGCTCGTCGGCGACGTGGAGCGGCGCCTCCATCCAGTGGATGAAACGCCAACCGGCGGGCGTTCGCCGGAGGACGGCGGTCGCCCGGCTCTGGCCGTGGTTGGGGGTCTCCGCCTCGACCGGGAGCAGCTGCCAATCGATCACCAGGTCGGCGAGCGCGAAGTCAGTGCCGAGGGCGCGGGCCCGCAGGTCGCCGGTGCGGTAGCCGGCGCCGCGAAGCCGTCCGGACAGCCGGATCCAGTACTCGTCGAAGGCCGCCCAGCCGACGACCGGGAAGCGCAGCTCCTCCGCGACGTAGATCGGCTCCGGGTCGGACTCGTCCCAGAGCTCGCGCATCCGGCCCAGCTCCAGCCCGGTCCAGCGGCGCTCGAGTTCGGCCATCACGGCCGCCACCTCCTGCCGGAGCGAGTCGCTCACCAGCGGAGGATTCGCCGCAGGCTCCCGCCGAGGATCTTCTCCTTGTCCGCGTGCGACAGCTCGCTCGTGTAGCGGATGAAGTCGAGTGCCTCCGACCAGGTGTGCAGCCCGCGGACACGGGTCACGTCGCTGCCCCACAGCAGGCGGTCGGGACCGAATGCGTCGACGACCCGGTGCAGGGGCGGCCACAGGTCGCCAAATGGGTAGGCGTCGCGGGAAAGGCTGGGAGCGCCGCTGAGCTTGACCGACACGTTGGGGTACTTCGCGAGCCCCAGGGTCAGAGGCAGGCGCTCGAAGGGATCGGGGTCGGCCGGCATGTAGGGCGGCTGCCGCAACCCGAGGTGGTCGATCACCAGCGTGAGGTCTGGGTGCGCGCGAGCGACCGGCCCGGCCTCGTCTGCGTGGCCCGAGACGAACAGCATCACCGGCACCTGGTGGCGCTCGGCGGCGGCGAACAGCGGCTCATAGCCACCGGCGCGGAAGAGGTTCCACTCGTCGTCGGCGACCAGGGTGGCCCGGACACCCAGGGTGCCGGGGCGCGCCCGGACCTCGTTAGCCAGGCGGTCGATCTCGGGATCGCGGGGGTCCCAGCGCTGGACGGAGGCGAACCGGCCCGGGTACCTGAGGGCGGCCTCTTCGGCGTAGCTGTTGTCGTACCGGTAAACGCCCCCGGCGAGCGGCGAGCGGTAGCTCGGCGGGAGCGAGATCACGGCGGCAGTGGCGCCGATCGCGTCCATGGCTGCGAGCGCGTGCTCGACCGGAAACGGGTGCTGGCGGTCGGTGCCGTAATCGAAGGCAGGGTCCCAGGGGCGGCTGGGAGTGATCTCCCAAGTGTGGATCTGCGCGTCAATCACTTCCATCGCGGTCCCGCCGGCAAGTATCGCCGAATCGGCTACGCCGTAATGGAGGCTAGCGCGGCCTTGCGAGACTAAAACACCGACGTTCACTTCGGCATCCTTGCAGCTTGAGGGGCCGGGTATCATGCGCGGCATGGCGGTGGGATCGCAGGCCGGCGCGGCCGAGGCCACGGAGGTGGCGGTCCGCATCGTCGACTGCGACGTGCACCCTTTCGGAGACGCACGCGAGATCGCTGAGTACGTGTCCGAGCCCTGGCGGTCGGCGTTCTACCGCCAGCACGTCAACGAGGTGGAGCTCAACGCGAGCCTCTACACACCTCCCGACAAGACCACGCGCACCGACTCGGTCCCGCCCGGCGGCGGGATACCGGGCGGCGACCCGGCTTTCATAGAGCGCCAGCTCCTGCAGGAGGCGGGCGTCGACTTTGCGAACCTGATCGTCCTCCAGCCGAAGATCAAGATGGTCAACCCCGAGTTCGAGACGGCGCTGTTCGCCGGCCACAACGCCTGGCTGGACGCGACCTGGCTGGGCAAGTACAACTGGCACGGCCGGTACCGGGGCTCGCTGCGTGTCTCACCTTATGACTCCGCGGCCGCCGTGCGCGAGATCGAGCGCTGGGCGGGCCACCCGTACTTCAGCCAGGTCTTCATCGCGCCCGAGGCGTCGGCTCCGTTCGGCCAGCCCCAGTTCGAGCCGGTCTTCGCGGCCGCCGCCCGCCACGGGCTGCCAGTGGCGATGCACGTGATCCGCCATGCGGGCATGCGGAACCTGACCCCGGTCGGCTTCGCCTCCTACCACCTCGAGATCATGGCGGAGTGGCCGCTGTACTTCATGAGCCACCTCACGAGCCTGGTGTTCGAGGGCGTTCTCGAGCGCCACCCGGCGCTCCGGATCGTCTGCGTGGAGGGCGGTTTCTCGTGGGCGGCTCCGCTGCTCTGGCGCCTCGACAATCAGTGGGAGGCGCTGAAGAGCCAGGTCCCGCACGTCAAGCGGCGGCCGTCGGAATCCATCCGCGAGCAGGTGCGCATGACGACCCAGCCGCTCGACGAGCCGGAGCCGCACCGCAACCTGGTCCAGCTCCTGGAGTGGATGGGCGCCGACCGCATGCTGATGTTCTCCAGCGACTACCCCCACTACGACTACGACGACCCCGGCTGGGTGCTGCCGCGGCTGCCGAAGTCGCAGCGCGACCGAATCCTCTTCGAGAACGCGGTCGAGCTCTATCACCTACCGCACACGCGACCCCTTGACCGGCTCGACGCCGGCCGGGCGACGCTCGGCACCGGGGCCGGCGCCGCCTTCACCCAGGCCGCACGCCTCGGCGAGCGGCCGGAGTACCACGCCGAGCACGCGGACTGAGCGCAGCTCTCAGGCCGGCGGCATCCACTTGACGCCGTGAACCGGTGCGGTCAGGCCGCCGTCGACGATCAGGTTGGCGCCGGTGATGTAGCTAGCGTCGTCGGAGGCCAGGAAGGCGAAGACGGCGGCGATCTCCTCGGGTCGGGCCATGCGCCGCAGCGGGAGTTGCGGCGGCACCTGCTCTCGGAGCGACCTCAACAGCGGCCCGGCGTCGCCGGTGACGTCCGCGGTCATGCTGGTCTCGGTGAAACCAGGGCTGACCACGTTGACGCGGATACCGTACGGCCCGAGCGCCGGCGCCACCGCCTTCACCAGATTGATGAGCGCGGCCTTGCTGGCGCTGTAAGCGGGAACCTCGACGATGCCGCCACCCTCGGCCGTCGCCGCCGTATAAAGGATGACCCCGCCCTTCCCGCTCTCGATCATGTGGCGCGCTGCCGCCTGGCCGATCACGAAGCCGGCGATGAAGTTGACGGCCAGGATGTGCTCCAGGTCAGCGAGGCTGGTTTCCACGAAGGAAACCAGCCTGGAGGCGCCGGCGTTGGAGACCACCACATCGAGTCCCGCCAGGTCGGCGACCGCCCGCTCCACCGAGGAGCGGGCCGCTGCGGGATCGGCCAGGTCGACTTGGTAGGTGGCGGCCCGAGTGCCCATCGCCTTCAGCTCGGCTCGCAAGGAGTCGAGCCGGTCGGCAACCCGATCGACGACCGCAACCACGGACGCGCCTTCCTCGGCCATGCGGAGAGCCGTCGCCCGGCCCATGCCGGCGCCGGCGCCGGTGATGAGAACGCGGCGGCCGGCCAGGCGCCGCAAGCCGGTCACCCCGGTCTCAGCCCTGGAAGTATTGGGAGTTGATCTTGATGAAGCTCTGCCACTCGGCCGGGACCTCGTCCTCGGGGTAGATGGCGTCCACCGGGCAGGTGTCGACGCAGGCGCCGCAGTCGATGCACTCGTCCGGGTCGATGAAGTACTGCTGCGACGCGTCGTCGCTGTGGATGCAGTCCACCGGGCAGACCTCGATGCAAGAGGCCTCCTTCAAGCCGATGCAGGGCTGGGTGATCACGTACGCCAAGTCGGAATTCTCCTTGCTTGTGGGTGGCGGATTCTGTAGTTTGTGCCCAGAGACACCTATAGATGATAGAAAACCGAAACCAGCGTCGATATTATAACCAGCCACAGCGGCTTATTGACATGCCAGAGGCAGAAATCTATGCTCGCGGCGGGCCGGGGCCGGGACGCGGAATGAGGAATTGACAGACGAGAGGCCATGGCGGTGATCGCCACCGCGCGCCCGGGAGGCCCGCCGAGCCTGGTCGCGCGGATCTCGAGAAATCCCTGGACCGGCTTCCTGTTCCGGCGCCTGGTGAGTCTCGCGATCATCCTCCTGGCGCTCGCGTTTGCGACCTTCTCGATGGTGCGGCTGATCCCCGGCGACCCCGCACTCAACATCGCCGGCATCGGCGCCACCCCGGAGCAGCTCGACGCCATCCACCACCAGCTGGGCATCGACCAGCCACTCCTGGTCCAGCTCGTGACCTACTTCACCAACCTGCTGCACGGCGACCTGGGCTCGTCGTTCGTGACCAAGCAGCCGGTGACGGAGGTGATCCAGACCCGCATCAGCAACTCGCTGCAGCTGGCAGGCGCGTCCCTGCTGCTGGTCATGCTCGTCAGCATCCCCGGCGGCATGCTCGCCGGCGCCATCACCCGCGAGGGCCGGCACCCGCGTGGAGAGGTGGCGTTCACGGCCTTGACCAGCATCATTGGCGCCCTTCCCGAGTACCTGATGGCCACTTTCCTGGCCTTCCTGTTCGCGGTCGAGATCCGCCTGCTGCCGGTGGCCGGCGCCGAGGGGCCCCAGAGCCTAGTGCTGCCGGCGCTCGCGGTCTCGCTGCGGCCGATCGCGGTGCTGCTCCGGATCGTGCGCGTCGAGACGCTCAACGTCCTGGCCCAGGATTACATCCGGACCGCCCGCAGCAAACGGCTCCCGCAGCGCCTGATCTACCTCCGGCACACCCTTCCCAACGTGGTGACCGCCGCGCTGACGGTCGGCGGCATCCTGTTCGCCGCCCTGATCGGGAGCGCCGTGGTCGTGGAGACGGTCTTCGCCCGGCCCGGGCTCGGCACCTCGCTGGTCAACGCCGTGCTGGCGCGCGACTACCCGGTCATCCAGGGCGACGTGCTCGTCCTCGGCGTCACCGTGGTCGTCGTGAACGCCATCGTCGACATCCTGCTGGCGGCCGTCGACCCGCGCTCGCTGACGCGGAAGGGCTGACCGGGTATGTGGAGAGCCTTCCGGCGCGCGCCCAGCGGGATGCTGGGCGTGGCCGCGATCGTGTTGATCGCCCTGGTGGCGGTGGTCGCTCCCTTCTTCCTGGCCCACGCGGCCAGCGCCTTCGACGTCCTCCAGGCGAATCAGAACCCGAGCCGGGAGCATCTCCTGGGGACCGACCAGCTGGGGCGCGACCTGCTGACCAGGATCATCGTCGCCACCCGGCTCTCGGTCGGACTGGCGCTAGCCGCCACCGCGATCGGCGCCGGCATCGGGGTGCCGTTGGGGGCTATCACGGCCGTCCTGCCGCAGCGCCCGCGGATGGTCGTCCAGCGCGCGATCGACAGCCTGCTCGCGTTCCCGGCGATCATCGTCGCGATCTTCGTCGGCGCCATCATCGGGCCGGGCGCCCTCGGCGCGACGCTCGGGGTGGGCATCTCGCTGTCGTTCGCTTTCGCACGCGTCGCGAGCACGCTCGCGCTCTCGATTGGCGGCCGCGAGTACGTGGTGGCGGCGCGGGTGGTGGGGGTCAATGCGGCGCGGCGCTTCCTCCGCTACATCCTCCCCAACATCGCCGAGACGATGATCATCCAGACCACCGTCGCGGTCAGCAACAGCATCGTGTTCGTGTCGGCCCTCAGCTTCCTCGGGCTCGGCGTGCAAGCCCCGCAGTTCGACTGGGGCCGCATGCTGACCGAAGGCGTCCAGGCCTTCTACCTCACGCCCGCCGCCGCCCTCGGCCCGGCGGTCGCGATCGCCATCAGCGCGCTCGCCTTCGGCTTTGCCGGAGAGGCCATGGCCCGCGCGATGAACCCGTTGCTCTGGGGCAGTGGCGAGCTGGCGCCGGTCGAACGCGCCTCGGCGACCTCGCTGGGCCCGATGCCCGAGCTGCAGGTGGCCCGGCCCCGGCTGCTGGCGACCAACGGCTCGAACGGGCACGCGGAGGGGCCGCCCGCACATCCGGCCCTGGAGGTGGAAGACCTCTATGTCACGTTCCCCAGCGCCGGTGGCCAGGTCGACGTCGTGGCCGGGGTGAGCTTCACGGTTGCCAAGGGCGAGACCCTGGGCATCGTCGGCGAGTCGGGCAGCGGCAAGACCATGACCGCCATGGCCATCGCCCAACTGACGCCTTACCCGGGCACCGTCAAGGGCACCATCCGCCTCGACGGCCAGGCCCTCTCCGAGCTGTCGGCCGGGCAGCTGAACAAATTCCTGAGCATCGACCTAGCGGTCGTGTTCCAGGATCCCATGTCCTCACTCAACCCCGCGCTCAAGATCGGCACCCAGCTGACGGAGGGGGCGGAGGTGCACCGCGGCCTGAGCCATAAGCAGGCCACGCAGACGGCCGTCGCCCGGCTGCGCGAGGTCAACATCCCAACCCCGGAACGGCAGCTGCAGCGGCACCCCCACGAGTTCTCGGGCGGCATGCGGCAGCGGGCCATGATCGCGATGGGGCTCATGAACAACCCGGCGCTGCTGATCGCGGACGAGCCCACCACCGCACTCGACGTCACGATCCAGGCCCAGATCATGGACCTGCTGGCACGCATCAACGTCGACCACGAGGCAGCGATCGTCTTCATCTCTCACAACCTGGCGCTGGTCAGGCAGAGCTGCCACCGCGTGGTCGTGATGTACGCCGGGCGGATCGTGGAGGAGATCCCGTCCGACCGGCTGCTCATCGACCCCCTGCACCCTTACACGCGGGCGCTGATCGCGGCTGTCCCCGACATGCTGAGGTCGCCCGACGAGCCTCTGGCCTACATCCCGGGGTCGGCACCCGACCTCGCCGACCTGCCCAGCGGATGCCCCTTCCACCCGCGCTGCCCGCTCGCGGTCGACAAGTGCCGAAGCCGGCGGCCGCCGCTAGAGGAGCGCGCCACCGGCCGGCGTGTGGCCTGCTGGGTCGCCAACGAGGACGTCGATTGATCGCGCTGGAGGCGAAGGGTCTCCGGGTGCGCTACGGCGAGGGCTCGAACGCGCTGACCGCGGTCGACGGCGTGGACCTAGCGGTGCCCAAGGGCGGGACGCTGGGCCTGGTCGGGGAGTCCGGCTGCGGCAAATCGACCATTGCCCGGGCGCTGGTCGGGCTGGTGCCGGTGGTGGGCGGCACCATCACGCTCGAAGGCGTCGACGTCACGCGGCAGCGGGCGCGGGACGCGGCGGCCTACCGGCGCCAGGTGCAGATGATCTTCCAGGACCCTTATTCATCGCTCAACCCGCGGATGACGGTCGGCCAGCTGATGGGCGAGGCGCTCGCCCTGCGCGGCCTGACCGCCCGCAACGGCGCCGAGCGGCGCCGGGAGGGGCTCCGGATCATGGGGCTGGTCGGGCTCAGCGCGTCCGCCTTCCCGCGCTATCCGCACCAGTTCTCGGGTGGCCAGCGCCAGCGCATCGCCATCGCCCGGGCGCTGGCCGTGGGCCCCGAGGTGGTGGTCACCGACGAGGTCACCTCCGCGCTGGACGTGTCCGTCCAAGCCACGATCCTGAACCTGCTCAAGAACCTCCAGCGCGAGCTCGGCCTCTCGCTCCTATTCATCTCCCACGACCTGTCGGTGGTGCGGCTGATGAGCGATCGCGTCGCCGTCATGTACCTGGGGAGGGTCGTCGAGCAGGCGACCAGCGCGGAGCTGTTCTCAGAGCCGCGCCACCCCTACACGAAGGCCCTCATGAGCAGCATCCCCAGCTTCGCGGCCGAGCGCCGCCCGGCCCCCTTGACCGGCGACCTGCCGGACCCGCGCAACCCGCCGCGCGGCTGCCGGTTCCATACGCGCTGCCCGATCGGGCCGCTCGCCCATCCCGAGCGGACGATCTGCGTGGAGACGGACCCCAACGACCTCGTCGCCTCGCAGCACGCGGCCTGCCATTTCGCCGACCTGCGGCCCGCCGCCGCGCGCACGGCGGCCGCCGGCGCCGACGCGCCCGCGCTGGGCTGAGCGAGGGGCGGCTACTCGACCCCGACGACGCGCACCCGGCTGTGGTCGCCGAGCGCGTACGAGGCGCGGGAGGCCACGTTGGCGAGCCTGCGGCCGGCCTCGTTGGTGCCCACCTCGCTCATGGCGCGAACGCTGCCGATCAGAGCCGCGACGCCCTCGAAGCCGTGCTCGCCGGTGACCGCGCTGGCGACCGCGCTGGCGCCGAGGACGAATTCCTCCTCGTCCACGGCGTAGCCACGCTCACGCGCCTGCTCGACCTCGGCCACGTAGAGCTTGCGCTCGGTGATCGACTTGGGCGTATGCGAGGCGAGCTTGGCCGGCACCGCGTCGCCCGACCACGCGAAGTAGGCCTTGCCCCAGGCCCCGGCGTCGATCGGCACCCGTCCGCCGAAGGCAACCTCGACGCCAGGGGAGCCGTCGTGGTGGACGTTGAGGATCAGGTGGTGGTGCTCCCAGGGCACGGCAATCACGGTGGTCAACCCGATCTCACGCGAGAGCTCGACCAGCTCGCTCCAGGCGCCCCGGTAGATGGGGACGCTGCGCACGTAGGCCGCGCCCACGTAGAACGTGGCGGGTCCCAGCCGGTAGCGGCGGCCGTTGTCCTGGAGCACGGCACCTTGGGCGAGCAGTTCGTTCAGGATCGAGTGGGCGGTGCTGGGAGCGATCTTGACCGAGCGCGCGATGTCGGTCAGGCTCAGGGAAGCTGGGGTGCGGCGCAGGAGTCTAATGACGCTGAAAGCCTTGTTAACGGCACCGGCCACGGCGATTCCTCCATATGTTTCGCGGAATGATCCTCTGACGGGACCTAAGGATCGATTTTCGCAGTCAACCATACGGCTAATCGCAGAATTCGGTTGGGTCTTTTCGTAAAACCGCATCGCCGTTTGCGCGAGCGATGGGCGCCAAGCCAATAATCAGTTAAAATAGCTAAAGGCTTTCGCCCAAACGAAGCCGGAGGTGGAACGTGGGAGTACAGCAGGCCGACCCGAGAACGTCAGCGGAAGCCACCGTCCAGGTGAAAGTCGTCGACTGCGACGTCCACCCTGCCCTGCCCACCGACCTGCTGCTCGAGTACATCCCCGAGCCGTGGCGCACCCAGTTCTACAGCGGGCAGCTCTCGGAGATCGAGATGACGACCCCGGTTTACATCCCGCCGGTGCAGACCCTGCGCCGCGACGCCGTCCCGCCCAGCGGTGGCATGCCCGGCAGCGATCCCGCATTTCTCGAGAAGCAGCTGCTGCGCGACGGCGGGGTCGACTTCGCCCAGCTGATCTTCCTGCAGCCGCGACCCAAGCCGACCCATCCCGCGCTGGAGAGCGCCATCTTCGCCGGCATGAACAGCTTCATGGCCGACACCTGGCTCGGCCGCCACAACCGCCACGGCCGCTACCGCGGCGCCATCCGCGTCAGCCCCTACGATCCGGAGGGGGCGGTCCGCGAGATCGACCGCTGGGCCGGACACCCTTACATCAACGGCGTCTACGTGGTCCCCGAGGCCTCGGCGCCCTTCGGCCAGCCGCAGTTTCTTCCGATCCTGGAAGCCACCGCCCGGCATGACCTGGCGCTCTGCATGCATGTCACGCGGACGCCCGGCATGCGGCTCCTCACGCCGGTCGGTCACCCCTCCTACCACGTCGAGATCTTCGCCCAGTGGCCGCTCTACTTCTTCAGCCACATCGCGAGCCTGGTGTTCGAGGGCGTCTTCGAGACGCTGCCCAACCTGCGCATCGTCTGCCAGGAGGCGGATTTCGCGTGGGTGCCCGCGCTGATGTGGCGGCTCGACAATGAGTGGCGCCAGCTGGGCTCCCAGGTGCCGCATGTGAAACGGGCGCCCTCCGAGTACATCAGGGAGCACTTCCGCTTCACGACCCAGCCGCTCGACGAGCCGGTGCCGAGCGAATCGCTGCTCAAGGTGATGGACTGGCTGGAGGCCGATCGCGTGCTCATGTTCGCGAGCGACTATCCCCACTACGACTACGACGACCCCCAGTGGATCCTGCCCCGGCTCCCGAAGCCGGCACGGGACCGGATCATGTTCGAGAACGCCTGCGACTTCTTCCGCCTGCCCCGAACGCGGCCGCGCGACGAGATCGACGAGGCGCGATGACGCAGGCGGAGCCCAACTTAGCCACCGAGCGCCCCGTGAAGCGCACCGAGAGCGTGGTCGTGGGCCGGGTCGAGGAGCTTCCACCTGGCAGCGTCACCATCGTCCCCCGCGGGAAGTTCGGCATCGGCGTTTACAACGTGGGCGGCAGCTTCTTCGCACTGACCAACTACTGCCTACATCGCGGCGCGCCGCTCTGCCGCGGCCAGGTCACGGGCAAGGTGGTGGCCGGCGACGGGCCGTACGAGTCGAAGATGGTCGGCGTCGGCGAGTTCCTGCGCTGTCCCTGGCATGGGTGGGAGTTCGAGATCGCCACCGGGCGCGCCGTCGCCTACCCGGAGAAGGCGATCCGCACCTACCCCGTGCTGGTGGAGAACGGCACGGTGATCCTGGAGGGTCTCTAATGCCCGCTCGCGCAGACGTGATCGACGCCTCCGTCCACCCGCTGGTAAGGCAGCCGGACGAACTGCGCGAGTACATGGCGGAGCCCTGGCGCAGCCTGCCCTTCCCGGGTCCCCACCGCTACCTCTTCCCCACCCCGACGGGGGTGGCGCCATATGGCGAGTACCGCAGCGACGCCCGTCCCGACAAGGGCCTGCCGGGCTCAGACCCGGCGCTGATGGCCAGGCATCTCGACGAGCTGGGCGTGGGCACCGCCGTCCTGCTTCCACTCTGCCGCGGGCTGCTGCCCAACGTCGACCTCGGCAGCGCGGTCTGCGCAGCCACCAACGATTGGCTCAAGGCGAACTGGCTGGGCCCGCTGAACACCGAAGGCCGCTACGTGGGCACGATCCGCGTCAACCCCGAGGACCCGGCCGCCGCGGCGCGCGAGATCGAACGCTGGGCCGGCGACCCGGCCTTCGTGCAGGTCGGGGTCCCGCTAGAGGCGCACCGGCCCTACGGCCAGCGCAACTACACGCCGATCTGGGAGGCGGCTGCCCGGCATGGGCTGCCGGTGGCCGTGCACTCGGAACCGGGCGCCGGCACCGACTTCTTCTCGACCCCGAATGGGTACCACCGTCACCACATCGAGTACCACGCACTGTTCCCCGCCAACTTCATCTATCACCTGTCCAGCCTGATCGCCGAGGGGGTGTTCGAGCGCTTGCCCGAACTGCGCTTTGTGTTTGCGGACGGCGGGTTCGACGTCCTGATGCCCCTCATGTGGCGGATGGACCTCGATTGGCCGATCTCGCGGATCGAGGTGCCGTGGGTGAGCCGCAAGCCCAGCGACTACCTGCGCGACCACGTGCGGTTCTGCACGGCCAAGCTGGAGGGCGCCCCGCCCGAGATCCGGACCGAGTGGTTCGAGACGGCGGGTGGCGCCGACCTCCTCATGTATGCGAGCAACTATCCCCACTGGTCGACGATGGCGGCCGGCGAGTTCTTCCCGCAGCTGCCGGAGGACGTGCGGGCGCGGGTCCTGTGCGGCAACGCCCGGGAGCTCTACCGCCTCCCCGAACCGACCCCCGTTTAGCAGAACGCGCCGATAAGCTCGGCCAGCCGCTCCTTCTGGTCGAGCACGACCAGGTGTCCGGAGTCATCGACCACCTCGAGGCGCCCCTCGGGCATCGCCTCGGCGCAGGCGGTGGACACGGCGACCGGCACCACGTCGTCCTGCGCTCCATGCACCAGGAGGCTGCGCACGCGGACGCGCGGAGCCAGCGGGAGCGGCTCGAAAGCGCCCAGCAGCGCGACCGTCTCCAGTGCCACCGGTAAGGGCGTAGCCCCGAACATCGCCGCCAGCCAGGCCAGCGTGGCGTCGCTCTGCGGCTGCTTGCAGATCGCGATTGCCGACCGCCGCGCGAACTCCGGCCAGTCGCGGCGCATGGCGCGCGGCATCCGGTCGTA